>Ga0070658_10000061_pt1 | contig 108607 bp, 122 predicted proteins | sample KBSC13metaG_FD_64664 | JGI IMG/M metagenome (GOLD analysis project Ga0070658, IMG submission 64664) | Corn rhizosphere microbial communities from Kellogg Biological Station, Michigan, USA - KBS C1-3 metaG | ecosystem: Host-associated > Plants > Roots > Rhizosphere > Soil ...
CATATTACCAATGTAATCATTTGGTGCGCTACTCGTACTCTCGACATACCACAGTGATCCACCAGCGGTGGTTACTTGCCCCGGACTTGTGTATGAGGAGGTGGTGGGGTAGTTGGTAAAAGTTGCTGACGCCGTAGCGGTTGAGGCCGATAGTATCAGAGGGGCAAGTGAGGACGACACTAGAACAACCCCTTGTAAAAAGTATTTACTGCGAACAATTGTGGATTGTATTCTGCCTACGTAACCATATCTCATTGACTGCCGCCCTCCCTCATTACTATGTCCTTATAATAGGGCCGTTGCGCTTACGTTTCAATCATATTCGCAGCTAAAATAACAATACTAAAAGGCCCGGAAGCTATGTCCGAGCCTTGTAGTATTTAGTGTCCTGCCAAACTATGTGGCGTGATATTTGCTAGGACTACGCCTAGTACTGAGGAGCTGCAATGTAGTTAACTTTGGTAGTGTAGATACCAGCTGGAGTAGTAGCTGCAATGTTAGCTACGTAGCGCATCTTGCCTGTTACACAGTCCACAACTGAACTGCTTTCCGTTGCAAGTGCAGCTGGGATAGTATCTGAGTTCGGGTCAAAGGCAAACTGTGTAGTAGGTGAGCTATCAATTGCCCCAGTACCTACGCCATAGTTTGTAGTTGGCGTAAGTGGTGCAAGCTGAGGGTCATGGTAAGTGTCACCCGTGCTAGTCATATCCGAATGGAAAGTAGCAAGACTCGTCAGGGTGTTATCATCACCGTTTTCATAGTTTGCTTCTTGGTTATAGTCGACAGCATTCGCTGTGTCGTTGTTGCCAAGCGTACCATTGTTGTCGAGAGCTAGTCCAAACTGCTCGCTACCATGGTGTGGAGCCTGTTTGCTCGCACCAATTGGAGCAATTTGGTCGCCTTCTGTGTTAGACAATGTGTGACCAGAGTAGTACACAGTGGCACCAGCACTAGAGTTGGAACTCAGGCGCCAGTAGGAGTGAGTACTGTAGGTATGCGTAGTCTCTAGTGAGCTTTCCGCATTCTGGTTACCAAGCTGCAACACGTTCTGTGACTCAGACGGGGTCATCCCCATCAAGATTCCATCACAGGGACCATGCAGGGTAGTACCGGTTCCTAGAGGAATGTTTTCTGCAGTTTCATAGGTGCTCGGAGTCTGCGGAGATGAACTGCCGTCGGCAGTACTCAGCGTATCGGGGTCAACCGTACCAACTGAGAAGTCCATGGTTTCCAGAACCTTGGTGGTAATCTGGATGGACTGATTCATGACGTTCGCAACTGTCACGCCGCCGTCAATGACATTGTTATCGGAAGCAGGCTCAAGACCAGTTATATCTGCCTCTCCGGTCGACGGGGAGGATGCCACGTACTTTACGTTGTACGTGTTAATCTTCACGAAGAACGCGCCAGACCCAGGGTTAGTCAGGTAGTTATTCGTCGTACCGAAGAAAAGAACCTTAACTTGCGTATCAAACGGCAAATCAAGTGCTGTGTTATTCGTAAGTATGAGATAGTTGTTCGTCCCTCGGTGAATATCGGGGCCGGATGTAGCGGCTTCGACATTACTCGCGGTCAACGTCCAGCCAACGCTCTGTGTCCAGGTACCTGCATTGTTATACAGGACAATGTAGTTGCCAGTTACTGCGTGGGCTGCATATTGGCCAGTCGAATCAGAAGGGTTAAGCGGATTAGTTGCGCCGGGAACAGCTGTCACATCACCATTTGGGTTTGTCGTGGCTGAAGTGTCGCTCATGACCGTAGGAAAGTCAGTATTACTAACCTCTGAGGGGCTACTGATGTGATAGTTCAGGTCAGACGTCGACGACGTATCAGTTCCAGGTGTGGCGTCATCACCAGGAGTCCAACAGCTACCTGCTGAGTGGGTACAGTACTGGAAGGACATCGTCTTAATGTGACCATTAGGAGTACTGTTGTGGAACGCAAACGTATTACCGGTTTGCTTACCGTTGGCGCCGCTGTTCGGCGGTGCGTAAGTAGTGTTACCTGAACCGTCGGTGTATGACCAGCCTGGACTAGAGCTCGACAGTGTCAAACTACGCCTGGTCAGCGGGTTCAGGGCATCGGCAGAGGTAAACGCTGGCAATGCCGAGCTTGTGACTCCGGCCAGCAGACCAACCGCGCCGATAAACGCCGAACTGCGCCTCGCCACGTCTTTAAGTTTATACATTAGTTTACTTTCTCCTTTTCTGTTTTTGTTTTAGGGGTACATCCGCGATTTTATCATGGAGTTTTTTTAACCACAAGTGGTTTATCCACAGCCGCTTCAGGAAAGTATGGATTATCGATGGTCTACTTTTATATCGACACAAATACCGGCCGATGCTTGATACACACAAACACCGCCTAAACCAAGAGAGCGCTAGTATGTGATATGGCTAAGAGCTCAGACTGACCTCTTAGTGTAGCTTAGTTCTAGGATTCAGATAGAGATCCTTTTTCTAAATCTCAACCGACAGCTTGACGCCCGTTTCTTTGGCGATTTGCCGAATCGCATCACGCAACTTATCCAATTGATGAGAGCTAAACGTCATCTCATTATGGTAGTCTCTGACCTGGGCACTAATTTCACCAATCGCTCCACGAATATCCGCACGATCCTGGGCGGCATCTTCAAATTGTACATGAACATCATTTCTAAATGATTCAATATACTTGAACAGCTTCGTGAACTGGTCGTCGCTCATGACGCCATTATACCACTGCCCATCGACCGTTGCGGAGGCTCGAATCCCCTTCTCGAAACTAGAACGTAGGGATGACCACCGCTGAATAGCCCCCGCTGTAGTGGCCACCTGGGGTCACACTCGATACATTAATTATCATCGACAGGGTATACAAAGCTTCCCCGCTTCCGTTAGGGTTGTTCACGATGACATCGCCATCAATATATTTAAATTCGTTCTGTGTATCATAACCCGGCTGGACTATGCCGGCGGACAGCGCGCCGCCAGAAGGCTCGTTGACAGCATTAGACCCAATGGCAGGCGCCGTGTTAGCCACCAGGTTTATGCCGAACTGCTCAGCCCCCTGTTGCGACGTAAAGGGCACATCACCCGGCTCCCCTAATGGCACGCTTAAGTTATGAACACCCTGGCTAGGAGTGGCGCCAACCAGCTGTATGACGTAGCCGCCGCTAAGATATGTCGTTACGTCTACTGTGTTTGTTGCCGTGCCGGTATGGGTGTCATCCAATACGCCCATATCATGCGCACCGCCACCAATCGAAACCGCCAGGTACGGTACATCACTAGTGTTACTGCCAAGCTGCGCAGAATAGTTGTTGCTGCTAGCCCGGCCCACAGCCGTATCCCCCGCAGACAACTTGGCGCAATAGGAAGCGGAGCAATCGTTGAGCGCCGAGCCCGAGCCAAACTGCGTTTCAGTCACACTGTAATTCGGCGAAGAAGACGTGGTGGTCGCCGCAGCCGTACCGGCTAATCCGACACACAGCACCAGTGCAAACAACAGCACAAAAACCCCTTGGCGCGCAAAACCAATCTGGTTCCGCAAAAAACGCACAGCCACCTCAAACATTTGTTTTGGCATAACTGATTCTCATTATCGTAGAAAAGCCAGCAAAAGACAAACCGCCTACGCTTAACCCCTGGTGCCTTTTACCAAAGTCTAGTATGCTACGTAATAAGCGTAAACACGTACCAAAACATATGGAAGCAGACAAAAAACCAGACGAAACCGCCGCTGGAGCGCCGCCTAAACAGACCGCGCCGCAAGACGCGCTGACAAAAACTAACGAAGAGCTCGGCCAGGAAGCCGCCAGCGAAACTGCTATCAATGCCGATGGCAGTACAGCCACCAGCGGCAAACCCACCAAAAAGGTAAACCCCCTTAAGCGGTTCCTGAAGCGATTCAACGTCTATCTGCTCTTGTTTTTATTGGTGGTGCTCATCGGCGTCGTGGTAAGTGTAGTGAGCTACTTAAACAGCAAAAAAACGCCCAAAACCCCGACCGCCAATACCCAAACGCTGAGCGCCGACACACTAAGGCAGCTCGCCAACTCAGACGCCACCATCGGTGACTCGGGACAAACCCTGACCATACAAGGAAATGCCGTGTTTTCGGGGCAAGTCCTGGTGCGCAGCGATTTAAATGTAGCCGGAACTATTAAACTGGGCACCCAGTTGAGCATCCCCGATCTAACCGTCTCGAACAACTCTAACCTAAACACCACACAAACCAATACCCTGCAGGTTGCCCAGGGCAGCACGTTTCAGGGCACCGTAACCATACAACACGATTTAAATGTAGGTGGTGCAGCAGCGTTTAGTAGCACTGTCACCATCGGGCAGCTCACCGTGACCAACCTCACCATGGCTGGTAATGCGCAGCTCACCGTGCCGAACCACATTGCTTTTACGGGCGCATCGCCGGGCCGGCAATTCTTCCCGAGTGTTACCGGCGCTGGCGGCAGTGCTTCCATAAATGGCAGCGACACAACCGGAACGATAAATGTGAACACCGGCAGCGGGCCAACGGCAGGCTGTTTTATGACCATCACCTTTAACCGACCGTTTACCAAGACACCACACGTGCTTGTTAGTCCGGTGAACATTGGCGCTGGGCAAACCGAGTATTATGTAAACCGCTCGACTACCCAATTCAGCATATGCACTGCCAACGCACCGCCGGCGAATTCGGTCATGGCATATGACTACTTTATTACCGACTAAACAAGTGCTTGGCGTGAATTCATGATTCTACAGAATCTGCCGTGTAAGTTTATGCACTACTACAGTTCTATCAACCCCGCTTTCAGGCCTAGACGCTATCAGCCATGTGAGACGGCCTAGTATACGCGCTCCGGCCGCCTCAGGCGTATTCAAGTGAGGCTCGTATGACCAGCCCATATTCGGAACAATGCAGAGCATCATACTGTCATCGTCCTTGTAAGGTACGTAGGCGCTACTGGCGGGATACCGATCCAGCTCGTCTGATTCGATACTCCTCCCATCAGGAGGGGCATCTTCAGTTGCCGCGCACAAACCAGCCGCCACAGTATCGTCGAGAACAGGAGGTCTAACCTCAATAACAAACTCCAGCCTAGTACCAGCACCTCGATACGAAGGATGCAGATGAACCTCTGACATGCAGGAATACTACCACACCTGTCTACACGTCAACAAACACCGTGACCGTCTCAGCCTTAACGTGCATAAGTGCACGGGCAATTTTGACCGTCTTAACCTCGTCATCGGATGTTTTAATAACGAGGTCACAGGGCACCAGCATACACAAAAAATTATGGTGGTGCGGCAAGACGTCAAACGGACCCGTTTCGTTCACGGCCGTTATGCTGTATGCATCACCCTCAAAGTAGACTTTAAACGGTGCATATACCTTTACTGACATCGTCGGCTTGCCTGAGTTCGCCAACTGCTCGGCGGTCATATGCGCTTTGTCTATATCAACAATTTCGCCTGTACTTGCAAGCTGTCGCTTCGGCATTATGCGGCCCTCCCGCAGACCGGGAAAGAGCAGCCCGCCAAAATGTATTCCATTTTGCCTGCGCGATAGTTCAAGCGAAAGCGAGAACTATATGCCGAGCCGAAAGAATACCTTTCGCGCGAAGCTATATGAGAAAAACCGTAGGTTTGTCTCATTATACAATTATCTCCTCAATCCCGTTCAGCGTGTCTTCGCGGGTATGGTGTTCGCCAGGAATACCGGTCATTTTCTCCATCACATTAAACTGCTGGCTAAAGTATTGGATCAGCTTTTTGGCCTTGTTGTAGTCATCGCGGTCTTCGGCGCTCAGCTCTGACTCACCAATGATGGCTACAATGCCTTTCAATGAGTTATATTTCTGCAAAATTGCCTGCACCCGAACGTTGAGCATATAGTGGCGCTCACCCACAATCTCGGGAGTCATAAGGCTAGAGCTGCTGGCGCCGATATCCACTGCCGGGCGAATGCCCTGTGCTGCCACGGCACGACTTAGCACAATGATGGAGTCCAGCTCGTGCTGAATCATCTGCACCGCCGGGTCAGAGGTGTCATCAGCTGGCACGTAAATGGTCTGCAGGGCGGTAATGGAACCGTTTTCGTTAGTGGTCAAACGGTCCTCCATGGCTTTTACATCAGAGAAAATTGTTGGTTGGTAGCCACCTTCCGCCGGCGTCTGGTCGATAATGGTCGACACCTCGTTCTTAGCCTGAATGTAGCGATACATGTTGTCGGCAAAGAGCAGAATGTCCTTTTTCTTATCATCGCGGAAGTGCTCGGCCAATGTAATAGCAGAAAGTGCGATCAGCGAGCGCTGCACGGGGTTTTCATTCATCTGTCCAAAAAACATCGCCGTGGTTTTTAGGAGGTCGTTATCCGCCAGCGTTTTGTACAGTTCGTGGCCCTCACGGATGCGCTCACCAATACCGGCAAATATTGAGATAGCCCCGGAGCCTTCGGCCACGTTGTTGATCATCTCCATAGTGAGCACGGTCTTGCCCACACCGGCACCACCCACAATGCCAATCTTGCGGCCCTTCACAAAGGGCGTAAAGAAATCGAGTACCTTAATGCCTGTTTCCAGAATTTCGTCCGGACGACCCTGCAAAGATGTCTCCTGGAAATCGGGACGGAAAATGGAGCGTTTAGGCATCTTCGCCAGCACTTCATCGGGCAACTGTGGCTTGCCATCGATAGGCCGCGCCAAGGCGTCCCAGACACGGCCGATCATCTCATCACCCACCGGCACTTCCAGGCTATGGCCGCTCCGACTCACCAGCGCACCCTTAAGCACAGTGCGATCACCGGCAATATTTAAACAGACTGCCATATCACCATGTTCCAGGCTGCCGACGAGCAGTGGCGTTTTGTTTTCGTTATCGACATACACCATCTCGTTGACATCAGGCATGTCATCATCAAACTGCACCTTTATTACAAGGTCCTTTAGAACTCGAACGATTCCCTTACTCATCAGATGTCTGCCTCGCTATGACCAGCGTACAATGGTGCAGTTTGGGATGAAAGCCGAGCATCGGAGCGCAGCGTACTTACCGGTACGTGAGCACCGAAGCGCAGGCTTTCGCCCGAAATGTGCCGTTGTACGCTGGTCATTCCCCTCCTCCAGCACGAATTTTCTTCAGACCCGCCAACGATTCCTTAAGACGTATATCCACCAATGCACGTTTAGCACGACTGTACTGCGTATGCAGATCATTTGCGGTCTCAGTGGATCGCTCTTTGGCCGCAGTCATCGCCCGGAACCGACTAGCCAGCTGTGCCAGGCGGCTATCATAAATAAACTGCGTGAGCGTTAATCGCAAAATGGAGGTCTCCAGGTGCGCCGCCACGGTATATGCATTTGGCTCAAAGATGTAGTTGCGCTCGGTAATTTTCTCGTCATCAACCGTATCGAGATCGGCAATTTTACCCATGCGGCTCACTACTTCGCTTAAGTCTAGATTTTCGATACTCTGCTGGGACAACGAGATGTAGTTCTGATAAAACACACGGCTGCGTGCGTATTTTTTAATTTCTTTCATGAGCGGATCTACGTTAATAAAATCCTTTTTAGGTAGGTCGAAGTACTGGTTGTAGTGTACATGCAATTGATCGAGTTGCTGAGCGCCATGGTGACCTATGACGATTATGTCGTTTTTTTCGGCATTGTAGTATTTGCGGAATTCTTTGATAAGACGCTGATCGATATCGCCACTCAAGCCTCCCGGAGCAGTGATAAGTATCAATAACTCTTTGTCGATAGGCTTTTCGTCGGGCGAACGGCCAAAGTTGAACATCACATCCATACGAATCTGTTTATAGATGTTCCATACTTCGTTAAAGAACTCGTTAGAGATTAGCACCTTACCCTTCGTTTGAGTGATCTTCATACTGGAAAGGCTTTCGAACGCACTTGTTAAGCTCACGATGGTACGCATCGAAAGCTCTTCAGTTTTGATTTCAGTTGGGCGCCTCATCTGGCAATTCTCCGGATATTAGCCTTGCGATAGTACATTATTTTTTGGCCTCCGCCAGCTCTTTTTCGGCCTTTTCTTTAGGCTTTTCGGCTTCTGGTTTAGCTGATTCTTTTGCCGCAGGTGGGGTTTCTTCTTTTTTGTCCCCCTTGGTATCCTCAGCCTTTTTGTCATCTGGCTTTTCAGGCTTCGGGCTGCCTTCAGACGGCTGCGTTGCTACTGCTTCAGCACCAGCCTTTTCAGCTTCGGCCGCAAGCTTAGCCGCGTCGGCCTCGGCCTTTTCGCGGTCCGCTTTTTTCTTCTCGTCAATGATGACTACCTGGGCCTTCAGTTCATCTCGCAGCTGTTCCCAGTTGCCCTTCAGGTCTTTGTCCTCTTGAACTTTTGCCGTGTATTCTTTAACCAAAGACTTGAGCTTGCGAATATCAATGCGCTCTTCTGGCTTTGCACCGAGCACTAAATCAAGCAAAAACTGCTGGTCCATAAGCGAATAACCCTCACCAATATCCTGGTTCATCAGCTGGAACAGGGCCTTGCCCTTGTCATAATCGGCCTGAGCTTCCGGCGAAAGTTCAGTACCAAAGTGGGCGTATTCTTCGGCCACACGGTAGCCGGCGAGTGTCTTATTAAGCGTAGCCGCCAGCCCTTTCTGGCGCTTGTTCTGACCAACACCGCCCACACGAGTCACCGAAAGGCCCGTACTAACAGCCGGGCGCATAGTATCCTTAAAGATAGCCATGTCAAGAATCCACTGACCATCAGTCATAGACATAACGTTGGTTGGCAGGTACGCAGTAATATCACCTGCCGGCGCATAAATAATCGGCAAAATGGTCTGCGTGGCATGGTTACGCTCCAAACGCCCTGCCCGCTCCACCAAGCTGGAGTGCGTATAGAACATATCACCAGGGTAGCTATCGCGGCCCGGGCTCACGCCGGCGATCAGTGAGATTTCGCGGTATGCCTGAGCATGACTCGTCAGGTCGTCATATATCACCAACGTGTCCAAGCCAAGCTGTTGCCAAAAATATTCACCGTGCGCCGCACCAATATAGGGCGCCAGGTATGTTGCCACCAGTGACTCGAACATGTTCGTCACCACAATGATGGCCTTTGAGAGTGCATCGTTCTTTTCCAGACGATCCACCAGCTGTGCCACGTCACGCTGGCGTTTGGCAATCAGCACGTACACCACCGTGATGTCAGTGTTTTTCTGATTGATGGCAATCTGCGTTGTCATGGCCGTTTTACCGGATTTACCATCACCTAGTACAGCCATACGCTGACCACGCACCAAGGAAAAGTTGATGTCGAGCACTGTTATGCCCGTTTCCAGCTGACGGTCAAGCAACTCACGTTCATAGAGCATCGGCGCATTATGGAACACGTCCCACACCGCATCGGGCTCAATGGGGCCACGCCCATCTATCGGCTCTCCAAATATGTTCACTACGCGGCCGATGAAGTTTTTGCCAACCTTCGTAAGCAACTCATGGTGTTGTAAAACACACACCATTCCAATACGCAATATGGTGGTTCCCAGCCTCATCACCACCACATAGTCTTCGTATACGTGATGTACGTAGCCCTTGCTGCCATCTTCAAACCGCACGAGCGCATGCACGTTTATGGGTTGTAGGCCACGCACCTTGATCAAAAAGCTGTCGATGCCTATGATTTCCCCAACCGGGTTGCCGCGATCGACGAGTTCCTGGAACAGCTTGTCTTGAGACGGACTCATTACCCCATGCCTCCCAGAAAATCTTCGAGCGACTGCGTAATGACACTGCGTTTAGAGGCAAGTAGCTCGCGCATACTAAAGTCATGCACGTGGTTCGGTGTACGCATATAGGCACCACCCACTAGTGATGGCTGTAACCCCACACTGAGCAACGTTTGCGGGTGAATCTCTGTGCGCAGGTATGTCACTAATTGCGCCAGCGACATCGGGTCGGCCTCCACAGCAAATGTCATATGGATAACAGGAGCCTTATCCTTAAGTGCACGCAACTGTTCCTTTAGGAGCATCCGGCCTTGATCCTGCATTATGTCCAGCTTGTTGATATCCAAAAAATCAGCCAGCGAACGACTCATGGTTGGCGTGCGGTAACCAGCCTGGCCGGTAGCATGGTTGCGGGCCTTTTGAGCTTCGAATTCATTGTCCACAGCCTCGACTTCACGGACCAATCGAGCCAAATCAGCCCTAGTGACAAGGGCTGGCGGAAACACGAATGTTGGTGCGGCGGCCACCTGACTCATAATCGCATGTCCTCAATAATGTTCTGCTTGTTTGCTTCGACCTGTTTGATAATGTACGGCAGTTGACTCTTCAGATCGAACTGATCACCAAGCGCCTGGAGCACGTAGTGCTCAACTATTTTAGCCATATTTTCTTCGTAAGCCTTAAGTAGCACTGTCTCGCGAGCGGCCACATCTTTCTTAAGCGCTTCTGCTAGCTGTATACGTTGCGCCTCCACTTCTTGGGCAGTTCGCTGCAGAGAGGCCAGTGCCAGTTCCTGTGCTTCGTGCATTGCTTTGGCGTAAGCCGCAAATTCATCATCTAGCTTGCTGGAGATCTGCTTTTTCATGTATTCGTTCAGCTGCGAGATAGTCGTGTCTAGATCCTGCTTTAGGAACATGGCGTTTTCGTCGATGATCTTTTCAAAGCGCAAACGACCGCGGTTACGGAGCTCTTCGCGGAATTCTTTGTTAAAAAGGTGCGTCGCATCCTCTTCGGCAATATCCGTATAGGCCTTGTTCAAGTCATTCACCGACTTCTTAGCCGAGCTGCCACCCGGCTGGAGCTTATGCAACGAAACCACTACCCATACAAACCCCAAGAAAACAGCTGCCAGGCTGCCCAGTATAAATGCCAGCCACAAACCCGTCATGCCGTTTTGCCCATCCCCTTGTTAGTCATAGCTTTAGTAGTAAATATACCGCAAACAGACCGATAATTAAAATGATGAAACTGGTTAAGATAATTTCCAGCAACCCCCGGAAGATCGACTTTTTGCTTAAAGGATTACGCCCAATAGCAATCATGGCGCTGCGAATGCCGGCGTACAGCGTCACGAGCGCAACGATAATACTCAATCCCGTTATGCCGATGCTCAGATAAATACGCGTTGGGCCAACAGGCTTATCAGCGATTGCCTGCCCAAGCTTCTGCAATGCAGGCGGTAAGTTTGCTTTTGTGCTTTTTTGGTTCGGGTTGCGTTCAATGTTTACTGCAACGGGCAGCATGCCGAGCGCGACCGTTTGCGTTGTCGCGTTGTCACTAAAATGCAGCGTAGTATTTCCTAAGCTATTACTCTTACCATCAAAGCTACCTGCAGCACGTCCAAATACCGTCTTTTGGTCTTCGTAACTGCCGGCCTTCATCGCTACACCATCAACCGCCGACATCGTAACGTAATCTCCCACTTTTATAGCACCGTTTTGCGTGCTCACAAGCACGTTAAATGTCCCCGAAGTTGCCACATAGGCTTCATTTGGCAAACTACTGCTGGATACCGTTATAGACAGCTGGTGCGGGTCTACCGTTACGCCATACATGCCCTCCAAATTGGTTGCAGCAGCAGGAGCAACTTTGGCAGTGGTCTTACCTGTTAGCTGCACAATCGTGCCATACTGAAGCGAGCTATCAGCGGCATAGCCTTGCACACTACCACTACCAGTGGCCTTTTTTGTATCGGTTGCCGTAGATGAAGCGGTTGTTGCGGCCGTAGCTGTCGAACCCGCTAGACCCACTAGCAACAAAACTCCGAGTGCGGCGTGGGCTACGAATTGGCGTATTTTCATTTTTATCTCTATTATTTCGGCGATAAAAGCTAGTGCTTACCTGCAAAATAGTATAGCGCACCCCTTACTACTTGTCATCAGACGTTGGGAGGTCCGACCTCACAATATTACAACAGCCCTCTAGATAAGCGTGGCGAGCACAGTAACAAGCGCGCGAACATCGGCTTCAGTTGTGCTGCGACCCATGGTTATACGCAAGGACGCCTGAGCATCCGCATCGGATATGCCCATGGCGCGCAGTACGTGGCTCGGCTCTTCATCACTCGCACTACATGCAGAACCAGCTGCAGCCAATATACCCCGCTCGTCGAGTTCAACGAGCAAACGCTCGTTATCTTGGCCAGGTAGCGTTATGTGGATGTTATTGGGCAGGCGATGCTTTTGCGTGCCATTGATGATGACGCCTGGCAGCTTCTCGGCAATCAGCTTAAAGGCCATTGTTTGTAGCTCGCCCAGCCGTTTTGTCTCTGCATGGCGGGCAGATTGCGCCAGCTCAAGCGCCTTGGCAAAACCAATGCACGCAGCCACATTTTCGGTGCCGCTGCGGATATTCCGCTCCTGACCACCGCCGCGGATCAAAGGTTGCAGCCGAACTCTGCTTGAAACGTACAATATGCCGCTCTGCTTTGGGCCATATATTTTGCCCCCGTTCAGCGTCATAAGGTCTACCCCTAGGCGCGACACATGGAGGTCGAGGTAGTTTGCCGCCTGGCAAGCATCCGTATGCAGATAGAGCGGCAGCGAGTTGCCCTTTTTACGCCGTTCATTACGGTTTTTTTCGATGAGTAATGACACTTGACGGATCGGCTGGATAGCTCCGACCTCGTTATTGGCATACATAATACTCACCAGTACCGTTTGGTCGTTTATGTTCGATTCCAGGTCAGCAAGGTTAACTATGCCCTGCTCGTTCACCAGTGTAACCGAGCAATTGAACTGTCGGGCTGGCTCGAGTACTGCATCATGCTCGATGGCGCTCACGACCACATTGGCATCTGGAAATTGTTGCATGATGCCAGTGATGGCCAAGTTATCAGATTCAGTACCGCCCGCAGTGAAGATAACCTCGTTGGCACGCGCCCCCAGCTGCGCAGCCACATCAGCCCGAGCTTGTTCGAGCTGCGCGCGGACTTTCTGGGCGGCCATATAATTTGCCGATGGATTATAAAACTCCTCGGCGAAAAAGGGTTGCATCGCTGCCAATACATTCGCATCCAGAGGAGTGGCGGCAGCATAATCCAAATAGATCATACTAACTATTGTAGCCTAGGCTGCAGCAGGAGTAAGCTGGCTTTTGAGATTCTCGTAATATTGGTGCGCCGCCCCATACAGGCGCTGCATTTCAGCATCGCTTACACGCTGATACGGCATGCCGTCTTGTGCTTTAAAGACCCCGTGCGGACGGACATCATATCGGGTCGTACGCGTGTGGCGTACCTTGTTTGCATCGGTCCATTCCTCGTGCCACACCCAGGTGTGCTCATCCAGGCAGAAAAACTCGCGGCGGCTACCCTTAGGGATGGGACCAAACAACATACCACCCATCCGCGCTGCATCACGGATAATTTCACGATAAATCTGCGTATTGCGTGCCTGCTGATCCACTGGCATGATCACGCTCAGCAGTTTTTTAAGCATTTTCGTATGTCCCATTAGCTGCAATAGACCGCTGATAGGACAGCAGGTCTAAAGCCCCACGAACGACGTCTACATATGCTCCCGCCATCAGTTCAGGACTCATCTCCTGAGGCACCGACCCAGCACCTGGATTTTCGTAATTATTCAATTGATTCATAAACTCTACACTCCGAACAAAGCGCGGGCGTTTGCGGTGGCTGCTGAAGCCAGATCATTGATATTTTCCTCACGTAATTCGGCCAGAAACTCTGCCGTCACGCGCACGTGTTTTGACTCACACACTTTACCACGGAATGGCACAGGGGTCAAGAATGGTGCGTCAGTTTCTAACAGGAGTAGCCGTTGTGGAATTGTGCGATATATCACGCGTTGAGCTTCGCTTTTGGCAAATGTTGCAATACCATTTACGCCAAAGTGCAGGCCCCGCGCTGCCGCCCGCTCCAAATTTGCCATATTGTCAGTAAAGCTGTGCAGTACGCCCCGCAACTTTGCGCCGCGGTAACTATCAAAGATTTGCCAAAAATCATCAAACGCCTCACGCACATGAAAGCTCAGCGGCACATTATGCTCAAGTGCTAGTTCAATCTGGAACTTGAGCATCTCTACCTGCGCTTCTTTGGGTGAATGCTCGTAAAAATAATCGAGTCCGCATTCACCAATTGCCACAATTTTCTTCTCATCTTTGCCGTGCAATAGCGCTGCGAAGCGATTCCTCTTCTCTCGCTCAAGATGCAATGCCGCCTCGTGTGGATGGATGCCTATGCTCGCCCACAGCCCCTCTCGCTCCGCCACAAATTCCACCGCCTGCTCACTATCAACCAGCGTGGTACCGATGCAGAGCATACGGTTCACGCCAGCCTCATGCGCAGCGGCAATCACACCCTCTGGCGTACGTTCTATGCCATCACTATGCCATTTGTCGTACACCGGGGTCGTACGTCGCACCATTTCGTGCAGATGGCAGTGCGTGTCAAATAGCTCTAGCTTAGGCATGTTCAGTTTCAAACTTGGGGAACAGCGTGGTTTCTAGCGGCTGCACCATACCTGTCTCAAATACACCCTTTATTTTGGCAGCTGTGGCTGGCAGGAACGGCTCAAGTAAGCCGGCTATTTCGAGTAAATCGCCGGCCTGCTGAGCAAGTACCTCACGTAAATGGTCTTGATCGCCCGTTTTGGCAATTTCCCAGGGCTTTTCCTGGTCGATATATTGGTTGAGCCCACGTACCTGGTCCCACACTCCGTCAAGTGCGCGGTCGAACCGGCAAGCGGCGATTGCTTCCTGGTATCCGCCCATATCGTGCTCGGCAGCCGGAATATCACCAATGACGCCGTCCTGGTATTTCTGGATCATAGCAGCAGTACGCTGTACGGCATTGCCCAGTTCATTGGCTAACTCATTGTTGTAGGCCGCCTCAAAATGCTCCCAAGTAAAATCACCATCATCATAGCTAGGGACGTGCCGCAGGAAATAGTAGCGGAAGGCATCAGCGCCATACTTTTCCACAATTTCGCTCGGCGCAATGACGTTACCCAGGCTCTTGCTCATTTTTTGGCCATCTACATTCACAAAGCCATGTACATACAGCTGCTTTGGTAAGCCCACACCGAGCCCCATAAGCATTGCCGGCCAAATGGCGGCATGGAAACGGATAATATCTTTACCCACAATCTGTACCTGCGCCGGCCAGAATTTCTTAAAATCGTCGTGCTCCGGATAGCCAAGCACCGTGACGTAGTTCATGAGCGCTTCGAACCACACATACATTACCTGGCTCTTATCGCCCGGCACCGGAATGCCCCAGGCAAGCTTATCGGCCGGACGGGAAATACTAATGTCGTCCAGACCTTCGCGCAGTAAACTCACAATTTCGTTTTTACGCGTTTTAGGCACAATCTGCAGCTCATCGCTCTCAACCGCTTTCAGGATCTGTTCGTTGTAGTTGCTAAGACGGAAGAAATAGTTTTCTTCTTCGAGCTTTTGGTATGCCTGTGGGTGTTCGGGCTTCATCCGCTCCGGATCAGCTTGGCTTTCAGGCACGAATTCTTCTTGGCGCACATCATACCAGCCTACGTATTTGGCTTTATAAATATCATTCGCCAATGCTTTCCAGATCAGTTGCGCACGCTGCACATGACCTTTGTCGGTTGTGCGAATAAAGCGATCTGGGTCAACGTTCAAAAGATCACCTAGCGCCCGAAACTTTGCCGAGACTTCATCGGCAAATTCTTGTGGTGTTTTGCCCAGGCTTTCGGCCTTTTCTGCGACTTTCGTACCGTGCTCGTCAGTCCCGGTGGAGTATATAACGTTGTGTCCGGCTGCACGAGCAGCCCGGGCTAGTACATCACCATAAATCAGCTCCATAGCGAAGCCAATGTGTGGATCACCGTTTACATAAGGAATAGAGGTTGTAACGTAATAATTGCTCATCGTAGAGTATTGTACCTGTTTAGCCGTAATAAGAGAAAATCGAGAGGAGAAAAACTATGCCCGCGGGGGCATCATCAAGGTGATTACACGTAAGCTTCTCATTGCTAAGGTTATTATACCATCGGCAAACACTTAAGACCAAGTCTTAAGTGGTATATAATAAGGCCTATCCACCATAAGAAATGAAAAGGATCTAAAAAAATGACACACTATGAAGGCTCTCCTAACAGTACCGAGTCGCACGTTCCATACAGGGATCGGCTAAAAGCTCGCCTGAGCGCAATGAGTGCATACGAACGCAGTATTCTTTTTCCCTGTCTCGGAACATACACAGGACAAAGGACAAAATTACCTCCCCAGAGGAGTGATCAGCTACCGAGCCTCGCATTGCAAATCAGCGCTAATACGACACCACTAGAGGTACTAAACACCATCACTATCGGGCGAGACCCGCAAGGGACCTTTACACGTGAGCCGGGACACCCTAGCGCTGAGCGTCTAGCAGCTCGAATCGATAACCCCGTCCAAACATATGCGGTTGTGCGTGAGCCACACAGTGACACAATACGCTTAATTGGATTGACTCCGGCCGAACTAGACGCAGGTACCTGCTACATTGACGGACAAACAGAGCGTTTTAACAGTGTAATTCCGTCCAATCGTGCGGAACCCCTTAGTATTCGATACCCGCGAGCAGACCCAAATAATGCCATGGATCCGGCCGTAGACTTAAGGCTATACTCGGATCAAACCGGCTCGCTAGTAGTCAATCTCTCTTCCGACAATCCTGATGCATACGCTCTTATCCAATAACCTCCGTAGAGTTCTAAAAACGTAAGAAGCAGGCGGCGTAAAAAATTTAAGAGCGAACTTCTTATGCTTAGTGCAGCAGTTTTTCGACTTCGCCACGCTCCAGATCATCCAGCTCAGTGAACAGATCACGTTCAAATTTCTCGGACACGGTATATAGGTAGTCATCTTTAGCACGAGGGATCACGTGGAATAGCACATGGTTTTTCTTGAGTGCATCCTGTTTTTTGAAGGGGCGGTAGTTTTGGCGGATGTCCACACCCTCACCAAGTTTGCCCAGCATGCGCCGCTCAGCAAAGAAAATCAGCTCAAAGATATCACGCAGCTCATTGCTCATCAGTTCCCATGGCTCCTCCACGTGCCGCTTAGGCAAAACTAGCACATGACCCGGCACCTTACGCGGATTGCTCAGAATAAGGATGGCCGACTCATTTTCTTTGAGTATGCGGTCTTTAGAGTTACAAAATGGACATGCGGTATCAGACATACCTATTAGTATACCCTGCTAGTCCTCTGCGCCATATGCATGCTGCTGCGCGCGCAATGGCAGCGTAAAACTTAGGCCGAATGCTACGGCAAGCGCTACGGTGGTGCCCAAAAAGCCCGTGCGTACACCATGCACTATGGCATCATTTTTTATGCGGTTGATTTCCTGCACTATTGCCGGTGCTAGCCGCCGGTCTGGCTGATCGCTTTGTGTACCCAAACTTTCAGCACTCGCAGACACTGCGCTGCTTACCTGCGATTTCACTGCCGTGGGCAGTAGTTTGCTCCCCGCTACATCACTATGCAGCTGCGAAACAAGGCTGGTTATGAGCAACGCACCAATCAACGCCTGCCCCAAAGATGTGCCAATTTGCCGGAACGTGTTGTTCACACCGGACGCTTCACCTGCCAGCTGCACACTGACTGCCGACAAAGTCAGGTTAGCCAACTGTGATATAAGCAGCCCAAAGCCAAAGCCAAAAAAGATCATCCCCGGCATAAATGTAAGCACGCTGGCTGTCGCAGAGGCCTCTGAGTACAGCAGTAAACTCCCAATGACAGAAACAATCAGTCCCACCTGAATAAGGTATTTTTGCGGCACATTACGCTTGCCAGCCAACACGCCCGATAGGGGTGAGGCCACAAATATAGCCAAGCTGAGTGGTAACGTTGCAATACCGCTATGGAACGCATCCCTACCAAGCAAACCCTGCAAAAATACCGGGAAGGTAAAAATAAGCCCAAACTGACCCAAAACTGCCACCGCCAGAACAGTGGTGCCAGACATAAAGCTTCCGTTCTTGAGCAGCCCGGTCGAAACAAGTGGCGTCTTGTGCATGTCTTCGAGCATGGCTTGTCTGAGCAAAAAGAGTGTAATGAAGATCAAGCCAAATATAATTGCAAAAATAGAAATGGAAATGCCCATCAGATGAAACTGCTGGCCGAAAATCTCATAATCTTGCTTGGCTTTTATCCAGCCGTACGTGGAAGATTCGATAATGCCATACACCACGCCGCCAAGCCCTAGCGCCGAAAGCAAGATGCTGAGCAAATCCGGCCGATGTGAGGTACGCTCGCGCGCTTCGGCCACCAAGAATGATCCAGCAATCAGCACCAAAGCCACCACCGGGTTTATAAGGTAGTTCCAGCGCCAACTGTAATTGGTGGTTAGCCAGCCGCCCAGCACTGGCCCAATGGTGGCTGCTGCGCCCGCAATGGCGCCATAGACTCCAAATGCAATTGCCCGGTCCTTACTGCGATACGTGCTCACTATCAAACTGGCCGTTGCCGGCAGCATTAGCGCAGCGCCCGCACCTTCTATTAGCGAAACGCTAACGAACAAATGCGCCGCCGAGTGCGACCGGCTAGCCAGCAACGAACCAACCGCAAACACCACGGCACCAATAAGAAACATCTTTTTGCGGCCAAAAATATCACCTAACCGGCCGCCGGTAATAGTAAACGCCGCCAGCATGAGGCTATAGCCAGTAATTACCCACTGGATAGATTTAAGGCTGCTATGGAGGTCATTGATAATGGCCTTGATGCTCACATTAATGATGGTCGTATCGAGCACTACAATAAACAGCGCCAGCGCTAAAACTACCAATGGTGCCCACTTGCGAAATCCTCGTTCCTCGGTCATGCTACCCTCCTCGTCTCTATGTATTCTACAGAAAAGTTTGGGTTTAGCGAGATGAAGTGAAACTCACTTGTTTGGCCGAAGGTAGTCGATCACTAGCAAAGTAAGCTCTGTAAAAATGCGGCCACGTACTCTGCATCTATAGTACGGAATATCTACTATCGTAATTGCAAGTATTCCAATAGCCCCTCGTGCAACTGCTTGTCGCCATTCCAAACCACGGTATTGTACCCCTCCGTGAACCCCGCTGGATCTTCTCGTCGAAAATCGATGGCACGCACCGCAGGGCTAACCGCCTCCTGAATATGCCTATCGGTACCACCACGAAATTGGTCAAATTTATCTCCCCAAATTTCCATACTAGTAGGATCACTCAACTGTTCGGCGGTCAGGCCTAGATCATTGAGGCATTTCGGGTCGTTCAATATACGCTTAACCGACTCTGTTTTAGAGACGCCTTTTAGTGCAAAATCCAACGCCCAAGTACCTGCTAGTCGTGGTGTGACGGGGATTTTAGCCGCTCGTAATAGGGTGTCTGCTCGCTCAAGGACGGGGATACGTAGGTCAAGCGCACCGTGCGTTAGTGGCACCGCGACTTCCAAGTTAGCCTCTTGCTCCGGCGTCAGGTCGTAGCCATTGATAAACTCAAAGGTTATTTGCGGACCACGATCTTCAAGAATGATTTCAAGGGGATTATCGCCGTAGCGCTCCTTGAATTCCCTCGCTGTTAGTGGCTCATGCGCAGTAAGTTTAAATTCAACAATGAGTTGTTGGATAATTTCTCGCCATTTGCGTCGCTGAGACTCGTTCAGCGCACTTTCGTAGAGACTGTAGTAAGGCGCCGTCTGCAATTCGCCTGACTCTTCAAAACCCCAGACCTCCGCCCCACTGCAATGGCTGATCACTATGTTTTTCCTGAGGTTTGCATCTATGGCGTTAACTATCCGCTGTCTAATGCGTGAGATACTGGCACCCGAAATAAAGATGATTTTCCTTCCTTCACTCAGCAGCAAAGAGAGCTCATCAATCATTTGAGGGGCGGCCGGCGTGTAGTTATCTGCAACCGTTTCGTCCACATCAGATAGAAACAGTTTGGCTTGCGGATTGAATTGGATGCTGCTCATTGACTAATGATAGCAAAAGATTGTCGCGAGAGAGGAGTCGAACCCATGTTAACAGATTAAAAACGCAAAAAGAAAAGTCCCAGCAATAAATTCTGAAACCTTTCCATCTGTAATGCAGAATCATATTATGGTGCGCGGGGCGGGAATCGAACCCGCACGCCTTTTGGGCAAGGGATTTTAAGTCCCTCGTGGCTACCAATTACACCACCCGCGCAAATCTACCTATATTTTTACCACGATGCGTAGGCTGAAGGCTATGGCAATTTGGGCAAAGTACGCGCAAATTTGCTAGGCGGTTGTCCGTTTTGTCGCCATTCATATGGTCCAGCTCCACGGGTACGCGCCCATCGCATGACACTTCACCCCAACCACACAGCTCACATTCTGGTATCTTGAGACCCGCTTCAAATAGGCGCCGTTTAAGCTTATAACTCTGCGCTCGTGACCCCTTTACAAGCAACGTGCACAGAGTACTCTGATACCCGCTCCTGTAGGTGAGTCCCTTGTTCCAGGCCTTTCCTTTGAAGTGCGTAGTAACTAGTCCAAGGCGAGCAATCCATGTCGCTATAAACACATAGTTACCTCCGGCAGGCTTAAGTCCAAGTCGTAAAAGTACTGCACGTAGACTAGTAGATTGCTGCACCGCAAGCCTTAGCTGTGCTTCCGTCCATTTTCGCGGCTTCGGCATACGATCAGTATAACAGTCCGCCGCGTATACCAATTCCGCCACTCGCCCAAGGTATTAACGTTAAGGCACCTACCGGATTATCGGCTTCGCCTTCTCCCTGCGGTGCTCGCTTACAAATTGAAACAAGTTTCATTTGTAAGCTGCGCCCCTCGTCCACGAACCGGTTTTGCCAGGTTCAAATGCAGGCTCCAATATCAAATCCATCCTGGGACAGATTGAATATTGGAGGCACCTACCGGATTTGAACCGGTGTACGCGGTTTTGCAGACCGCTGCGTAACCACTCCGCCAAGGCGCCATAAGTGTGCAAGACTTGCCTATTGTATCAGGAAAATTACGGAGTTGCCGCTATTTTCTGCAATACACCATCAGCTGCAACTACAATACCACATTTTGCACATTCCAGATCACACTGAGCGACTCCCACTACCTTATACCAACAGGCATGGACTATATATTAAGAGGCATATTTCAGTATCTTTTAATCTTTTTTGATTATTCTGCTTTACAAGGGGCATATACATGCATACAAGGAGCGGGTGCGTACTACAGTAACTAAGCTGTATGTTACCAGTACGCTGTGCGAGCGCCAATCTGAAATTTACTGCCGGCAACCACACAACCCAATAGGCGCGTCCACTCTTCAATAGCCTATTCCTTGTAGACATGGCTGCTATTGCTGAAATAGCCCCTTCAAGCCCAAAAACACCAGCTGCACAACGCGTGCAGTTGGTGTGCGGGGCTTGTTTATAACTATAAATGAACAACTAATACGCGAAGTTAATGACAATTTAATAATTAAGTTGCTACTATGTAGTTGCCAGGACAGATTCACTTAGGCCGCATCCATGAAACTACTAGTAATAGACGATAACATTGCCCTCGTTCGCAGCCTCAAAGATTTTCTGGGAAGAGATTTTGTAATTGACACAGCCAAAACGGCAAAAGATGGCTTGCGCCAGGCTATGACCGACAGCTGCGATATCATCGTGCTCGACCTAGGACTACCTGATGGCAGCGGCAATGAGGTCTGTCAAAGAATTCGGGCCGCTCACATTACTACCCCACTGTTAGTCCTTTCAGGCGTCAGTAATGTGCAAAGCCGCGTCGACCTACTCAATAGTGGTGCCGACGACTACCTCGTTAAGCCCTTTTCGCTCGCCGAACTGCGAGCCCGTTTGCACGCGCTCACCCGTCGTATACCTACAGAATACGGCAATACCACCTTAACCTACGGCGATTTGGTTATGGACCTCGGAAAGCGTCAAGTACATCGCTCTGGCAAAGAAATTATCCTCAGGCGCAAAGAATTTGATATTTTAGAGTACCTTATACGTAACAAAGGCCAGGCCGTAACCCGTACTATGATTTTTAACCATGTTTGGGAATCAAACAAAGACCGCTGGCACAACACCGTGGATGTACACATAAAGCATCTCCGGGATAAGGTAGACCGCCCGTTTGACACGCCGCTTATTAAGACGGCGTATGGTATCGGCTATGTCCTAAACGACATTAGCGAAGAATAAATAACAATAAGGAGGGGCACTATGAACAGTGCAATTACAGCAATACTAACCGACGAAACAACCCGCTCACGGCAAGCAGTTGAGTCACTCGTGGCAAAGAGCCTGAGTGAATCAACGCAGCCGTGGCTTAATGAAGCATAGGCGTACTACAGACTAAAGCTTCATGTAAGGGATGACGCGCGTGCCGGAAAACCATTTTGGTTTCCGGCACGCCATCAATATACTTATACAATATATGTTTCAAATACCGAAAAAACTATTGCACACAACTCGTGCGCAAGATGAAAATCTGCGTGCTCGTTCCTCGGTGCTGCACATTTTATTCGCCGCAACGTTCGGAATATTAGCATTGAGCGCCCTAGCAATAACCGCAGCCTATTTGACCGGTTTTGACCGCCTTGTGCTGCACCGCTTAGCTGCAGTTGCCGTGGCTATTGCTATTGTGGGCGTACTATACACCTGCCTTAAACAACGGCTGTATTTTATTGCCGCCGCAGGCCTACTCAGCATTTACTGGCTCCTTGCAACCGTCATGGCAATCACATGGGGAGTAACACTCCCTGCCGTTCTATTGCTCTATTGTGCACTCATTGTCCTGTCGAGTATTGTACTCGGCGCACCATACGCGATTATAACTCTCTGCATAAACGTTGTTGCGCTCTACATTATTCAATCAGCGATTGTTGGCGGCAGTTTACACCCTAATTTCTATTGGCAAACTCAGCCCCAACATCTCAGTGACCTAATCGGCTATTACTTTGTCTTCGGTATAGTTGGCATCAGCTCCTGGCTTTTTAATCGTCAAACCGACCAGTCATTGCACCATGCGCTACGTGCCGAATCCGCCCTGCAGCGCGAAAAGGAGCTACTCGAAACAAAAGTCGCCGCCCGCACCGAAGAGCTCCAAAAAGCTCAGGCAGAGAAAATACAGCAGCTCCACCGGTTCGCAGAACTCGGTCAATTCAGCGTAAGCCTCTTGCACGACCTCTCCAACCACATATCTACGCTGAACATAGACATTGAAGGCATGGCCGAAAAACAATCGCAATCTCAAATACAACTCCGCATCCAACGCCGCATTGCTTACATTGATGCAATGACACAATGGGCGCACGACCACATCAACGGTAAAGTACAAAACACGCATTTTGATGCAGCCCGTGAGCTACGTGAGGTAATAAAGATGCTACAGTATAACGCCCGCAAATCTCACATTAAAGTTGTAATCGTGCCGGCAAAGTTACCTGTGCTACCATTGTACGGTGACCCTAACCGCTTCAGACAACTTGTCGCAAATCTTGTGTCGAACGGTATAGACGCATATCAAGACGTAACAGGAGATAGCCGCCAGGAAGTGCATATTGAAGGCTCAAAAGATCCCGATGGGTCAGTTCGCATCACTGTCAGTGACTGGGGTGCCGGTATACCTAAAGATACGCAGAAAAATATTTTCGACCCATTCTACACCACCAAGCAGGATGGTATGGGTATTGGGCTGTTCGTAGTAAAACAAATCGTCGAAGAGTATTTTAACGGCACCATAGAGCTCCATAGCCAAGCAGGAGAGACTCACTTCACTGCCATATTAAAAAACCTACATGAATAACCTTGCGGCTCGCCGCAAGGCACTGCGACGGGGTATTGCATATCTGGTAAAAGCACAGTTTGACGACGGTAGCTTTGCTATTGTCGCTACGCCAAAGGAGACCGTGGCCATTCCGTTGTCTATTGATTTGCAGGTACATGCGCTTCTGCTCGACATCCTACTTAGCGTTCATAGCCAAGAAATACAGCCCGTCACCCAAAAACTCGCCCACTACCTGGAGCAGCGCATGCATTTGGTGGCCGAACAGGAGTTGTTCGGCCACACCGATACCTATGCTTTGTTCTATGGCCTGTCAGTACTCTACGAGTATGACCCGGCGCTGGTCACCCCAAGACTCACTGGTACTGCCGTCCGTTTCTTAGTGGAACACGAACAACACCCCGGAGGACCTTACTACAACGCCCTAGATAAGCGCACAAGCAGTCCAGACATCTCCACCAATCTTGCCATCTGCCGGTTTATCCACCATGTTGGCGGGCCCCTTCCTGTGCTCACCGATTATTTGGCGCAGCACACCACTACTAAATCCCGTTATACTACAGAGGCCTGGCCGCTGAAACTGCAGACATCCCACCTATCATCTCTGTTCGACACACCAGAGAAGCTTGACGGCTGGAGACCAGTCTCCCTAACCGATAAAAACATGTCCGCGCAGCACATAGACGGATCATGGCCTATTGAGTACATACACTTTGATCCACACATCACAGCGCAGCGCGCATTTGGCTCAGCCGCCCTCGCAACAGCCTTCATGATTACCACCCTAGAGTCAGCCAAGATACCCCCTACTCATCATGCAGCCCAAAGTAGCCCCGACTTCTACTCAGCCATAGCAGCCGCAGCATATGAGGACTTACATGGCCTCAACTCTCTCATCACCGTAACGCTTCGGGCTAGGCTCAACAAATTAATTCAGGCCGATACAAACAACGAGATAGGACCGCTGGCAGTGCGGTTTGCGGCTGACCTTATGCCCACGTACAGAATCCCCGCACGAACACTCCAAACATTAGGAGCTGCGAATCTTTTCAACTGGGTCGCGTACACTATTTATGATGACTTCCTCGACAATGAGGGAGATCCCCAACTGCTATCAGCTGCCAACGTTGCCCTCCGTAAAGCCGTTGCATTATTTTGCCAAGCAGTACCCGACGCCGCATTTAGCAACCTTGTCGCTCAGACATTTGATACCGTAGACGCCGCAAACGCTTGGGAGCTTGAGCATTGTCGGTTCATCACAACCGACACCTCCATACACATCACCCAGCTGCCTAACTACGGCCGTTTACAGAGCTTATACAATCGGTCGCTCAGCCACAGCCTTCCTGTCCTAGGCACCTTGGCCGCAGCAGGACTAGCTATTGATAGCCCTGCTGTTCAATCCATACAAAAAGCGCTCCATCACTATCTTATTGTGCGTCAGCTCAGCGATGACCTACACGACTGGAAAGAGGATGTGCAAGTTGGCCATATCAGTTATGTCGTGGCGCGTATTCTGAGCGATACCCGTGTACCTGAGGGGGATTATCACCTAGCTAAGCTCCTTCCAAGACTCGAACGAGCCTTCTGGCGTGAGAGCGCGCGTGCCATTGCTCAAGAAATGGCACAACATGTGATCACCGCTAAACAGCTCCTAACAAAGAGTAGGCTAACAACCCACAATAACGTTATCGGACAGCTCGTGCAGGAACTTGAAGATATAGCCAACCGCTTGATAGCTGAGCAGACCGAAGCACAGACGTTTTTGCAAACGTTCCAGCCTAGTAAATAAAGTGTGCCGGGACCTCTCACGTCAGGTCAATAGTGTAGTATCTTCTTGACGCATACACTTATTTTTCTACAATAGATTTGGAAGCTTTTCGTGCTTCTCTTGTCGATTATCTATCATAAACGAAAGGAGAATAGTATGAGCAATCTTATGAGGTGGGACCCGTTTTCGGAACTCAGCGCTCTGCAAAAGCAATTCTTTGGCGACGATTGGGTAAGTTCGCTTAAGGGCGTTAATATCCCCACGACCGATGTTTATACGAAAAACAATCAGCTTATCGTGGAAGCCCATCTGCCAAACTTCGAACAGAAGGACGTGAACGTACAGGTAGAAAATGGCGCCCTCATTATCAGCGCCGAGCGACACGAGAGAGAAGAGGATAAGGATAAAAAATACGTGGTACGCGAGAGCTCCAGCAGCTTTTACCGGCGCGTTCAGCTACCCGATCGTGCAGACTCCAATAGCATTGATGCACACCTGGATGACGGCGTTCTAAAAGTGATCGTCCCATTAACCCCCCTGCCCGAACCGAAGAAAATTACCGTTTCCACCAAAAAACAGTAGTCTCCCAAAAGTATAACCAAAGGACCGCACATCGCGGTCCTTTGGTTAGTAATCGGAGCAGCTTCAAGTGCTAGTCGCAGCTACTAGACAAGGAAGACGTATACGCATATACCGTGTTCGATGTACTGACTTCGACCAGCTTAACCTGGATGTTGTAATGACCGCTCCCTGGCAAATGAGGCAGCCTGAAGTAAGAAGTGTCCGTTGCACTGCCAGCGCTCGTAAAGCCAGTGACACTATTATCGTAATACGTGTAGCCAATTGAACTACCGCTCGTCACGAGCACAATCGCCTCAACAGTGCCACTTCCATTTACGCTATACGGAGTGCTGACTTGTACGCTACATTCATTACTGAATATACCATCGTGCGCCTGATAGATTGTTGGTGTGCCGGGTGTAATGGTAGTCATAAACGCCGATCCTTGCTCACTGGCGAGTGCTGGCGGAGCCGCACAGCTGCTAATCGTAACCGGACTGGTCGTAACACTAATCGCCGGATTGCTGGCAGATGTTATAGTAGCCGAGATTCGATAGCTGTCACCTGGCTCAAGCCCTTGGCTGCCGCCGAAATTCACACCGTCAGCTTTCGTACCCGCCGCTGGGAAGCTGAAGTTAACCGGATTTTGGGTCTGGCTAACTGTCTTGCTACTATACTGTGACCACGTTACCGTAACATTCCCGCTGCCATCAGCTCCAAACGTCACCGAACCAGTTATATTGCAGCTTGCTGCAGTTGCAGCAGAAGCACTTGCCGTAAACGAAACTATATTCAGGCTGCTGAGCGGTCCGGTGTTAGGACCGCCACCTGACCCGGAAGACGCCCCACCGCCCGATCCACCACCACTACCCGTACCACCGGTCGAACCAGAGCTACCACCCGAACTAGTGGTCCCATTGCCTGTCTTAGTCGGGCCAGGCTTAGGGGTCGAGAGCTGCTGTGCGACCGCCTTTTGCAGATCATTCAACTGGTTATTGTTATCGACCCCCGTGGATTTCAGCTGGCCCAGTAAGGCCTGGGCGGCTTTGGCGTTATGCTCCCCTAGGAGCTTCTGCACTTCCTGGATTTTTTGCTGCGTCTCGGCAAGTTGTTGGTTGCGCTGCAGCTCGGCTTGTATCTGCGCCTTTGTCGAAGCCCTGACTAGCGTTTTGTGGATAGACTGCAAAGTCTGCTTAGCCCGGCCATACTGCCCTTTGTTATCAAAAGACTTTGCGGTTTGTAATGCCGACACCGCGTGAGTATTTTGGTAGAGATAAAAACCACCAAAACTTACCATCAGCAATCCAACCAGAAAAATGGTTGTTTTGCGCAAAGAACCCAGAGTGTGGGAAAGGCGAACAGCAAATCCGATCAGTTTTTGTTTTAGTCTCATGGTACTTTTACCAACTCAAACGGTACCACATTTCCTAGATTCCGGGAATAGCAAAATGGTTGCCGTCACGTACGGCCGCCCACTATATGCAGAGAGATCAGGCCTACTTTCTCCTTTTAGCCGTATACGGCGGTGCCGCGGGCTTCTGTGCAGCCCGCGCAAGCGTAGCCGCCTCGATGCGCATACGCCCCAACTCCCCGCTTTCACTCGCCCTGCTACGATAGTAATAATAAGCCACCCCCGAAGGGAGGCCGAGTACCAAACCAACCAACACACCGGCAAAGTATGCCTTTACCTTCCCCACTTCTCCCACAATCCCATAGGGAATCATCCGCGCAATACAAAACGCCATAAGTACCGCGCAACCCACACAGATTATGCCTGATGCATTTTGCTTGGCGACATTCGTCATACATTGATTCTACCAGATTAAAACTAGGATCTTGGTTCCAAGCCAATACAGCCAGTTCTGCCAATCGTACCAAACCGCCCCAGCCGTCCAACCACAAATAAACAACGGGCCATTTTGGGAAACCTCAAAACGACACGGGGCGAGCTAAAGGTCAAACGCTGCGCGAAATCTTTCAGGTAAAGCCACGCCGGCTTGGCGAAACATAACTACCATTTGACCCTGGTGGAGATACTCGTGGTTTGCAATCGCTTGAATATCGCGTACTTTCGCTTCAAAATCACGGATACTATACGTCCTAAGCAGTAGTTCTAGAACCTGTAGTTGCTCATGAAGAATATTCCCTATATCACTCGCGGCTATTTCCCGCTTCCCGACCGCCCCATCTCCGCTCAGTAAAATACCAAACCGTCTATCGCTATGGCCCTTGATACGGCGATAGTACGTGTCTGTAGTGGTCACCAAACACTGAAACTGATACAACACATCGTGTTGCCCGACGCCTTCGGGCCGCCAATCAAGTACCCCCTCGGCTTGAGCCGCGGTAAATAGCTGTAGTGAATTATTGCGCGCCCATTTAAAACCCATGTAGAGGCGCTCGAGTGTTTTGTTGTCAAAGTCTAGTTTTGTCATATCACATTCATTTACGCATGGATATTTTTTAATTACAACTCAAACAGATCTTAAAATTGCCTTCAATGGACAATACTATAAAGTACCTTGACAGTCACAGTACTTCGACATACAATGTACACATGATTGATAATAGATTAACATCAGATTTGCTCCGTGGCCACACGGACACGATGATCTTGAAACTGCTTTCTACCAGTGATAGATACGGCTACGAAATAACCAAGCTGATCTATGAACTGTCCGAGCACAAGTACGAGCTCAAGGAGGCAACCATGTATTCGAGTCTGAAACGCCTTGAGCAAGACGGCCACATCACCTCGTACTGGGGCGACGAAACACAAGGCGGCAGGCGTAAATATTACCGTATTACTGCACGCGGCCGAGAACAGTACGAAAGTAACTTTCGCAACTGGAACTACGCAAAGCAAATTTTAGAGAAATTACTATAAGGAGTAACCATGAACGACAAACTGAAACAATTTCTAGACAACGCTTTTAAACCATACGGCGACTTCCCTGCACGCAAAGATGTAGAGCAAGAGCTGCTTGCGAATCTAACCGAAAAATATAACGACCTAAAACGAGAGGGCAAAGGCGACGACGAAGCGTACCAGTTGACTATTGATTCGTTTGGTGACGTTACCGAAATTATGGAACAGGTTGAGCATACGCCACACGAGAACCAACAGGTTAGCAATGTGGCGCAAATGAAGAAGAACCTCAAAGAGGCCTTTCGTGCCGCCAAGCACAGCCGCTCTAAATTTTCATCGACCGAGCTGCGTGATAGCGATCTAAGTGACACCGATTTATCAGGTTCCGATTTCAGTTTTAGTTCACTCAGCGGTACTAATTTTGAGTCTGCAAATCTGAGCAGCTCAAAATTCCAGGCCTCAGCCCTTAAGGGTGCGTCATTCAAAAATGCAGACCTCATCGACGCAACATTCGCTGGTAGCGATTTACAGGAGGTGGACTTTACCGGCGCTAACTTGAGCGGCGCTAAACTACGCGCTTCGTCACTTAAGGGCGCGAGCTTCAGCGAGGCTAATCTCCACGCCACAAACTTTGGCCATTCGGACTTAACCAATGTGTCTTTCGAAGGTTTAACACTAAAAGGCACCACGTTTGACGGCTGCGGCATGAAGGGCACATCGTTCAAAAATGCCATACTGCAGGATACGACATTCCATCACAGCGAAGTCAAACATACCATCTTTGACGGCGCAACTATGGATAAAGTAACCTACGCGCTTCTCAAGGGCGCGAAGGCTAATCTAGATAACGTGACTGTACAGTAGCGACACCGTCATGGTTGACCTCATAGTTCAGCCGATACGCTCCAGCTCCTGGTCTGCCGCGGCAATCATTTCGTGAAATCGTTTATGTACCCAGTGTCGTTTGCCTAGGAGCTCTATCTGGCCCCAACGGCCGGACACCGGGCCAAGCCGGGTCTGCCGCGGCAATACAGTAATGAGTGAATGTGGTTTTCCCCCGCCCGAAAACTTAGTGCTTTCAAGTACGTAAATACCCTCGTCCGTCACAGCCACACAGCGGAACTTAATCCAAAAAATAGTGAGAAATGTCAGGTAATTAATAATAAAAACCCAAAAATGCGGCGCTGTTTGGCATATAAATATCTGCCGTACGCTGCTCCCAGGTGGCAAAAAAGGAGTTGCCCGCGCAACTAAATCTAAACGTGGTGCTACTTTTTCAGTCATATCCTTATTTTAGCAAATGTCTTCCTGTATGATGCTTGTCACCAACTATACCCTATGGCTACTATAATAAGTACCATCCAAAAAACCGAACCATTTCCTGATCAATTTACACACGTATACCATGCCGCTGACTACGCATACAGGGCAATTGCCGCAGGATGCGCTACCCCCGATGAAGTCTCTAGATGGCAGGTTTGCCATAGAGTCAGTGAGCTTATGGTGGAAGCCCTCAAGGATACAGAGCCGCATGCAACAATAGTAACAACCTATTGGGGAAGAACGGTACGTGTACATAGTTACGTATTGGTGCGACCCTACGATATATCAGGTATCGCCGATTCGCAAGATCTTATTGCCGACGGGACTTGGAAGCAATTCGTTGACAGAAACAAAGTACCAGAAGATGCCCCGCATGTAGTCGTTGGCCGACGATTGGAGGTTATTGAGACTCTGGGCCAGTACGGAGTTGATGCAATGACACTCGAGCTGTGGAGCTGTCATACATAAAACCAGTTGATACAGTCGTTACCACTAGCGGTCCCACGGGCCACGGTTACGTGGGGATCAAGAGTAATTGCCGGTGCCGACATAGGCGTGCGTCCGAAGGTAAAAGATATGGATTCTCCGGCCCCTATCTCATCCGCTTTATCAGGAATACGATAATCAGCAAATTTAGCGCGCCGGTAGCTGCATATACCCAATGATGCCAATGTAACGAATGAACCAGATAGTAAGTCCCCCGATCAAGCGCTACACCCAACCCGACGAGTACCCAAAACGACACGCCTATGTCGTGGGCAAACCTGCTTTCGTACTCTATTTGGATACCGACGCCCGGCGCGCCCAGACGCCCAGCAGCACTTGCCGCCATTCCATCTAGGAGTGCCTTCCTTCTTGCGTCAGCCAGATCCTCTTTACGCTGCGCCGCTAGCAGCTTTGCACCCGCTTCAACCGCTTGCTCGGGGTGCGCCTGGTAATATTCTGCGACCTTGTTTGGCGCACTTGAGCGAGGGCTTGATCCATATTGGTGCTGATCCGTCACGAGGTCGATCTCCTCTTCGGAATACCCCTGTGATAGCAGCTCCTGCTTAGCTTGCGCGAAATTAAGTCCTTGAGCCGCACTTCGCTTCAGCAAATCTACCAATATCTGATCTTTATCTTCTGATTTGTGATTATTCATCTACGGCTAGCATACTGCAATCATCAAGTCATCCGCAAGAAAATGGCCAGGTAAGGAGGAATGACGAAGCTGCTATCTAATAGTTATTGGACTATCGAGGAGGCCAAGACCTCCGGACCTTCGCCAATGAGCGTGACATTGCCATCCTTGACGAGGAATGCTTGATCATCCGTGAGTATTCTGACTGGATGGTTGGCGGTTGGTATCCTTTCCGCCAGTATTTCACGATACTCTTCCCTGTTGTAGTGTACCGACAGGAGAAACGACACTAGATTCATACCAGTCAGATCGTCAAGGCCATGTTGGTCTTTATCGCGCTTCCAGCTACCCATTTCAATTGTTGGGCACGCTATGTAGCTACCGGCAGACACACCGATATACCATTTATTTGGGTCTTCCAGAAACCTACGCACCGCTTGTTCAAAGTTGCAAGCCCGTGCCTGTTTGAGCAAATAGAACGTGTTGCCGCCCTGTACATAGATAATGTCAAATTTATTTAGCTCACCAAAAGCAGTGTCGGGCGTAAGGTCTTCCAGTGCGATGTCCGTAACCCGAAAACCGACTTCTTGCAGCGCCTTACGGTCTCTTTCCACGTAATCGGCGTTAGCCTCCATGCGCGACGCAGTAATAACATGCGCCAGCTTGAGCTCACTTGGCTGCTTAGGAAGCAATCGCAAGATTTCCTTTTGTATTGCGGGCATTTTTATGCCGGCGGATGTGAGCAGAATGTTCATACAGCAATAATAACAGATGGGCCGCGCCGCCTTCTACATACAAACAAGAATATCCAATTCAGACATTGTAAACACTAGATGCCTCTCCATACGAACGCCTAGTCGACAGGTTGTATAGGTTGGCTAGTAGATCATTTGCATTTTAAGCGGAATAGAGGCGTCTTCAGGTAATTCCAGCAACCACATGCACGGGTAGTTGTGTATGTTGTATTATTCTGAATTGCCCCACGTAAGGACAAATTCCCGCAAGTCTGCATCAGTAACGCCAAAAGCTTTCATGATGTCAGCAACCTCTTGAGCATGATGATCTTCAACTCCAAAGCGATCCGCTGTTGAAACTAGCGTCTCTAGGCCGTTCAATAGCAGCTGATCTAAGAATGGATTCTCCCTGAGGCTCTCAGGTACAAGTTCCAAGCTATTAGGAATCTTTCGAAGTGTAGGGGCTATCAAAAGCTGATCATATAGATAACCCGTGCTGGCCGCAGTGCAGCCATAAGCATTGGATAATCCAATGCTCGAAATTCCTCCGCTTGCTGAGTCTGGAGACCTAAAATTGAGGGCATTATAGTACGCAAGATCTGTACGATGTCCTCTGGCGTTTTGACTAAAGTAGGGTCTACACCAAATTCCTCCAACAAGATCCTGGAGTTGCGGCTTTTTATCGTCTCCTCAAAACTACCCACCATATTTGTGTCTAAAATAGTAATCATCCTGTTAGCGTTCGGATTGTCGTTGATCATGAGATCATCAGGGTGGTCCATAACCCAACCATCACAAAGCATTCGTTCATATCTTACGACATACTCAACCGCTGCAGCCTGTAGCCCAGGGGACGGCTGGCCGCTTTTTTGAAAACTGTAAAATTTTCGTCCAAGTGCTCGCTCTTGTATCATCACGTACGTGCTGTGTGGGGATTGGGTACTTTGCCTATCACTATCTATTTCTAGCGCATGATCAAGTATTAAGAAAGTGGTATCCGGCGTAAACTCTTTACCGAAATATGTCAGAATGGTGTGATGGTCCTTCTGAAGCCTATCCCATTCTTGCGCCAAACGTGTTTCGTCACCACCCTTACCCGTTCTCAGTCTTTTAATGACCACCTTGCCGCCGTCAGTAAGCTCGTGCACCACATGAAACCATCCGCTGCCTATTTCTTCTCCAACGTGCGCCTCCTTCACCGCATTTGCTAGTTCGGCCCCGAACCGAACATCGGCTTCTTCTAAAGTAGGCGCGTTGAGGTCTTCATATGACTGAACACTGTCTAGCGTAAAGCTAACCAACTCACTCTCTTTAAATAGACCTCCTGCTGGGAGATGCTCTTCGTACATTCGACTATTATAACAAGTGGGTAAAAGTTTACGCCTCATCACTAATGAGATAGCGTGATGGAGGAGGATTCTTGAGGCGCCAGGTCAAGAATATTTACTTGGCTAGTCAGAGATGGGAGTTACACTCAGCATCCCCTTGGGATTTTGTAGTTACCCATATCAGGCCGAACATAGCGCACTCCACCCCTCGGGTCATCCATATCTCCTTCGTAACGAGGTATGATATGCCAGTGCAAATGATCTACCGTTCTTCCGGCGGCCCTGCCATCATTCAAGCCGTGATTATATGCATCGGGCTTAGTACCAAGGCGAGGATGTTGTAGTGCTTGCTGATTAAACCATTTAGCAATGTCGTCGGTTGCTTCATCAGAAAATTCCTGATACACAGCTCTGAGGTCCGCGGCCTCAATAACGCCTACCGCGTCCTTGACTGCAGAATAATATGCATACCACTCGGCTTCAGTTAGGTCAACCAAGTCCGCGACATGTCTTTTCGGCACCAGTAAGCCATGCCCTGGTGAAACGGGAAAACCGTCCAGAACAAGAAATAGCAGGTTGTTTTCATAGAGCACTCGGCTTTTATCGTGTTGAACATTGCAGAAGAAACATTTTTCCATGTGCTCAGTGTACAACCCTTTGCACAAACAGAGCAAAGGAGACTCTAACCCAAATAACAGAAAGCCGCGCCAAAACAAAAGACACGCCTTGTGACGTGTCATATCTGTTAGTCCAAATGGTGCAGCAGGTTCAAAAAAGTTATCACCAAATCAGAGATGAGATAGCTAGATGGAGAGACATTCTAGCCGTGCCATACCAAGAGTTTCTACTGAGTGGGTGAGTGCTGGGAATTACACCATACATCATCTATAAAGCGTGATGAGGCCTGCGGTTAATCCAGCGATAGCACTAACGATATATGCTACAAGACCAAAGGTTAACCACCATTTCCTTGTTAGCTCACCAGCTATGGCAGCAAGTTTATCTCGCTCTTGGTGAACGATAAGTAATTCTGATTTGCTAGTATCAACGACTATCTTCGCTATAACACCCGTCCGATAGTAATTAACCGCAACGGCGATAGTTCCTAATATCTGGCCCAGTGCCGCAATGACTAGAAGTACAGCTACTGTTAAATTACTCGTAAATACATCCGCCATGACGCTTCCTGCCCTCTCATTATTCGTCGTACTTAAACATTATTTCCTGTTCTTCATCATTTTCAATGAAGTTATCAGGCCGGCCCAGAGTCCATCGCATAACAACGTGAGGCTTGTCTTCGGTACGGACAAGTTGAGGCATTTTCTCAAATGGGCCGTAAGGCATCTCTACCGAAGCCACGGGGTTGTGAAGCACTTTCATCTGGAACTTATTTCTACCCCTGAATGAGCTGAACATCACTGCCGAGATTCCCGTATTTTTACCAAACCACTCGCCCCGTTCGTCATTACTTGGAGTAAAGTGACCGCTCCTATCGCGCGTCATTGCAGGTGGCTTTGAGCCATCATTTGTAATTGTAACCTGATATTGACCGAATAGCGCCTTATCAATTAAATAGCTATCTACGCGCATTCTTCCGACACCATCAGCAAGCACTACAACGAGTGGTATACCAATTTCTTTTGAACTGTATTTTTTACGCTTTTCATCTAGCTTCCGCTTTGCTCTTATTGAATAGTCCGGCACATGCCCGTCTTCCCCCACAACCAAAACACAACCCATATTTGGTCTAGGAAACTTCTTCCTATCTTTACTGGCTTCAACTTTAACGTAACACCCGTTCTGGTCAAATGTTTTACGGTGAACTTTTTCGTCATCCGGCAGGCTGTCTAACCAAACCTTTATTGCGTTTGCCAATTTCTTTGAGCTGTAGTCCTTTTGAGGGTATCCACTGTAGTTAATATTCAACACGTGGTCAGTTTTTATTGCGGCAATCCGCTGAGTTAATTCTTCTTTTCGAACCACAGCCTTTGCAACCTCTTCACTGTCAAAGAGCGTAGTGACCTCTACTATAAAGTCACCATATTCCTTTGAGTGAACCAGTAAATCAGGTGTTAGGCCATTATCTAAGGTTGGCTCGTACTCAACATTCCAACCCTCTTCAATGCAGTAACGATATATAGCCAACTCGTGAAAAGCAGCAACAAAGATAGCATTGTCGGTACTCAGCAACTTGTCTTTAAACCGCAGCTTCATGCCTTCCGGCAGCGCGTCGTACCATACCTCAATCATTTCTTTCATATCTTTTTGTGCTTCCACTCTGCAAAGCGCAACCACCCACGGATTTTCAAATGGATGCATAGCTGGCAGGGTATCGATAAATTCTTGTGTATAGAGCATTGTAAGTGCTTGTTGTATTAACTTTTATCCAGTTCTGCCCACCATTCATTTTGCCTAATTAGACATTTCGACGGATTTTGTGACCTGTTCTACGGCATCGCCAATTTTTACGATACTTTTTTCTTTGTCTAGCTGGCGTTTCGTCTTCTCTTCAATGTCAAAGGTTTCGTATTGTTTAACGTATTTTGGCGGGCTGAACAAATTAGCAGTTCCGAGCAGTGGGTTCACGCCACCTACGTTGACTTCTTTGTATTTATGCGTTTCTGCTAAACAGTACTTTTCCTCAACATGGATTACCTTTACCTCAATTTTGGGTAACTTTATCTTACCCAGCTCATCTCCTGAGGTTGGGTCTTTTACGACCTTGCCCGTAGCATCATAGACCATGAAGAGCATTCCGATGGCAACTCCATCATTTGTACCTTTATTAATGACTAGTGTTCTGTCATCAATTAGGTCAGCAACTAAACCTGTGATTTTACTACTCATTAACTTCTCCTGTTGGTGGAGTACTATTAGGCACTGTCTGTACGGTTTGCAAGACCCCAGCTTCGAAGTCTGTATTAACTTGATACTCTCTTTGTCCATTCACCCTAACTATTGTAGTTAATTGCCCCATTTGAAGCGACCCTTGACCTACAAATTCAATTACTGGAAATTCTTGCAGAGCTTTACTGTCGAATAATAGTTGCAGCACTCTACGATACTTTTCTTTGTTAATGGCCTCATGCCTGCGGCGGTTTGAGTCATTAATATAAAACGCACCCAAAGTTAGACTCGTAAGAGAAACTAATAGTACGTAGGCGATGGCTTGAAGAAATATCAACGTAGGACTTGTGCTGCCCCTGAAGAATAACCCTAACCCTAAAAAAGCCAACATTAAAATCAGCAAGAACGGTATAAGTATGTAGTACACATTAGACGGGTTGACGTAATAAGGCGCGTCTTTTTGATGGTTCTTTGTATTCTTCTTAATTTCATCTTCGTTATAAACTGCCGTATCAATCAGTTTCAGAAAGTGCTTATACTCTCGCTCCTTTTTGCGGTTTGGGGCAAACTGAAACCAAGGAGTATTTTTGAATGCGATTATCAATATATAGGCAAAGACTCCGGCGATGATAGACACAACTAGGAAGTAGTCTTGTATCAGAAATACACTTTTTGATTGGGTTGGCAGGAAGTTAAAGAAGAACTGAACGATGGGCAGGAGAAGCGCTAAAATGGTGCTAAATGTCTGAAACCCATTCGGAGAAGAATCGTTAGATTGCATACACTCATAATAGTGCGCTATGTTTGTTTATCAAAGCATAAGTGTATTAAATGTCAATGAGCAACCTGCCTGGCTCAATCTGGTACACTTATGTAAAGGGTTAAGGACGTGCTTTACAATGCCTAGACCATCGACCTATCAGCCGAAACACGGTAAATTAGCACTCGCCCTCATGGCTGAGGGCGCTAGTAAGGTTGAGGTTGCAGTGGCACTTGGCATTAGCCGAGATACTTTTTACAGATGGATTGATAAATACCCCGATTTTTCGGACACCATAAAAGACGGCGAGTGGCTTAGTCAGGCTTGGTGGGAAAAGCAAGGCCGCACGAACATAGCGAATAAACAGTTCAATACCGCCCTCTGGTACATCAACATGAAGAACCGCTTTAACTGGAGTGATACCGTCAAGATTACTGAGCAGAGTGATAAGCCAGCAAAAGCGAATCTTAATGCAATTAGCGCTTGGGCTAAGTCCCTAAAGAACGACTTCGTATCAACCCTATAGCAAACACTCCTTAAACCCCGTTACGGGTGGTATTATTAGTGAGTCTAGGATTCACAATAGAGTAAAACCGCACCAGTGGCGTAGTTGAACCATATAAAGGGCAGCTACGTTAAAAAGCAATAGGTTCAACCCTGTTGTGGGTCCTAGACAGTCCAGCGTGGCTGTCCTTTTTATTTGTAGGGCGACCACGAGCCACTAAACCATAAGGAGGTCATCGTGGGTGTCTTAGACCCTTTCAAGAAAGTAGCTCATGCCTATGAGCAATATAACGATAAAACGCAGACATGGGCAGTCGTTTTCTTGAAATACCACAAGAAGATAGGCTTAGGTGTAAACAAATCATGTTTCCGGCTGGTTTTTATATGAGCGCCGATAAAAAAGTTTACACCCCCGAAATTAGTCATCTCATCACCTTAGCGGCAACAAAAAAAGACGCCGAAGCGTCTGAATTGGCACTAATGGTGCGGGTCAGGGGACTCTAACCCCTGGCCTCGTCCTTGGCAAGGACGCGCTCTAAACAACTGAGCTAGACCCGCATAAATTTACTTGCGGTATTATACACATACTTCCCTGTTATGCCAAGAGGTAGTACGCACCTTTTACTGGTACAATAGTGCGCATGCATATTGCCATTCAGGGAGCGTTTGGCTCATTTCACCATGAAGCCGCTTGCGCGCTCGACTCACAGGCCACTATTTTGCCTCGGCAGACGTTTGCTGGTGTTTTTGAAGCCGCACAAACAGGAGAAGCAGAGTATGGTTTGTGCGCAATCGAGAACACATTGTACGGTTCTATTAATGAAGTTTACCGATTATTGGAACAATACGACATATGGATTCTCCGTGACATCCGACTTCGGATTGGCCAGCATTTAATTGGGCCGCACGCCGTAAGTCTGGACGAGCTAGCCGCCAGTCCGGACGTGCGAATCCTCTCTCAAGCTCCAGCACTTGCTCAAGTCGAAGGCTGGGTAGCTACTCACCTACCAAACGCCGCCGTTGAGGCAACCCACGATACAGCCGGCAGCGTCCAAACCGTTGTAGAACTTGGTCAGCCGCACACACTTGCAGTTGCCGGTCAATTAGCTGCCGCAACCTACAGTGGCATCCTCGTAGCCGAAAATATTCAGGATAATTCGGATAATTACACCCGGTTCATCCTTTTTAGCCGCAGGGCCAAACCTAGCAAGCAGGCCACTCATGGATCTATGATTGTAAAGACTGGCCATGAGCCGGGTGCGCTCATGCGCGCCTTACAGGTGTTCGCCGATGCCGGGTGCAACCTTACAAAAGTGGATAGCCACCCTATTCCCCATGATGCGCGGCACTACGCATTCTACATTGACTATACCGTGCCAAAGGAAGGAAGCTCTGAACTCATCCGCGTGCTAGAGGCACAAGGATGCACGGTAAAATTGCTCGGGGAATATCAGCCAGGACCAACTATTCAGACTGCCTAGCTACTTAGCTAAACAGCCGGACTTCCAATAAGCTTATGATTATCATATACAGCCGCCATTGAACCGTACCAAAGAAAAATCCCCACTGCAATTAGGTGGGGATTTTTCTTTGGTGGCTCCTCCCAGACTCGAACTGGGGACACAAGGCTCTTCAGGCCTCTGCTCTACCAACTGAGCTAAAGAGCCCCATACACGAGACAAACCTTTGATTTTCTTGTCGTGCGGGGCGGTGAACTACATTCACTGGCTCCAGCTGCTCTTTTTACTGAAAAGTGCACGCCGGGACTTCGGTTATTTTACGGTAAAATACCCCTGAATACAAGGGTGAACGACCTACATTACAGCGGTGCCGAACAAATGGCCCACAAAGTAGGTTGCAGCCATGGCCGCAGCACCACCAAGTACCACACGCATGATGGCACGTCGACGCGAAGCGTTGCCAACCGTAGCACTAGCATAGCCAGTTACAGTCAGTGCAATAAGCACCGCCACAAACGTCACCGCAATGCGTGTACCGCGTGACGCCGCTAACACTGCTATAAGTGGTATCAGTCCACCTATAGTAAAGGAGATCATAGAGGCCAGTGCCGCTTGCAGCGGATTGTTCAGATCGTCTTCATCGAGCTGCAACTCCGCTTCCAGGTGTGCCTTCAGTGCATCCTTGGCGGTCAGTTCACGCGCCATCTGCAACGCAGTTTTATGGCTTACGCCCTTCTCTACGTAGGTTTGCGCCAGGCCTTCCAATTCGTGTTCTGGGTCATCACGTAAGCGACGCTTTTCACGGCGTATATATGCTCGCTCGGTATCACGCTGACTACTGACCGACACATACTCACCCACAGCCATGCTAAAGGCACCGGCAACCAAGCCGGCTAGGCCGGCGATAAATATAGTGTGACGCGCACTTGTCGCACCAGCCACACCCAGGATAATGCTCGACACTGACACAATGCCGTCGTTAGCGCCAAGTACCGCCGCACGCAACCAGTTGAGCGTGCTTGTGCTCGCCCGTTTTGCGTCATCCGTATTTGCCATCACTCAATTCTCCTTGCCTGTCTCTGTTTATTCGGTTGGCTGCTCAATGCCTTCTTTGGTGAGTTCCCATACATCGGTGTTCATTTCACCATCACTGCCCTCGCCGTGCCAAATGCCGCTCATGCGCTGGCCATCTTCGGAAACCTTTAGCTCGATAGTACCTTCATAGATTGCACCCTTGTAGTAACCATCCAGCTCTGTTTCTTCGCGCCACGTACCGGTGGCTTGCCCGGCATCATCAACTTCCAAATCTATGATGACATGTGACTTACTCTCTGGCACGCTCTCGAGGTGGATGCTAGACCCCGATTGCCGGGCTATCATCACGTGGCGGCCCCAAAACTCGTCACCACCACGCCCACTACTAGGATACCGATAAAAGCTACGCCAATTGCCAGAAAGTATTGTTTTGCTGCTCATAGTAAATTAGCCTCCCTACTAGTATACCAAGACTCTAGCCCTCGCCCCAGATTATAGTGGCAAATTGCTTTATGCCCTCATCTCCAGCCGGCGTAAAGTCGAGCACCAAAAACTCATCCTTGGTCACAAACTTGACAAGCGCCATGTCAGTCGGCTTGAAATCGTGGCTTTTAAGCGTTGCCCGGACAGCAATCCGCAGCGTCATACCGTAGTCGTTGCGCCCTCGGTAAACACCCAGAACAGCCTGCTCGGCGCTTGCTATTTCCACGCCCAATTCTTCTTGAATTTCGCGTGCCAAACATACATCAAACGGCTCGTCATATTCCCAGCCGCCGCCAGGCAGTTCACACTCACCATAATGATTTTGGGTAATTAGAATGCGTTGCTCATCATCCAAAATAACGGCTCGTGTCGCCACACGGTAAAACGGACTAGGCAGCTGTGCCAACTGTTGGGCGGTAAAGTCCACCAGTTAGCGTTCCTTGGCCATAAAATCTTTGATGGATTTTACGGTATCCATAAACTGTGCCGGGAATACAATAGTACTGTTCTTTTCAACCGCAATATCCGAGAGCACCTGCAGGTTTCGCAGTTGCAGGGCAATGGGATGCGCAGCAATGATATCAGCCGCTTCGCCCAGCTTTGCGGCACTCAACTGCTCACCCTCAGCCGCAATAATCTTGGCACGCTTTTCGCGCTCAGCCTCTGCCTGTTTAGCCATGGCTCGCTGCATTGTGTCGGGCAGTTGGATGTCCTTAAGGTTCACACTCGAAACATACACGCCCCATTTACCCGTTGCTTCATCCAGGATCTCTTTTACTGCATCATTGATCTTAGTAGTCTGGCCTAGTACATCATCCAGACTACTCTGGCCTACAATGTTACGCAGCGTCGTTTGCGCCACCTGATAAATAGCCGATACCACATTTTGGATTTCCACCACTGCTTTTACGGGGTCAGTGATTTGGTAATACGCAACAGCTGCAACATCAATGGATACGTTGTCTTTGGTGATGATTTTTTGGCTATCGATAGGCAGCGTCACTATCTGCATGCTTACCTTGCGCATTTGATCGATGATAGGAATAATCAGCCGCAGCCCTGGCTGCTTCACACCCTCTCGCACCTTGCCCAAGCGGAATACCACGCCCCGTTCATACTGATTTATCACCCGCACGCCATTCGCAATGACTATAAGAACGATAATAAATAGAATTACACCGAACGCACCCATATGTTCCCCTTCGTTATGCTGCTATTGTACGGCCGTTTTGAGGCCAAGTGCAATCCTAATGTTTTGCTTGCGCACGAAGGCGGCCCACCTTCGGCAATATATACAGTGTCAAAATAAATGCGAACAGGACAGCGAAACCACACATAATGCTTGGAATACCTCGCCGCGTTTCAGGCTTTACGCTATTCGCTAGTGCCGTTGGCACGAGAAACACCAAATACCCCAGCACCAGAGCTTGCACTGCAAACATGCGTGATTTTGCCTTAGCACCTTTCTTTTTGAGCACCCCAGACCAGCGTATGCCAAGTACAATCGCCGTTAGCAGCCATCCGTAATAATAGGCACCGTATGCCAACGCGGGTCGTGTACCGATTTGAAAGATTACATAATTGCCCGTGCAGGCATAGCCGTTAAATACATGCGGCACTACGGTAAAATATGCCACAAACGCCACCATAGTAGCATATGCAAGGGCTACCAGCTTGCGCCCTGGTTTGCCCGCTAACACATGCAACATGTGAAGCCCCAAAGGTGGTAATAGCGTAATAGCAACGTATCCGCCGCGCGACCATTCACTGGCACGCACACCCCAGCCGCCACACACGTGATATTCACAGAGCTGAAACACGGCTAGACCCAGCAGCATGAGCACCGTGAGTCGGCCAAGCGCATCGAGTTTATAGCGCGCCACCGTATACAGCGCCAGCACCGTTTCGATAATAAAAGTTGCCAGCATAACTGGTGGCGAAAAACAGTTGAATTGAGTAGTAGCTTTTTTGGGCATAGACGGGTTGAGCAGCCTCTTAACTGAACCGTTAAGTAACCACAACCATTTTACACTGTTAAACGTAACTAGACAAAAATGAGGTTACCAGTGCGGCAAGCTCATTTTCTTGGTTCATAAAATAAAGCGGGCCTCACCTTGCGGCAAGACCCGTTTTACTTGGTGGGTGATATAGGGCTCGAACCTATGACCTCAGCAATGTGAATGCTGCGCTCTAGCCAACTGAGCTAATCACCCTTCGCGGGAGATTATACCCCGTTTGCCATCTCCAGAAAACAACGCACAAGCGCTGGCATATTGTGGCCGGCAGTAGCGGCAGCCTTAGGAAACAAACTCTCTGCGGTCATACCTGGCATGGTGTTGGTTTCAAGTACGTATAGTTCACCCTCTGGGGTCACGATCATATCAGTGCGTGATAGATGTCGACAGCCAGTCAGACCATGGATGCGAAGCGCCAGTTCTTGAGCCCCTCGTTTCACTGTGCCGTCAATCTGTGGCGGATCAACGATCTCCTGGCTCTGCCCGTTATACTTATTCTCGTAATCGAATTCGCCATTTTGAGGGGGTACGATCAGAATGACTGGCAGCGCTTGGCTGCCCAAGATACCAACCGTTATTTCCTGCCCTTCGATCAGCTGCTCAAGTAGCATCTGGCCATATTTTGCGAATAAGCTATCAAAATATGCCGATTTGGGTTCATTTGCCAGGTCGTGCACAATAACCGTATCTACGCTGGAACCGCCCTTGATGGGTTTTAGCACATAGGGCACCTGACGCAGTTTTGATTGGTCAAAAGCCTGCCGAGAGACCACTTCGCCATGAGCCATTCCCACGTCCTGTGTGGCCATGAACTTTCGGTACCTAGATTTGTCGTATGTAAGTTCGCAAGCGGCCGATCCTGATCCCAAAAACGGTTGCTCCATAGCTTCGAGTTGTCGCTGGAACACACCATCTTCACCATCCACCCCATGTATCATAATTACCACATCACAGCTCTGTGTGAGTTTGTCCAAATCAAAATCCGCCTCAGCCGGATCACCAAAGAATACGCTGTGCCCTAAGCTCTGTAGCGCCCCAGCCACCTGCCCGGCCGAGCGCAAAGACACCTCACGCTCGTTTCCACGACCGCCTTGCAGTACAAGTATTCGCTTATCTAAAACCTTTGCCTTACTTCTAGTCATATCGCCAGTATGCATTATATTGACGCTATCCAGAAATTATGTACGAAATTAAAAGATTATCCCATCTGTTATAACAGAGTAGAGAATATTTCGTCCATGATTGTTAGACATCGTGTGCATACTCTGTTACGATGATACATATGGAAAAGATTTTGCGCAGCGCACTTGCTGCTCTTGGGTGTGACGACAAAGAAATTAAACTCTACTTGGCTTGCTACTTGCACGGTACCGCTCCTTTGAGTGACTTGATAGTCCGCACCCGTCTGCGCCGCTCGACCGCTTATCTGGTTGCCAGCTCGCTCCTAGAAAAGGGCCTGCTCACCGAAGATCACAAAGCTTACGGCAAATCTTTAAGCGCAGCGGAGCCGGAAACGCTAATGCGCCTGGTTGCCAACCGACAGCGCCAGCTTGGCCGACAACGTATAGAGCTCGAGGAACATCTAGGCCAGCTACAAGCCCTGCATCAGACTAGTGCCGTACGGCCACGCGTACGCACTTTTCAGGGTGCTAACGGGCTACTAACCGTGTGGCGCGATATATTAGCCGCCACAGGAGGCGAAATACTACTCTGGACCAATCAAGCTGCCGAGATTAAGGTGTTCAGCAGACTCCAACACGACCAATTCATTCTTGAGCGCCGTACAAATAATCTGACTGCTCGCGTACTTGCGACGCAGAATATGGCCGGACAGCATTTGCAGGCTACGGACGCGGATAATTTACGCACCACAAGACTACTTCCTCCAGGAACCGATTTTAGCGCCGAAACATACCTATATGATCACAAGATTGCCATGCTTGACTACAACCAAGACATCGTCGGCATCATTATCGAAAGCGAGCAGCTCTCAAACGCCCAGCGCGCTATATTTGAAACCACTTGGTCGCAAGCAGCTCACGTTTCGTAAGTGCTGGATAAATGATAAAGACCACAGTAGCGACACCGGTACACCTTTAGCCTGCCACCATAGCGATGCTCACTAACAGTAGCGGTCGCCTGTGCCGCCTCCGGCGTATCAAATGCCAGCTTGTCGGCACAGGGTAAAGCATCTGAACCTTGTTCTTCCATGAGGATTTTATAGTATCACTCTATGCAGCCGTAAGCGAACTGCTACAATAGTCTTGAAAGCCAATGGCCAACCGACACAAACATCGCAAACACATGCACACCACGCGCCGAAAGCAACGTGATCCATTTGACTGGGTCGTGTATTTCTTTGGCGTAGCCACACCACTTTTTGAACTACCGCAGCTCTGGACAATATTTTCTAAGCACAATGCAACAAACGTTTCACTAGCAACTTGGGCGTTTTTTTGCATCGACAACTTAGTGTGGATGGCGTATGGGCTACGCAAAAAGGAATGGCCGCTGTTTTTGACTTCGGCACTCTACGAAATTATTGAAGTTGCTATTGTGGCTGGCATTTTGCTCTACTCTTGAAGCTTCCGGTTCAAGAGCTATGACTGACGGTCAACAAACTGCTGACAGAAACGCTCAAAGACCGCATTCGTCCAACCGAAGCCAGTTTGGCTCGGGTAAACACCTTTTTGCGGCGGCTTGTCAGGATTCACTACGTTGTATTTTTCTAGAAATACACCGTGCTGATTGAACCAATCGAGATTGTTTTTGAGCCATTTGAGTGCAATACGCTTAGCATCTTCGTGATAGCCATAGCGCAGCAAGCCCTCCACCACAATAAAATGGAGTGGCGCCCACCCATTGGGAAAAGCCCACTGCACTGGCATGCTACCTGGTACGTACTGGCCGAGCGGTAGCGCATCGGTAGTGGCAAGCCCTCCACGATTTTCGAACCGGCGCAGCGCTTTTACGAGTTGGGCTGCCTGCTTTTCGGTCACCATACCAGCCCACATTGGGAAATACGCCGCCAAGCTACTCACATTGCCCCGTTTTTCTTTTGCATAATTGTAGTCGTAATACAAACCGCGTGCCCGGTCCCACATAAGCTCGTTCATGACGTCTTTGCGTGCCTGGGCCGCTTGTTCCCATTTCGCAGCCTCCCGTAAATTGTCAAACAATCGGGCGGTACGCGCAAAGTCCATTTCGTATTTATAGAGCAGCGCGTTGAGATCAACCGGCAGATAATTGAGCGCGCGACGATTAAAGCGTGGCGTCATGTCCCAGCCACTTTCAGCTTCCGCCAGATCATGCAGATAGTTGATATCGTAGTAGCGGCTCAGCCCTTTGTACACCAGCCGTTCATTTGGCTTTTTCTGTCCCAGCCAGACGCTCTGATATTCCTGTTTAGCAACCTCTATTGCGCCCTTTAGCCATGTTTTGTCCAGACCATACGTGTTGTATGCGTCATAGATAAAAGTTGTCAGGAATGGTGGCTGTGAGCGACCCATCAGGAAGGTGCGCGAGCCGTTCGGAACAATCTTAAAACGGGTAAATAAGCTAAGCAGATCCTCTAATATGCCCTGGACCAGCTCAGAGTTTTCTTTTGCACCCAGCATACCCTGGACCATAAAGAAGCTGTCCCAGTAATAGAGCTCGTTGTAGTCAAACCCAGCACCCTCTGCATAGCTTGGCACTAAATATGGCTTGGGTAAGCCGAGAAGACTTTCGTCGTCTTTGGGATGAAAGCGTTCCAATTGGTGCCAGAAAGCTCGTATGTAGTCTCGGGCCGCCTGCACTTCCTCTGGCGTCAGACTACCGCCACGCCTGGCAGGCATGAAACGGCTGGCAGTCTGTGCCATTTGGCGCGACACTTTATCGGCCGCTTTGCCTACAGCCTGGGTGGTCTTTTTTGCTTTTCCTATCATGGTCTTAGCCTAGGTACTTTCCCTTAGTTGGTCAATGCGTCTTTTGTAAGCAATGGGGGATCCTCGGCTAATACGCGTCATCAACAAGGGGAAAAGACTATTTACCGTCGCTGAGCCGCTTGCGGTTAGGGTTATCCAGATCGTATAGCGCCTGGTGCAGTACACCCATGAGCATTTTGGCCTGCTCACGGCTCATGCCGATACGCGACACCGTAAGCGGCTGACCGTGCTGGCCAGCGTTCTGTGAAAAGTTCAGCACGACGCCCTCAGGACTGCCGACTACTTCAACCGCATCGCTATACATCACCCGTGGATCAATCATAACCATAAGAGTTTGCTGTTGCCGGCTTTGCTGTCCCGCCGACTCATGGTTATGCGAATCATCACCCTGCGATTTATCGTAGCCAGCAAGCTGCCACAACTCCGCAGCTTTTTCGTCTTCTAGGGCGAAGTGGCTGATAAGCAGCAGCAAGATGTCCTCGCTCGGCCGCTCGGTTCCCGCCTCGATAAGTGTTAAATCTTTTTCATCAATTTCAACTGCACCCGAAACCTCGGCCAGCGACTCACGACTGCGTTCGCGGAGGCGTCGAAGCTGCGACCCAAGGGTTTCGTATGGCAAGCGTTTGTTCTTGTCACTCATAACCCCTCTATTTTACCTCTGGTGCCAGATGGGTGCAAGCGAACCAGGTAGGTGAAGTACGGTATACTTAGGAATACCATGAACCCCGCATACAACACTCCACTCGCATCATTCACTTCCCTCGCCGTCGGCGGACCGGCCGAAGAGCTCTATGAATGTACTTCCGATGTGATACTTAAGGCAGCGCTTGATGCCGCACAGGACAAGCAGCTCTGGGTTTTGGGTTATGGGGCGAACGTAGTGATATCCGACGCCGGACTACCCGGCGCAACAATCCTCGTTCGCACTACAGAGCTGAGCCGAGAAAACGGGAGCACCATCGTTATCTGCGATGCGGGTGTGTGGTGGGACGACCTGGTGCAGTTTGCCATCCAAGAAAAGTTATGGGGTCTGGAACTAATGAGCGGCATACCGGGCGGCGTAGGTGCAGCCATAGTTGGCAACATTGCCGCTTACGGCCAGGCAGTGGCCGACACACTTAAGTGGGTTGAGGTATTTGATACGTCCACCCGCGAAACACGCCAGCTCGCTGTAAGCGAATTAGGCCTATCATATCGCTTTAGTTCGTTCCAAACTGAAGCGTTTAAGAACTTGGTGATTTTGCGTGCCGCGTTTGAACTAGCAGAACGGCCACGAAAAGAACTTGAATACCAAGCAGCACTTGATGTTGCCTCAGAGTTTAATTACCGCCTTGATGCACTGGACGGCCGGCGCCAAACCATCCTAAAAACTCGTGAGCGCGCGGGTTCATTATGGGATTACCATACACCTGAGGCTCACCTCCATACCGCTGGTTCCTTTTTTCGCAATCCAATGGTTGACACCGAAACCGCCGAACGTGTCATGAGCTACGACGAAACCGGCCGATCACTTGAGCTGCTCAAGAAAATGAACCAAGTACACGGTGGTGAGCAAAAGCGTGTTTCAGCCGCCCACGTACTGCTTGCAGCCGGATTCCATCGTGGCCAGACCTGGGGACCAGTGCGCCTGCATCCAGACCACATCTTAAAGCTCGAAAACACCGGTGGCGCCACCGCCCAGCAGATCTATGATGTTGCCATGGAAATTACCCGCACCGTGAAACATAAACTAGGAATCGACATCGTACCCGAAGTCCGCTTCCTGGGAGAATTTAAGGAGGACATATGAATAAACCCGCCTTTAAGCCACTTGCGCAAAAGTTAGGTTTTGCAGACGGTGAAAGTGTTTTCGTAGAAACTACCCCAGACTGGTATACCGATTTCGCCGACGAACTTGCGCTAGAGCTAGAACCAGGGCTGCCCGCCACTCATGCTCATATTTTCTGTGAGCATGAAGCCGAACTGGCCGATTTTTTAGACAATAACACTCTTGAGGACATCGAAAAATCACTATGGATCAGCTGGCCCAAGAAAACCAGTGGCGTCAAGACCGATCTGGGCGACAACGAGGTGCGAGCAGCCCTACTGCCACTTGGCTGGGTTGATACGAAGGTTGCCAGCATCGACGACACTTGGTCTGGTCTGCAATTTCTTCGCCGCAAGAGCTAAGCGGTAAACGGTTCGCCCATCACCTCGGCATAAGTTGCATGGTTCGTCACAGAATAGCTCAGCTCGCCACCGAAGCCACCGCGCTCAGTCACGCGCACAACGTTAACGCACTTCTCAGGAAATTCACCTGGCGCAAACCAGCCAATTGCACCACATTTTTCTGGTTCACAAATTCTAGCTTCGCCTTCCCAGGTGTCGACTTCGAACACGAAATTCGTATAGTCTTTGTCTAAAAAGTACTGATCAATGTGAATAAGTCTCAGTGATTCGGGAGCTGCAATTAAGCCCATTTCTTCCTCAAGCTCGCGGACAGCACTGACACGCATGTCCTCACCGTGCTCCAGATGACCACTTGGCAAGTCCCAATAACCATCAAGGTAGCCAGTATTGGCACGCTGCTGCAATAAAATCTCACCCTTTTCATTCCGGACAACGCAAAACGCAGCCTGCCGGGTCACAAATCTATCAGTCATATTTCTCCTTATATATCACTTGGCAGTGGGTATTTAAGCGCAAATTCGCGGACCTCTGTACGCAGCTCCTCAAGCCGAACTACGTCTTCACGATGTTGAATAGCTTGGTGCATCCAGTCGGCAATTTGCTCCATATCACCTTCCACCAGACCGCGGGTGGTAATGGCTGGTGTCCCCAGGCGGATACCGCTTGGGCGGAACGGTGGCAATGGATCGTTGGCTACTGCGTTCTTGTTTAATGTTAGCCCGATTTTATCGAGTACTGTTTCGACCGTATTGCCATCGAGCTCAAAACTCTGGTACACATCTGCCAGTATGAGGTGATTGCTGGTGCCACCGGTTACCAGTTGGAAACCACGTTGCAATAAGGCATCTGCAAGCGCTGCAGCGTTTTTGACAATCTGCTGGGCATACTGCTTAAATTCGGGCTGTAGTGCCTCACCAAAGGCCACCGCTTTGGCGGCTATGATGTGTTCGTGTGGGCCACCCTGCATGCCAGGAAATACTGCGCGGTCAATCAAGGTTGGAATGTTTTCGAGTGTTTTCTCGGGAGCGCGCAGCGGATTGCCCACGATGCCCTTACTCAGGATAAGACCGCCACGCGGACCCCGCAATGTTTTATGTGTCGTTGTGGTTATAACGTGGAAGCCATAGTCAAAGGGGTTCTGAGCCACGCCGCCGGCAATCAGACCAGCGATGTGCGCCATATCAGCCATCAGCAGGCATTCCTCACCGACTTCCTGGCCAATGGCGGCAAACCTGGCATAATCAAGCTCACGCGGATAGGCGCTAAATCCTGCCAGGATAATTTTAGGTTTGTGTTTAAGGGCTAGCTGGCGCAGCTCGTCGTAGTCTATCTCGCCCGTTGCCGGGTCTTTCATCTTATAGCGAATGAAATTATAGAGCTTGGCACTGCGTGTTACTGGTGCACCGTGCGTCAGGTGACCGCCATGCGAAAGGTCCATTGCCAGCACCGTATCACCTGGCTCCAGCCACGCGCTATACACTGCTTCGTTTGCCGGCGCACCAGAATGTGGCTGCACGTTGGCATGATCTGCCTTAAACAGTTCTTTGGCACGGTCGATAGCAATCTGCTCAACGACATCAGTGTTCTCCTGGCCGCCGTAATAGCGCTTACCCGGATAGCCCTCGCTGTATTTATTCGTAAACACACTGCCCATAGCATTTAACACGCCACGGCTAACATAATTTTCGCTCGGTATGAGCTCTAGCCCTTCGCGCTGCCGTTTTTCTTCGGCGGCTATGAGCCGTGCAATCTCTTTATCTTGCCAAGTCGACATTAACCCTACTCCTCGTTTCTTTGCTTTTAGTATATGTCAGTGGGGAGTAGAAGTTAAACCATAGATATCAGTCTAGCATCTTGATCACATCAGAGCTATACTAACTACAGTCTGGCATAAACAAAAAACTAAAAATCCATTGTATTTATACATTTAGTGATATACTAGGTGGGCAACATGGCTACAACAAATGAGAAAATAGGCGATTTTATAGCTCGCGTGCGACAGGAACGCGGCATGACACAGGCCGAATTCGCCGAACGATTGGGTACATCCCAGTCCGCTGTAAACCGAATAGAAAAAGGGAAGCAGAACTTAAGCCTCGAGACAATCGGGCGCCTCAGCGACGCACTGAACAAGCAGATTATTGAGCTTGGCAGTGGCAGCGTGAACCTGCGCATCGAGGGCGGCTATGAGCTGAGCGGTAATATCCAACTCAAAACAAGCAAAAATGCCGCCGTTGCACTGCTGTGTGCATCGCTCCTCAACTACGGTGTTACCCGTTTCCAGAACTTCCCTCGTATTGAGGAAGTCAACCGTATCATCGAAGTCCTAAACAGCATAGGCGTACAAACAAAGTGGACAAACGGCAACGACCTCGAGGTCCGTCGCCCCGAAAAGCTCAATCTGGAAAGCATTAACAAAGATGCAGCCCGCAAGACCCGTTCCGTATTAATGCTCATGGGCAGCCTTATGCATGACCACGAGAGTTTCCAAATTCCTTACGCCGGTGGCTGCAAACTTGGTGAGCGTACCGTGGAGCCACATCTATTCGCCCTCGAGGAATTCGGCGTAGATATCGTCGCCACCCAAGGCCACTACAATGTCACCGTCGACAAAAAGGCACCGAAAGAATTCACCCTTTACGAACAAAGCAACACCGCCACCAACAATGCCCTGATGGCAGCAGCTCGTACTGACGGCACCGTTTTTATTCAGGGCGTCAGTGGCGACTACATGGTGCAGGATCTTTGCTATTTCTTGCAGAAGCTGGGCGTCAAGGTTGAGGGCATTGGGACACCGTTCCTACGCATTACAGGCGTACCATTCATTAAAAAGAACATTACCTACGGGCCAACCGAAGACCCTATTGAGGCCATGTTCTTTATTGCATCGGCCGTCGTCACGAATTCTGAAATCACCATCGAGCGTGTCCCCTACCGCTGGATTGCGCTTGAACTTCTTAAGCTCAAGAAAATGGGCCTGCACTATACCGTCGGCGAGTCCTACAAAGCCGTGAATGGTGCAATCGACTTAGCAGACATCACGGTGCACAAACATAATGGCAGTTTAATGGCGTCTACCGACAAGATTCACCCGAACCTTTTCCCGGGCATCAACCCAGACAACCTACCCTACTTTGTGCTCGTAGCCTGCATGGCTAAAGGCCGTACGCTCATTCATGACTGGATATATGAAAACCGAGCCATATACTACACCGAACTGACTAAAATCGGCGCCCAGGTTGAGCTAGCCGATCCACACCGACTGTACGTAATTGGGCCGTCTAAGTTTACCCGGGCAGATCTAGTCTGTTCGCCCGCACTACGTCCTGCCAGCCTCTTGTTGCTTGGCATGCTTGCCGCGCCTGGCATTAGCACGCTCCGCAATATCTATGTCATTCAACGTGGCTACGAAGATCTAGCCGAGCGCTTGAACAGCTTGGGCGCACACATCACAATCTTCCATGATCTCTAGATATCAGGCTGCTGGCGTACTTTTCACACCAATCTTTCTCCAGATATAAGTTGCGAAAAGCGGAATCGAGCAGCGTATTCTTCCCCGGCCTCGATAGGCAACACTGGTAGATCACTCTGCTCATATTCGGCGAGAAGAGCGCGCGTGATCTCAATATTCTCAAGAGGCACTTCAAGGTGTGTAAAGCTTGCAATAGGAACAATATCTAGAGCCCTTCGCTCATGACTCTGACCGTATTTAGGCCGTGTCTTAATCTCATTTCGGATACCAATGAGCAAGGGGTAGTTCCCGGCAACCGCAGAGCCCTCCAGTACCTGCCTGGGCGACATAACGCTTTCCTTTTGAGTATGCCTAGCGCGCTTACTAGGGTCTGCCGTATGACGCACCGAGTAGCTCAAAAAGTCCGTGAGCGTACCCTGCTTTGCCATATCTACCATAATACTGCCCGCAAATGAACCCAACCAGAAGCTAACGCTGCCATAGTTCCGCTTCTGTGTCCCTTTGGTAGCATGCGCCTCGGCATACGTTCGTGCATACATACGACTCAGAGCAATTGAGACACTTTCCATACTTCCACTACGATGGTCCGCCGTGTCCAGCGCCGGTTTTAGACCGCCTGTCTCTAAGATACCTTTTAAAACATCAGCATGGCTACCGCCAACAGTTTCATAGTATCTACCGGTGCCATGCCAGTATGCAGCTGCAGCATATAAAGCTCTGAGCGAAGCGTCCAGTTCGGGTTCCCGCTCAAGGAGGCCTAGGGCAATCTTGCGGTGTCCAGCGCGCAATCGGTTGTCGGTTCGCGTATCATACCACTCAATCTTCCCACCTTGTTGCGACCCGCCTTTTAAGAGGCTCACCCTGGCCCCTAGCGCAGCACTGCCGAGCACCATAGCAACTTCTTTGGCGACACGGGCATGAGAAATGCGCTCTGGAGCTCCATGCCAAGCCGACCACATAGCATCTACTCCCTATTTCTAGTGGCAAGTTTCCATACTGCAACACCTGCGCCTATCGCCGCGACCGTACCCACCCGTTTTCTATATCTAGCCCTGTCAATGGCTGCAGCCCGTTCCGGATCGGCACGTCTGGTAAGCGTTCTAACGAACGCTTCCATGGCTTTCTGGTCTAATGTCGGGCCAAACATCTGCATCAAACGTGCATGCGGTACATTAGTCGCCCGCATTTCAGTTTTCATGATAGTGCTGCCCTCCCTACCCTTCCACCCCTCTTCTAGTGTTATCCGGTACGTGTACCGGATCGGTTCTACGCCAGGAGTCTTTGCAGGCCAGTCACTTTTAAAGAGCACTGTTCGTTTGTCGTGGTCAATTTCAACGACTTCGCCATATGAGTCCTTAGCAACATCCCGCACTCTTGCACCAACCGCTAGCGGCCTAGTGCCATCCAATGTAGCTGGAGTCCGCAGCCTCGCTGGCACCCATCTACTGTCTGGTAAGCCCCAGCCAGAACCATTTTCATCGCCCACTAGCCCCATATGGCTTATCCAGTTCCAGAGCTCATCTATGTTGTCCGTGGGTACTTCTGTGTTAGTCTGCCATGCAACCTGAAGCTCTTCGTCAGGGATAATAACTAGCTCAGGACGACTGTCTACATACGCATATTCCTCAATCATGTCAGCTACCTCCTTAGGATCTATCATGTGGAGACTGGCTCCGTTTTTGAATATACGGAGTGCTGATCCGCTTGTCAATAGACTATTCGATGGTGTAAGGTAGGCATATATGGTTCAAAAGGCAGCCTCACTCCGTGCAGATGCACAGCGCAACTACGACACCCTCCTCCGCACTGCCGAAAAGGTATTCCTAAAGAACGGCTCGACAGTCGCATTAGAAAACATCGCCAAACAAGCGGGCGTTGGCATTGGCACCCTCTACCGCCACTTTCCCAATCGAGAATCCCTCTTGGAGGCCGTATATGCCCCAAAGGTTTCGGCTATTATAACTAAAGCTACAAGGCTCCTTACTACATCTCCGGATAAGGCACTCCAGGAATGGCTTCGGGCGATCATCCGTTTTTCGGAACAATATAATGGCTTCAGCAGCATCATTCGACAGGCCAGCATCAATGCCGATTCCCAGATCGCCCAGGCCGGGTCTCAACTGCTCGAAAACGCACAGAGAGTACGTGCCATACGCAGCGATATCACCATTGGGGATATATTGAGGCTCGTGAATGCTCTTACAAATGACATGACCAAAGAAGAGATCAAGCGAGTAGACACATTACTTGAGGTTATCGTGTCCGGCCTACGATATAAGTAGACACCGCACGAAAGCATGTCCATCTTGGCAGCGTAAGCTGCGTCCGTCCTTGGCTCCATAGAAAAATAAAGAGGATAGCCGTCTATGCTATCCTCTAGTGAACGGGGCTAACTTGGGCTATTTAACGTAGCCACCCATAAACGCCACAATGAGCCCTACAATTGCAAACATCTCGCCGAGCAGCCAAAAACGCATAGTGATTTTGGTCTTTTCCCAGCCACGTGCCTCAATATGATGATGGATAGGCGCAGCGATAAAAATTTTGCGGTGCAGGAACTTTTTAGAAAGAATCTGCAGCAAGCTTGAACCAGCCTCAACCACAAAAACTAATCCAATAATAGGCAGGAGCAGCAACGTGTTTGTAAGCATAGCTACCGCGCCAAGTGCTGTACCCAGCCCGAACGAACCAATGTCACCCATCACAAAGCGTGCCGGTGCGATATTGAACCAGAGATACGACAGTAACGCACCGACAACCGTCAAACAGAAGCCTGCAATCCCATAGTTATGCTGGAATAGTGCAATAGCTCCGAAGGCAGCATATGCCGTTGCTAGCAAGCCGCCGGCCAAGCCGTCAACGCCATCAGTAATATTTACCGCGTTGCCGGTACTTACTACAACCAGCATGAAGACGGGTATCAGCCACCAGCCAATATTAAAATCGCCCGCAAATGGTATGCGAACGGAATTATAGCCAAGCTTGTAGTAAAAGAACCAGGCACCTGCAGCAGCAATGATGCTGATCAGAGCCAGCTTGAGTGGCGCACGGAGCCCTGCGACCGTTCCGCCACGGCCGCTGACATTCACAATGTCATCGATAAGCCCGAGCAAGCCGCCACCGATAAGTGCAGCTAGAGGCAGCCATGTCTGGTGACGATTTAAGTTAAATACAAGCGTTACTAGAGCTACCGCTACTATTGTAATCATACCGGCCATGCGCGGGATGGTACGTTTAATGCGTAAAGCACTAATTACCTTTAGTTCTTGGCCATTAGCATCATGCGTCCTTGGTCGCTTCCACCATTTGTATTTATAGGCAAAGTGGGTATACACGGGCGTCAACAACATCGCCACACAGAATGACACGAAGCTGAGAAGCAACGTTATAGTTGTTTTATGAATAAACGGGTCTGATGTTACCATTGGTTTCCTTTGTACTTGTACAGATACTAGTGCTAAGTGTAGCACGTAATGCCCGACCACAGTTATAGCCATCCCCACCGTGGCTTTTAGCTACAAAAACATATATGATGGTGGGCGTACTTAAGGTAAACAGGAACTTAGCGCGTGGATACATACACTAACATGCAACACCCTATTCTTATTTTGGTTCGTGGGCTACCAGGTAGTGGCAAATCGTATTTGGCGGCAGCGCTCCAAAAAACAATTGGCGAAGAAGCCTGTGTCATGCTCGACCCTGATGGCATCGATTACGAGAGTCAGGAATATAAAGATCATGTCACCGCACAGCTAGCCGAGGGCGTTGATCCGGCGTTACACGCTTACCGCTTCTCGCGCGCGCAGGCCTACCAAGGCATTGAGGACCACAAAATAGTTATCTGGAACCAGCCATTTACTAATCTTGAGATCTTTCAAAAAATGGTTGAACGTCTCGAGACACATGCCACCGAGAACCACACTACTCTCCCTATGCTCGTCGTAGAGGTCGAGGTCAACCCTGAAGTTGCTAAGCAACGCGTTGCAGCACGCAAAGCCCAGGGTGGCCACGGCCCGTCAGATGGCAGATTTGGACGCTTTGTCGATGAGTACTACAGTTTTGCGTCGGAAGGATACAACGTTATATCAGTCCGCGGCGAAGACGATACAGCGGCAACGGTCGCAGCAATTATGGACCGGGTCGCAGCGCTAGCGACACAGTCATAATACACACACCGCTGGCATCTGGCTTTAGTTAGACCTTATCTTCACTAACTGCCTGGCGTAGTTTATGTATAATCTCACTATCTGCGGCACGTCGCTGCCGTGGCCGGATACCCTCGGCAGGCACCAGTAAGCGCAATGCCCCGGGCTTGATAGTCACCATAACCGGCACGATGTATTCCTCGCGCTCACCATCAACTCCAACCACAAGTGAACTTGCCCTACTTGTTACGCGGAACACTTTTGTAACCCATTGCAAAAAATCTGGCATGTTTTGGATAGTATGTACCGATTTCCGAGATGACAGCAATTGGCGCATTGGCTGGCCCGACAACGCCGTCATGGCGCTAACTTGCAACACGCCGCCGTCAAGCTGTTTCCGATAACCTAGCTCCAGCAAATCCACCATATCGTATTCGTTTACTCCGACCAGCAGAGAGACTGCTTGCTCATGTCGCACACCGTGCACATCCGTAAACTGCAGATCGTAGGAGCTAGACTGCCGAGCTAGCTGCTGAATAACCGTACGTGCCGCCGCCAACTTATGCTCGCGATATTCCGGCCGGTCAACAATGGCCGCGTACAAGCCAAACGAAGCATTATTCAGAAAAATCCGGCCGTTAATATCACCAACGTCTACCCGCCGCTCAACACCGTTAAAACTCGCCAGCGCATCGGCTATACGCTTTGGGCCCATGCCAAGATCTCGCGCAAAATGACATCTGGTACCCCCTGGCAACACCACCATTGGCATATCGTAGTGCATAGCCACAGCCGCTACCGCACCTAAACTGCCGTCGCCACCAGATACCCCCAGTACATCGGCCCCCTCGGCAACAGCCTGTCTGGCGGCAACCCCCACATCCTCGCCCCTTTTGAGCACTCGCACCTTAATGCCCATAGCACGAGCTCTCTCGGGAATTCTAGCTTTTATGGCGCGTCCATCGCCCGATTTTGGATTAATAATAAGAACGGGATGATGGTAGCTTGAGATACTTATTCCATGCCCTGTCCGCCGTTTTTGCCGCCAATACTCAACCCTTAGTCGGGAGATCAGTAGCACATACAGAGCGCCCATCAGACACATACATAAGAGGAGCTTCAGGTTTTTTTCTTTCGTAAATAACCTGGCCGTTGCGGCTACCAGCAGCAAACTTGAGGCCACTAAAAGTAGCCAACCCCAAACGGAGCGGCGACCCGAGCCGCTCAACACCATCCAACTGGCGTATACCACCAGCGCAGCTGTGATGACCGTCACTAGCAGCAACAAAATGTTTCGGAAAGTAAATAGCACAGCCACCGCCACAAAAGCACTCAACAAAACAAGACTACACCCTGCCAACACTCGCCACCGCCATTTTACAGACATATGCCGCCTACCATGATTAAGTTGTAGCACCATGGTAAGGTCTAGCATACGAGGTCCTCTATGAAAAAGATTGCACCGCATGGCCCCTGGCTACCGGATTACATTGCGCCGTCAGTACACGCTATAGACCTGCATGCGTTAAGAGCCTTGGACATAACACACCTCGCTTTTGACCTCGATGACACACTTGTCACCCGCCGCAGCAACGTGCTCACCAATGAAGACAAAGCGTTTTTAGAGGGTGTCCGGCGATTAGGTTTTCAGATATACATAGCCAGCAACACGCTGCGCACTATCGAGACTATCCTACAGACAATCCAGGCACCGGCAGTCCGCGCTACCCTGCTATCACGCAAGCCATTCCCGGGGTATTACCGCCGTCTTATCCGTGCAACTGGAACGTCTCCAAGGCACATTGCCATGGTGGGAGACAATATAATCAACGACATATATGGCGCAAATAAGGCGGGACTTGTGACTATTTTTGTGTTGCCACAGCTACGACGGCATAGATTTTTGAGCACTCATTACATCAACAGAGCCATTAAACACGAGCCAATCTGCCAGTAAAACGCCTACTTAAGTTGCATGTAGCCGCTCAGATCATTAATCGCAATGCCGCCAAAAGAATCAGATGTCTTAAACTCGTCTTCTACAATTTTGTATTGGCTTGAGAGCTCCGTTGATGATTTACCGTAGTATGTAATCTTGGCTGGCTGTACATCGTTCACCTCTTGGCCGATAATCACCTTGACTCGCGGCGCCTTGACGCTTGCGTAGTCGACCTCAGTTCGTGAATGTGTAATAATCCCATCATTGCCACTAGCTGCGTTACGGTATGCCATTACAACAACATTGCTATGAGGTAGCTTATTCAAGCGATCAAGCAGATGGAATAGAACGGGACCCGTTTGATTATTCCACGTTACACTTGGAATATTGCCATTTTCGTTATCATACCAATACGGTATTGCAAACCCGAGGTCAAATGAAGAGTCGACTTTTTGCATATAGCCAGAGGTAAGATTGGTCAGATAGTCTAGCGTATCGAGATAATCACCAAGCACCAGGCTCTTGGCAGTCTGAGAACTAGTATCAAACCCTGGCTGGTTATATGACTCTATGTCATATTCCATGCCAGAAAATCGAGCCTGAGGATACGCCTTGTTGTACCGCTCAACATTAGCTAAGACTGTAGCCGGCTTTTGCCATTTGTCACGGTCGCTCCACATTGGATCACCCGCTGCCGCATAAACCTTAATGTGACGCTTTTCTAGCGCTGTAATATAGCGTGCATAAGCCGTATCCAACTCGTTACGCGCGGCGCTTGCCGTTGTAGCAGATAGCTCAGCGTAACGATCCGCATCCACATACACTGTATTGATCTGATGTAGATACATAAAGTCGGATATGTTTTGGAGCCGTGTAGTGTCTTTATTAAGCACATTTGACCAATCCCAAACAGCATTTGTGTGGTTTCGTGAAAAATGCTGCTCAAGAGGCAAGCCAGAAGACCCTACGTTCATATACCAAGCAGCCCCCAAGCCTAGGCCAATAATGAGAAAACTGGTAATTGCGCCACCTAGGCTTCTCATAAATCGTTTCATTGCTGACCTCCTGCCTGTTCGGCATTGGAAATTGATTGCGTAATTAGGCTTTCGTTCACCGGTACAACTACGTTCGGGTAATACGTCGGCAGCGTAGGTAAGCTTTGTGCAATAAAGCGGTCCACATACCAACGCTGGGTTGATGATATATACATAGGATGTAGCATAGTGTACTGGTCAACAGCCTTATGAGCGATGGCGCGCGCATTATCGCCGGGCTCCATGAGTACAGGGACCTGGTCATCTCCGAGCGCCTGTTGTGCCTGCATAGTACTTACGCTAGAGGCATACTGATAGTTGAATTGCGTGTCATTGTTATTGAGTCGCTCACTGCGAATAGTGTCAAACAAATGCATGTCATTACGAAAATGAATTGCACTTAAGGTCCAAGAACTCACTACAACGGATAGCAATAATCCATATTCAAGCAGTAGTTTACGCCCAACGACTGGGCGATGCATCCGCTTTGCCAGATATCGGCCCTTCACTTTAAACCAATAGAAATACCCTATAAAGCGACACAACGTCAAACCCAGGGTATATACGGGGGTTAGCAGCACGGAGCGCAAAGTGTCCCGTGCACCCAAACGTAGCCAAACTATAGCGCTCAGCGCAACGTAGAATATATACGTGTATATAAGATGGCTTGGTCGCATAATTAATGTCCACAAAAATAGAATGCGGAGTGGATCGGTGAGGTAGATATAAATCTGGTACGCCTTCTCCGCCTTGAGCGTGTAATGATAGCTGGTCGACAATATTACACGCAGATACAGTACAAATAACTCAGGAACGGAAAGGCTCCAGCTAAACGCACGCTGTCTGAAGAGCGCCTTATACGTACTCGGCGCTTTAGTAAGCACCAGTGAGTTCGCATAGGCGATACCCTTGCCTTCGCCGTACATATGCGCCAACAGCGTTCGCTGCTCATCTTCTCCCGCAAATTGCCCCGAGTGCAACGTAATTTGTTTTTTTAGATCATTAGTACGATACAAACCAATAGCGCCGGAGACATTACCTATCGCTCCCACGCTTGCGCGTAATCGTTTGCTAAGTTGCATAGTAGCACGATACTCGAAACGTTGGATTTCATTAATAATCGTTTTCTCTTCCACGGGCATAACGTTAAAGGCAACGGCAGTATAGCCCTCGTCGAGCAAACTTGTAGGTATAAACGTGTCACCTATGAGAGTATCGTCATCCAGAATCAGCACATACGGTGTCTCAACATGTGCCATTGCGCTATCAATACTCCGTACCTTATGCAGGTTGCGTTCATTCACAATCACCTGCACGCCCATTTTACTGGCAACTTCAGCCGTATCGTCGGTTGAAGCATCTGAAACGACAATTATCTGTTTCAGTGGGACGTGCTTGCTCGCCCCTTCGATCGTATCCGCAATAACGTCCGAACCATTGTAGCTAGCTATAACAATTGTTAATTTACTGGGATCAGAGCTTTGTCGACCCGTTCGAAGGGGACGCCTTGGTAAATGTATGAAAGTAAATAGACCATCTGTCAGAAGTGAAAGTAGCAAGAACGCATAGAAAAATGAGTCTAGATTTACTATGGATGAAAAAACATAAAAATTGATGATAATAAAAAACAATACGCCAACTACCAGGCCTGATATTGTTACACTCTTAAACCACGTAAAAAACCGCCGTAGGAAAGTAATAGGTGAAACCATAAATCTTCTTTTATTAATTGCTTGAGTATTTAGAAATTCACAAGAATTCTGTAGTTCTCGAATACCAATCTTTGACACTCCTCTAGAACTCTTGTATCGTTATGATATTATATATTAATATCTCAATGTTGTAAATAGTCAGGCTTACTTTCGTCCAGAGCGTATGTCTGGTTACCCGCCTAACCTTCTTCTGCACTTACTCATTGGTAGTTGACGAGAACCAATAACGTTGCGGAATTGACACAACCAGCATCAGCCAGACGGAACCAAATAAAGATTCGGCTAATTGCCCTTTTACACGAAAAAACATATCCTAAGTATGGGAAGTCTAGCATTAAATTCATGGAAAGGAGTTTCATGAAACGAGCGTTTTCTGCCATCTTAGCCGTATGGCTCGTACTAGCAAGCATCATAGGGAGCCTCTACTCGGGAGCTACCGCGGACAGTCCAAATCTTATCAATAACCCATCCGCCGAGACCATCACCGGTGGTCAACCTGCGAATTGGACGCCCAATACCTGGGGTACCAGCACTACAACACTACAGCTTACCACTGTCGCACATAGCGGCTCCGAAGCACTATCTATAACCAGTAGCTCACGCACAAGCGGCGATGCTAAGTGGGTCCCGGATCTCGTGGCGGTAACAGCGGGTCAACAATACACTTACAGTGATTACTACCAAGCAAGCGTACCGACTGAGCTTGACGCAGAGTTTGTCGACAATAACGGCACCGTCAGCTACGGGTACATAGCTGCCGTAGCCGCCGCCACAAGCTGGCAGCAGGCAGCCGCTACATTTACAGTTCCCGCCAACATTCAGCGAGTAGCTGTCATGCACATTCTGCCAAGTGCGGGAAACCTTACCATTGACGACGCAAGCCTAACAGCTGCCGCATCAACCCCGCCACCGTCTACTGGTAACCTCATCGCTAACCCATCGTTTGAAACGGCAAGCGGCAATCTGCCGGCAAACTGGCAAACTGGTAGCTGGGGGACGAATGACGCCAGTTTCAACTATAGTCAGAGCGGTCACACAGGAAGCAAAAGTGCAACCGTTACAATCACCAATTACACAAGCGGCGATGCTAAATGGTACGCAGATCCAGTGGCCGTTACCGCCGGACAATCCTACACCTATAGCGACTTCTACACAAGCTCGACAGCAACCCAGGTGACTGCCGCGTTTACTAAGACAGACGGAAGCACCGCTTACAGCCAGTTACCTCAGGCAAATGCATCATCAGCGTGGACAAGCTACAGCGCGAATATCGTTGCTCCCTCAGGCGCTACGAAAGTAACCTTCTACCACCTCCTCGGCGCTGTTGGCAGCCTCACAATAGATGATGCAAGCTTAGTCAATACTACTACTTCCACGCAACCAGCCCCGCTAACCATTAGTAACCCGTCAGTTGAGACTTCAACGAACGGCACAACACCTGCCGCCTGGCATTCTGACACCTGGGGGACGAATGACGCCAGTTTCTCGTATGCGAATGACGGCCACACTGGTGCAAAGAGCATTAAGGCAACTATTACCAACTACACCGATGGCGATGCCAAATGGTATTTCAATCCAGTAACAGGGCTGAAGGACGGTGATAGCTACCACTTTTCTGCTTGGATTAAGGCAAACACTCAAGTCTCTGCCGTAGCTGCCTTTACTATGGGTGACGGCTCAACTACATACGAGACGCTCAATTTGCCCCTTGGCGTCAACGCTACCAATTGGAAACAGTACACATCTAATTTTACGGCGCCTTCTGGCGCCAAAGACCTCACCGTTTATCTGCTCATCTCAAACGTTGGCTGGGTAGAAACAGACGATTACAGTATTGGTACATACACGCCTGCCGGCTTTAGTGAGGGTTTGGTAAGTATTGATTTTGACGACGGCTGGAAGAACATCTACACGAACGGACTTCCTCTACTCCAGACATACAGCCTACCTTCGACGCAGTTCATCATTAGTGGCAACATTGGCACCAACGGCTATATGACCCAGGCGCAAATCAGTGCGTTCCAAACCCAGGGCAGCGAAATAGGCGGCCACACTGTCACTCATCCAGATCTGACAACGCTGACACCTACCGACCTTACCAATGAGTTAAGCCAGTCGCAAGCTACGCTTCGTCAAGATTTCGGCAGCGGCGTTGCTACGGAGTTTGCTTCGCCATACGGCAGCTACAATGATGCCGTTCTGACAGCCGCAAAGCAATACTACGTCTCGCATCGATCAACAGACGTTGGCTTTAATAGCAAAGACAATTTTAACCCCTACAACATAGTGGTACAGAATGTAGATTCAACTACTACCGTTGCTCAAGTAGAAGCGTGGGTCCAGCAAGCACAGGCCCAGAAAACATGGCTTGTACTGGTATACCACCAGGTGGAGAACACGCTTGTCGCCGGTGACACTGATGCAGTCAAGACCGCTAACCTTAATACCGAGCTTAATTACATCAAAACATCGGGCATTACCGTAAAGACTCAGAGTGCCGCCCTAGCCGAAGTAATGGCTCAGATGTAGCACACCCCAAATATACAATCTAGAACGTCGCAAATAGCCACATAATATTGTGGCTATTTGCTATATCATGCATAGAAGTCATGAAGGCATCGGTATTCTAACATCGCATAGTAGTTCAGTTTGGCGAGACAAATAGCGCCGGCACAATGCCTGCGGCAACACTATCTTGCACAAAAGCAGACAGAGGCGCTATTGCCTTCCCATCGGCGTCTAGTGGATACACCCAGCTTACATCCTTGTCTTCGTAGCCAAAAATATTGATGTGCACTCTATAGCCCCGCGCTTTAGCCACTTCAGCCTGCGCTAGCACTCCATGCAATTGATTGCTACGATCTGCCACTGTCACCGTTGTATCACCATACGAACCGGCCGTTCCGGTATTTAGCCAGATGTTCCAAACACCTACCGTGCGCGCCAAAGTAATCGCAGTGCTAGCATTTAGATAGTCCGCCGGCGTATCCGTACCACTCCACGGAAAGCCCTGGAAACCGATTGAGTCAATGTGCGGCAGACTGGGAGTATGCATTAGAGTCGTTACGTACGGTAACAGCTTATTCACTGACATATCACCATGCTGACGCAGAGCGTCTCCGCTCGTGTAAACAGTACTATCGAGCATCAGAGACAAATGCGCATTTGGAAATACATGCTTGAACGTATTGCCCAGAGCTGCATAATTTTGGGCGAAAAGCTGCGGACTTGTGTTGCTATCACTCCATTCGGGCAAGTCGGGCTCAGGTAATGGCACCAGTGTCCCCAGCTCACGATCCGTTATACCTTTAGCCTTTAGCCCAACCAGTAAGCTTTGGAATGCATGGAGATACTGCGGTTTGCTCAATTGAGTGAGGTCAATCATACCTCCGTCTTGATCTGTTGGCTCCATGATAATAAGCGGAGTAATGGCATACTTTTGGTATTCCCGTAGGGTGTTTGCTAAATCTGCGGCCTGTGTCCCACCCTCACTATCCGTACGGGGCATAGAGATAAAAAACATCTCGGACGTAAAGTGATAGCGTAGGGACGCTTCATACTGAGCTAGGAGTGCCAGCTGTGGGTCAGAGGTTTTTCTCATGTCTGCCTGTTGTACATTGGGTGCCAGAATACTAGGTGAAATGCTAGAGGTGGCGTGTGTATCAGCTAATCTACTCGGCCAAGCCACACATGCCGCAGTCAGAATTACGATACATGCCGCAACCGTTACGGCCGTGACTCTGGTGCGTAGCGTTTGCGGGCCAAGATTTCGCATTATAATATTATACATTTTTACAACGTTATCGTCAAAAGCAACTCTTAACAAAGATGGTATAATACGGTAGCTTGCGCGGGTGTCGTATAGCGGTTATTATCCCAGTTTTCCAAACTGGTGATCGGAGTTCGACTCTCCGCACCCGCACCAAATAAAAAACGTCTCGTATGAGGCGTTTTTTATTTGGTGTACGGCTTTTCTGCGAACATTGCAGCGACAATTTTCTCGTACACATCTACTGCACGCTGTTTGTACTCGGCCGACTGTTCAGCGTAATGTTCCAGGGAGATGCCATCGTTCACCTCAAGCACTCGCAACTCTCCGGCAGCAGTGCACACAATATCTACCGCCGCTAATCGGAGCGCTAGCGCCTGTGTCGTTTTTACAGCTATCGACGTTAGCCGGCCCTGTAAATCAGTATCTGATATATCGACTGCTGCTGCTCCGTAGCCCAAATTGAATAATCTGAGCCGACCACGCATGGTCGGATTAGTCTTGGAGAATGCAAGGAGTACTTGGCCATCAAGCATTACCATTCTATATTCGGCCTGTAAGTCGTAGTGCGGACTGATCGCCCAAGCTGGTTCTCCACTGCTATGAACCGCATCCAGGGCCATCGTGATAGATTCATAGCGCTCCACCGCACGTCCACCCGTACCGTCAAGCGGTTTGACAACTACTGCCACGCCTTCTAGGTTTGGCAGGTTGATATGCCACTGCATCGGCTCGTGCGGCACCGAGCGCACCAGGTAATGCTCAATGGCCGGTACACCTGCAGCAGCCAGCACCATATATGTTGCCACTTTATCCTGCGCCAATTGTCCGGCCGCAGAATCATTCACGTCAAACTTATAGCCTACGACCCAACGGACCTGTCTATTCTTTTCGAGTCGCAGCACCCAATTATCCGAAAAGGCGCGAAAATCAGTAGCCGTACGCGTGCACAGAGCACTAATAGTAGCTGGCAATATCCTGTCTCGTATATATGGGCCGTTTTGCATAAGTTTCAGGCTATTATAGCAATTCTATCTGTTACGGTATAATATCTGCATAGTAATAGATCAAATGGTGTTTGCCCTGGTAGCTCAGCTGGATAGAGCAGAGGACTTCTAAGCCTAAGGTCGTTGGTTCGAGTCCAACCCGGGGCACCAATGATTTTTTGTATCTGTTAGCTCTTGGAGATCAAATTGCCAACGGGGACTTTTTTATATATCCATTGACATAAGTAACTATAAGTGTTAATATTAGTACTGTAGCTTTATTAATAGTTTGGTATCATATAAATAGCTAGTCTTAAATGGCCTGCATTGTTTGAAAGTCGGCTTCATGCCGTCGAAGGGTATCCTTCTTAGAGCAATGTGGGCCTTTTAAGTACCAGATGATTACTAGCCGTTAGTGGGTTATTCCTGTAGTTGTAATGGGTTGGTCTTCCCTTTTTAGCGGGATCGTAGACATCAACCACACTGCGCACTTTAGGTCTTATTGAGTCGTAAAATCGTGTCTCACCCTTTTCAAACACTCGTTGTACTGCCCATAGTCCATAGTCGACAACACTGAGTAAGGGCTCTTGGATATAGGCCTGAACGTTGAATTTTACGTCCGCCTGATAGTTACCGTCTGGTTCATTCTTAAGGTACATGGCCTGCGCCTTTAGAAGAGCAGACTCCAAATCCTGGACACGCGTCGTACTTCCTAGGCTCGCAATGTTAAGGACTAGCTTTTTGTAATTTGCTTTGTCGTGGAGCATATGAGAAAGAAGATCTCCATAAAACTCACGCTCCTGTTTATTGTGCTTGTTTACGAAACGTGTGACATCTTTTCGCCCTACAACAACCTGAAGATGGAAACTTATATCTGTCCTCATAAGCTCAAAGAACTTGTACCTAAGTTCAGGAGGGTCTTCGTTTGCGTGTAGATAAAAATGCCCCCTGTCTAAGCGCTTCTTGACACTAGGTATCTGGTTGAAAAAGGGGTCTTTGCTCACACTATCCGTAAATTGAATGATAGTGTCTCTTATTTCATTCAATGGGTGATTATATTTCAACATCCCAAGCATGAAAGCCTTTGATACACCCTCATGCCCCAGAATTGATATGCCACCTTTGCCAAAGAAGGTCAAGTCACCAGCTTCATCAATAAAACGATGATATGCGTTGGTGTGTTTTACGGCTTTGCTCTGGCTCATTGTCCTTAATTATACAGACTGGTCATTTACTACGTAACTGTCATTCCTCTTTAATACTAAGTTGCGCCATTTAAAGTCAGAGCCAACACAATAGAGGTTCTTACTTCGTTCACCACAGCGCACCAAGAGAAAAAGCTCGGCTACTGGTCGAGCTTTTTCTCTTGGATCTGGGCTTACACTAGCGGCCGGCTACGATAAAACCAGATTATAAACCCCCGAGTTAGTCGTCCGACATCACCAGTCAAAATTCATCCCACGCAGCGCATTAGGGTATCGATAATCCAGCCCGAAACGCCAAATAATAGTCCGGCGCAAGACACCCGTTATAATTGAGTACATGACACAAAAACAATCCCCGGCAGAACCAAGCGGCAACCTTTTTGAGCGGCTAACCATCCGGCTTGATACGCTACAGCAGAAGCACCCCGTCTTTGGCTTTCCACTGGCGGTTATAAAAAAATACGGCGACGACGAAGCCGGCCACCAGGCAGCGCTCATGACCTACTATGGATTTCTCTCGCTTTTTCCGCTGCTGTTGATTGCGACTTCGGTCGTCGACCTTATCAGTCAGCAAAATTCAGCGCTACGTATGCGACTCATGGCGGATATTAACAGCTATTTTCCGATCATAGGCAGCCAGCTACAGGCAAACGTACATAACACGCGCACTGGCATAGCGCTACTAACGGGCCTCATAGTTGCACTTTACGGTACGCGTGGTATCGCCAATGCAGTACGCAATATGCTCGACCACGCCTGGGAAACACCCAAGGCAAGACGCGCTGGCTTTATCCCAGGGGCCATCAAGAGTTTCGCCTTATTGCTTGGGGCTGGACTGGGCTTGCTCCTTACCGCTGCCTTGGCTGGTTATGCAACTGCAACATTGGGTCACGCCCTAATATTTAGAGTGGTGCCCCTGGTTATAAACATTGGCTTGCTCTATCTGACGTTTATATATGCTTTTATCATTGGTCCATCACGTCGGCGTCCCCGCAGCGACCTACGGCTCGGTGCTATTTCTGCCACATTTGGAGTGCTGATGTTGCAGGCCATAGGTGCCTATTTAATCACTCACCAGCTCCACAATTTGCGTGGCTTGTACGGGCAGTTTGCACTCGTGCTCGCTATAATGTTTTGGCTCTACTTGCAGGCGCAAGTACTCACCTATGCTATTGAGATTAATGTAGTGCATGCTTACAGGCTCTGGCCACGGAGTATCACCGGCAAAGCGCTCACGCCGGCAGACGAAAAGGCCTACCACCTATACGCAGAGCGCGAAGCCTACCGGCCGGGTTCCGAAGAAAAAATTGCCGTGACCTTCCAAACACGTTCAAGCGGGTTGTAAAAACGTTCTGATTCGCGTATAATCACCTCTGTTTTCTGCACCTGATCCCTTGTAGCTCAGGAAAAGAGCAGCCCGAGCCGGCGGATTTATTCCGCGGCCCGGCGCGATGAGAGAAACCTAGGTTTCTCTCATGTGCGGACGCGGCGGAAGTAGCTCAGTTGGTTAGAGCGCTGGATTGTGGCTCCGGAGGCCGTGGGTTCAAGTCCCATCTTTCGCCCCAAAACTAAAGAATGACCCTTGTGGTCGTTTTTTAGTTTTGGACAATAGTTAGCCCTGAGCGCACGCCTAGGCCGCGGGTGAGAACTGCCAGCGGCAGTTTGCAAGGGAATCTTCCGATGGCAACTCGTTGCCAATCGTGAAGTTCCGGGGTCGCAGAATGTGACCAAGTCCCATCTTTCGCCCCAAAATAAAAAGGTCAGGTATATGCCTGGTCTTTTTATTTTGCTAATTGTTTGTAACCATAAAATACCCCTGGACCTCGTCATGGATGTGGTCATGCCAACGAAAACTGCCTATTTGAGTAAACGTGATGGTCAGCGATTGACCCCTACCGAGCACCCGCTCAGCTACTCCATCATACGCCTCATGATGCTCATGCAGGCCAAAGGCAATTTCGCGTACAACAGCGTCATCATTCGTAATAGTAAGCGTGTCACAACGTTTACCGCGCACACCACTGTCCGAAACTCTGTCATCTTTGATAACCACTACATGGGCAGTCGGTTTTCCAGCCGCCTTACAGGTACTGCCGACTGATCCGCCGCCATGCAATCCAATCGCAAGCGCTCCGCCAACAACAATTACAATAAAGACAGCTATAAGTACGGATGTAGAGCGACGCATACGCTATAGTATAAAACATGAACAAGCATTGGAGAGTGGCCATACCCTGGATACTCACTAGCTCGGTAAGTGTTCTGGCGGTATACGCCTGGGGACAAAGCCTTGCTTGGAATCTGAAGGCAGTAAATACATACCTGCTTTTCCCATTGCTGGGCCTGCTGGCCTACAGCATCATGTGGTCTCACTATATGATCGGCAGCGTAAAACACACAGCGTTTATGCAGCAGGTGGAACTGACGAATTATTTTCGCTACACCGGCTATGCGGTGCTTGCGGCAATTGTGCTACATCCGGGTCTACTTGTGTATCAGCTGTTTCGAGATGGCCGCGGGTTACCGCCAAGCAGTTACGAGCACTATGTTGCGCCGGGTCTTGCATGGGTCACCCTGCTTGGCACAGCTAGCCTACTGGCATTTTTAGCGTTTGAGCTCCATCGTTGGTACGGTCGTACATCCTGGTGGAAGTATGTAATAACGGCGGGTGACATTGCGATGGTAGCCATTTTTTATCATAGCCTACGCCTAGGTACACAGCTGCAGGGTGGCTGGTTTCGGTGGGTCTGGTGGTTTTACGGCCTATCCCTCGCGGTAGTTTTAGTACGTAAATATATGTGGCTACTACTACATAAGTCCGGCATTGAACAAACTACAGATTGGTAAGAAACCAGCCGATGAACAGCGGAACAACCAGGTTGTCGAGTCCGAGTGGTGCAATATTTTCGAGGAAAGCTGCCACTGACGCACCGATAGCAATATCCGCAACCGACAGATGGTGGCCACCCAGCACGCTATAACCGACGAGTAAGCTGGCCGAGGTTACTATAAATGCAGTCGTGCCTGCTACGCTTTTAGTATGCCCGAGGATGCGATAGGAGTTGCCGCGCCCATACAGATTGCCAAACACTGCAGCCAAACCATCTGCCAAGCTCATCTGCAACAGGGCTGCCGCATAGACACCCTTGCTGTGCGTAACATACGTCAGCAACCCCACCGTTACAGCAAAACATACCTCACCAAATGTAGGGCGCTGCACACTATGAATAACTTTAAAAATTCTAAACTTAGCCGAGACAGTTACGACCAGTAAAAAGGCCACACTCAGCAGACGAATCTCGTCCCAGCTCAGAAAAAACGGCCAGAAGGCTACGAAGCTGCCGACAGCAATGTGCACAAACTTACGGCCAAATTCGTTATTAAATCGGCGTTTGCGCCAACCAAACTCGCTCATGAGCAAGATACAGAATATGATCAGGACACTAAGCAGTAGATACATTGCTTATATTGTACGCCCAGCATTAAACCAAGGCGACATTTCAAATTCCCCCGACCGCATAGCCAGAGGTGATTTGAACAGTTTATCTACAAACTCTCAATTCTCTCGATGACCTCTACCGGCCAGTCAGAATTGGCCCTAAAGTTGGCCGCAACCTCACGTACAGGCAGCCAGTGCATAGTAATGCGCTCTTCTGGCTCCTGAATGATTGAGTCGCTATGACATACATATACAGAGAAGACAACGCCGACCTTCTTTGTATTGAAGATTGGCAACTTCACTCCGCTAACAGCCATACTAAGGTGATGATCAATTGCAATCTCAGTGATGCCCGTCTCCTCTGCTACTTCTCTTCGCAAGGCCTGCTCTGGAGTTTCACCATCGACAATCCGACCACCCGGCAGGTCCCAATAGGTGTCCGTGCCATTAGAGCGAGTAATGTGCAATGCTAGCATTTGACCATTACTATTCAAAATAGCAGCCTTCACGCCAATATTGTAGAGAGATTCTTTGGGCAGAGTATTTAACATTATCTCCCCTCCTTTACTGCAATAATATACCAAACCGAGACTTTACGCGTTAGGGCTAAAATAAAGAAAATACCGGCAGTATTAACTGATGGTATTTTCTTGGTCGGGGTGACTGGATTTGAACCGGCGACCTCAGCGTCCCGAACGCTGCGCGCTACCAAGCTGCGCTACACCCCGTCTACTGCCTTACCTTGCCGCCATACAGCAAGGTCAGATGAGAGGTATTTTACCAGGTTTTTCCCCTGTTATAAAACAGCTACTCCGCGGCTCTGACTCGTTTTTGCGTAAAATAACGTGATTCCACAAGCTTAAGCACTAGGAAACTCAAGCCTACACCAAGTGCGGCAATCGCAAATCCCCCTACGATATCCTGGCCATGATGCACGCCGGCAATCACCCGTGACGTACCGATTGCCAACGAAATAACAGCCAGCGCCCCACCCAGCCAACGGCTGTAGCGAAACAGCACAAATGCAATAACAGCGCTGTATGTTGTGTGGTCAGAAGGAAAACCATTGTCTGTGCCATGTGTAAAGTATGGCGTAACACCATCACGAACAAATGGCCGCGGATCTTGGTGCAGCGCTGCCGCCAGCTTTGCCAGTACCGCAGTCACCACTACACTTACACCTAAGAATATGAGCAACTCGAGGCGGCGTTTGTTATTCAGCCGGATAAACATAAACACCAGCGCAGCCACGGGCACAATTACTACATACTTCGCGAAAACAATAACTACTTCATGCATGTCATCAATACTACCATACCACTAGTCCTTTTTGAGTGTACCCGCACGCCATAACCGCGAGATAACCGCCAGAAGCACTATAAAGCCCAATGCGATCCAAACCTGGCGAAAAATGCCGTGCTTCAGATCAGACCCAACGCCAAGCGCATGCACGATCACTGCAGTAAACACGAAGTAATTTAGGTAGTGCAACCACCGCCAAGCTTTTGGCCTAGCGTTAATCCAGCCAAGTGAGCTCAGTACCACTATCGCAACACCGTACGCCGCCAGGATACCGAGCGCAACCGCAAGACCCCCCAGCCCAAAGCCAAAGAGCATTGCATGGTTGCTGTAATGCGACACAAATGGCACCGCAACCTGGGCAATCGTAAAGGGCAAATAGTGGTCGAGCAACAAGAACGAAACGTGCACAATAATAGCACCACACAATGCAAGCGCCATAGCCCTATGCAACGCCCAGGCCTTTACCGGCTCGATAAGCTTGTAGGTTAGGCCGGTAACTTGCCCAATCCCCGACATCATAAGCAGCACCAACAACCCTGCCGCCACAAATCCGGCAGCACGTATCGCATACCACATCCAATTATTAGCAGCGCGCGAAGCGGCAATCTGCACTTCACTGCTTGCAAGGCCGCCTGCGAGCGCATGCGCTACACCAACCATATCGTCCCCACCTTTTCTATTGTTGGCGCCCCTTCATCCTTACTTTGGCGCTGTAGTAGAGCCTCGCGCACCTTGGCTGTTTTCATAAAATCACGCGCATCCGCGCCTGCTATAACTAGGCATTTCGCATAGACGTCCGCTTCGGTCGCAGAGTCGCTACAAACGGTAGCAGTGAGTATGTCCGTCTCGGCCGGCAAACCAGAGCGCGGATCAATCAAATGGTGCCAGACACCATTAGCCGACATACCTTTGCGCTTAGTAACGCCCGACGTTGCAACGGCTAGCGCCCTACCTTCGTTCGACACACTCGCAATCCGTTTGCCTTCTTGCATTGCATCCTGAATACCAATAAGCCAAGGCGTGCCCGGCTCGTCGAAGCCCGCACAGGATATATCACCCCCGAGCGACAACCAGTAACCTGTAACGCCCCCTGCATGTAAAGCTGCTGCGAGCTTATCAAGCAGATACCCCTTGCCTATGCCGCCAAAATCAACCGCCGTATTTTTGGGTATAGCCGCCCAATTGCGGCCAAGCGTGATGTTCTGCCATGACGCCGACTGGCGTAGCTCGTAATTGACTGCAGCACCTGCCCGTTCTGGGTACGGCCATGAACCCTTATAGCCAGCACGTTGCAGGGCCGGCAAAACGAATGGGTTATACAGCCCATCTGTCTTTCGAGACATGTTTTTAGCGGCCGCGAGTAATGTACGGAACTCTAGAGTAACCGCGTGCTTTTTGCCTGCAGACTGATTGAAGGTCGTAAGTTCGCTATCTGGTAGAAACCGGCTAAATCGTCGCTCAAAGTTGTCCACCATTTCCCAAAGCCTGGCAAATAGTTCGTTGGGCTGTCTGTCATCTTGTACTACGACCGTCAAATACGCCATCGAACCGAGAGCGTGTTTCGTTTGCTGAAAACGCCGCATTACGACACCGAGCTCATCGGCGGCTGGTAATAATTTTGATAGCTCGGCTGCGATTGTTGATACGACTGGTTGGGCGTAGTTGTCGTAGATGCGCTAGGTGCGCTACTATCCGAGGTATTACTTGCAGAGCTTGAGTTATCACTTGTATTCGATTGGGTTGTCGTTTGTTTGGATCGCGTTGTCGCAGCAGATTGTGCGCTCGCTAACCTTGGCACGGCACGGCTCAAATCGAGTGCCATTATAAAACCGCTCACGAGCACAAAAGAGGCGGCCGCCAAGCCATAGGTAAGCGAACGTATGCTCATGCCGGACCAGCCCATTTTTACCGTGCCTGCTTGGGTAAACGATTCACTGATAATCTGCGTTTCGTGCACTTTATTGCGTAACAAAGCGGCGTGCATGTGCCGCCCGAAATTTTCAGGTCCACAGATAAAATAAGTGCTGCCTGCATAGCCAGCTCCAGTCAGCTGTCGCACATGCGCATCAGTGATTGTTCCACGGACTACATCAGAAGTATTTGTTGCAGCATCTCCGCAGTAAAACTGTATGTTTAGGTAAGGGTTATGTTGTGCCAGTTCTTGCAGCTCCTCACGGAAAGGGGCATTTACTATCGAGTGATTCGAGTACAGAAGTGTCACTGGCAGTTTGATCTGTCGTTCCGTTAGATGGCGCAACATGCCCATAAACGGAGTGACGCCAATCCCGCTCGCCAGCATAACAATGCGCCGGTCGTACTCAAAGTCAATCGTAAATTCACCAAATGGGCCTTGCACAATTACGGCATCACCTACCCGCAAACGTGCTGCCGCCTGTGTAAAGTTCCCCTTCACCCGCATACCAAACTGCAATAAGCCGCTGCTAGGTGTGCTGATGATGGAAAAAGAGCGCATAGGCGTTGGACGGCCATTCCGCCGAAAGCCAATCGTCGCATATTGGCCAGACGCAAACGAAATAGCATCGCGTGGTGTTTTGGGCGCCAATGTTAGCACCAGAACATTGCCACTCTGTTGAGTTCGCCTGACAACATAGTTGCGAGTCATGGCATGTATTGTAGATGGCCGGGCTGAGCGTTTGCTTAAGATCGGTAGCCAAGATAAAGCAAGCCGACGAAAACTACAGTTTCATCGTACAGGGTCTGACAGCCACTGGCGAACACACCGATATTATCGCAACCTCTTCCCCGAGATCTGGGACAATTATAACTACAGGACATCCCTGCTAGCTGACCAACATTTCAACGGCGAAAAGCAGCCAAAGGAAGAAAAGATTGTGGAGGCGTTAGAACCAAACCGTGCTAAAAAGTTTCCAAAATAGATATACGACAATTTTGTTGAACCTGACTCGTCTTAGATACTGTAGTTTTCTTCCAAATAGATTCCAGCTAGATTTATATCCCGTGGCACCCATGATATAAGTGAGTTTGTCTTCTCCAAAAGGTCGTGCGCCTGTTTGGCGTATGGGTCGTTATCCAACGAGGCTTTGGTTATGCCTCGCATGGTCCATCCAACCGCAAGCGTGCTGTCCGAATAGATATTGTAAGATTCGTTGTTATTTGCCGCTAACTTTAGGGCTTCAATTATTGCACATATTTCACCCCGATTATTAGTACAGTCGCCAATTTCTATGTCGAACACCACTTCTTCATAGGCGTCTACACAAGCAATGCGAGTTAGCTGTCTTCCTACCTGTCCATTGTTTTTGGTACCGGCATCGGTAAATACCGTAACTTTATCTTTAAGGTACTGTATACCGTCTGCCGAACGAACTTGATTGATGGTGATTTTCTCTAACTTACGCTTAGGGACCTTGGGCTTTGCAACCCGTGTTTGGATTCCGCCGCCAGTGCTCCCTTTCGTTAGCTTCTTTTTAGCAAAAGCAAGTATCCATGCACGATCTTCCTTAGCTAACTTCATCGCCATCCAGTCGCCCAAATCATGCTTGTAACTGAGATAACTCGTGTAAAACTTGAAATCGTTCGACTTATCCGCCTTACTATTACCCCAAAATGAGCCAACGCTTGCCCGTAGAGAGGTCTGGTCTGTAATTTTAGATTTCTTCATCTGAACTCCGGCTGTAAATAAAGAATACTCTTTAGTGCTAAATTGTTCCAGGGTTGCCATGGTAGAGAAGCTTTATTACTTAGGAGGGTGAGATTTATCAACCTTTCTTTTTTGCATAGCATTGCAGATGGCTATAACCTTATTTGTAGCATTTTTGCTTAGTGTGCTAATTTTCAAGGGGTAATAAGGGTCAGTGTCTTCTAACTTTCTAGCCGCACTGTAAAGCTCGATCAACTCACCGTGGATTTGGTAATACAATGTTGGATTGTTGTGATATAGATTATTAGGATATTTTCCAGCAAGTTCACATGCTCCATCAATCACATTACACATGATGGCATTATAGCAAAAAGGCTTTTGGAGGCGTCTTTCGATACCTATGGATAATCTGGCAGTCAATTGGTCTAGTATTGGGTCGGAAGGTTGTCATTAAGCCTATAAAATCGCATAATCCATACTAGAGGCTCAGCCCTATGATTACTAAGATAATATACCCACCATTCAGAGATGCCTTCTTCAATGCGATAGATGTTAGTGATGAAGAAATCATACTAATCACTCCATATTTACAGCTAGCGCCAGTAATCATGATTATTGAGATCCTTCAAAAGACAGGAAATCTTGATAAGATTAAGCTCCGACTGATTACTAATATCAACAGCTCCGTGTTTTTAACCAAATCTTCTGACATAAATGCCATCCTAGAGCTTATGCAGAAAGTTCCAAATGTTGAAGTTACTGGAATTGGGAATTTACATGCAAAGATATACATTTTCGACTCCAAGAGACTGATAATCACTTCGGGAAATCTGAGCCTTAATGGCATATTTAAAAATCTTGAAGTAGGCGTAGAAATCATTGATATATTTGAAGCCACCGACCTTCGACATAAAATGCTTGCGTACGCTAAAGAAGGTACTCGGTATCAGCTTAAGGATATTCTCGCGATAAAGGAGTCCCTAGACATACATGCGTCAGAGCATGCGAGTATGTTTGAGCATATACGGACTCAGACCACCCTCTTAAATCGGCAAGTAAAGAATGTCACCTCAAGTAAGGTAGAGATTAAGAGCACTCTTATCGCAAATCCTTCTATTACTGGCTTAATCTCTATAAAAGGCACCAAAAAAGTACTACAGGATACGAGCCTCTCTAAGCCTAAAGATTCTTCACCTCATCAACCCTATGCAGCGTCTAATATAAGCATATTAAAGGGTGATGCGCTATGGGACGCTATCTATGAGATACTGCTTAATTATCGTGGATTACATCCACTATATTGGCCAATGGCTAGTGAAATATTTGAAAAGGTCAAAATTGGCAAATGGTGCGAAAGACAGCGTATTTTGCATGGTAAGCACGAGCTAGAACCGCGGCGACAAAAAGCACTTAGAGCCATCGGCTTTGAATTTAATAGTGCGGTAAATGAGTGGGATCATTTTCTTCAATTACTTAACGACTATCGCGAAGAGTATCCTAATCAATGGCCAAATACAAAAGAAGTATATAACGGCCTTGAACTCGGGAACTGGTCATTATTGCAGAGAAGATATTACAAGCAAGGCACCCTAACTAAAAGGCGTATTGAGCGACTAGAAGAAGTAGGTTTTATCTGGGATGATGCAGAAGCATACTGGTCACCCACAATAAAGCTTTTACACGAATTTAGAAAGGATAATCCGGATAGGTGGCCAGGACCAACTGAACTTTACAGAGGTTACGTGCTACATCCCTGGCTAAAAAGTGTGCTGAAAAAGAAAGCGAGTCTAACGAAAGCTCAATTGAAGGATTTTACAGATATGGATTTTCCAATCGATAACTACATTCATGATACCGAGAGGGTGACATGGTTCAGCGCATATAAAGACCTCCAGGCATATAAGAAGCAGACCGGCAGCTTCCCTGCCCCTGAGGAGATATTTAACGGACATCACCTTGGTCAGTGGACTCAGAAGCAGCAAAGAAAATTATTTGTTAACGCATTGCCGCTTGAATATAAAAAACTTATTACTGCATTGGGTTTGAAGCCGCTTAAACCCGACGCCAAATCGAGCTATATTCATTCGCCAAGATTTGCTCGCGAAAACTAAAATACCCAGTTCTAGACACAATAACGTGATCCTGCACTGGCACACCCAGCAGTTTCCCAACATCTACAAGCTGCTGTGTAGTCTCAATATCTGCCACGCCACTCGGATGATTATGGCAAAATAAGATATCCATAATAAAAGAGCGCCTCTCAGCACGAAAATCTAGCACTTACGTGCCAAAATCCAAAAAACGCATACAGTTTGATGCAATGCTTGATGGCTTTAGGACGGGTAAGTATCACGGGCTAATATCGTGGTCGCCAGATCGCTTATCTCACAACATGAAAGACGCCGGCGAAATCATTGAGCTGATAGACGAGGAGTACATCCAAGACCTGACATTCTGCACCTACTCGTTCGAGAGCACGCCAAACGGCAAGATGATGCTTGGCATCTTATTCGCAACATCTAAACAGTACTCGGATAAACTAGCAGTAGATGTTAAGCGAGGTACAGAGGGTAACGTCAAGGACAACAAGTACACCGGCGTCACCAAAAAAGGCTACGCAGTTAAATCTGGCTTCTTCATGCCAGATGAATACAACTGGAACTTGCTACGTAAAGCTGTAGATATGAGACTATACGAAGATAAGAGTAATACCCAGATTACCAGTTTTTTGACCAATGCCAAACTAACCGAGCGTAAGGATGCAGACGCACCCCGAACACTCGTTAAAGTTACCGACCAAATGGTGGGTAACATTTTTGCGGATTCATTTTATTGTGGCCTATACAAATACGGCGACAACCTGGCAAACCTCATAGAATTATCCAACTTCAAACCACTCATAACGGCAGATGAGTACATACTACTTAATGCCGATGTAGCTAAAAACTTTGGCAGAACTATTAGTTTCTATTGTCGTAACAAAGCCTGCTTACGTCACAATACGGCAGAGCAGAAAAGGCAGGGCATCAAACTATCTAAAAGTATCCGCGCTAAATATGTTCTCGCGGGTATAAAATGGAAACTACGCCACCTAACTAAGCAGAGTGAGCAAGCCTACCGTATGTATATAGATAGGCTTGAACAACGCATCGCTGCCGATAAAGCTATACTCCAAAACAAACTTGCCCAAGCTAAGCAGTCCTTACGCGAGAATGAAAAGCAATATACACGCTATCAGAATTTCCAGCTTGATAGCCCCAAAGAATACGACAAACACCATAGCGATAAACTTGAGCATCACAAACAACTAATAGATTTCTACGAAGGCGCTATTACGGAGAATACTTGATACGGCCCTACCGAGTGAACAAGACTTTTACGAACTCACACGTTCTAAGCTGTTAAATCTGCTAAACACAGAGGACATCATGGTCGTTGGCGCTATATGCCGTGAATTCGTTACGAACCTACGCGCTAGCAACGATTCTACCCCTGTTATAAAGCTAAATCCACCATACGACTTGATGATGGATTTAGACAAAGTATCTTTTGGTCGGGGAGACAGGATTAGCGCACTGCGTGCTTTATCCGTAGCACCATGCTCGAAGCAAGCTTCTGCGCGTGATGCCACTCCACGAACCTTGCGACCACGATATTTTGCGTTGCAAAATCTCCATCGCAGAACCAAAATCCGGGCCTCGAACCAAATAAAAAGCCCGGCAAATGCCGGACTTTTTATTTGGTCGGGGAGACAGGATTTGAACCTGCGACCTCACGGTCCCAAACCGCGCGCGCTACCAAACTGCGCCACTCCCCGATAAAGCGCATGAGACAAACCATATGGTTTTTCTCATATAGCCTCGCACGAAAAGGTATTTTTTCGGCTCAGCATATAGTTCTTGCTTTCGCTTGAACTATCGCGCCGGGCTTTGGCAAAGCCAAAGTCTCGGGCTGCTCTTTTCCAGGACTACAAAGCACAGGAAATTAACAGTGGTGATTATACGGTAAAAGGGCGAGAATTACCAGACCCTACGAATAGACTCCGCGGATTGGGCACGACCAGTTGCTTCATCCACATCAACCAGCAACGCATTGAATTGCATGCGTCCAGCGGTTTCCAGCTCGTTACGAGTTTGGTAGCCATCGCGCCAGCGTGGAATAACAGATGAAAATTGCACACCCAGGGATGAATCGAGCGATCCACACATACCCACGTCAGTTATATGAGCCGTACCCTTAGGCAACACATCGGCATCGGCAGTTGGCACGTGCCAATGGTCACCGACTACTACACTCACCCGGCCGTCCAGATAATAACCAATAATGAACTTCTCACTACTGAAATCGCCATGGAAATTTACAATGGTCGCCACTCGCTTGTCTGGTGCTTCATCAGCCAAAATCTTATCAATAGTCTGCAGGGGATTATCGACTTCCCTTTCAGCATCACGGCCGACAATCTGGCCCATCAGACTTACTAGTAGCACAGGTCCCTTGGAAGTCTGAGCATACTTATAGCGCAGACCCGGCGTACCATCTGGATAGTTTGCCGGACGGATGATTGGCTCGTCAGGGTCATCGAGCGCCGGGTAGATTTCGTCACGGGCCAGCGTCCAATTGCCGCCCGTGCAAAAATCTACACCGGCCGCCTGTAAACGCGTGAAATCTTCAGGCAAGACACCCTTACCTTCGCTAAGGTTTTCAGCCTGAGCAACCACGAAGTCTATAGCATGCTCGGTTTTTAAACCCGGCAAAACCTTCTCAACGGCCGCCAGGCCCATCTCACCCATTACATCGCCAATGTACAGGATATTCACTGACGCTCCTTGAGCCATTGGGGCAACCCACCGTCGAATGTAAGGACGCCCGCATCAGTAATACTCTCTTCTTCGGTCATTCTGGGGTAATAGATACGGTATGCTCGATCGCTACTGCCATGAAGTGCTTTCGACCAATCTATGCCCAGCTTTTCAGCTGCAGTTTGTAGTGCGTGTTCAGACGACCCCTCAATCTCAATGTAGGGCGGAATCCACGGCCACTCATCGAGTACCACTTCTACGTCATCAAGCTTCCAGGTCTCCCTCTTGGTTTCCTGCTCAGCATGTTTCATAAGGCCAATCGCCTCAAACAATTGGACAGCCTTTTCGTACGATGATACTGCGAACTCTATCTCATACGTGGTATCTTTGCCGTCAGCCGCAATATGTTTGTAGGTACATGTTACCTTATCCACTTCGTCGCGTACTCTCACCCAGCCCCAACCATCCGGTGAAGCAGTCTGCATCCGCCTATCAGGGTAATCGATGATTGCCCGGCGCATGAGCCGCATAGGATGTTCACATACTGCCCCTACGCTCGTGAGCCGCTCGCGCATTTCATCATGAGGCGCGTCTAAAAACTTGACTTCTATTTCTTGTTGCATAGACTCTTGTCTACTTAGCGAACTCTACAGCGCGGGTTTCGCGGATTACGTTTACCTTAATAGTGCCTGGGTAGTTCATGCTGCTTTCAATTTTAGTAGCAATGTCGCGTGCTAAGCGGATAGCAGTCAGGTCATCGACTTGCTGCGGCCGCACAAATACGCGGACTTCGCGGCCGGCGCTAATTGCATAGGATTTCTCGATACCCTTAAAGCTGTTGGCAATATTCTCCAGCTCCTTCATGCGCTCCACGAAGTTTTCGGCACTAATGTTGCGAGCACCGGGACGTGAGGCGCTAATGGCGTCACAGACGCGAACAATCAGAGCTTCAGTACTGGTAGCTTCAACATCGTCGTGGTGTTGCTCGGCCGCTAGCGCAACTGCCTCGGGTGCACCATATTTACGCAGCATCTCACCGCTAATATGGTGGTGCTTACCTTCCATTTTATGCGTTAGTGCTTTGCCTAGATCGTGCACAAGTGCAGCATATTTGGCAGTTTTTACATTAGCACCGATTTCTTCGGCGATCATACCAGCGATGTGAGCCATTTCGGTAGAGTGCTTCAGTACATTTTGGCCGTAGCTGGTGCGGTACTTGAGCTCGCCTAGCAGATGGAGGATTTCTTTGGGTATACCAAGCACGCCAACTTCACGCGCTGCGTCCTCACCGGCTCGTATCACATCCTTTTCAACGTTCTTTTGGGCCTTTTCGACCACTTCCTCGATGCGACCAGGATGCACGCGGCCGTCCTTGAGCAGTAGTTCAAGTGCCTGGCGAGCAACTTCGCGGCGCACCGGATCAAAACTACTGAGCACAATGTAACCAGGGGTATCGTCAACCATAATATCAACACCGGTAGCACGCTGCAGCGCTTGGATATTACGACCTTCCTTACCAATGATGCGACCCTTCATCTCTTCGTCTTCAAGCTTTACGCTGGTCACCGTGCGCTCTGCGGTCACTTCGCTAGCCATCCGTTCCATAGCCGTGGCAATAATAAGACCCGCCTGCTCCTCGGCATTATCCCTCGCTTCGTTTTGCATTTTAGCAACCATCCCCGTTAAATCGTTACGAATATCCCGCTCGGTCATCTGCATAAGCTTTTCGGCAGCTTCGCTTTTACTCAGCTTAGCAATCTTTTCAAGCTTTTCTTGCTGTTTGCCGCGAATATCACGGATTTCGTTTTTGAGCTGCTCCACCTCATCTTCGCCTTTGCGAAGCGATTCTGTACGCTTATCGAGCTCATCAAGCTTGCGGTCAAGCGCAGATTCACGTTGTACCAAGCGATTCTCAAGATCTTTTAGTTCGCCTCGGCGAGACTTTTCGTCCTTGCGAGCATCTTCGGCAATCCGAGCCGCATCATCACGGGCTGTCTGTACCAGCTTGTCGGCCTCCTTTTTAGCCTTTGCAAGCTCTTTGGCGGCCTTATCCTCCTCGGTAGCGTTCTTACGCTTTTGCACATAGCTGTTCCCGCCGTAGCCTACGCCTAATCCAACTACAGTAAGCAGTACTGCAACTATTTCCATGTTTTTTCCTTTCTGTGCTTGCAGGCTGCGGCAACCAGACAATCGCTATCACTTCTCTAGTCCAGGGCACACAGTCTGAATATCAAATAAAATCGTATAAGTGGACTTGTCCCAAAACAACAATTCCTGCCCTAAATATACGCTCGGCAACACAATGTCGTCAAATGCACACTACTTCTTTGGCGGAGTAATATGCGCATCGGCACCGTAATATGGCAATGCAAGTGTGTCAGTCTCGCCAGTTTCGAGCCGACGAATGCCTATTTCGAGCCACTGCGGATCCTGTTGAGCAACAATAGGAAGATGGTAGCTATCGCTCAGTGCGTTGGCTACGGTCAAACCTATACGCAGGCCCGTAAAGCTGCCCGGGCCCTGGAAGCAAACAATGCCCTGCACATCCCTCCAACTCTTTTGCTGTGATGCAAGCATTGTTTCAATCTTCCGGTGCAATGTCTCAGCCAGCTGGCGATGCGCAAGCCATGTTTCATACGCCAGTTGTCTGTCATTATCGTACAAACCAATTTCTGACTCAGGCTTGTCAGTGCGGATGGTAAGAATAAGCATTACCTCAAGCCCTCCAAAAGGTAGCTCAGTTCTGGTGGATATACTATAGCTATACGCCGAGTCTCGTTACCAGTTTGCTCTATGCGAACCGTTACCCGCTTTTCGGGTAGCACATCATGCACAATTTCACCCCATTCTACCACTGTTACATAAGCTGAGTCGCCAATGAGTTCGTGCAGCTCGTCACCCATGATGCCTGCCTCACCCAGACGATAAAAATCAAAATGAGCGATAGTAAAGTTAGGCGCCTGATACTCGCGGCTTAGCGTAAAGGTAGGACTCCCTACCCGGTCCGTGCTTCTGGTTCCACGGACCAAACCCCGGGTAAACGTGGTTTTACCACCTCCTAAATCGCTCACTAATTCTATAGTTTCACCGCCGCGAAGCTGACGCCCCAACCCTTCGGCGAGTTGCTCGGTTTGCGCGGAGCTCATGGATTCGGTTTGCCAGGTCATGCCGGTACTCATATACCCCATATCCTACCGCGAGTACTGCAATGACGGCAAGCACTAGCGGATGGATCGGTGCCGTTGTTATAGCATTTGCGGCAGCAGTCGCCGCCGTGCCTTGAGTACCCGCCCGATTCGTCGTCGCGCCCTTCACCGCCCCACCATTCTGCGTAGCCGATGTCTTGGTTTTGACCGTGGCCGCTGTCACGACTTGCTTTACCACGTTCGCCGCGTTGGGCGTGATTTGCGTCGTCCAGTACCAGGCACCATCCGCCAACACCCATGACTGCCCATCTTTAGCCGTGCTATATACATCACTCTGCGTAAGCGTGTTCCCGAATGGATCAAGTAGGCCTGCCTGGCCACCACTATTGCTCAGACTCAGGCCCGTGCTGGCCGAGTAAAAGGCGGTGAAAGTTTTAGGCGGTAGCATCGTACCCGCTGGAAATACATAATCGTGCTTTGCGGTTGTCCCCGTTTGCAGCGTAAAACCACCCAGATCGAACGCGGTAGCGTTTGAGTTATAGAGTTCTATAAATTCGTCGGTGTCGTCGTTGCTGGTACCAGTTGGATTAGGCAATAGCTCGGTTAGCTGCGGTGCCGCCAAGCCGACATCCGCCTGTGGCAACACTGGACCAGTTTGCGATGAAGGGGCTCCGGCCGCACTCACGATAGTTGCCGGCGGTCCAACTGCAGCTAATAATTGGCCGGCGTCCGTGATTGCCTGAATTTGCGTCGTATTGCCGCCCACTTGCAGTTGACAGATGTTTGCTACGCCAGTTGAAGTGTTAACCGCCACGTCCGCTAGCTGCCAGCCGTAGGCAGATGGCTGCGCATGAGTTTGCACCCGATAAAATGCTGCCTGCTTGTCTGTGGTGCTCTTAGGCACATTTGATATATCGCCATCCGTTCCAGAGCTCCACGATACTGCATCAACCGGCGTCGGCACAATGAGCCCGGTCGTAGTAGTGGCAAGCAGTTGGAGCGCACCAGCGCTATCGCCTAAGCTCAGTGATAACTTTGCCGCTACCGAAGCACCGCACGTCACGCCACCGCCACTCAGTAATACCGACGCGCCCGCTGGGAGCGCCGCGGAAGGTAGTTGCTGGGCACTATTCGTCGCACCTGCTGCCAATGGGTTTGTTTTGGTGAATGCATACAGCCAGTACGTGCTAAGATCGGGAATGTTTGCCGTACCGTTATTTTGCAGCACTACAAACTCATCCCCAGTTATCTTAATTTCGGTAATGCTTAAACCACTTGGAGCCATAAGAGGTGGAGGCGCTGCTGTGGCAAATGCCCGACTGGCAACGCCAGCGTTACAACCAATTAGTACTACGCTGAGCCCCACCCGCAGGAAAATAGTGCGGAATCTCATAGTTACACCTCTTACTTGTCAATGTACCTGCGAGTTTACTGAAGGCAATGTAGCCATGCAAGCACGAGCATATTATTACGCCACTTTTTACAACGACTCCCCCTTAGCGTCCATAAGGCTGTATACTAATAGGCATGTTGCAGTTGAGTGATAGTTTGTTAAATAAGCCAATCATGAGTCTCCGTACTGGGCAGCAGGTTGGCACTACTTTAGAGCCTATCATCAACCCTAATAACCTCAAGATTGAAGGCTTTTATTGCAGTGACCGTTTTAGCAAACAGGAACTAGTACTGCTTTACCAGGATATTCGCGACATAATCGCCCAAGGTTTTGTGGTTGATGACCACGAAGCCCTGACGTCGCCTGAGGAACTCGTGCGGCTTAAGGCGGTCCTTAGCATTGATTTCAAACTCATTGGTAAACCAGTAGTAACAGTGTCCAAGGAGCGTGTCGGCAAAGTCAGTGACTACGCCACCGAGCTCGAGACTATGTACATACAGAAAATATACATTTCACAAAGCATGCTCAAAAGTCTTACCGGAGGCAATCTAGGCGTGGACCGTAACCAAATTAACGAGATCACCGATAAGAAAATAATCATCAACGAACTCCTGAAGGGTACGCCCGCTGCCGCTGGCATCGCCGCGTAGCCCTTCTCGCAAAGTTACTTAGTCTTCGTCACTCAAAGCATATTTAATGTCATCGTAGTTAAAACCCTGGCGCGCTAGATACTGCATTAGTTTCAGGTCGTCCTGATATTTCGTTTGCTTGCGCTTACGAGCCACGAGCTCACGCAAGACAGATCGCTCGTCAGTTAAATCCACGGCCAGTACCTGCTCAATGACGTCGTCGGAGACACGTTTTTGCCGCAGCTCTTGCATTAGGCGGTGACGGCTCGTTTGTTTCAGTAAACGCCGATTCCGCACCCATGCCTCAGCAAATTTTACGTCGTCTAATAACCCAATACGGCCCAGGCGCTTCATAAGCTGCGCGGAAAGTGCCACGTCATAGCCTTTACGCCGGAAATAGTCCGTCATCTCCCACCGGCTTCGCATGCGGCGTGCCAGATAAGACAATGCTAAACCATACGCTTTATCATCGGCGGAAAGTTTTTGATACGCCTTCAGTTGCCGCTCATCCAGCTCTAGACCGACGACTAGTTTTTCATCTAATAGCGCATCCGCGCTCAAGCTGAAAGCATACTTTTCATCGACATATATCGAGTATCGTCCCTTCAGCCGCTCCTGCTGCCTGATAGCAGTAATGTTCATAGGTTACCCCCACACACTTGACTGGGCTTATGATAGCTACACAATACAGATGCACTTGTCAAAGAATTGCGTAACATACCACTTTTACTGCCACGTCCTCGTTTGATTCTTGTGCTCACGATTTATGAACGCCTGCTCAAGATTGAGGTTCAGTTGGTTACAAATATCCAGCAGCACTGCAAGTACATCTGCAGCTGCATCGCTGCAGTCTTCTATTGAAGCATCTGTGGCCTGCGCCAAGTTTGCCCGCTTACGAGCAGCCTGTGCAAATTCTCCCGCCTGCTCAAGCAAGAGCATGAATTTTTGGCTGACTGTTTCATCGTCAAACCCACGCTCTTGCATTACCTGCCGCACGTACTCCTGGTAGGCGACGATGGACGCATTTTGGGTATCGCGTACGTCGGCCATGCTACTCCTTAGCAGCGGCTTCGCGGACTTTTACGGCTACTTCGTTCTGAACTTTTGGATTTTCTTGCAGATAGGTTTTGGCGGCTTCGCGGCCCTGACCAATTTTTCCACTGTTGTAAGCAAACCAAGCACCCGACTTCTCGACAATATTGTACTTGACGGCCAGGTCTAGGATGTCGCCAGCTGTGCTGATGCCTTGGTTATACATAATGTCAAACTCAGCTTCGCGGAAAGGTGGTGCAATCTTGTTCTTGACTACCTTCACCCGGGCACGGTTACCAATAACCGCGTCACCGGCCTTGATTTGTGAGATGCGGCGGATGTCCATACGCACCGAAGCGTAGAACTTCAATGCATTACCACCTGTAGTCGTTTCGGGATTACCGAACATTACGCCGATTTTCATACGGATCTGGTTAATAAAAATGACCGTTGTCTTACTGCGGCTAATTACACCCGTCAGCTTACGCAGTGCTTGACTCATCAGCCGCGCTTGGAGGCCCATTTGCGGATCTCCCATATCGCCTTCAATTTCAGCCCGTGGTACCAGCGCAGCCACTGAGTCTACTACAATCAGATCCACGGCACTCGAGCGCACTAGCGTCTCAGTAATTTCGAGCGCCTGTTCACCATTATCCGGTTGGCTAAGTAGTAAGTTTTCGACATCCACACCGATGCGCTTGGCGTATGCTGGGTCAAGCGCATGCTCGGCATCTATGAACGCTGCCGTACCGCCAGCCTTTTGTACCTCGGCAATTGCGTGCAACGTGAGGGTTGTTTTACCGGAGCTTTCTGGGCCGTAAATTTCTATAATGCGACCCCTTGGAATACCACCGCCCAGCGCTAAATCAAGACTAAGGCTGCCGGTAGGTGTGGTCTCGACATTTACGGTATGGGCTTCGCCCAGCTTCATTATCGAACCTTTGCCAAACTGCTTTTCAATTGTCTCGAGCGCAAGCCCCAGTGCCTTACTCTTGCCGTCACCATCCACTGCCTGTACTGGCGCGTCTTTAGTTGTCGTTGCTTTTGCCATATCCTCGCCCTTTCGTCTACGGCAACCTGAGAAAGTTGCCTGCATCAAATAATGTTGTACCTACTGGTATACGCGGCCTCTTCCGTAAACGCAAACTAAAAACCATTTTGGGAGGTCCGACCTCCCAAAGGGATATTTGCCTAAATTTTATTGGCTAATTCTTGTTTTAAAATATCCATCATCTTCTTTTGCTCAACATAATCTGAAACAAATTCCAAATAATCTTCGGGTGTCGAAAATGATTCAATTATGCGTCTTGGGCGTATCCACGACACCTCGTCCTGTTGCAAATAATACGGCAGACTTGAGTACTCATAGTCACGCCACTGTCTAGGGTTTAGGTGAATGTAGCGGGAGATATGCTCAAGATACGAATCGTCGCTAATCATAGAGGCCTTGTAGCGTGATTCGAACAATGGTCCGCTTCGCTTGTACTTCTTATTGAAATAACGGCTATAGCTCGCCAGCAGGCTCTGCATAAAATGCGCCATCGCCTGCGGTTGGCGCTGATAAATCAGCAAATGAAAATGGTTAGGCATGAGTACATAGGCAAGCAGCTCCAGTTTGTTATAAAAATTGGGATAGGGCACGCCATATGGGTCGCGCGCCTCCTCGGCAGATAAGTACCGTTGTAGCAGCTTTAAAAAGGTAATGTAATCTTGCTCGTCCGCAAAGATTTTATGGCGACTATGCCCACGTGCATATACATGCTGAAAGCTGTCAGATACATCTTGTTTAATTACATTTCTCCCTGGCATACATATATATTACACCATATTTATAAGCTTTAGGAGGTCCGACCTCCCAAAGGGATGATTAAAAATGAAGTGTTATGCTGCTTGTGGTTTTTGTATATAATAGTAGACAAGTATGCGCATTTCAGACGATTTGGTGGAGAAGTTGTTAATTGCAACCGGAAAGTTTAGTGAGGACCAGCTAAGAACTCTCCGTGAACAAGAAAAAAACGAAAAAAAGGCCCTGCAAGATGTTGTAGTAAATACAAATACCCTAAGCGAAAAGGAGCTCACTAAGCTATACGCTGATGAGATCGATGTTCCTTTCGTAGAGCTCGACCCCAAAGAACTCCGCAAGGAAACCTTGCAGCTCATACCGGAGCGCATTGCCAAGCAGTACGACGTAGCAGCTTTTGACGTTGATCAAGACGGTGTAGTGCTCGTGGCCATGGAAGACCCCGACGATGTGCCGGCGATAAGTTTCCTACAGAAGCAACTCGGCCAGCCGGTGCGCGTATATATCGCTACCGAGAGCAACATTCAAGCCGCACTTGATCAATACGGCGATAATAATGTTGGCACCGAGCTCGCCAAAGTTATGGCCATCGAAGACAAAGAGATTGAAGATGAGATTGTCGACGAAAAGGATGTGGCCGAAGACTCTCCAATAGCCCAAACCGTTAACCTCATCATCGACTACGGCGTCAAGGCCGGCGCCAGCGACGTACACATTGAACCGCGCGAAAACTTCGTGCTGGTGCGTTACCGCGTGGATGGCATCCTGCGCGAAGCAAATAAACTGCCGCGCAAAGTCCTCAATTCGCTCATCAGCCGCATTAAAATCCTCGCCAACCTCAAGATAGACGAACACCGCGCGCCGCAAGACGGCCGCTTTAAGATCTCGGTAAACGGTCACATTTACGCTTTACGCGTTTCTACACTGCCGATTGTCGATGGCGAAAAGGTGGTAATGCGTATTTTGGACGAGTCCAGCAAGGCTGCTACGCTCGAAGAACTCGGCTACTGGGGCAGCTCACTCACGGCCGTACAACACGCTATCGTGCAGCCACACGGCATGATCTTGGTGACTGGTCCAACCGGTTCGGGCAAGTCAACCAGCCTCTTCAGCGTACTCACTATGCTTAACACACCCGGTGTGAACATCAGTACTGTTGAAGATCCCGTGGAGTATCGGGTAGTTGGCGCCAACCAAACCCAGGTTAATCCCACTGCTGGCATGACATTCACGAGCGGCCTCCGAGCCCTGCTTCGTCAAGACCCTAACATCATTATGGTCGGAGAGATCCGCGACGGCGAAACTGCCGACTTAGCAGTGCAGGCCGCCCTGACAGGACACCTGGTTTTTAGTACGCTCCACACCAACAATGCCGCCACCTGCCTGCCACGCTTGCTCGACATGAATATCGAGCCGTTCCTGATTGCCAGCACCGTACGCATTGTCATTGGCCAACGTCTAGTACGCAGACTCTGTCCGGACTGCCGCGAAGAATTCACACCCGATGGTCCCACGTTGACGCGACTAGCCAAGTCATTTGGTCTACAAAACGCTGACGCCATGAGCCACTTACATAAGCTTGAGCTGGCAGCGCTTGAGGGGGGCATCGGCGCCAAGGTTACCAGCAAAGTCAACAAAGCTTCTTCCGCAGAACCGGCAACCACCGAAAAGGGCATAGCTAAGCTATGGAAAGCACACGAAGACGGCTGCGATAACTGCGGCCACACCGGCTACCGTGGACGCATGGGTATATACGAGGTGCTCACAAACAGCAGCGCAGTCCAACAGCTTATCATTAGCACCGCGCCTAGCGAAAACATCGAAAAGCAAGCCGCAGAAGAAGGCATGGTTACCATGCAGACGGATGGCCTGGTAAAAGCACTCCGCGGGCTGACTACCATCGAAGAAATTTTGCGCGTCACGGCGGAGAGCTAAGGAACTACCTATGCAGTTTACCTACAAAGCAACCAAATCAGACGGCTCAAGCGCAAATGGAACCATAGAAGCGGCCGACCATACCGCCGCCATCGCCACGCTCGCTCGCCAAGGTCTCCACCCGCTCGTCATCAAAGAAAATAACACCAAAAAGGGCCTCGGGGGTGGCGGCTTGGGCTTCAGTAAAAAGGTAAAGACGTCCGATCTCGTTATCTTCACCCGGCAGTTCTCTACGATGATTTCTGCCGGTGTTCCGCTCGCCCGTGGCCTTACCACCTTGCAGGAGAGCCCTAGTGCACCCTATTTTAAAAAGGTCCTAAGTGACATTACCAAAGAAGTTGAAAGTGGCTCTCAGCTAGCCGATGCTTTTGCTAAGTTTCCTAACGTCTTTGACGAAGTGTTCGTAAACATGGTTCGCGCTGGGGAGGAAGGTGGCATCCTTGACGAAATTTTGAAGCGCCTGGCGCTGCAGGTGGAACAAAATGCCAGCATGAAGAAAAAAGTAAAAAGCGCCATGACCTACCCAACCGTTATCTTGAGCGTAACCGTTATTGCTTTCTTTGGCATTATGCTGGTGATTATGCCCAAGATCGCGACTATCTTTTCGCAGCTTGGTGGGCCCCATGCCCAACTACCGCTCCAGACCCGCTTACTCCTGGGTATTAGCCACGCATGCCAAAAATATGCCTTTATTATGCTGCCCCTCTTCGCCGGCATTGTTTTTCTGATCATGCGCTATATTAAAACCCCCAAAGGTAAATACCAGTTCCACGCACTTATGCTCAAAACACCTATCGTCAAAACCATCGTTACAAAAGTGGCAATTGCACGCTTTTCACGCACATTCTCATCACTGATGGCTGCCGGTGTGGGCGTACTTGATGCGCTAGCCGTCACTGGTGGCGCCATCGGTAACAAAGTTATTGAAAGGGAATTGGCGGAAGCAGCCCAACAGGTCAAGGAAGGCAAACAGCTGTCAGAGGTCCTGGCTGTAAGCCCCCATTTTCCCCGCATCGTTTCGCAAATGTTGGCCGTCGGTGAAGAAACGGGTAAAACCGATGTTGTACTTGTAAAGGTGGCTGACTTTTACGAAGAAGAGGTCTCGACCGCCATCGACGGCTTGACCTCAATCATTGAACCAATCATGATTGTCTTCTTGGGTGCTGGCGTCGGACTGATTGCAGCAAGCGTTATGGGCCCTATAGCATCACTCAGCAGCAACATTGGCAACAACTAGCCATTTTGCACACAACTCAACCCAGCGCAACTTGACGCCACGCCGCTTATGGCTATAATGAGCGCTAGGCTACTATGGTTGCCACGCTGGTGGTTTCCTGGAGCAAATCAACATAACAAATTATCAAATAGGAGGGTGGGCCCTTATGGTTTCACTGAAGAATAGGTCAAAAGGCTTCACAATTGTGGAACTTTTGATCGTTATTGTCGTTATCGCGATTTTGGCGACATTGGTTATCGTGACCTTCACTGGCATTCAACAAAAAGCTCGTGATAGTCAACGACAAACCGACATTAACGCCGTTGATAGTCACCTCGAGGCTTACTACGCCGAGAATGGCAAGTATCCAACACTAACAAACCTAACAACGTCTAGCTGGCTAACCACCAACATGAAGGGTCTTGATCCACAGGCACTCGTGAGCCCTAAGAACAACAACATCTCAGGAAACGCGTCCACTACTACCTCAACCACTGATGCGTATGGCTACGTTACTACACCTAGCGGTTGTGACAACGGTGCTAACGGCGATTGTACCGCCTTTACACTCACCGCACAGCTCGAAGGCAGTAGCACGGTTTACACCAAGAGCAGCAACACCTAAGGTCTAGTGAGCTCAATAAAAACGGAGTGTTAAGGCTCCGTTTTTTATTTAATCGTAGCTTAATATTTATTTGCTACCATGATGTAGCCCTTCAGTAAAAAGGCTTGAGTCGAAATCCGACTCGCCTCGTTCCTTCACAGAAAGGTCAGTAAGTTGCGCAGAGCGCTTAAGGGCGCATTCGCAGCACTGTCTCTAGTGCTAGCAATGCTCGTCCCGGCAGTAAGCAAGACACAGCCAGCTCACGCAGACACCACTATCAGTACCATCGCGTGGCCAAACACGCCCCTGCCGTACAGCACCATCTATGCTCACGGCGATGGATCATTCACCGTCGGCCCAATCAACGCAGCGTGCGGTGCCTACAGCAGCACAACTCCTACCGACGTGACCATCGGGGCAGACGGCGCAACAACGGACACGGTCTATGGGGCCGCCGGTAACTGGGCACTGTGCCCATCATACATGCGAACGGCAGCCGGAGACGACCGAACCACCTACGTCGTCGAGCAGCAGACAGTTTCGCCGTACGCTCAGCGGATCGTTGCCCTGCACGGTGGTGCGACGCTATGGACGCACACCTTCGGCTCCGGCTGCGGGAGTCCGTCACAGATCTTTGATCCTACTTTGGGGTTTGATGGCAACCTGTACATGGATGTTGCCTGGTCCGGTAGCTCCACCTGCACTGGTGTAGTCAAGCTTGCAGGAATCAACCCCGCAACAGGCAGGCTCATCTTCACCACCACGCTCCCCGGATCTCAATCCGCAGTCCAGAATGGTCTCGCTGGCAGCGAAGTCATGCCCTATAGCAACGGCGTCGCCGTGGTCAATAACGGCGCCAACGTCTACTACGTCGGATACGACGGCACACTCGACAGCTCTAAGACGTTCAGTCCGAGCGTACCTTCGAACACACAACCCCTCGGCGCTACTATTACAGCCGATGGCCGAGCGTATCTGTCCACCCAGCGCTACGTGGCATCTACTAATTCCTACGAGAAGCACCTGTACTACAAAGATGCTTTGAGTAGCACCATCGGCGAAGTTCTCTTCCCCGCAGGCGCAGGACTTAGCAGCATGCTCTATACCACTCCACAGGATGGAGTAGTGGCGACATGGGGTCTTTCGTCGGCAACATACCTTGGCTACTTCAACCATGTTGGAGCTGAGGTGTACGAAAAGAACCTGTCGGTGGATTCAAGTGGCGGACTCTCCTCGAGCAGCAACCCGAAGCTCAGCTTCGCCGTAGACTCGGCGGGTAACGTCATTGTCGAGCGGGTTGTAAGTAGTAACACATCCCCGTACGACCAGAACGTCTACGTGGACTCGTTCGACTCGAGCGGCATCCAGACTAGGCTATTCGACAGCAGCGCATCGTTCGGTACCTCAGGACGGGACATCTTTACTGCTGCGATCAACTCCATCAACCCTCAGGGCGTCGGAGACGGCAAGATCTACCTCATCCTGTGCCACCAGATCTACGCAAGTGGCAGTTTGCCAAGCACCTGCACAAGTAGTGACAACCCGCAGATTGTCGTAATCCCAGCGCCTGGGCGCTTCGACTATCCGCGGACAACAGCCTTCACGGCGATCGACTCGCTCACACGATATGTTGCCCTGGGCGACTCATACAGCTCGGGCGAAGCCAATACCCCGTTCATTGGCGTCACCGACGGTGGCAACAGTGGTGACGGATGCGACCGGAGTGAATCGAAAGCATACCCGGAGCTACTGGCATCCGCCCTTGCGTTCCGGCTACAAGCCTTCGTGGCATGTTCCGGCGCAACTTCGGACGAATTTTACACTGGAATGAAAGGGGAACCAAGTCAGCTTACTTCACTGAACACAAGTACCGACATCGTGACGATGACTGCTGGTGGTGATGACGCAGGCTTTGCGGACTTCGCTCAGGAATGCGTACTTGGAACATGCGACTCGGCAAGTTCACAGTACGCCTACACAATGGACGAAATCAATAACTACCTCCAGGGGAACGTCGAGCTACTCCTCAGTCGCGTACGCGCAGCAGCTCCCAATGCGACGATCGTTGTCGTCGGCTACCCAGAGGTTGTTTCTGGATCCAGTGGCAGCTGTCCGACCTACATTTCTAACGGTGAGCAAGCCGCTATCGACACCGTGATTACCGCACTTAACAACAAGCTTGGGGCGGCAGTTTCTGACGTTGGCAGCGGATTCCAATTCATCGACTCAACGATGAATGGATCACCATTCGACGGGCATGACCTATGCTCAGCAGACTCGTACTTCACGGGTCTCAGTGCTCCTCCGCAATTCTCATTCCATCCGAATGTCGAAGGCCAGATTGCATACGAGGAGCTGATCGCGAACCTCATCTGACGCAAGACAACGGCCACAGGCCGTAACAGCAAACCACCAAACATGCTGAAGGGCACGCCCTCTTGTTCAGTACGCCGCAGGCGCACATATGAACAAGAGGGCTTCTTCATGTACATTTCAACTACGTTTCCATATAATTGCTCGTAAGGATAAGCAGCACGCCACGAGCACTATGCAAAAACAAGCGGGTTTTACTATTGTAGAGGTCATGATCACCATCGTATTTCTCGGTTTTGTGGTAGCCGGAATCACCCAAGTGTACCTAAGTGTCCAGCGCCTACAAGAGCAGACTGCCTGGCTACAAAGCGCATCACACGCCGCACAAACAGAGATAGAATCACTACGCAACACTAACTACAACAGTCTTACCAATGGCGCAAACATCGACTTCTCATCCAGCCTGCCATCCACGCTACCCGGACCTCGAAGCGGCACTGTAGCTGTTAGCCAACCGCAGAGCGGCCTGAAACGCGTCGATGTCACCGTTACTTACAGCGACCACGGCACGCCGCGTAATGTAGAACTCACCTCGTTAATTGGCGTCATTGGAATCACCCAATGAAAACGCTGCGCCAGCTTGATCAAATGGGATTAACACTTGTAGAGCTACTCATAGCATTACTGCTTACAACGGCTATTTCGGGCCTTATCATAACCTTCTCGGTAGATAAGTTGCAGCAAAGCTCCGAACAAAGCATACAGTACAATCTACTCAGTAACGCCGAAACTGGCTTGAACCGCGTGGCCAATGATGTCCGCCTAGCAACCTCAGCAGACGACAACAACCGCTGGCAAGACGCAAACGCGCCCAGCGCTCCAAGTAATGAGTTAAGCTGGCAGTCAAATAGCAGCACGCTTGTGCTAGCCACGGCCGCCCAAAATAGCAGCCGCAATATTATTTTCGATGATGCACACGACTACATTAGTGCCAAGAATAACATTATTTACTATCTGACCGGCGGGACACTCTATCGTCGTATCTTGGCGGCACCAAATACCGGGAACGCCGCAACTACTACCTGTCCGCCTGGCGCCAGCAGCAGCTCATGCCCAACCGATGCGGATGTGCTTGATAATGTTAGCTCGTTTTCGGTGCAATATTATGGCAGCGATGGCTCCACTACCACTCCTACCAACGCCCACTCCGTACAGCTAAACGTTACGCTATTGCAGCACCGATACAATCACGACATAACGGCACAATATACAACGAGGATGGTTTTCCGCAATGGATAAAAAACATATTACTGTTACCCTAAAATCACCGCTGAGAAAACCAAATCAGCGTGGCATGATACTAGTGAGTGCGCTGATTATATCGACCGTACTTATGGTAATTGGCTTTACGCTCATAAGCGCCGTATCCGGCCAATATCGCCTCGCAAGTGATGACGTTTATGTCGATAATGCACTGCAAGCCGCCGAAGCTGGCGTGGAGCAATCCGTGGAGCAACTCAACCAGAATGACAGCTTCGCCGGCTACACAACACCGCAGACCCTATTTAATAACCAGACTCAGGGATATGGCACATTTGTCGCCAGCGTCACAAGTAGCCCCGACGACACTAACGCTAAAATTATCACCTCTACCGCCACCACCTATCATTATGGCCAAACCACGCATCCAGTTAGCACGCGCAAGGTTAAAGTAACCGTTGTAGGTACTGCGTCGGCCGGGTATTCGGTATCGACCGGGCCTGGCGGGCTTATTCTGGGAGGTAGCGCATCAATTACCAACTCGAGTGTCTACGTAAACGGCACCATAACCATGACGGGGGCATCCAGCATTGGCACCCAGGCAAATCCAGTCACTGTCGACGCAGCGAACATTTCGTGCCCAAAGGGCTCTAGCCCTGGCTCAACCTACCCAACACTCTGTACCGACGGCAGTCAGCCAATATCGCTAGCCTACAGCACCAAGATCTGGGGATCCGTTTGCGCCACAGGACAAACAAGCACCGGCCCGAACAACAACATTCAGGGAGGCAGCAGTGGTGTAGGACTACAGGTTGGCTGCACATCACCAAGCGTTTCACAGCCGGTCTACAACCGCTCAGCCGTGGTTGGAGCCGTGACTACTACAGCTTCGGGCACGAGCGGTACATACGCTTGCAGCGGCAACAAATCAATCACTCTGCCAGCCAATATCGACCTTACCGGCTCAACCATTAGCTGGGGCAATAGCTGCACCATAACCATTTCGGGGAATGTATACATTCCTGGCAACCTTTCGGTGGGTGGTGCAGTTAAAATTAAAGTCGCCGACGGCCTAGGTGCCACTCGACCAATTATAGTGGTGGACGGAACTATAAGTGTGGGTGGCTCGGCCAGTATGATTGCCAATGCCAGCGGCGCGGGTATTGATTTTGTTAGCTTCAAGAATGCCACCGGTAATCCCGCTTCTACGCCTACGGGCACCAACTTATACAACTCACAAAGCCAGCAAAACATCACAGTGGGTGGCTCGGTCAATCTAGCTGGTATGATCTTTGACGCCTATTGGAGCAAGGTCTCACTTTCGGGCAGTGGTAACGTTGGTGCGGCCGCCGGACAAACGGTAGACCTCTCTGGTGCCGGCACGGTGGTCTTTGGGACTACACTCTCATCCGGTTCAAAGACGTGGACCATTTCTAGTTACCAGCAAATTCCAAGCTCCTCTTGATTACACCAAGATGATATACTGAGACAAAGCTTATGCTAAAAATGTGGGCAAAATGACAAATAAGTTACCATCGCTGTTCGAGGATAAACCCGTATTTGGGCTCGATATTGGCCATGGCAAAATCCGCGTCATGCAACTCACGCCCGACAAACGCAGACCTAAAATAGTAGGCTACGGCGAGACCACGTTTGAACCAAGCGCAATAAAAGAAGGTGTTATTGTTGCTCCCGAAATTATCGCCGAGGCCGCACTCGCGCTCTTCAATCATCACCTGATTGGTGACATTACCACTAACCGCGTGGTAATGTCAGTACCGATTGCCCAGACGTTTACCCATTCTATGGAAACACCTAAGCTGAGCAAGAAAGAGCTCGCCGAGGCTGTCCAGAACGAAGCCGAGCAATATATACCAGCCGCACTTGATAATCTGTATCTGGATTATATTCGCGCCGGCGCTAATGGTGATAACACCAACGTGCTTATTGTGGCAATGCCGAAGCACATCATCAACTCCTACCTTATGCTGCCTCGTCTATTGGGGCTCGAGGTAGTTGCCATACAGACCTCCAGTGGGGCTGGTGCGCATTTATTCGCACGTGACGCGCAGAGCGATATACCATCGCTCCTTATCGACTTTGGCAGCAACAGCGCGGACATCACTGTCTATGACGACGGACCGACGGTGAGCGGAACGGTCGCTTGTGGAAGCGAGCTACTTACCGCCGCCATTGCCGAGGAGCTCAATGTAACCGAAAAAGAAGCAACGCTTATAAAGGCAAAGTACGGTTTGGGTCTCAGCAAAAAGCAGGCCCAAATAGAAAAGGCGCTCACTCCCACATTGAGCCTGCTTATAAAAGAAATTAAACGCACGGTGCGCTACTACGAAGAACATGCTCACGACAAGCGCAAAATATCCCAAGTAGTTATTGCCGGCGGTGGCGCCAACATGCCCGGCCTCGTTGACTACCTTACTAGCAACCTGCGTCTTGCTGTCCGTGCCTTCGATCCTACCTCATACCTCGATTTTGGACGCTTGCAACCGTTTAATGTAACCGAACGCATGTCGTATGTCACTGCGGCCGGGCTAGCAGTTACCGATCCGAAAGAAGTATTCGCATGATCAACTTGCTGCCGCCCGAAACAAAAGCAGCCTACCGATATGCACGCCGCAACTACGTATTGCTCCGGTGGTGTACCGCCTGTCTCATTACCCTCATTGGTGGCGCCCTGCTCGCTGGTGGCGGTTACTTGTATCTGAACAGGTCTATCAACAGCACCACTCAGCAGATTGCCGACACCAACAAACAACTTCAAACACAACACCTCGCATCCGTGCAAAAACAGGTCGGTACCATATCAAACAACCTGAAACTGGTCGCGCAGGTCCTGTCCCAGGAGATTCTCTTTTCAAAGCTTTTAAAACAACTAGCGAGCGTCACACCAAACAATGCCATACTGACCAATCTAGCCATCACGCAAACACAGGGTGGCATCGACATCACTGCACAAACCACCAACTATAATGCCGCAACTCAGCTACAAGTTAACCTTGCCGACCCAAAGAATCAGATTTTCAGCAAAGCGGACATCGTAAGCATATCCTGTTCAAACACAGGCTCAGGGGTAAATGCAGACTACCCCTGCACCGTTACACTACGAGCGCTATTTGCAAAAAACAATCCATTTCTGTTTATAAATGATACAAAAGGTGTCAGGTCGTGAAAGCCAAGCAGCTCTATTTCGTACTTAGCACTGCGCTAATCTTATTACTGGGCGGATTCTTTGGTGTGGCTTATGGGGCAAACAAGCTTATGGGAGCCCAAGCCGATAAACTCGCAAAGCTGCGCGGTGACAGTGCGGCACTGGATGCACTGCAAACCTCGCTTGTAAAAAATAAGCGAGATATCACTAAGTATAGCGACCTTAACACTATTGCCGAGACCGTTGTGCCTCAGGACAAAGATCAGGCGGAAGCTGTCCGCGAAATCGTCAACCTGGCGACACAAAGCGGTATAGCCAAGCTATCCTCCATCACCTTCCCTACCTCAACGCTGGGCGCTAGCATTGTTACCCCCACAACTAACCAAAACCTTACCCAACTCACGCCCGTAAAAGGCATGCCGGGTGTATATGAACTACAGATTACCGTTACCCTGACTGCGGCTGATGAAGTTCCATACAGCCAGTTCATAACTTTCCTGAGTAAGCTAGAACAAAACCGCCGCACGGCTCAGGTAAGCACTATATCGGTTGTGCCAGACCCATTAAGTCCCAATAAAGTCTCCTTCACCTTAGGCATAAATGAGTTTATAAAACCATGAAAAACAGCGAAATACACCTCAATGTAAGTGATCTACCGGCCCAAATAGCAGCCTTTACACGCAAGGTGAACGCTTACCGCGTATTCCTCTTTTTCCTAGTAGTGGCTAGTCTGTACGGATTTATCGTTTGGCGCATTAATGCTTTTAGCAACACACCTGCCAGCACAAGCGAAGAATCGGCACAATCCACACCGCAGCCCCATATAGATGCAGCGACAATCCAAAAAATTCAAAGTCTGCAAGATAACAGCGTTAGCGTACAGTCGCTGTTTGACGGTGCCCGCCAGAATCCATTTCACGAATAGACTGTCAATGCAGCCGTAAAATGCAACGACTATATTCTACCGTTGTTGTCGCGGTTCTGAATCTTCGGCGGGAGTGCCTGGCGTGGTCTGATCTTGCGCGTTAGTCGCGGTACCTGCCGTCTGGTCCTGTTGCTGTTGCGCAACCATTTGTTGATACTGCAAAAATTGCCGATACTGCTCAGGATCGATGGCCGGCGCCTGAGCCACCGGCTCGCCCAGCGTGGTTGGCATGCGGCCCGCATGCAACGCAGCATCAAAGTTTTCGTGCGCGGCGATGATTTCGCGAGCCGAAACTTGCGGATTATTCAGCGTCGAAAAATGATAATTATTCTGTTCACCGGGCGTTTCAATGGTGATGTGGCCGTAGCCGAAAATAGTACCCAGAAAGTCCTGCTGAACTGATACATCGCTAATGTGACGTAAGCTCAGCTGGTCTATTTTGTTTGCAAACAAGCTTGGTCGTAACAATTGCAAAACCGCCTCATCGGTAAGCACTACTTGCTCCTGCATACGCAAATAAACGGGCACAAACGTGCCCGCCAGTATCAGTACCGAAAACACCGCAGCGACCGCGAGAATCTGCGATCGATATGTCACAATTGTGCTATCAGCGCCACCAATTGAGGTTAAAATGTACGCCAAAGTCATAATGATAGTCACCACTATCACACCAATAATCCAGTTTACTGCGTAGGCAAACCAGTGGTGTTTATACACTGCCAGAATCTCTTCGTCGGCATCTATGGGAAGTTTTTGGTGAAGTACCGTATTGGTCTTTTGAGTAACTTGCATGGATTCTATTATATCGCGTTTACCACAAGAGTCCCACCGCTGTTAGTGCCAGCACCAGTCCAGCTACGCTTCGACCTTGGGCATTTGCCTGCCAAGGTGCTGATAGGTTTTGTGTGTTACCTTGCGGCCACGTGGCGTGCGCTCCAAAAGGCCGATCTGCATCAGGTACGGCTCGATAAAATCTTCTATGGTACTGCGCTCTTCCGCGGTCAATGCAGCTAATGTTTCTACGCCTACTGGCCCACCATGGTAACTATCAATAATAGCGGCGAGCAACAGACGGTCGGCTGGGTCCAATCCCAGCTCATCAATCTCAAGTAATTCGAGTGCTTGAGTGCTAATAGCCACATCTATGATGCCATCGCCATTCACATCTGCATAGTCTCGCACACGTTTCAGAAGCCGGTTAGCTATACGCGGCGTCAGCCGGCTCCGTTCAGCTAGTCTGCTTGCTGCATCTGGCCGTATGGCAACATTTAATATACCTGCTGCACGCATAACAATCTGCGAAATTTGCTCAGGTGTGTAAAATTCTAGCCGATGGATGTGTCCAAATCGATCGCGCAACGGAGCTGCTAACGCTCCAGTGCGAGTCGTGGCACCAATCAGCGTAAACTGAGGTAAATCCAGCCGTAAACTGCGCGCACTAGGTCCCTTACCAAGCATGATATCAAGCTTGTAGTCTTCCATGGCGCTATACAGCACCTCTTCGACGGTGCGGTGTAGCCGGTGGATTTCGTCGATGAAGAGTATGTCACCATCCTGCAAATTTGTAAGTAAGCTAGCCAGATCCCCTGCTCGCTCTATGGCTGGACCAGATGTAATACGTATCTGCGCACCCATTTCGTTAGCGATCACGCTTGCCATAGTAGTCTTGCCAAGGCCGGGAGGACCATATAGCAGCACATGATCTAACGCTTCGCCACGTTTTTTGGCTGCCTGTATTGCCAGCTGCAGATTTTTCTTGAGACGGTCTTGACCAATGTAATTTGCAAAGTCTTGAGGGCGCAGCTTGTTTTCGAGCTCTTGCTCAACTTCGTCATCAGCCTGGGGTGCCGCTCCTACAATCCGTTCAATCATTAAGTTTGATTATACCGCAATAAGCTTATGCTGTGGTGGTGTGTTATTTAGTACGGATCATTCAATAACCTGAAAACCGAGTTCAGAGGCAAGCAAAGGCGCAAGCTGCATGAGCTGCGTTTCCGAGATAGTCGCTCCCTTAAGTCCTAGGAGCCCTTTAACGAGCGTTAAATCTTCGGCGGAGACATCAAAATCCTTGCAGCTCGCCGACGTAAAATTTGCACCTTCAAGATCACAGTCAGTCATTACTACATGGGAGAATTTTGCGTTGCTAAAATCTGCTTCTCGTAAGATACAGCCTTCAAATCGCACTCGTTTGAATGAAACAAACCGGAATCCAACATCATCAAACTTAACGTTTCTAAACACACAGTCCTGGAATTCAGCCTCGGCGAACTCCGACCCGGTGAGCCTGCAGTCAGTCATGCATACGCGGAGCATAGTGGCTTTATGAGCCTGCACGGCCGCGCTTTCCAGCCGATTGCATTCAGAATCGGTGATCTCCAATGTATCAAACACTGCACCCGTTAAACTTACACTCTCGAGCCGCGATGCATCAACGCTCAGTCTTTTGGCACTAACGAGGTCTGCCTCTCGTACGATGGCGCTATCAATTTCTACCAGCTCATCAGCCGCGTCATCCCAAGGATCTAGACTCTGCGTCAATCGGGGCGCGGCCGGATTTTGTATTGTGGTCTTCATCTCTTAAGTGCTAGCTTGATGCGTTCTTCCGTTGGCAACAGCACATCAATATCCTTAAGCGCAGTTGTCGCATCTTGTGGCGTGTAGCCAAGCGAAATCAGTGCTTCTACTGCCTCGTCTTGCGTGTTTACGCCTGGGCGAGAAACAATACCTTCGGCCGCATCGCTTGCGCTAAGACCTACCTTGTCGCGCAGCTCAACCACAATCTGCTCGGCCGCCCGCTTCCCCACTCCTTTAGCACTCTGAAGCAACTTTACATCACCTGCTGCAATCGCGCCACGCACCGCCGGTGCCGTACCAATATCGAGCACCGCCAGCGCAACCTTTGGCCCCACATTTTTAACGCCTAGCAGTTGTTCAAACAGTTTTTTCGTATCAAGCTGCACAAACCCAAACAAATCATAAGCCTGTTCACGCACATGTTCATGTATATACAGCTTGGCTGCCTCACCAGATGGTAAACGTCCAAAATCTTCAGACGTTACTTGCAGACCATACCCGACGCCATGTACATTCAGCACAACCATGTCGGCTAGTTTTTCGCTAACAATTCCCTCCAATGTCGCTATCATGCACCCATTATGACATATCCTCTCGCATACACCCCAAGAACCACGCTATACTATACATATGGGACGTTTTCTGGAAGTGTTCAAAAAACAATACGTGCTGGTTGCCGCCGGACTGCTACTTGGTGCACTCATCGTTCTGGCCATCCGCTTCGCTACATACAGTAATCCAAATCATACTCACTACCATGCCAATTTTGCCGTGTACATAAACGGCCAACGTCAAACATTTGCTAGCCCCACCTACTACCAAGAGGTGACCGCATGTACGGTAAGCGGCACGATTCAACCAGAGCAACGCGCGCACATGCACGACAATATAAACTCGTTGGTTCATGTACATGATGACGGTGTCACCTGGGGGCAATTCTTTGAAAACTTAGGCTGGTATGTCGGGCCAGATTTTATCCAAACGCGGGATGGGACTATGTACAAAGCAGATGGCATCAACAAACTCCATGTCATCCTTAACGGTGACGACTACACCGGCCTAGCCCCGATAACCAACCAAGTCATCGGCGACGACGACCGCTTGCTGCTCAGCTTTGGAGATGCAAGCAACACTGACCTACAAAAACAATACAAGTCAGTACCAAGCACCGCCCATCACTACGATATCACCAAAGACCCCGCCAGTTGTGCAGGCCAGATGGAAAAGGTCACCTTCCACGATCGCCTACACCATCTGTTCTAACGTACGCTCTGTGCGAATGTAAGCGCAGCAGCGATGGCATCGGCAGCATCATCCGGTTTCGGTACTTCCGTTAGCCCCAAGATGGTTCGCACCATTTCCTGCATCTGCTTTTTATCAGCCTTGCCATAGCCGGTTATCGCCTGCTTGATCTGCATTGGCGTATATTCGTATATTTCCATGCCGGCTTGTTTGCCGCATAGCAGTACCACACCACGAGCTTGCGCTACGGTCATAGCGGTCGTTACATTACGTGCAAAAAACAGCTTTTCAACGCTCATTATCGTAGGTTTTGCAGAAGCGATAATATCCGTTAGCTCTTCATAGATTGTCAGTAAACGTACCGCATCATCCTCTTTAACAGGAGTACGGATCACTCCCCCATCTACCAATTGGAACCTGCCACGTTCAGCCTCAATAATGCCGAACCCCAAAATACCCGTGCCTGGGTCAATCCCCAATATTCTCATGCCCCTAGTATAGCGCAGGCGTGGACGACGGGCCGGGTTTCAGTGTATACATGCCCTGCGAAAAATGATGTTCGTGCGCAGACAGTTGCACATTACCCAAACTCGAGTCATCCATAGCGTGGGCCAAAAAATAGCCGCCCACACGCGCAATATAGGCCGCGTATGCATTCATCGTAAGTGGCAATTCTGGCTGTTTCGCAGCAATATCTGCGGTATTATCCAGCAGGCGGCCGTAATCTGACAAGCGTGGCGCAGACCGAAACTGAGCATTCGTCTCATCCCAGACTTTATTCTGCTCAAGCACTGCACTTAGGCCTTTTAAACATGCCCGCGCCACATCTTGCGGATCCACTAATCGTGCGCGCTCCAACTGCCCAATGGGAAAACCCCAATACTGCGCTGATGGAACGGCCATTAGAGAATGGCGACATTCAACGCCGTGCATAAGATGCATGCCATCCACACCTGGGTCTTGCATAGGTACTTCATGGAACTGCTTAGGGCGTACTGGCTTACCTCCACTATCAAGGAGGGTATGATGCAGCATTGCTCTGACTACCGCCAAACCAGCATCATGTGATAAATCAGCATTCTGTGGCCACGGCCCATCACACAGCGACTTTTGGGATAAACAGAAAAATTCGTAATGGGCAGTCTCGGCAGCCATGGTCAACACTCCTCGTCGGCAGCATACCGATAAAGGAGCTCACGCCACAGTGATATTTTTTACGCCAAAAGGTCGTCAGAGATATCGAAATTAACGTGCGTATTCTGTACGTCGTCAATATCATCGAGTGCATCCATAAGACGCATAATTTTACCGGCGGTTTCTTTGTCGGTCACGGCGATAGTGGTATTCGGCACATAACTCAGCTCAGCTTCGGTGATTGCCACACCCGCTTCTTTGAGAGCATCTCGCACCTTAGCAAGATCCGTCGCAGCAGTGTAGACCACGCTCTCGTCACCCTCTTCCTGCACATCCTCGGCCCCAGCATCAATCGCTGCGAGCAACAAATCGTCACCAACGGCCTTCACACGAATGACACCCTTGCGATCAAACTGAAACGCCACCGCACCCTTCTCGGCTATATTGCCGCCGTGCTTACTAAAAGCCAATTTTACTAACGGGTAGGTACGGTTTATGTTGTCTGTTGCGACTTCCACCAGAATAGCTACACCACCTGGTCCATAGCCTTCATAGAGCAGCTCCTGCAATTGTGCTGCGTCTTTATCCTTTATGCGATCGATGCTGCGCTGTATGTTCGCGCCTGGCATATTTGCCGTCTTGGCTTTGTCTATAGCCAAACGAAGCGCAAAGTTAGTCTCCGGGTCGGTGCCACTCCGTGCAGCAATAGCAATTGCATTGCCCAGCTTAGTAAATACTGCGCCGCGTGCCGCATCTTTAGCACCCTTTTCGCGCTTAATTGTTGACCATTTTGAATGCCCTGACATTTATTTCGCTACTCCAAACATATCTGTTATCATACCAGATTTCAGGCCAAAAAGAAAACCGGCCACCGTCTCATCGGTGCCGGCGGTAACTCGGCAATTACAGCTTAGCGCTCGAACGGCAACTGGCCGCTTTCACGTAGGTCTATGGCGTATTTCATGGTACGCTCGTCAATTCGGCCGGACAAGGCAAGTTCAGGGAATTCGGTTTCTTTACGGTGTAAAAAGCTGTTGATTTTCCGTTCAAGATTCTTTGAACCCATAGCCTCTCTCCTCCACTTACGCGCCCTACCTCTTGGGCGCTGATTATAGTATATGGCTCGGTCGCATGGTTAGGCTGTAAGCGAGCCTCCCCCAAAAGGTGTAATAATTGCCTCTTACACTCAGAAAACGGCCTAGCCGACCGGCTGAGATGCGTTGTCAACTTCGCGGATCAGTTTTACCAGCTCATCCGGAGTCGCCCATGCTTTCAGCATGTAATGCATGGCACCGAGCGCAAAGGCTTCGTCAATTTCGCGCTGATCATCATAGTTACTAAATACAATTATTTTAGTATCGGGAAAGTGTTCTTTGGGCTGTAGGTTTTGCAGAAATTCTATGCCATTCATAACGGGCATACGTAAATCCAGTAAGATAATATCCGGCTTTTCGGCTTGTAATATGTCCAGTGCTTCTTTGCCGTTATAGGCTCGGAGCAACGATATATTCGCGGCCGAAAGGACACGAGCATAGGCCTCATTTAATAGTTGCTCGTCTTCCACGATTAGCACCTGTAAGTCTTTATCGCTCGCGTTTACCATACTAGTAGTCTCTTCCTATTAATCCTGTTATTGTACGTAGTTGATTATTTTATTCTGTAAGCAAATTCGCATATTCTCAAAAAAGCTATCAGCCTTTCCGTGTCTACGCGTACACGCATTAGCCGCTTTTGAGTTCATCTTGTTTTTTATTGTGCATGAGCGGGAATGAAATAGCAAACGTCGTACCATGATGCAGCTTAGAGGTAACATCTACCTTTCCCTGATGTAGCCGCACAATTTCTGATGTTAAATACAACCCTATACCACTGCCCCCCGCTTGCACGCTGAGTGGATTATGTATGCGTGAGAACTTTGCGAATAACTTGCCAATGTCCGCCTTATCAATGCCCACACCTGTGTCCGTAATGCTCAGACGACACGTGCCGTCCACGCGCTGTAATCGAACTGTTATCAAGCCTCCATCGGGCGTATATATACATGCGTTATACAGCACATTTTCAATTGCCATACGTACATATGATTGATCCGCCTCAACCCACAACGGAACAGCGGGCAAACTTAAGTTGTAGCGATGCTGATGCTGTTCGAACACACCTTTCATTTCGTCCCAGGCCGCCTGTACAATGGTGCGTAAATCGATTGTCACCGGCGACATTATCAAACGGCCCGTATCAACGCGGGCAGCATTTAAAATTTGGTTGACGAGTTGTATTTGCCGCTCGTTACTTTCAAACGCTTTTTCGAGCATGTCGGTTTGCACATCGGTAATATCACCTGCATAGCCCTGCAGCACCATGCCTAGATATTGTTTCACTGCCGTTGCCGGCGTACGCAGCTGATGCGAGGCCAGAGCCACAAACTCGTCCTTACTGCGACCTATGGCTATCAACTCTTCGTTACGCTGCTGCAATATTTTTGCTGTCTGGCGGTTTAGCTCTTCTTGCTGGTGGGCAAGCTCTATCTGTGCACGCAAATCATTCCGCTCCGTTGTGTCGACCATAACGCCCGAAAATACCAGTCCGCCATCATGGTCCTCGGCCTTACCACGGGCGAGCACCCAGTTTTGCGTACCATCCTTACGTATGTAGCGAAACTCTTCCTCGAATGGCGCACGCTTAATGATACACATGCGTATGGCATGCTCAACCCTTGGCCGGTCATCAGGGTGAATTGCCGCCAAAAAACGCTTAATGGTCGTACCTGCTGCCCGTTCTTTTTTGTTCAGATGCAGCAGTGTTGGCAGATTTTTGTCACCCACAATAGTATCTGCCTGCACATCCCAAACCCAGCTGCCCACTCTCCCAATTTCCAATGCCGCTTGCAGTTTACTTTCCAGACTTTTTTCGCGGCGCGATACACGCACCCCTTCCGTTACATCAAGCACCGTGCAGAGTATGTACTGCACTCTCTGTTCAGTGTCAAAAACCGGCTGATAGTTGGCCTGCCAATAACGGGCTTCCGTTCTGCCACCAGGCAGCTTTCTGTCATAGCGAAATGTTTCAAGCTGCTTTGGACTACCGGTTTTAGCTACCGCTTCTATGTGCTCGCGCGGCTCACTCACTCCTGTCTTACGGAATCTGCTGCTAATATCAGGAAACACGTCAAACACAGGACGGCCAATGACATCGGTGCGGCCTACTCCGGCAAGCTCCTCGCATGTCTTGTTCAAGTCTAATATAGGAAAGTCTGGCGCTAAGGCATCAAGCAGCAGCAAAGCACCCGGCAGATCGCGGAAGAGCTGCCGGTAGTTTAGTGTGCCTAGCTTTTGCTTCTCAGACGGCGACGTTCTCAAATTCATCGCTACCGGTAGCCTGCACAAGCAGGGGAACATTTACATAGTAGGCGAAACGTTGGTAGTCTATGAGCTTCCTATCCTTAAGCCGGTGTAGCTCCACCGCAGTCGTTTCGCGTGTTAGCCCCACCATTTCTGCAATATCCTGATGACTAAGCCTGAGCGATATTTTAGCGAGCCCATTTGGCTGCTTTTCGCCGAACCGCGCAACAAGATACTGCAATATATACACTAATTTTTCCTGAGCATGTGAATGCTCTAACGCATAAATATGCATTGTCGCGCTGGTGTAGTGTGCCATGTACGACTGGAACACTTGATCCTTTAGTGCGCCATCACGTTCAAGCGCCGCCAAGAATTCAGCCTTCTGCAGACTTAGCACTGTACAATCAGTAAGTGCTTCGTAGTAGTACAGACTCACGCGCGATTTATCAAACACACATTCAACCGGGAAGATATCACCAGCACTCAGTAGTGTTACTGTTCGCTGGTCACCGCCGGTGGTTATTCCGTAGACCTTCATGAGGCCACTCTGTAACACCATAACGCTCTGTGGCACCTCGCCCTGGAATAGAACGGTACGTTTTTTGGCAAACTGACGCACAACCCCTGCGGGCTGTAGATTTCTAAATGCTCCGAATTTCAGACGTTCCTCCATATGTACTAGTATAAGCATTGTTGTAATAATTTCTAGCCCGATTACATACTTTTTACTTCGGTGACTACATTTTTAGGCCATGACCGGTGTTTTTTTGCTACATGTAGCACCACCATAAGTAGCGCAGCGATACAATAGCATAGCGCCATATCCAGCGTTGACAGGTACCTGTTTTGTTGGAATACATGTGGTATACGGCTCAGCAT
>Ga0070658_10000062_pt1 | contig 107844 bp, 111 predicted proteins | sample KBSC13metaG_FD_64664 | JGI IMG/M metagenome (GOLD analysis project Ga0070658, IMG submission 64664) | Corn rhizosphere microbial communities from Kellogg Biological Station, Michigan, USA - KBS C1-3 metaG | ecosystem: Host-associated > Plants > Roots > Rhizosphere > Soil ...
GGCGCGACTCACTGGGAGGGAACGCCGTCCGAAACGCCCGTGACTGTGCTCGGCAGCCTGTGCATTGCCGCCGCGCATCTGGTGAACTGGCGTTACCGGCGGCTCGCACACGGGCCGGCGATCTAATTGCCTGTCATGCCGGACCGGTTCCGGCATCATATAGCCTCCGGGAATGGCCGCTAGGCGGGTTGAACCCGGAACAAGCCCAGCGTGGCGCTCAGCTCCCTTCGCCAACCTTACCCGCAACACGTTCGTAAGCTGCGGTCAGCCGCCCCAAAACGCTCTCATGCCCAGGCGGTAACGCCGTGCCGAGATGAAGGTGGCGAAGCTCCGCCATGAAATCCTCGCACAAGGCGGGGCCGCCCTGTTCGAGCAATTCCTGCCTTATTGCCAGTTCCGGCGTCGTCGGAAGATGGCGGCGGCCCCATGCTCCCATCTGGATGAGCAGGGGGAGCAGCTCGATCCCCTTTTCGGTCAGGCTGTAGAGGGCCTTCTGCTTGTGCGTCGGATCGTCATGCTTCGATAATATACCGTGCGCCACCAGCCGCTTGAGCCGGTCGGCCAGGATATTGGACGCAATCCCCTCGTCGGACTTTGCCAGCAGCTCGCGAAAGTGGCGGCGATTGCCGAACATCACGTCGCGGATCAGGATCAGGCTCCAGCGATCGCCAAGCACTTCCAGCGTGAGATTGATCGGACAACCGGAACGGATCATCGACATACCGCTTGCAATATACAAGTGGTTTGCTAATCCGCAACTGGTTTCGAAATGCATACAGTTTGGAGGCGATCATGACCAAGGTGCGCGTTGGGGGTTTTACGGTTTCGCTCGATGGCTACGGCGCGGGCCCTGAGCAGAGCCTGCAGGACCCGCTCGGGAAGCGCGGCGAGGAACTGCACCGATGGCTCGTCGGGACGAAGACCTTCAAGGCTATGTTTGGCCGGGAGGGGGGATCGGAGGGCGTCGACGACGACTATACTCGCCGTTCGATGGAGGGCTTTGGCGCCTTCATCCTCGGCCGCAACATGTTCGGCCCGATCCGGGGCGAATGGCCAGATGAGAATTGGAAGGGCTGGTGGGGCGACAATCCGCCCTATCACGCGCCGACTTACATCCTGACGCACTACAAGCGCGATCCGATCGTGATGGAAGGCGGCACCACTTTCTATTTTGTCACCGACGGGATCGAGACCGCGCTGGAGCAAGCCAAGGCGGCGGCGGGCGGGCTCGACGTGAAGATCGGCGGTGGCGTGTCGACGGTGCGGCAATATCTGCAGGCGGGGCTGATCGACGAGCTCCATTTCGCATTCTCGCCCGTGATGCTCGGCCACGGAGAGGCGATGTTCGCGGGCATCGATCTGCCCGCACTCGGCTTCCGTGTCGCGGAGTCGGCCACGACCGAATTAGCTACCCACATAGTGCTCAACCGATAGGAGGTGACGATGACCCTCACGCTCTATCTCCACCCGCTTTCCTCTTATGTGCAGAAGGCGAAGACGGCCTTTTACGAGAAAGGCGTCCCATTCGAGCAACGCATGCTGGACGGCAGCGAGCCGGTCGCGAGCGAATTCTCCAGGCTCTGGCCGATCGGCAAGATGCCGGCGCTGGACCATGACGGCGAGCTGATCTTCGAGACGACCAGCATCATCGAATATCTGGATGCGCGCTTCCCCGACACGTCGAGGCTGATCCCTGAAGATTCGATGGCGGCGGTAGAGGTGCGGATGTGGGACCGCTTTTTCGATAATTACGTCAATTATCCCCAGCAGCGGATCGTCTATCTCGCCATCGGCCGCGAACCCGATGACGGGGAGGGCGGCGCCAAATGGAAGACGATGCTGGAAGCCGCTTATGCGTTGCTGGACCGGCGCATGGCGGACCGGACCTGGGCCGCAGGCGAGTTCAGCATGGCCGACTGCGCAGCCGCGCCAGCCTTGCTGTATGCGGACTGGACCCACCCGATCGCGGAGCATTTCTCCGCGCTCCACGCCTATCGGCAGCGCTTGCTGGAGCGCCCGAGTTACGCCCGCGCGCTAGACGAGGCGAGGCCCTATCGTCACATGTTCCCGCTTGGTGCGCCGACTGATCGGGACTGATATAGTCCGTCGCCCCGGCGGAGGCCGGGGCCGTAAGAGGAGAGGGTGGGTCCCTCTACCGCCAGCGGCCCTGGCCTCAGCCGGGGCGACGATATGCCTAACCCTTCGCACCTGCCGGTACGGACGTGATCTCGCTCGACGAGCCCCAGATGTTAATGCCTGAATCCTCGGCGTGGCGGTCGATTTCGGCCAGTTCTTCCGGGCTGAAGGACAGATTTTTCACCGCATCGAGCGAATCGTCGAGTTGCTCGACTGTGCGGGCCCCAATCAGCGCCGAGGTGACGCGTGGGTCGCGCAGTACCCAGGCGATCGCCATCTGCGCTAGGCTCTGACCGCGCCGTTTCGCGATCTCGTTCAGCGCGCGGATGCGTTCGATCGTCTCCGGCTTGATCAGCGCCTGCTTGAACGAACCGCCTTTGGCTGCGCGCGCGTCGGCGGGAACGCCGTTCAGGTAACGGTCGCTCAACATGCCCTGCGCGATCGGCGAGAAAGCGATGCAGCCCGTTCCGAGCTGGTCCAGCGTGCCGAGCAATTCCTTCTCGATCCAGCGATTGAGCATCGAATAGCTTGGCTGATGGATCAGCAGCGGTACTTTATGTTCTGCCAGGATCGTCGCGGCCTTGCGCGTCAGACCGGGCTCGTAGCTCGAAATACCGACATAGAGCGCTTTGCCCTGCGCGTGGATCTGCGCGAGCGCCCCCATCGTCTCCTCGAGCGGGGTCTTGGGATCGACTCGGTGCGAATAGAAGATGTCGACATAGTCGACGCCGATCCGCTTGAGGCTCTGGTCGAGGCTGGCGACGAGATATTTCTTGCTGCTGCCGATATCGCCATAAGGCCCCGGCCACATGTCCCAGCCGGCCTTGGTCGAGATGATCAGTTCGTCGCGATGAGCAGCGAAGTCGGTCGCCAGCACACGTCCGAAATTCTCCTCAGCCGAGCCATAGGGAGGGCCATAATTGTTCGCGAGATCGAAGTGGGTCACGCCGCGGTCGAACGCACGGCGGAGCATCGCACGTCCCGTTTCGAATACGTCCGCACCGCCGAAATTCTGCCACAGGCCGAGCGAAATGGCGGGCAGATCGAGACCACTACGACCACAGCGGCGGTAGCTCATCCGCCCATCGTATCGTAACGGTTCAGCCACATAGGGGGCGGGGAAGGCCATCACACTCTCCTGCTTGACGCGGACCGCCATTATAGCGGTACCATCGAATGTCCATCGCGACGCGGCGGTGAGAACGGGGGAGGATTGATGACGCTCAATGTCGCGCTGCTGGGCTATGGGTTGGCGGGCGCTTCCTTCCATGCGCCGCTGATCGCGGTCGAGCCTCGGATGCGGCTGGCGCGAGTTGTGACTTCGCGCAACGCCGAGGTGGTGCGCTCTTTCCCATCGGCGGTCGTCTCGACCGATGCCGAATCCGCGATCCGAGCGCCCGATATCGATGTCGTCGTTATCGCGACACCCAACAACACGCACGCGCCGCTCGCGCGCGCGGCGTTGCTCGCGGGCAAGCATGTCGTGATCGACAAGCCGTTTGTGGGTGACGCGGCGGAGGGCGCGGAGCTGATCGCGCTGGCACGCGAACAAAAGCGCACGCTCACCGTGTTCCACAACCGGCGCTGGGACGGCGATTTCCTGACCGTCACCAAGCTGGTGCGGGAAGGGCGGCTGGGCGAGATCAGGCATGCCGAATTCCGCTGGGATCGCTTCCGGCTGGAAATACGCGACGGCTGGCGGGAAGCGCCCGACGAAGGCAATGGCGTGCTGGCCGATCTCGGGCCGCATTTGATCGACCAGGCGCTCGAGCTGTTCGGCACACCCGACAACGTCATGGGCGACATCGCGCATCAGCGGACCGACACGCGCGTCGACGATTATTTCGAACTGACGCTCCATTATGGCGCGAAGCGGGTGATCCTATCCGCCTCGACCTTGATCGCCGAACCGCGACCCCGTTTCGCGTTGCATGGCGATTCCGGCAGCTTCGTCAAACATGGCATCGACCCGCAGGAACCCTTCCTGCGCGCGGGCGGCAGTCCGCTCGATTCCGATTATGGCATCGAAGCGGCGATCGCTCATGGTCTGCTCACCGACGCGGTCGGACGCCATCCGGTGTCAACCGAACGCGGCGACTGGCCGGTCTTCTATCGGCGCGTGGCAGATGCGATCCTCGACGGCGCTCTGCCGCCGGTCGATCCCGCGGACGCTGTCACCGGCCTCGCGATCATCGATTGCGCGCGGCGGAGCGTTCATGAGGGCCGCCTGCTGCGCTTCGTCCCGCCGCAATCCTGATATCGCAACTGGTGGTCCTTGGTGTAGGCGCGATCCCTGGACCTTGAATAGAGCCTGATTCACGCTTTCGGTGGGAGCGCGAAGCGCTTCCACCAAAAACGATCAGACTCTAGCGACCGCGAAGGAGAGCAGGCATGGCGGAAAAGTTCGAACGGCATCGCCAGCCCTGGCGCCAGGACGAGATCCAGAAGCTGCACACGCTTGCCAAGAAGGGCATGGCGCTCAAGGCGATTGCCAAGGCGCTGACCCGCAGCGAGGAATCGGTCAAGGATCGCGCCAAGGCCGACGGGCTCAGCATCGCTAAGCTGCATTAATGTCTCGCCGGAGGTCGGCTGCTCAGGCCGCCTGTTCCAGCTTCTCGCTTGCCTCCATCCAGCGGGCTTCGGCTTCCGTCAGTGCGGCTTCGACCTCGGCGCGGCGCTTCATCAGATCGGTCATGGTCAGCTTCGACAAAGCGGGCGTTGCTTTGCTCGGGTCGAACATGGCGAGATCGATCGCGCTTCGGTCGGCGGTAAGCTTCTCCACCGCGGCTTCATGCTCGCGCACTGTCTTGCGCAATGCCTGTGCCTGCTCGCGCTCGGCAGCCGCGGCCTTGCGGTCCTTTTTGGAGCCCTTCGGCGAGCCTTCGCCCTTGGGCTGGTTCTTGCCGAGGATCAGATCGGTATAATCCTCCAGGCTGCCGGCGAATTCGCGGGCGGTGCCCTCGTCAACCAGCACCAGACGATCGGCCGTCAGCTCAAGCATGTGGCGGTCGTGGCTGACCAGCACCACCGCGCCCGAATAGCTGTTGAGCGCCTGCACCAGAGCCTCGCGCGCATCGACATCGAGGTGGTTGGTCGGCTCGTCGAGGATCAGCATGTGAGGCGCGTCGCGCGTGATCAGCGCCAGCGCGAGACGCGCCCGCTCGCCGCCCGAAAGCTTGGCGACCTTGGTGGTGGCCTTGTCACCCGAAAAGCCGAACCGCCCCAGCTGCGCGCGCACCGCCGCGGGCGTCTTGCCCTTCATCATGCGCGTCATATGTTCGAGCGGCGTATCGTCGCTGTCGAGCTCTTCGACCTGATATTGCGTGAAATAGCCGACGCGCATCTTGCCGCTCGCGTTCATCGCGCCGTCCATCGGCCTCAACTGCGCCGCGAGCAGCCGCGCGAGCGTGGTCTTGCCGTTGCCGTTGCGTCCGAGCAGAGCGATGCGATCGTCCGGGTCGAGCCGCAGGTTGAGCCGCTGCAGGATCGGCTTTTCCGAATAGCCGACCGCCGCCATGTCGAGCGTGATCAGCGGCGGACGCAATTCGTCGGGATCGGGAAAATCGAATGAGAGTGTCGGATCGTCAGCCATCGCCGCAATCGGCTGCATCTTCGCCAGCGCCTTCACCCGCGACTGCGCCTGTTTGGCAGTTGAGGCACGGGCGCTGTTGCGCGCGATGAAATCCTGCAGCTTGGCCCGCTGCGCCTCCTGGTTGGCGCGCGCGGCGGCGAGCTGCGCCGCGCGTTCGGCGCGCTGGCGCTCGAATGCGTCATAGCCGCCAGCGTACAGCACCGTCTTGCCGCCTTCCAGGTGAAGGATATTGTCGACCACCCCGTTGAGCAAATCGCGCTCGTGGCTGATCACGACCATCATCGCCGGATAGGATTTGAGGAAGCTTTCGAGCCAGAGCGTGGCTTCGAGATCGAGATGGTTCGAAGGCTCGTCGAGCAGGAGCAGGTCCGGTTCCGAGAAGAGCAAGGCGGCGAGCGCAACGCGCATCTTCCAGCCGCCCGAATAGGTATCGAGCGGGCGCTGCTGCATCTCATCGTCGAAACCAAGACCGACCAGGATGCGGGCGGCGCGTGCCGGCGCGCCATAAGCGTCGATCGCGATCAGTCGCTCGTGAATTTCGCCGATCCGGTCGGGATCGTGGCAATGCTCGCTCTCCGCCAGCAAGGCCGCGCGTTCCTTGTCGCCCGCCAGCACGGTCTCGATAGGCGTCGCGGCGCCGCTCGGAGCTTCTTGTGCGATATAGCCAATGCGCGTGCTGCGCGGCATCTCAATCGAGCCATCGTCCGGTTCGATCGCGCCGATGATCGCCTTCATCAGCGTCGATTTGCCCGCGCCGTTGCGGCCGATCAGGCCGACGCGGCTCCGCGCCGGAAGCGTCGCGGTGGCAGCGTCGAGGATCGTGCGTCCGCCGAGGCGCACGGTGATTCCATTCAAGTTGAGCATCCCGCGCGCCTATCAGCGCCGGGCGATCCGCACCAGTGCCTCATCGAGCGTTGACAGGAAACGGGAGCGGTCCGCCTTGGTGAAGGCGGCCGGGCCGCCGAGCTGATCGCCGCCTGCGCGCAGATCGGCCATGATCGCCCGCGTCGCGATCGCGGCACCGATCGAGCCGGTGGTGAAGGGCTTGCCGCTTGGCGCAATCACGGTTGCGCCGGCCTTGAGGCAGCGGTCGGCCAGCAGGATGTCGGCGGTGATCACCACGGTGTCCGCGCTCGCGGCCGCGGCGATCCAGTCATCCGCGGCATCAAAACCCGCGCTCACCACCACGCGCTCGACCAGAGGGTGGTCGGGCACGCGCAGATGGCTGTTGCTGACGATCGTTGTCGACACCTCGTGCCGCCACGCGACGCGGTAGATTTCGTCCTTCACCGGGCAGGCATCGGCGTCGACCAGGATTCGTGGAGTCATGTGTCTGCGCTATGTGCTCGATCAGTCCGGCCGTCCACCCGCCGGCAAGCGCTTATCCGAATATCCGGTAAGTTGCGCATCCGTAAGGATTTTTTCTTCGCTAAATTCGCCTTTTCGCCCGCTGGCGACGGAACCTCGGTCTCGGCAGCCGGGTTGAAGCGCATAACCCGAACGTTGATACGGGAGCGAATATGAGCGTCTCCGATCTAATGAACGCGCCGGCTACCGCCGCGCGCGATGGCGAAGTGCGTGCCCAGGAAGCGGGCCGCGATGAGAGCAAGGTCACAGCAGCAGTGGTGACCATCGCGCGACCCGCCCAGGAGCTTTACGATTTCTGGCGCGATTTTTCGAACCTTGCTCAGGTGATGGAGAACATCGAGCGGATCGATGTCCAGGACCGGAACCGCTCGACCTGGGCAGTGAAGGCGCCTGGCGGCCGCAGCGTCCAGTGGGAATCGGTCGTGACCGAAGACCAGCCAGGCGAGCTACTTGCCTGGCAATCGGTCGAGGGATCGGAAATCCGAAATTCGGGCCGCGTCGAATTCCACGACGTGCCGGGTCGCGGGACGGTGGTGCGTGCGGTCATCGCTTACGATCCACCGGGCGGGGTGATCGCGCAGCTTGCCGCCAAATTGTTTCAGCGCGAGCCCGCGTTGCAGGCACGACGCGATCTCCGCCGCTTCAAGCAGTTCATGGAAACCGGCGAGATCAGCACATCCGCGCGCACGCGCGCCGAAGCAACCGATCTGCCCACCGCCGCCTGAACGAAAGGAAACATCCGCATGCGCGCCCTCACCTGGCACGGCAAGCACGACGTCCGCATGGAGACGGTGGACGATCCCGAGATCATCAATCCCCGCGATGCGATCATCAAGTTGACCTCCACCGCTATCTGCGGTTCGGATCTCCACCTTTATGACGGCTTCATCCCGACGATGAAGTCGGGTGACGTGCTCGGCCATGAATTCATGGGCGAAGTGGTCGAGACCGGCTCGCGTTCGACGTTGCGGAAGGGGCAGCGCGTGGTGGTGCCTTTCACCATCTCCTGCGGCAGCTGCTATTTCTGCCAGAAGCATCAATATAGCTGCTGCGACAATTCCAACCCGGCCGACAATCAGGACATTTCAGAGTTCGGTTACGGCAACCGCATGGCAGGCCTGTTCGGCTACAGCCATATGACCGGCGGCTATGCCGGGGGCCAGGCAGAATATGTGCGCGTCCCTTATTCGGACGTCGGGCCGATCGTGGTCCCGGACGGGATCGACGACGACAAGGTCCTGTTCCTCTCCGACATCCTGCCAACCGGCTGGATGGCGGCGGAGAATGCGGACATAGAGCCGGGCGATACGGTCGCGGTATGGGGTTGCGGCCCGGTGGGTCTGTTTGCGATCCAGTCGGCGATGCTGATGGGCGCGAACCGCATCATCGCGATCGACCATTTCCCGCACCGGCTGGAGCTCGCAGCCAAGTTCGGTGCCGAGACGATCAACTTCCAGGACGTGAAGGTCTATGACGCGCTGATGGAGATGACCGGCGGGATCGGTCCCGATGCGGTGATCGACAGCGTCGGGCTCGAGGCACACGGCCTGTTCGTCGACAATGTCGTCGATCAGATCAAGGTCTCGACCTTCCTCGGCACCGACCGCATCCACGCACTGCGCCAGGTGATCCTCGCTTGCCGCAAGGGCGGCAAAGTGTCCGTGCCGGCGGTCTATGGCGGCTTCGTCGACAAATTCCCGATGGGCGCCTTCATGGAGAAGGGTCTGACGATGAAGACCGGCCAGACGCATGTGCAGCACTATACGCAAGCGCTGCTAGCGGCGATCCTGGACGACAAGGTGGATACGACCTTCCTGATCTCGCACCGCCTGCCGCTCGAAAACGCGCCCGAGGGCTACAAATTGTTTCACGATCACCAGAATGAGACGACCAAGATCGTGCTGAAGCCAGGCCTGGAGAAAATCCAGGTCGAGATGCCCGCCTGAACCAACCCGGAGAGAGACTATGGGTAACGGAAAGCTCGCGATCGTCACCGGCGCTTCGACCGGCATCGGTTTCGAAATCGCGCATATCGCCGCGCAGGAAGGCTACGACCTGCTGGTGGTCGCCGACGAGCCGCTGATCAACAATGCCGCCGACGATCTGAAGGCGCATGGCACCAACGTGATTTCGGTCGAAGCGGACCTCGCCACCTTCGAGGGCAACGATCAGTTGCTCGCGGCCGCGAACGGGCGGCCGATCGACCTGTTAATCGCGAATGCGGGGCGCGGCCTGGGCCGGGCGTTCGTCGACCAGGACGTGAACGATTGGCGGCGCGTGATCGACACGAACGTCACGGGCACAACCTATTTGCTGCAGAAAGTTGCGCAGCAGATGAAGGCGCACAACGAAGGCAAGATCCTGATCACCGGATCGATCGCGGGGCTTATGCCCGGCAGCTTCCAGGCCGTCTATAATGGCACCAAGGCCTATCTCGACAGCTTCTCATACGCGTTGCGCGAGGAGCTGCGCGACACCAACATCACCGTCACGGTGTTGATGCCGGGGCCGACCGAAACCGAATTCTTCGATCGTGCGGACATGATGGACACGAAGGTCGGTACGCAGGAGAAGGATGATCCGGCTAAAGTTGCGCGCGACGGCTGGGACGCGATGATGTCCGGCGCGGGCCATGTCGTCTCGGGCTGGAAGAACAAGCTGCAGGCGGCGATGAGCCACATCACGCCGGACAGCACGCTCGCCAAGATGCATACAAGCATGGCGGAGCCGGGTACCGACAAGGAATAAGCGGTCAGCTGGGGCCGACGGCCCCGGCTTCCGCCGTGGCGGGCCTGTCCTCGACCTGGGGAACGCCATAGTCGGCCAGAATCCGCGCGATCGCTGGCTGCTCGCGGCGCAATATATCCTCGACCTTCGCCTTAAATCCGGATTGGCCTTTGCGCACGCCCATCGCGATCGAATAGGTCATCGGCCATTGTCCTTGCTCGACGGTGGGACTTACTGGTTCGATTCTCAACTTCACGGGCGAAATCCTGACGAAATAGCCAGCCATCGGGCCCCATGCGATTGCTACATCGATGTCTTTTTGCGCCACGCCCTCGACGATCTTGGCCGGCGGGTTAGGCTCCTGATAATTGCCGTAGAGCATATAGCCGTGGACATTGTCGGTGATGCCGCGAACCGCCAGTGCGTGCGTGGGCGGCGTGTTCATCGCGTCATTGCCGACCATTTGCACGCCGATCCGCAATTTGCGCAGCCGCGGATCGTCGAAGCTGAGGCCGGCTAGCTGCCTGTCCGCACGCGTCACGAACACATAGGTCGAGCGGTAATAAGGCAGCGTCGTAGTCACCATGTCGACCCCCTTGGCCACGCCCGGCCACAGGTCGCACATGTCGCTGCCGAGCGTGTTGCGGACATAACCCCGCCTCTGCGCCCACCAGACATAATCGATGCCGACCCCCAAATCCTTCGCGATCAAGGCTGCGATCCGATTCTCGAAACCCTGTCGTGCGCGGTTGGAAAAGGGGAGGTTATTGGGATCCGCACAGACCGTCAGGACCGGTTTTTTGGTCGGGCCGGCCGCCACCGCCGGCGCCGCCAGCGCAAGCGCAGCCAGCAAAGGCTCAATGCGGAAGCGCGAAGACATAAAGCGTTCCACCCGCCTTGGTATATTTGGGCAGATCAACCATCGTGTTGACGAAGCCCAGCGCCGCGGCGCCATCTCGCGGGTCGACCGGCCCCGACACGACTACGCCCGACCAACCGCCTACGCCGGAAAGCACGGCCACATATTGATGTCCGTCGGGTCCGCGATAGGTCACCGGCTGACTGATGATCCCGCTGTCGGTCTTGAACTGCCACAATGGCTTGCCGGAGCGTGAATCCACCGCCTTGAACCAACCGTCCATCGTCCCGTAGAAAAGCACGTCGCCCGCCGTGACCACAGTACCCGACCAGACCGGGAAATTCTCCGGCACCTCCCACGCTGGCTTGCGCAGGACCGGATCCCAGGCCGTGAGCGTCCCGCGATTGCCGCCAGGGCCAGGTTTCATATGAAGCTCGGCGCCGACATAAGGCGTGCCGGCGATATAATTCACCTGCATGCTCGTCCAGTCCATGCAGAGATTGGCATGGGGGATATAGATCAGGCCGGTGCGCGGACTGAAGGCGCTGGGCTCCCAATCCTTGCTGCCGGACGCAGTCGGGCAGATATCGCGTACGCTCGATCCGAGCTTGGTTTCCTTGGCCGGGTTGATGATGAGCCGGCCGGTGGCGAGATCCACGCCCTGCGAGCTGTTGGTCGGGCCAAAGGCGTCCGCTGACAGGACCTGCCCGGTTGCCCGGTCCATCACATAGACATAGCCGTTGCGTTCGGGCCGGACGAGCACCTTCCGCATCTTCCCGCCGAACGGCATGTCGAGCAGAATCTGCTCGTTGATCCCGTCATAATCATGCTCGTCATGGGGGCTGAACTGATAATACCATTTCGCACTGCCGGTGTCGGGATCGCGCGCAAAGATGCCGGTCGTCCATTTATTATCGCCTGGACGCTGCTCGGAATTCCACGGGCCGGGATTGCCGGTGCCGTGCAGGATGAGGTTTAGATCCGGATCATAGGTGATCCAGCCCCACATCGTCCCGCCCCCGATCTTCCAGGCATCGGCAGGCCAGGTCTTCACGCCCAGATCCTTGCCCTGATCCATCTTGTAAAAGGGGTGGAAATCGGGGCCGATTAGCACGTCCTTGTCGGGGCCAGTATTATAGGCCTTCCACGCGATCTTGCCCGTCGCCTCGTCGAGCGCGGTCACCCAGCCACGCACGCCCATCTCGCCGCCGCTGTCGCCGACATAAACTTTGCCGTGCGCGACCAGGGGCGCCATGGTGATCGTCTCGCCAAGGTTTATGTTGGCCAGTCGCACCTTCCACACGGGTTTGCCCGTCCTGGCGTCGAGCGAGATTACCTGCCCGTCGAGCGTCGTGAAGATGTAGCGCCCCCTCGACCAGGTGCCGCCCCGATTGACCACGTCGCAGCAGGCCACGCCCTGCGCGGCCGGCAAGGGCTTTGGCATGTAACGCCATTTGAGCGGAGCGCCGGGCTTGGTGAGGTCGAGCGCGTAAACGATGTTGGGAAATGCCGTGACGACGAACATTGTGTTGTCGGCGATGATCGGCGCGGCTTCCTGTCCCTTGTTCACGCCCAACGGAAAGGTGACGACCGGCTTCAGCCTGGCAACGTTGGCCGGGTTGATCTCGGTCAGTTCGGAAAAGCGCGTCGAGGCGTAATTCTTCGAAGGTTGGGTCCATTGCCCATCGTCCTTGGGGGCGCCCGCCGGGCTGGCATTTGTACGGCCCACTTGCGGTGTCGGTGGTGCGATCGCGCGCCCGATCCGTTCGCGTGCGAACACCTCGCTCGCCGGAACCGGAGCGGGCACGACCTGCGCGGGCAAGGCGGTCGGAAGCACGGCCAGGGCAAGCGACATCAGCGCCTTGCGGTTCATTTCTGGTCCAATGTGTAGAGATAGGCGGCGATCTTGCGCGCCTGGTCTTCCGTAAGACCCATTTCGGGCATGGCGTTGCCGGGGACGATCTGCTGCGGGTGCATCAGCCAACGCACCAGATTGGCGGGATTGTTCGAAAGCTTGCCCGCTATGATCTGCCGATTGGCAATGCCTTTGAGTGATGGCCCTACCGCGCCGTTGGCACCAGGGACGCCGGGGACGGTATGGCAGGCCGCGCATTGTGCCGCGATGATATGCTTTGCATCAGCATATTTCTCCGCAGCCTGGGCCGCGGCGGGAAAGATCATCAGCAGCAAGATCAACCGGCGCATTGCGGAACCATCAAGGGAGGGCAGGAAGGTCTTGTGGTCCGAATACTCGGCCAGTCGGAAGGTAAGTTCGCAACGCGAACGGGCGCGGCGCCGAGCAAGAGAGGGCATCTGCGATCTGCAACATCTTGCCTCATTGGCTTAATCCGCGTTTTCCCGGAAAACCGACCTTGCTGGGCTTTGTTCCTGCCGCCACAGGCGACCGAGAAAAGATCGGGGTACGACCGGTTGACGTGTTCGCGCGAGACGGCGAAACAGCGCGGATGGAAGCGCGCGATGATCCGCTCAGCGATAGCGAATTCCAGGCTTTGGCCAGCTTCAGGTTCGAGCTTCGCCGTTTCCTGGCTTTTTCCGAAGAAAATGCCCGCAACGCAGGCATCACCGTACAGCAGCATCAGGCGCTACTCGCAATCCGCGGTGAAGCCGGCGCCCCATCGATCGGGACCGTGGCGGAGAAGCTGCTGATCGAGCATCATAGTGCGAGCGAACTGGTGAAACGCCTGGTCGCGCGTGGACTCGTCACGCGGCAGCGCGACTCCGCGGATCGCCGGCGCGTGACGCTCGCCCTGACGCGTGAAGCCCAGAATATCCTGTCGCGCCTGTCGACGATTCATCGGGCGGAGATCGAGCGGATGCAGCCGACATTGTCGCGCCTGCTCAATCGGTTGGTCAGGCAAGGCGGCGGTTCGGCCGGCTAGCTCCGCTCCGCGCGTTTCGACTTGCGCTTGCTCCATTGCGCCAGAGTAAGCCGACTGGTCGGGCGTACTTCGGCGGCCATGCTCTGTTTCATGATCTCAAGCGCCCAATTGCGGCGTTCGTCGGTCTGCGCCGCCACCCCATCCTGGGGCACCCACAAGTCATAATCGCGCATATGCGCGTCGGCGGCGGTGAACAGCACGCATATGTCGGCGGCAACGCCGGTGAGAATTAGCCGATCAACTCCCAACTTGGGCAGCAGGACGGGCAGATTGGTGGCGTAGAAGCCAGAGAATTGCGGCTTGATCACGAAATAATCGCCGTCGCGCGGCGCGAGCCTGGCAACGAATTCATGCGCAGTCCCGCTGCCGAGCGCTCGCTCAACCAGGCGGTAGCGTTCCGAATGCCATTCGCCGAAATTGTCGTTGACGTAGATCGTCGGAAGGTTCGCCCTGTCGGCCGCCTCTCGCAATTTCAAGATCGTTGCCGCCGTTTCGGCGACGGACTGCCGCATCGCCGCCGCGCCGGCAAAGTCCATTTCGTTGATCATGTCGAGGATGACGAGCGCGGTCTGCCCGCGCGGCGCGTCGCGAAATGGTGCGACTGCCCGCTTTCTCTTGCTTGTGCCGGCCATGGCCGTTCAACACCCGTATGACGGCTTCGTTGCCACGGACTGAACCCGTGCTGCTGAGATTGGTTATCCGTTCGTGCTGAACGCAGCGAAGAGGTCTATAAAGCAGGCGATCGCACGAGAAATCGTATCGATCTTCAACGATGCTGCACGTGGCGAAAAGCCCGTGACGCGCCGCCCGGATGGATTATTCGGCCCTCGCTCGGTCGCCTGGCGCGTGCATGGCGACGTCACCACGATGATGATCGGCGGCGTATCCGGCCTGCTGCTCCAGATGCTTCATCCAGCGGTGCTGGCGGGGGTGTGGGATCATTCCAACTTCCGCACCGATATGCACGGACGACTGCGGAGGACGGCGCGCTTCATCGCCCTCACTACTTATGGCGGCCGATCGGAGGCGGAGGCAGCAATTGCACATGTGCGCGCGATTCACGCTACGATCGGGGGTGAGACTGCGGACGGCGCGCCGTATCGCGCCGACGACCCCGCGCTGCTGGCGTGGGTGCACGTGACCGAGGTCATGGGCTTTCTGTCCGCGTGGATCCGCTACGTCGAGCCGCGAATGCCGCGCGCGGAGCAGGATCGCTACTTCGCGGAGGTGGGGCAAATCGCCACTGCGCTCGGCGCCGATCCAGTGCCGCGCGACCGTGCCGGCGCCGAAAGGCTGGTCGGTGAGATGCGTGACGAACTGCGCGCCGATCACCGTACGCGTGAAGTGGCCAGTCTGCTGTTGGGGCAACGAGCCGATAAGGCTCTGATGGAGCCGTTCCTGGCAATCACCATGCGGGCCGGGGTCGACCTTCTGCCCGATTGGGCGCGGCACATGCATGGGCTGAATCTGTCACCCATAAAAAGCCAGGCGGTGCGCGCCGGAGCGTCGGGGATCGCGCGAACCTTACGTTGGGTCTTCCTCCGATGAGAGGGAGCAGGGTGCCTGTTGCCTCATGCGAAAACCGCTTTGGGGATGTGCGTGATCCGGCAGGCGAGATCGGCTTCGCCGGAGGCCACAACATAATGGTCATCCGCATCAACGATGCCGGTCGTGAAAACGACGTCGCGTACATATAGTTGGTGCTCGATCGGCCTTGTCAGCTCTGGATTCGCCTCAAGCAACGGCTGGTGCTCGGTGTACAGAGTTTTGCTGGGATCCTCTTTGTCGAGGATGGACCAATAGGTGCGGTAGATGCCGACAATTTCCTTGGGCTCGACCCCGTGCCATAGCGTCAACCAGCCCCGATCGGTCAGGATCGGCGGCGTGCCGCCGCCCATGCGTGCCGTCGCGACGGTGTTCGAATGGGGTCGGATTCCCGGATTGCGGCAGGGTTTCCAGTGCAGCGCGTCGGGAGAGGTGGCGAGGTTGATGGAGGGGCCGGCGCGCCACTCGCTGCCAGGTGGGTAGGCAAAATAAAGATCACCCAAGGGGCGTGTTTGAGCCCAATAATGGCCGGCTATGCGACCTTCGAAGATCAGCATGTCCTTGTTCTGATGATCGAGAACGATATCTTCGAACGTCCAGTCGAGCCCGTTCCGCGAGCTGTAGAGAGTGGTGCAATGCCGCTCGGGGCTGACCGAGCAGGTGGTCATCAACCAGCGATCATCCACCTTGCTGATGCGTGCATCCTCAAGCCCGTACATCTGGAAGCTGGCATGCGGCTCGATCGCCTTATCATAGTGATGTGTAATCACTTCCAGCCCGTCGGGCGAAAGCTCGACCGGAAGCAGCCAGGCGAGCGAGGTCAGGGCCATGATCTTCCAGCCACCGCCATGGAGCAGGAATTTGCGCGGGTCGGCGGTGTTGGCAAGCTCGAGCGGCCAGGCATCGAGCAGATAGCGACCGTCGCACCACCGGATATTGTGGACCTTCCCCGCCGTGATCGGATTCTTGAGCGCCTCCGCGATGCGCACCATCATCAACAGGTTGCCATTGGGAAGCCGCGTCAGCGCTGGATTGAACGCGCCCAGGCAATAGGTTTCGACATCGAGATGGCCCGCCAGCGGCGAGCGCGCGAGATCGATATCGTCCGGGACAAGGACGAGCTTGTCGACGGGGAAATTCATTCCTGGGGTTGCTCCCGCGGCGCGATGGTGAGCTGCTGCACGATCGCACGGTTGGGTTGGGTGAGAATATAGTGCACGCCGACTGCGATATCCTCGGCGCGCAGCATCTCCTCCTTCCGGATCATCTCCGCCTGCTCCTCCGCGCTATATTGCCGATATTGAAAGTCGGCGCCGGTCTTCCCAGGCTCGATCAGCGCGACCTTGATGTTGTTGGGGGCAAGCTCTTTGCGCGGCGCTTCGGCAAAGCCCTGGATGCCATGCTTCATGCCGGCATAGACGCTCGATTCCGGGCTCAGCGCGTGCGCGCTCATCGACCCGATGAAGATGATATCGCCATGATCCTTGAGCGCTTGCGCGGCCGTGTGCGCGCTCAGCAGATAGGCGGTGAAGTCGATCGCGATGGCGCGACGCAAATCCGCCTCGCTGATCTTGGTGAGTCCTTCCGCCGGAATGGCAGCGTTAATCACGGCCACGTCGATCCCACCAAGCGCGGCGATGCCAGCGTCGAAGAAACGCTTCACATTGTCGGGCTCGGCTAGGTCGATCGCAATACCGTCACCCTTGCCGACCTGGCTGATCCGGTCCAGCGCGTCACTCAGATGCTGCGGGTCACGTCCGCATATATACGGCCTGGCACCATAACTCGCGAGCAGGACGGCTATCGCCCGGCCAATGCCCGTCGTGCCTCCGGTGATGAGTATCTTCTTGCCTTCAAGACTCGGCTGGTCGGTGTGCGCGTCGCCCTGGTCGGTCAATGCCGCTCTCCTTTGCTTGAGCGCCGAAAGCCTAAGCGCGGAGCGAAGTTCCGTCAGGACCTGTTTTCACCTGTAACGCTAGGGAATCTAACCGGGTTTAGGTTCGCTCTCCGTCCGAAACCCGTTAGCTTCACGGGCGAACGCGTGATTGATCGTCGCGAATTCCGTGCGCAGCCCTAGCGGCTCAGAACTTGCCGACGACGTTGAAGAAGAAGCCGTGGTTGCGATGGCTGAGGTCGGCCAGATCGTCCGAATAATCGGTGAAATTATAGCCGACGCCGACCTTCACGTTGGGTACGGCTGCACTGGCCTGACATATTCGCCCGGCGAGGAGCCAACGCGCTTCTTGAAGTCGTCGATAAAATGCGCCTGGCCCAAATAACCTACGACAGGAAGATTCCCTAGGCGCGGCCGGCGGATTGGCGGAGCGGGAGGGATTCGAACCCTCGATACGCTTTTGACGTATACTCACTTTCCAGGCGAGCGCCTTCGACCACTCGGCCACCGCTCCAATCCGCCGGAGTTGCGCGCCCTATCGTGGGGGAAGGGGTTTCGCAAGGCGGGGTAGCGTGGCAGGCTGTTGCGCATGAAGTTTTCCGCCCTGCCTGTCGTCGCACTCCTCAGCATGGGAGCCGCGCCTCCGCCCAAACTTCCGACACCGGCGGATATCCTCGCCACCGCCAAGCCGGCCGAGTGGCAACCCGTCGATCCTGCTGACCTGATGCTGATCGAACTCGGCAATGGTGACCGCGTCGCGATCATGCTCGCCCCGGCCTTCGCGCCGGCGCACGTCGCCAATATCCGCGCCCTGATCCGAACGCGCTGGTTCGACGGCAGCGCGATCTCGCGCGTCCAGGACAATTATGTCGTGCAATGGGGCCAGAGTGACGACAAGGTTCCCCCGCAGGACCTCGGCAAGCCGCTTCCGGCCGAATATGATCGAGCCGCCGCCGGCCTGCCGCTCGTGCCGCTTCCCTATCGCGACACGTTCGCGCCAAAGGCCGGCTATAGCGGCGCCTTTCCCGTCGCGATGGACAAGGGACGCGCATGGATGGCGCATTGCTACGGCATTGTCGGCGTTGGGCGAGGGCTTTCGCCGGACACCGGTAATGGCGGCGAACTTTATGCGGTGATCGGGCAGGCTCCCCGTCACCTCGATCGCAATATCGCTTTGGTCGGGCGCGTACTCGACGGTTTCGACAAGATGACGGCGCTCCCGCGGGGCACGGGTCCGCTTGGCTTCTACGAAAAAGCCGAGCAGCGCTTCCCGATCCGGCGCGTGACGCTTGCCGCCGACATGCCGGCCGGCGCGCGTCCGGCTTACGAATGGTTGCGGCCCGAAAGCGCCAGCTTCGCAAAATGGCTCCATCTGCGCGCCAATCGGCATGACGATTTCTTCATACGGCCGGCTGGGGCGGTCGATCTATGTAATGCCCTGCCGCCCGTCCGCGCGGCTAAGCCCGCCCGCGCTCAGGGGGATTGAGTTATGGCGCTGTTCCGCTGGCGCAAGAAGGTGGAGGTGGCTGCACCACCCGGCCCGCCCGCAAGCCTGGATGCCGGACAGCGCGTCTATGCCATTGGCGACGTCCACGGCCGTTTCGATCTGCTCCAGCAGCTGATCGCGCTGGTAGAGGCAGACAATGCCAGGCGGGGATCCGCCGAAACGCATATCGTACTTCTCGGCGACCTGATCGATCGTGGACCCCAGTCCCGTGAGGTGATCGATTACTGCCTCAAAGGTGCGCCGGATTTTGCGCGATGGCATTTCATCCAGGGCAATCATGAGGAGATGCTCCTCAAGATGATCGACGATCCGGATTCGTCGTCGTTGCCGCAATTCCTGCGCTATGGTGGACGCGAGACGTTCGAGAGCTATGGCGCTCCGCAGATCGTGCTCGACATGCCCGATCGCTACTCGCCCGATACCTTGCCTTTCTACGTGCCGGAGGGACACCGCGCCTTCATGCGTGCGATGCATGACGGGGTGCAGTTCGGCGATTATTTCTTCACGCATGCCGGCATCCGCCCAGGCGTGCCACTGGCAGAGCAGGACCGGCAGGATCTACGCTGGATCCGCCGCGAATTCCTCGACAGTAACGCCGATCATGGCGTCGTCGTGGTCCATGGCCATACCATGCTCGAAGAGGTCGAGATACGCCCCAACCGGATCGGCATCGATACGGGCGCTTATGCCACCGGCCGGCTCACCGCGATCGGGCTGGAAGGCACCGAGCGGTGGTTCATCCAGGCCGCGGGCGAACGGGGACGTTGATGCGTCATCCCGGCGAAAGCTGGGATGACGGTTTAGATCACGCCGTCCAGTGAATGTCGATCGGCTGCTCGGCTTCGGCGAGCACCTGGCCAATCGGTACCGTCGATCCGGCGCCATCCTCTATCGCTCGTTCGACGATCTCGCGCTTGGCGTCGCCGGTCAGACACAGCATCATGGCGCGCGCCGACAGGATCGCGCTGCGCGTCATCGTCACGCGAGCGACGGGCGCTTCGGGCGGGAGCGGATCGGGCATGACCCCGATCGCGCGACGCGTCTTGGGCGCAGTTAGGGCCGCCTCGCGATCCGGGCCGGGGAAGATGGATGCCGTGTGGCCGTCGCTGCCGACGCCCAGCAGCACCAGGTCCGGGGGCCAGGGCAGATCCTGCAGCCGCGCGTCGGCGGCGTTGCCGGCGCCCTTGTAATCGGGGTTGTCCGCGCCGAGCGGCACCACGCGCGCGCCCTTGGGCAGGAATATCCGCGCGAGCATTCCCGCGTTGGAAAGTGGGCTGTCGACCTTCACCAGCCGGTCGTCGACCGGGAAGATGGTGACCTTCCTCCAGTCGAACTTCATCTGCGCGAGCTTTTCATAAGCCTTGATCGGGGTATTACCCCCGGACAAGGCGAGCAGCGCCGCCGCGCGTGCATCCAGCGCGCTTTCGATGATGAAGCCGATATCGCCCGCAACCGCCTCCGCGAATGCTTCGGCGTTCTCATGCTCCCACCATTCAGCTTCAATCATGCTTGATCCTTAGTCATGCCAGGTAACTCCGTCGCGTTCGGTAAGTGCAATCGCGGCGGGCGGGCCCCAGGTTCCCGCAGGGTAAAGTTTGGGCGTCATGCCATGGGCTTCCCAGCCGGCGCGGATCGCGTCGATCCAATCCCATTGTGCCTCAACCTCGTCGCGACGGACGAACAGGGTCGGATCGCCCTCGATCAGGTCGAGCAACAGCCTTTCATAGGCAATCCGCCGCCGCACATCGGCGAAGGCATTGGCCATACGGATGTCGAGGGGGACCTCGCGCAGGCGCATGCCCTCGCGATCCAGACCCGGCACCTTCGCCATGATCGTCAGGCTGACATTCTCCTCCGGCTGGACGGAGATGAGCAACCGGTTGGGCTGCAGCGCGCCGCCGCGCCCTTCGAACATGGAATGTGGGACGGACTTGAACTGGATCACGATTTCCGACGTTCGCCGAGGCAGGCGCTTGCCGGTGCGCAGGTAGAAGGGCACGCCGTGCCACCGCCAATTGTCGACATGCGCTTTCAGCGCGACGAATGTCTCCGTGCCCGAGTCCCGGCCAAGCTCCTCCGCATAACCTGGCACTGGCTGGCCGCTGACCGCGCCGGCCTGATATTGGCCGATCACGCTTTCCTTGGCGGCGTCGAGCTTGCGTAATGAGCGCAGCACCTTGACCTTCTCGTCGCGCACGGCGGCGGCAGTGAACTGCGCCGGCGCTTCCATCGCCACCAGCGCGAGCAGCTGGAGCATATGGTTCTGCACCATGTCGCGCAGGCTGCCCATTCCGTCGAAATAGGAGGTGCGGCCTTCCAGCCCGACCGTCTCGGCGACGGTGATCTGGACATATTCGATCGCGCTCGCATTCCACAGCGGCTCGAACAAGATGTTGCCGAAGCGCAGGGCGAGCAGGTTTTGGACCGTTTCCTTGCCGAGATAATGGTCGATGCGGAATGTGCGGGCTTCGGGAAAGACGCGTGCGACCGCGTCGTTGATCTCCATCGACGTAGCAAGATCCTGACCGAGCGGCTTCTCCAGCGCCAGCCGGGTATGCTCGCCGGCCAGGCCCGCCGCTTCCAGCCCGGCAATCGTGGCTTCGAACAAGGATGGCGCGGTTGAAAGGAAGATAGCCAGGCCATCATCGGCACGCGTGCCGATCACCTCCCCGAGCGCGGCCAGCGTCTCCGGCTTCGACGCGTCCGCCGCGACGTAGTGGACCCGCGCCAGGAAGGCATCGAGTATGGTCGGGTCGAGCTTGCGGTCCTTGACCACGCCGTCGAGCGCCTTGGCCGCAATTTCGCGGAAGGCATCGTCGTCCATTTCGCTGCGTGCGGTGCCGAATATGCAGAGATCCTTCGGGAGCAGCCCGTCGGCGTGCAGACCGAAAAGCGAAGGCAGCAACATGCGCCGCGACAGATCGCCGGTCGCACCGAAGAGAAGCAAAGTCCGGGCGGGTGACGCCATATGCTACTTCCTTGCCGTGTAGAGAGCGCCGAGCGGGCTCGGTGCCTTGGATCGATCTTTCGGGAGTGCGGATAGCGCAAGCTTCCGCTCCACGCGACGGTTACGGTGCGAAAATTATCTCCTTGCCGCACAACGACGCGGTCGTGTCACCCGTGCAGCTGTTGCGCGCCGGGCCGGGCATGTCCAGCCCCGCAGCGGCGTTCCATCAAGCGTCGTAAGGGCCTTCAGCTCCCGCCGAGCACGTTGATGCTGAACGCGAGGATGCCAAGGTTGAACACGAATGCCGCGAGGCAGTGAAACATCACCACCTTGCGCATGCCGCGTGACGTAATGTTCATGTCGGACACCTGGAATGTCATGCCGAGACAGGTCGAGAAATACATGAAATCCCAATAATCGGGTTCTTTCGTCTCCGGGAAATCTATTCCGCCCGCATCCTTCCCTTTCAAGCCGGTATAGAAAAGGTGGGCGTAATGGAGCGCGTACACCACATTGCTGAACAGCCAGGCGAGACAGAGCGTTGCGATGATCATCACGATTTCCCAGCCCTTGGGATTACCCTTCCGCATCAGTTCCGAAGAAACGGAGGCGAGCACCACCACCATGACGATACCGGTAACGCCGAGCAGGCTGACTCGATTGGCGTCATTCCGCTTCGCCGCCTCCCGCATCTGCCCGGGCTGATCGTTGAGCAAAGGCGTTAGCGAAGCAAGGAACAGCAGCGCCGCACCGTCAAATCCGGCCATAGAGCCTTGCGCCCAACCCAGCTTCGGGACTGCAAAGAAGCTGCCGATAGCCGTGAGCAGAACGAAGCCGATAAACCGCGGCGGCGCAACACGCCGGCCGAGATGCAATTCGATCGCCATGGCTAGCCTCCCGGCTGCCACCCTAATGCCGTCGCTCCCGTTGGGGAAGCCGTGCACGTCCTACAGACTAGTCTGGCCGGACCGCTTCGAGTGCTCGGGGAAGCCGCTTCGGAAAGTCAGGGCAAGATGCTCCAGCCGGTCGTCCAGCGTCTTGCCGGAGGCCGAAACGCGTTCGATTTCGTCGACCTGTGGCAGCGGCCCACGCGGGATAACCAGCGCCTCCGCGATATATTCGCGACCCTTCTCGCGCACCCGGACGATCGCATCCTCGACCCATTCCTGGTCCTTGAGGAAGTGAGTGAGCTTCTCCGGCAGCGGATCCATTTCGCTCGAGCCGAGCTTTTCCGGGCGTCGGTCCATGAGGTCGCCCAATGCGGTGCGCACCTCGTTGACCCCGTCGCGCATGATCTCGATCGAAATGATCAGCGCCGCCACGGCGTCCGCCCACCATAGGCCGAAGGCGATGCCCAGGACGCCGGCGATGGCGGCCCCGGCGCTTTGCCAGTCGGCGGCATCGGTCTGCGCATCCGCCAGCAGGATCTTGTCGCATATCCGATGCGCGACACACTCCTTGGCGCGGCCAAGGAAAAAGGCCGGGATCGAACTCCAGAGCAGGACCGGAATCCCGAGCCAGCCGATCCATACGACGTGTCCGGCGATCGCTATGCCACCGATTATCGGATGCTCCTTGAAGGCGAGCTTGGAGGCTGCGTCGAAGAAGAGGTAGACGCCGGTCGCGAGGAGAGCGAGCGCCGCGCCGAGATAGCCCGCGCTGACCGCGCGTTCGTAGCCGAACGGGAACCTCTCGGAAGGCGCGCGCGCGCCGATTCGGTCGCCGACGAGGAACAGGATCGGCGCGATCATGCTGAGCAGATCGCCGACGAACTCGGTCTTGAGTGCCTGCGATCCCGACATGGTGACGATCAGCAACAGGGTGGTCGAGCAGAGATAGGCAATGCTCCAATATTCGAGCCGTCGCGCGTACCGGACATGCTGATCTAGGTGGGCGCGATCAGGCCCGCTGGTCTCAGCCATGGGCCGCCTCCTGGTGATCCTTCGCTGCAGGTCCGGTTTGGCCTTTTCCAGGAATTGGTCGAGCCGCAACAGCAGCTGATTCTCTCCCGGCGCGGCGAGAAGGACATGCCGCTGCTTTCCTTTGAAGAGGCCGGGCTGCCCGCCGGGCGTGGGGCCTGCCTGCGCATAGCTGAGGCTGGCACCCATCCGCTTGCTCCAGGGGGATTTCGTCGTCACGCCGCCTACCACGAGATCGAGCTGTCGCTTCTCCAGCGCCTCGAGCAGCGGCGTTTCGCCATTCACCACCCAATGCACGCGCGCGCCCAGCGTACCGGCGAATGCCCGGACGATGTCCGGCTCGATTCCGCTTACCTGGCCTTTCTCCACGACGACCCAGGGCGGGTTGCTGCTCGCGCCAGCGCGCAGCACGTGGGTCGCGGCGATCCGAGGCGTGGCGCCCTCTGGATCTTTCGGCATGCCGCAGCCAGCGCCGAGCAGCGCCATGATCGTCCAGCCGAGCGGGACCGCTCGCGGCTGCCGATGAAGAAAGCGGGTGAGGGTGCGGCCCATGCTGCCTCCAGCGAGCCCGCCCCGTGGGCCCGCTAAACCATTAGAAACCGCGATCGGCTTCAACCTGGGTTAGCGCGGACCAATTTTTTAGATCGGCGCGGCCTCAGCCAGCGGCGGTCTGCGCCTTCGCCTTTTCTGCGGCGGCGATAGCCTCGATCACTATCCGCCGCGCTTCGTCGGCATCCCCCCAATTGCCGATCCGCACCCACTTCTTCTCTTCGAGATCCTTATAGTGGGTGAAGAAATGCTCGATCTGCGCGAGCACGATCGAGGGCAGATCATGCCGCTCGCCCACGTCGGTATAATAAGGAAAGGTCGTGTCGACGGGCACGCAGACCAGCTTCTCATCGCCGCCGGCTTCGTCCTCAAGCTTGAGCACGGCAATCGGCCGCGCGCGTACGACGCAGCCCGGAATGAACGGCGACCGTGCAATCACCAGCGCATCGAGCGGATCGCCATCGGGCGATAGCGTGTGCGGCACGAAGCCGTAATTCGCCGGATAGCGCATTGGCGTGTGCAAGATGCGATCCACGAACAAGGCGCCCGACTTCTTGTCGAACTCATATTTGACGGGTTCGCCGCCGACCGGCACCTCGATGATGACGTTGAGCTCGTTGGGCGGGTCCTTGCCCACGGGGATGAGTTCGATGTTCATAGGGGCGCGCCGATAGGCTGGCGTGAAGCCCCGCGCAACCGTTATTGCTGCAACTGCGAACAGAAATTGTTTAGGCGGAGATGTCGCCGAGATCGGCGATCCGGCCGCGTTCCTCCGGCGGGATCAGCGCCTCGAGCACGCGCCAGAAGCCGGTCACCGATTCCTGGCCGGCGGCGGCATAGGCAGCCGACAAACGTGTCCGCATCGTCTCGAACAATTCGCGTTCCAGCTTTGCTCCGGCGGGCGTGAGTCGCAACAGGCGCTGGCGCCGATCCTCGCGTCCGGTTCGCGTCTCGACCATTCCGCGCGCGTTGAGCTCGCCTAGCACCCGCCCGAGCGATTGTTTGGTAATGCCGAGTGTCCTCAACAGTGCGCTGATTGTGAGATCGGGCTGCCGCGCTATGAAATAGAGCGCACGGTGATGCGCCCGGCCCATGCCCTGCTTGGCAAGGCATTGATCCGTTTGCCGATAAAGGTGGCTATAGCCGAAGAAGAGCAGTTCAGCGCCACGGCGGATTTCGCTTTCGCGGAGGAAGAGGGGGGATGCGGACGGGACAGCCATATTGACCTAATGTGGCACCGCTCCTACGCGCGTCAAGCCGCCCAGGGCACCAAATCTGATGCGATAAGAGACCAATATGTCACGCGAATCTAATCCGCACTTCGCATTCGAGCCGAACGAATCGCCTTTGCCGTTGAGCGAGCGCTCGGCCTTGCTCGAAAATCCCGGATTCGGCCGCGTCTTCACCGATCATATGGTGACGATCCGCTGGCGTGAGGGTCAAGGCTGGCATGATGCGCGCGTCCATCCGCGCCGCCCGTTGCAAATGGATCCCGCCTCCGCTGTGCTCCATTATGCGCAGGAGATATTCGAAGGCCTCAAGGCCTATCGGACTGAGGATGGCGGCGCCTCGATGTTCCGGCCGGACATGAACGCCAAGCGCTTCCAGCAATCGGCAGAGCGGCTGGCGATGCCGAAACTGCCGGAGGAACTGTTTGTCCAATCCTGCGCGGAGCTGGTGAAGATCGACCGCGACTGGATTCCGCAGAGTGAGGGTGGTTCGCTTTATCTGCGCCCCTTCATGATCGCATCGAGCGTGTTCCTGGGCGTGCGGCCGGCGGACGAATATCTCTATATGGTTATCGCTTCTTCGGTCGGTGCCTACTTCAAGGGCGGCGCGCCGTCGGTCACGTTGTGGGTGTCGGAACATTATAACCGGGCCGGACCTGGCGGCACCGGCGCCGCCAAGTGCGGCGGCAACTATGCAGCATCCCTGCTGCCGCAGAAGGAGGCGATCGCGGAGGGTTGCGATCAGGTGATCTTCCTCGACACCGTCGACAAGAAGTGGGTTGAGGAACTGGGCGGCATGAACGTCTTCTTCGTGATGGATGACGGATCTATGATCACGCCGCCGCTGGGGGGCACGATCCTGCCGGGAATCACGCGCGACAGCCTGCTTATGTTGGCGCGCGATCGGGGCATCACGGTGCGCGAGGAACGATACGGCATCGACCAGTGGGAAGCGGATGCGCGCAGCGGCAAATTGCGCGAGAGTTTCGCCTGCGGGACCGCCGCGGTACTCACCCCGATCGGCCGGGTGCGCGGACGCCACGGCCTGGATTTCACGATCGGTAACGGAGGCCCCGGCATCCAGACAGAACAGCTGCGCGCGGCTCTGGTCGACATCCAGCGCGGTCAGGCGCCGGATCCGCACAGCTGGGTCCATCACATTTTCTAGACCCTTCCCAAACGCCGCGCGCCCCCTATAAGCGCGCGGCTGTTGGGGCGTCGCCAAGTGGTAAGGCAGCGGCTTTTGGTGCCGCCATTCGCAGGTTCGAATCCTGCCGCCCCAGCCAACATATCCAATCAGAATGGGTTGTTGCTCTCTTGGCAGTGCAGCGACACATTCGCTTGCATGTGTATTGCTTATATAATACACATGCGCGGCGGTTTTGGGCGGATTGGGAGACGGGGAATGCGACGATCTATTCTTGTCCTGCTGCTTGGCACGCTCTCAGCCGGCGTAGTGCCCACCGTCTCCGTGCTGGCCGCCGAAGTGACGAATTCGACGGCCGACCCGGTCGGGGACTGGATCGGCGGGCTGGATGTTGGGGCGCCAGCGCCGATCCGGGTAGCGCTGCATGTCAAACACGCGGGTAATCTGCTGACGGCGACCGCCGACAGCCCCGATCAGGGCGCGTTGGACATCGCGGTGTCGGAGATTAACGCCGACGGTGATCATCTCAATTTCGCGATTGAATCGATCGAGGGCCAATATGCGGGCACCTGGGATCCGGCGAAGCAGCGCTATGTCGGCACGTGGACTCAAGGGGGGCGTATATTGGCGCTGGAGTTCGCACGCGGAAAATATCCGCCGCCCGCCACAGCTCATCAGACTTCAGGCTGATTGAGCCAGGCGACCGCGTCATCGTTCGCCGGAGCAGGGTGCCAGCGGTAGGGTGGCGGCACGCCCGCGGTCATGGCATCGATCAGCTCGACCTTACCATTGTGGGCCTGCGCCGCCGCGCTCACGATGCGGGACCAGACGCCCGTGTCGCGCCAGCGCGAGAAGCGCGCATGGCAGGTGCCTGGCGGGGCATAATGTTCGGGAATAGCAGCCCAGGACTGGCCCGTACGGAGCCGCCAGAGGATGCCATTGAGCACGCGTCGATCGTCAACTCGCTTGATGCCACGCGGCTTGGGCAGAAGCGGCTGGATCGCGCGCCATTCGAGATTGTCGAGATCGGCGGAAAATTCGCCGAAGCCTTTACGATGCGGTCTCACCCCATTGCTCCGTCACGCAAAACACACAGAACCACGGGCATCGCGAAAGGCGATGACACCTGCGCATGACGATCTGCTGGCTCCCCCCAGCATCCCGACCCCGTAACGTTTTACATAGCTGATCAGGATTGGGTTCGGGCGAGCAATTCGCGCCGAAATGGATCGGAGACGCGCGAATTCGCACCATTTTCGTAGCGCTGATTATTCGGGGTCGGCCAACGGCAAGTCGATCGCGAAGCGTGTACCTGTGGCGCTGTCCTCGAGCTGGATCGTGCCGTCGCAGGCATCAAGCAACGAGCGGGCTATGGGCAGGCCGAGGCCTGTCCCGCCATCGGCGCGGCGGGTGGTGAAGAAGGGCTCGAACAGCCGATCTCGATCGGCAGGCGCGATGCCAGGGCCGTTGTCGGCTACGTCGATGTGGACCCTCCCGGCCAGGATTGCCGCTTCGATCGTGCAGCGATGCGCGCCCGCCTTCCGGCTGTTGTCGATCAGGCAGCCGATCACGGTTTCGAGCGTCGCCGCGGGCACTGCGGCGCGAGGCAAGGATGGAGGCAGATCGAGCACCACTACGAAGGCGGGGCCGGAATAAGCATCGGCGAGCTGACGCAGGATCGTGGCGGGGTCGGCCGTCTCGCTGCCGGCTGGTGTCATGTCCGCGCGCGCCAGCTCGAGCAGACGCGTGACCAGCAAGGCCAGCCGCTCTGCATCGACCGCGGCATTGCCCAGGAAGCGCCGCCGCTCGGCATCGGACATGGTCGCATGATGATCCTGCAGCAACTCGACCGCGCCGCGTATGCCGGCGAGGGGGGTCTTGAATTCGTGACTCACCGCATGCGCGAAATCGCGCAGATAGCGCGAGCGCCGTTCGATCGCGGCAGCCATCGCAGCGAAATCGGCATAGAGCGCCTGGATCTCCACCGCCGCCATCTCGGGAGTCTCCGGCATGTCCGCCGCCGCGCCACGCGCGACGTCGCGTGTGGCTGCGCCCAGCCGCTCGATCGGCCGGACGATGCCGCGTGACAGAACGCCGCTCAGTAGGATCACGAAGCCGAGGATGAGCGCGAAACCGAGCGCGATCTTACCGGCATCGGCATAGAGTCCCATGTAAAGCGGCGGCGGCGAACGGGAGAGCAGCAGCGCCCCGACCGTGCGGCCGTTGACGACGATCGGGCGCGCATGATGCAGGCGCAGATCAGCCGAGCGGCTGAGCCATTCCACCGGAAAAGTGCGGTGGTAGCCGGCATTTCGGCGTAGCACGGTCGTCGGTGCGCCATGCAGCGCCGCCGCCACTTCGGGCAAAGCCGCATAGCTCCAGCCGGCGAGCGGCCCTTCGACGATCTTGCCGGTGGCATCCAGCATCAAGGCGGAGGCGAGGGTGGTGCGGCTGGTTTCCGCCAGCACCGGCGCGATCCGCGCGCCGGCCACCCCAGCGGCCGGATCGATTGGGCCGGCGGCGGCCTGTGGTACCGGACGGTCGGGCAGGACCGGGGACCCACGCAGATCGATCGATGGCGGCTCGGGTTGGTGTGGAGTCGGCGAGCGGCCGGGGATGTTCCCCGGCCAATCGGCCGCCGTCGCCGCAGCCAGCGCCGCGCCTTCCGCGATCAGCTCGCTCTCGGTCTGGCGAACAAGCGTATTTTCATAAACGCGCAGGAACAAAGCCCCCCAGCCCGGCAGCGTCGCCACCAGGATCAGGGTGCCGAGCAGGATCGTGCGCAAGCCCAGCCGGGGCCAGTGGCGCTTGGTAAAGATCTTGAAGCGCGCGATCATCCGCCGCCACAAGCGCCGATGCGGTACCCCACGCCCGCGCGTGTTTCGATCACGTCGGCGGCGCCCGCCCGCGCGAATTTGGCGCGCAGATTGCGAACATGGCTGTCGATCGTGCGATCCGTGATCGCGAAGCCCGGACCGTGCAGCCGATCGATGATCGCATCGCGGCTGAAGATCTTGGAAGGCATCGCCATCAGCGTGCGCAGTATGCCGAATTCGGTTACGGTGAGCGTGATCTCCTGCGCATCCCAGCAAGCGCGCCAACCTTCGGTATCGAGCGTCAGCCGACCTTGTCGGAGCGTTCCGGTCATATGTTCGGTGGCAGGCGGGTGGGCTGCGACACGGCGCAGGATCGCCATCACGCGTGCGACCACTTCGCGCGGGCTGAACGGCTTGGTGACATAATCGTCGGCGCCAAGCTCGATCCCAAGCACGCGATCGATCTCGTCGTCGCGCGACGACAGAAACAGGATCGGCATCGTGCCTTGCGCGCGCAACCGTCGGCAGACCTCGATCCCGTCGATGCGTGGCATGTTGATGTCGAGGATCAAAAGATCCGGAGCATAAGCTTCCACCGCCGCCAGTGCCGCCTCGCCATCCTCTGCCTCGATCGCATCCAATCCGGCCTTGGACAGCGCGAACACGATCAGCTGACGAATGTGCGGATCATCGTCGGCAACGAGGATGGTTCGGGGCATGGGGCACTGGATCATTGCGAGGGGGCGTCGGTCAAGGGCGAGACGGTGGGCGGAGACGGAGAGCGGTCGCAATATTCACGTATCGATCCTGCGGGTGCGCGCGCTTGAAAGGAGGTGGGACCGAGCAGCGCCCGCGCTTGCGCCAAGCGGATCGCGCCATGGGGCGTCCAGCGCCATGGATTTGCTTGGCGTCTGGAAAGGCGGTCCAGCAGGTTCGTTCGGACGTGCTGCACCCGGGCGCGCATGTCAGCCGGGAGGGGGTGCTGTTCAAGCTCGATCAGAGGCAGCAAGGCGGGCGGGCCCATATAGCCAAGATAGCAAAGGTCGATCGGCGCGGCGGTACCGCCGACCTCACGGGCATGCCGCACGTTCCAGCGGGCCGCGCTTGCACTCAGGTCGACGAAGCAGCAGGGTATGAGGATGATAGCTGCGGCAAGCGCATTGGCGTTTATCAGCCAGCGCGCGCTCCGGCCGAACCATATGCGCCAACAAATCAGCATCAGCCCGGCCGCGACCAGCCCCATCCACATCAACGCGGCGATGCGCCATGCGGTCAGTTCGAATTCCGCGATATAATCGATCGTGCGGAGCGCACTGGACGCGACCAGGAAGACGTTCTGCGCGACCCACAAAGCGACCAGTCGCCGCGCCCAGCGGTTTGCGGCGGTGGCGGTGCCGGGGCGGAGCATCGTCAGCGCGAACAGTCCGGCGAGCAAGGCGGTGGCGATCAGCGGATAGGCGCCGCGGTGCACATATTCGGTCATGCTCATGCCGGCGGGCAGCCGGGCGCCGCTCCACAGGAAAGCGATATCGAGCCCATTCTGGATTGCGAACAGAAGGTTGAACAGGCCGAGCGAGATCAGGACCGAGGGGAGCGATGTCCCGGGCAGGCCGATTGCGGGCTCGGGAATACGCAGCCGTGTGACGAGCCGATGCGGGCGAAGCGCCGGCCAGACGAGAAAGGTGGCGAAACCCCATCTCATGCCCTGCGTCATCGTCGGCAGTTCGAGATTGGTGAGCATGTTCGCGATCAGCGGGTTGGCGCTCGCGAACAGCGCGATGAAGATCGCGCTTCCGATCAGCGGTAGCGTCAATATCGCGGCGACCGATCTGATGGTGAGCCGATTGCCGCGAGGCCTCACCGACAGCAGATGGAAGAGATCGATCACGGGTTTGGCTATGCCCGTGAATCCGTGCAGCATTAGTCGCACTGTCCAGCGCCACGCGTCGTCGAAAGCGGCAGTGCGCGGCAGCAGGGCGGCGATCGACAATGCGGAACAGAAAAGAAGCCAGGCGAGCGGCCCTGGATCGTAGATGAGCGCAGTGCTGAAAAGCGCTGCAAGCGCGAGCGAGATGGCAGTACCGAGCCTCGGCTGGCGCACATCGCGTCGCGCGATAATCAGCCCCAGCAGCCATGCCAGCGCGAACAGGCCGATCTGGATGCCATCGGCTTCATTGGAGAAAAGCCGTTCGAACAGCGCGGCCAGAAAAGCTGTCGCGCCAATCTTGATGAGGAAGGTGAACCGGCGTCGGGAAAGGCGCATCGAAACGATCCTCGGAGTTGAGGATTCAATCTCTAGGGAGGCATTGCCGCCGCCTCGTGGCCACGCGATGAAGATCGCGTCTCAAAGCCGTGCAGAAACGATGCATCGACGCGGACGACGAGTCGCGTGCAATCCTCACCAGCGTCTCGTCTGGAGTCAGCTGGCGACTGTGCCGCGCGCGAAATAGGCCTGGCGCGTTTCCTCGGCATCGATCGCCTGTGCCTGGACCGCCAATATGTCGCGCCGTGTGAGCAGCCCGATGAGCGCGCCGTCATCACGGTTGACCACCGGCAACCGACCCTGGTCGGTGGCGAGCATGATGTTCACCGCGCGCGATACCATATCGTCGGCATGGACGGTCGTGACCGACGCGTCGGAGACATGCTCGCCCAGCGTCTCGCCCTTGTGGCCGCCTTGCACGCGCCAGCGCAAGGCGTCGCCGCGCGAGACGAGCCCGATCGGTCGACCATGGCGATCGACCACTGGATAGGTGCGGTGGCGTCCGCCTTCGATTACCGCGACCGCTGAGTCTATGTTCTGATCCGCGTGCAGCACATCTACCTTGCGGATCATGACCTCGCTCACGCGAGTCAGGGTATAAGGGTCGATCGCATATTCGCGCGAGATATGCTGACCTCGTCGCGCAATCTTCTCGGTAAGGATCGAGCGGCGCAGCAGCAATACTGTCACCATGAAGGCTGCCGTCGAAGCCGCAAGCAATTGCGCGAGCAGCTCGAAATCGCCGGTCAGTTCGACCGCGAAGATCGCGCCCGTAAGCGGCGAGCGCATCGTCCCACCGAGCATCGCCGCCATGCCGAGCAATGCCCAACTGCCCGGCTCGCCCGGCAAGAAGGCGCCGATCAGCCAGCCGAGCCCCCCGCCGAGGATTAGCAGCGGCGCGAGCACGCCACCCGACGTGCCCGAACCCAGCGCGACCAGCCAGATGACCGCCTTCACAAACAGGATCAGCAGGACTGCACCGATCAGCATGTGGCTGGTCAACAGATCACCGATCACGTCATAGCCGACGCCCAGCGCGCGCGGTTCGATCAGTCCGCCCAGGCCAACGATCAGCCCACCTAGCGCGGGCCACCACATCCAGTGGATCGGAAGATGCTCGAACGCGTCTTCGACCAGGTAGAGCAATTTGGTGAGCAGGCCGGAGAGCATGCCGGTCGCCACGCCGACCCCGACCGCCACGACGATCGACCATTGCGGCAGTTGGCCCGACACAAAGGGGAAAAGCGGTCCGGCGCCGAACAGGGTGGGGCGGATCAGGCTGGCCATTGCTACCCCGGCCGCCACCGGCACGAAGCTGCGTGGCTTCCATTCGAACAACAGCAATTCGACCGCGAGCAGTACCGCAGCGACCGGCGTCCCAAATATTGCGGTCATGCCCGCCGCGGCGCCTGCCACCAGCAGGGTCTTCCGTTCGGCCGCGCTCATGTGGAAGAACTGGGCAAAGAGGGAGCCGAAGGCACCGCCCGTCATAATGATCGGCCCCTCCGCTCCGAACGGACCGCCGCTACCTATCGAAACGGCCGACGATAGCGGCTTCAGCACCGCCACCTTGGGCGACATCCGGCTGCGGCCGAACAGGATCGCCTCGATCGCTTCGGGAATGCCGTGGCCGCGGATCTTCTCCGAACCATAGCGTGCCATCAAGCCGATGATCAGGCTGCCCATCGCCGGAATGAATATTGTCAGCAATCCGGCGCGCGAATCCGCGATTCGGACGGTGGCGAAGGAGAGGCGGCCGAACCAGGCGATGTTCGTGATAAGCGCGATCAGCTTGAGCAACAGCCACGCCGACATGGTGCTCGCGGCGCCGACGATCAGCGCCATCGCCGCCAATATCAACATGCGTCGATCAGCACTGTAGTCGCCAAGATGGGTCGAGCCGGCCGCCGAGGCCGGCGCCGTTGCAACGGGGGATACGGACATGGGTGCGTCGATTATATCGGAGTACGATATATATCAAGCGCCTGCGAACGCTAACCCGCCAAGGCTAGTGGAATGGCAGAATACAACATCGGCTCCCCCAATCGCCGCAATCAAATCGCCGGTGCGTAGCCCTCTACAAACTGGCGGTGATCCGGCAGTCGCGCGACTTCACGCGCGATGCCAGCCTTAATGTCATTCAGCGCGGTCTGCAGCTGGCCCGGCTCCATCATCCGCGCGAGGTGGTGGTAGGATTTGGGCCAGGCGCCCTGTCCCAACATCACCATGATCCAGCTGTCGAGGCGGAATAGTTCGTCCGGCGCCTGATAGGCGATCCCGTTTTCGCGGAAGAGCTCGATCCGCTCGGCGAGGCTGTCCGGTATCTCCATGTCGCGGCAGTGGCGCCAGAATGGTGAATCGTCGCGTTCGGTGAGCTTGTAGTGGAGGATGATGAAGTCCCGGATATGCTCCACCTCGCGCCGCGACAGCGTGTTGAACCGATCGACGATCGTATCGGTGATGCCGCCGAAAGGGAAGTTCTGGATCAGCCGCGTGGCGGCAATCATGATCAGATGGATGCTGGTCGATTCCAGGGGCTCGATGAAGCCGCTCGAAAGCCCCAGCGCGATCACATTCTTGTTCCATGCCTTGCGTCGCATACCGGCTTTGAAACGGAGCAGGCGCGGATCGAACAACGGCTTGCCCTCGATCACGTCGAGGAACTTCGTCCGGGCTTCGTCAGGCGACATATGGTCCGTGCTGAAGACGAAACCATTGCCCATCCGGTTCTGGAGCGGGATGCGCCACCGCCAGCCTGCCTCATGCGCGATCGCGCGCGTATAAGGGACAAGCGGGCCGCTAGACTCGGTCTGGACAGCGAACGCGGCGTCGGTGGCGAGCCATTGGCTCCAGTCTTCGAACCCTGTCTTCAGCGTCTGTTCGGCCAGCAGTGCGCGGAAGCCGGTGCAATCGAGAAACAGGTCGCCTTCCACGCGTTCCCCGGTTTCCAGCTCGAGCGCTTCAACATGGCCGGTTTCACCATTCTGGTGGACAGTCCTGATCTTGCCTTCGACCCGCCTCACCCCAGCAGGTTCCGCCAGGCCGCGCAGGAATTTAGCATAAGCGGTTGCGTCGAGATGATAAGCGTAGCCGATCGGCGCGCCCTCATGTGTCTCGAACTTGTTGGCCTTGGCTGCCTGCGCTTCGAGGCTGTAATCGGTGTAGTCGCCGCCGAAGCCTTGGCGCACCGCCTCAAGCCAGAAATGCTGGAAATCGGCCATCCACACCGATTTTCCGACCGATCCGAAAGCGTGGAAATAATGGTCGCCAGGCTTGCGCCAATTTTCGAACGCAATGCCGAGCTTGAAGGTCGTGTTGGTCGCGCGGACGAACGCCTGTTCGTAAATGCCGAGAAAGGCGTGAAAAGTTCGTGCGGTAGGGATGGTCGATTCGCCCACTCCGACCGTCCCGATCTCATCCGATTCAACCAGGGTGATATCGATCAGCGGACCGAGATGCTTGACCAAAGCCGCCGCCGCGATCCAGCCGGCGGTGCCGCCACCCGCGATCACAACGCGCTTCACTTCGGGATCTTCCACTCTTGCTCCCCGATCCTGGTCTAACGGTTCAATTTCTTGAGCAGCATTGCGCGCAGCCGCCGCGCGGCCACTTCGTCCAGCGGCGCGAGCGCACCGCGCGCTGCGACGGGCAGGTGTTCGGCCGGCCGGTCAGACGGACCGAAGACATAATAATCGAACATTGCCCGCCACGATTCCTTCTCCGCCCCGGGACGGTCGCGCAGACTCAATATGGCGTGCAGCAACGTGTTCATGGGCGAGTCCATGAAGGACGGAACCGCATTCCACCAATAATTGATCATCGCGTTGAAGCTGCCCAGCGCCTCGACATGATGCCACCAGAGCGCGGGATAGATCAGGACGTCGCCCGGCTCGAGTTCGGCCACTTCTCCCGCCGCCATCGCATCGGCAAAGCGGGGGAAGCGATCAAGATCCGGCGCGGCGAAATCGATCATCGACACGACCTGGCCGCCCGGCGTGGGCTCGAGTGGGCCAGGATAGAGATTTTCGACCTGCTCTGGCGGAAACAAAGTGAAGCGCCGTCCTCCGACCATGCAGCAGGCGATATTGTTTGACATGTCCCAATGCGCCGACGCGATGGTGTGATTTCCCATCCACAGGCTCACCATCGCCGGCGCGCCGGCAAAGGTGGAATGATCGAGCTTCAGATCGTTTTCATCTCGCAAGCCGGGCAGATAAGTGTCGACGTCGGTCGATCCGATATAGAGGCTCGGCGGATCTGGATCGTCGCGATGCGCGATGATGCGATCGAGAAAGACGTCGAGCCGGGTACGCTCCGCGGCAAAATTGAGCGCGTTCACCTCGGCATTGTAATGGAAGCGACCATTGATCTCTGGCGCCCCGACATAGCCCACAATCGGGGCACCATTGTAAAACGAGGTGAGATAGCGGATCGCCTCTAGCGGCGAATGCAGGCCGTGACGCACAAGCGGCCAGTCCCGCGCGACGCATTTCAGAATTACCGGGCGCTGACGGGCGAAGAGTTCGTCAAACGGGATGGCATCGGGCGAGATGCCCGTGAGCTCTTCCGTCCTCGCCTCGATCCGCGCCATCCAGCCAAATTCTATTCAGCTGCTTCGCGTCTGTTCTTGATATCGATCAAACCCCGCAAGTTGTGCATGGAAGAAGCGATCCAGATCGCCGGACGCAGATAATCCGCGGCGTGCAGCTGCGCGAGTGCCGCGCCGTCGAGCTGGCGCAGACGCTCTCGACTGATTGTATAGCAATCGGGGATATTGAACTGGCGCGTCTCGCTGAGTTTCGCCTCAATCGCTATCGGTTCGATCAGGCCTAGCTGATCGAACGCCGCATAGATCGTCTTGTTGATCTCGACGCCGGCATAGATAGCCCGCAACACGCCCGCGATATGATCGAGATAGGGCGAATTGCCACCATGCTCCATGAAGATGGGCTCGCCTTCGCTGCGGCTGACACGGGCGTGATCCAGATCGATGTGGATCATCGGCTCGCCGACATATTCGCCGTTCGGTCCACGCCCGGGAACGCCGATCGAGAAGGGGCCGCGCTGGAGCAAGGCGGGTACGTATCGCGCCTGCCAGCCATCGGCGTCGAGAAAGAGATTTTCGTCCCGATCGAGACCCAGCAGCACCACCGAATAGAAAGACCCATCCGGATCCCGCCTCAGCAGGATCGGATATTCGCGCTGCAATTCTTCATATTCCGTCGGAAAGACGGCCACTTGGTTGACCGCATCGCCGAATGCGGCGCTGTATCCCAGCATGACGCGAACGTCCTGGTGATCGACATTGTTGAGCAGGATGGGGCCGGGCATCGTCGAGCGCGCTCTCATTGATATTTTGATTTAGCAGGGACCGGATGTCGATGCCGGCCTATCCGATTTCACGGTCGGGCAAAAGAAAAAGGCCGCTGCCTGAGCAGCGGCCTTTCCCTTTTTCGGATCGCGAAGGATCAGAACTTGAAGCGAGCGCCCACCAGATAGCGAGCCGAGCCTTCCTGAGCGAAAAACACCTGGTTGGTCGACCGTCCGTAGGTGGTCTGGCTCGCGTTGAGGACGTTGATGCCCTCGACCGAGACCGCAAGCCGCGGCGTGATGTCGTAGCTCACGTTGAAGTCCACCTGGCCATAGGCCTTGATGAAGTTCGGATTGTGCGAAGCGCCCTGATTGCTCGCGGACAGATACTTGTCGCGCCAATTGTAGCTGATGCGGGCGGAGATGCCGTTCTTGTCGTAGATCAGGGTCGCGTTGGCGGTATCGCTGAGGCCCAGCAGTGCGAACTGGTCCACGTTGGGATTGGCCGCGATATCGATGCCGATGTCGCCGCGAACGTGGGTGTAGGCTGCTGCAACGCCGAAACCGGTATGGCCGAGGAAGTATTGGCCGGCGATTTCGAAGCCCCAGATCTTCGCGTCCTTGTTGTTGATCGGGGTGTTCACGTTGAAGCTGAACAGCGGATCGTTGCTGTCGGCGATAATGTCGACTGCGCCGATCTGCTGGTCGACGAAGGCCTGGTTCAGCTGACGGGTGCCGGCATTATAGTTCGCCAGGAACGTCGAGTCCGCCGTACCGGTGTTGCCGCCATTCTGAACCAGCAGCGACGTGTAGGTGAACAGGTTCACGTCGGAAATGTCAGCTCCGAGGGCCTGCAACCGCGTCTTGGCGGTGCCGGAACGGCTGCCGGGAGCGCCCGAGGACGGATCCCGCAGGCCGAACAGGCTCTGCTTGACGATCGTGTTACCGATGAAGTTGTGCACGCGCTTCTCGAACACGCCACCGGAGAGGTAGCTATCCGGCTTGAAATACCATTCGAGCGACAGATCGAAATTGTCCGAAGCCAGCGGCTGCAGGTTGGGGTTGTGGGCGAAGCCGCCCGCATTGCCGCCGACCGCGGTCGCGTCGTTCGGATTGGACGCCGTGATCGAGGAGAAGAGGTCGCCATAGACTGCACGGGCGATCGTCTTGCTGAACGAGAAGCGCCCGATCAGGTTTCTCCTGATATTGAGCTGGAAGTCCAGCGACGGGAGCAAATTGTTATATTTGCCCTTGCCAGTGACGGTCTGATTGCCGCTGGTCAGATCCTGCGTGAAGTCGTTGTCCGACTGCCAGCGAATGTCGAGCGGAACCGACTGGAGAGCCGTCGAGTGGACCTTGGTCTTCTCATAACGGGCACCAGCCACCATGCTGGCGTCCATGTCGCCGATCTGGCCCTTCCAGGTGAACTGGCCATAGGCCGCCCAGATCGATTCCTTCACGCGATCGTCGCCGAAGCCATTGACGTTGTTCGCGCGGGGGTTGGTCGCACCCGTATAGGGAAGACCGGCATAATAAGGCGAAAGCGTTCTGAACAGCTTCGCCGGATCCTCGCTGCGTACCGAGAACAAGCCCTGGCCCGTCGCCTGCGGGTCGAAATGATGGAACCGGCAAACCAGGCAGAATTGCTGGATCTGACCGGGCGCCACCGTTGCGACCTTACTGGTGTCCGAATTGCCCCAGTCACCCAGCGTCTGGTACCAGCTGGTCTGGACCGAATGGGTGTTGGTTTCGCGATAGTCGCCGCCGAAATCGAACCGGCTGCCGCCGCCCAGATCCCAGCCGGCATCCACGCGGCCTTCCTTGATGCGCTGCTTGAGCGAGGTCGCGACTTCGCGGCCGACCTGCGCGGTCACGTCGCCCACGTCGAGCACGCCGTTGCCGTTGCCCTTGATCACGCTGGCGCCGGCCGGCGGCGTCGCCGGATCGACGAAGGTTACCGTCTGGCGCGGGAAGCCGCCATTATAATCCCAGGAGTGCGACTGAAGAGTCGGCACGCTGAGCGAGATCAGCGTCGAGCTCTTGCCGTTGGGATTGTCCGGCGTGCTGTTCGACGTACCGATATGGCCGTCAACCGCGATCTTGAAGCTGTCCGTCACCTGCCACTTGGCGTTGAGGCCGAAGTCGTTGAGGCGGTTCTTCTGAGCGCGATATTGCTGTTCGAAGCCCGCGTCCTTCTGCGAACCAGTGATGGTTTCATGCAGATAAGTCGTGGTCGCGACCTTGTGCCCGGAATCGAAAGTGACGACGTCGAACGGACGGTTGAACCAATTCGCCTCGTCCGAACGGCGCTCGGAGGACCTGTTCTGCGCGAACAGGGCATCGGCAGTGATTTCAAGCGTTTCACTCGGCTTCCACTGAAGCACACCCTCGGCGTTGATCCGCTCGTTTTTGTTTTCGGAGAAGTGGTAACGCGCATCGTTCGGACGGCCGACCAGCATGTTCATGTCGGACGGCTTGTTATTGATCTGCGTCAGCGAATTCACGTTGCCGTTGGCGGGATCCAGGAATTGCGCCAGGGTGGTGATGTTCCAGTCGTTCATCGACGTGTTGACCGTCGAGAAGTCGCGCTTCTGGTAGCTGCCGAAAAGCGAAGCACCGAAGGTGTGATCCTCATCGCTCCAGGACAGCAGGCCCGAAGCGTCCGGCGTCACGTGGCTGCCGCACTTGATGCAATCCCGCGAGCTCGTGTCGTAATCGGCCTTGACGCCGATTGACCCGTTGAAGCCGCTCTCGCGCGAGTCGAGCGGCTTGCGGGTGACGACGTTGATCGTCGCGCCGATGCCGCCGCTCGGGATCGCCGCGCGACCCGTCTTATAGACTTCGAGCGTCTTCACGCCTTCCGAAGCGAGGTTCGAGAAGTCGAACGAACGCCCCGTGGAGCGGGTGAAGTCGTTTTCGCCGCCGACCGAAGTCTGGTCGCTGGCAGCAAGCTGACGCCCGTTAAGCGTGACGAGGTTATAATTGGGGCCGAAGCCACGCACCGTAACCTCGGCGCCTTCGCCGTTGCGACGATTGATCGACACGCCGGTGATGCGCTGAAGCGATTCAGCGAGGTTGGTGTCGGGGAACTTGCCGATATCTTCCGACGAGATTGCGTCGACGATACCCGTGCTGTCGCGCTTGATCGCGATCGAACGCTCAAGCGAGGCGCGAATGCCGGTAACGACGACCTCGTCGGCCGCACCGTCCGCGGGAGTGGGCTGGGCGACCGCCGGGGCGGCACCAGGCTGCGCGTTGGTGGCATTGGCGCCACTTGTCTGTGCCTGGGCGACGCCGGGCATGATCAGGCAAGCGGCAACCGCCAGCGCTGAAGTCGAGCGGACGAGCAAATTTCTGGAGTCGTTCATGGTAATGTATCCCCCCTGTCGGACAGCTCACGGCTTCCGATCCGTTGGTGAAAATGACCGTCGGTCATCAATGCTGGGGCTTAGTCGGGCCCAAAACTAAGTCAACCAGCGGGCGGAATGTAAACGCATACACATCAAATGACAGCGCGATCAGGAGAATAGTCGTGCAAAAAAGTGCAAAAATGCAACACAATGGTGCACCGCAAAACGCCGATTGGATAATAATATGATGATTACGCCGTACGGTGATAACGCCGCATTGGGGCCGTATCATAACGAGGCCCCCGAATCCGTTGCCGATTTTCGTGGTTTCAGAAGAAGACCTTCGCGTACGCCGCAATAGTCATATATATACCCGAAACGATTCCAGTCGAACCGCGCCGGGCGAAGGGCCCTGTGCCTGAATTTTCGGAGCCGACCCTAGTCACCGCCGGGAAATGCGGCCGGCGAAAAAGGTCTGATCGACGCGCGAAACCGGCTCTGTTCCGGATGGCCGAAGTTGGCGCGCGGCAATATAGGAGCCAGCCGCCCCTCGGCATCGAGGCACCGATGCCGAGGGGCGGACTGGCAGGCCAAAGCTGCTTCCATTCCCCAATGGATGCGCTGCAGCCGTCAGGAACGCACGAACGTTGCTCAACACGCAACTCAGGTGCACTTTACGCTACGCTACTACAGGTACTCTACTGGCCCCCCGGCACGACCAATCGCCCCCCGGCGATCTCGCTCCGTGTGAATCATTTATTCCGAATCAGTAGCTTGGCGCAATCCGGCTAGAGGATGGGGACGGGCTACTAACCTTCGGTCAGGTATCGCGAAGCGCTGTTACATTGTATCTTTACGCGGGGAATGCGGGGCGTGGCGGTAATGGTGGATCAACTCGTTTCAGCTCGAAGCAGCCGGGTCGTGGCCTTCGCGCGCGCACTGCTTGCAGCCTTTCTGCTGTTGTCGGTGACGGTCGGCGCGCTTCGCTACGCCGATGCCCAGCACATGGCTCGGATCGCGCTGGTTTGTTATTTCGTCTATAGCCTGACAATCTTTGCGGCGATGCGCACGGTTCGGCTGCGGCGCCATCTATTCAGCGCGACGCTGGTATTTTCGGTGATCGACATCCTTGTGCTCGGCGGGCTGATGTATCTGACCCAGGGGGGGCAGGGGCAGACAGCACCTTTCTTCACGCCACTGATTTTCATCATCCTGACTGGGACGGTCCAATGGGGATCGCGGGGAGCGATCGGTAGCGGGCTGCTGGTTCTGATCTTGTTCTTGCCGACCGGTGTGCTGACCGAGGTGTTCGATCCCCGGAACAAGAATCTCCTCCAGCTCTACCTCATGCGGACGGGTTATATCGGCGTGATAACGGTGATGCTGGCAGCTTTCGCGAGCAATCTCGAGCGGTTGATCAACGAGCTGACGCGGCTGTCGCGAGTACCCAGTCGCGGCGGGGTCGGCGAAATACCGCTCGCGGAATCACTCGGTTACGCGATGGACGTGTTCGCCGCCAAACGGGGGCTGATTGTCTGGCAGGATCCCGAGGAGCCGCATCTGGCGATGGTCCGTAAGGATTTCGGTGCCATCCAGGGTTCGACGCTGCCCAACGTCGATCAGGGGCCGCTCGTCGCGAGCGAGCTGATCAACGCATCCTTCCTCTACGATCGGCGACGCAAGGCGGTATTGTATCGCGCCGGCAGCCGGCTGCGTGATTTCACGGGCGATCCGCTGCAGCCGATCCTGAGGGAGATGGCTGATTATAACCGGCTGCTGGTGATTCCGATCGAGGCCAGTTCGGCACGCGGCCTGGTCATGATCCTCGATCCGGCTGATCCAGTGAACGAGGACCTTGCCGTTGCGACGATGGTGGCAGGACAGGTGTCACTCACGATCGAATCGTGGCAGCTGCATTCCGAATTGCGTACCGCTGCGGCAAGTGAGGAGCGGATGCGTCTCGCGCGCGATCTTCATGACGGCGTGCTGCAATTCCTTGCGGGCGCACGCCTCCAACTGGATCTTATCAGCCATACGGATCTATCCGAGGTTGCCCGCGAGCGGGTCAAGCATATGATCGACGCGCTCGGCGAGGAGCAACGCAGTCTGCGTGCGGTAATCAACGCCATGCGGCGCACGCCGCAGCTGGGGGTGAGCAAGCTGTCGGGAGCGCTCGAGCATCTCACAAAGCATCTGGCGCGGTCGTGGGATGCGAAGGTCTCGGCGAGCGTGGAACCCGCGGATCTGATCGTGTCCGACAGCATGGAAGACGATGTGGTCCGTATTACGCGTGAGGCGGTCGCGAATGCCGTCCGTCACGGTGGTGCGCGCAAGATCGAGATTGCCGCGCAGCACGCTGAGAACAGGCTCGACATAATCATCGGGGACGATGGGCGTGGCTTTGCTTTCCAGGGACGTATGGCGAATGGCGAGCTGGCGAGCTATGCGGGGCGGCCGCGTTCGCTCCACGACCGCGTCATCGGTATGGGAGGCACTTTGGCGGTGACCAGCGGCAAGACCGGCGCGAAGCTGGAGATATCGCTCCCGTTCAAGAGGGGCCGATGACTTTCTCGATCGTCGTCGCGGACGACCACCCGATGCTGCTGGACGGCATCGTCGGCCTGCTGGTTGCCGCGGGTCACGACGTGAAAGCGCGCTGCCTCGATGGGCTGCAGGCGCTCGACGCGATCAAGCTGCACCAGCCCGACCTTGCGATCCTCGATATCCATATGCCCAATTTGAGCGGGTTGGATCTGTTGCGCGAAGCGCGTCGCGACAAATGGAACACCCGGGTCGTCATCCTTACCGCCAGTCTCGATCCGCAGCCGATCGTCGAGGCCGTCCATCTGCGTGTCGACGGACTGATCCTGAAGGGGGCGGGCGGCGATGTCCTGCTCAAATGCCTCGAGCGTGTCATGGACGGCGAACAATGGCTCGACCGCGACGCGATGCACCAGATACTCGATCAGATCGGCAAGCCGATCGACCGGCCGCTCGAACTCACGCCGCGTGAGACCGAGGTGGCGCGGCTGGTATCGATGGGCAGTCGCAACAAGGAGATTGCCCGCGAACTCGATATCTCCGAGGGGACGGTTAAGATGCACCTCCACAATCTTTATGAGAAATTGAACGTCTCCTCGCGCACTGAGCTTGCGATCCTGGTCCGCGACAAGGGGCTGAGTTGAACCGGCGGACGTATGGTGGCCACCAACAAGGGTGGGCTAGCTCGCCCGTTACGTGATATGGCGTATGGTCATTGCGAGCGCAGCGAAGCAGTTCCGCGCTGCCAACTGTGCTGATTGCTTTGTCCCGGCTTTTCCGCGCGTTCGCAAAGAGTAGAATTTCAACAGAGAGGTCCCCCACCGATGCTGCGTTCATCCCTTTGCTTTGCTGTTGCGCTCGCCGCCGCGCCGATCGCGGCCAATGCCGCGCTGGCGGTCGGCGCTGATGCGCCCGATTTCTCAACCCAGGTCAGTCTGGCCGGCAAGGCGATGCCTTTCTCGCTCAAGCAGGCGCTGAAAAAGGGACCGGTTGTGCTGTATTTCTATCCGGCCGCCTTCACCCCGGGCTGCACGATCGAAGCGCATGATTTCGCCGAGGCGACCGACGATTTCAAGAAAATGGGCGCCACCGTGATCGGCATGTCAGGGGATGACATAGAGAAGCTCAACAAGTTTTCGGTTTCGGATTGCCGCAACAAATTCGCGGTGGGATCGGCCACGCCGGCGACAATCACCGCTTATGATGTGACGCTGCCACGAAATCCGGCGATTTCGAACCGCACGTCCTATGTGATCGCCCCGGACGGCAAAGTGATCTTCGCTTATTCGGCGATGGATCCGGCGGGGCATGTCACCGGCACCATGGGTGCGGTCAAGGCGTGGGCGGCGCAGCACCACAAGGGGTGAAAGGCGACGGCCTCAATCCCCGTGCGCTGATCGCGCGCCACAATTTAGCGCCGCATCCTGAAGGCGGCTGGTATCGTGAAACCTGGCGCGCGCGCGCCGTCGCCGGCGAACGTGCCGGCGGCACCGCCATTCTGTTCCTGCTGGAAGAGGGGCAGAGATCGCACTGGCACAAGGTCGACGCCGACGAACTGTGGTTCTGGCATGCGGGTGCGCCGCTCGCGCTGTGCGTAGGCGGGGCGAGCGTGATGATGCTCGGTCCAGCCAATCCGCAGGCGCTGGTGCGGGCGGGCGAATGGCAAGCGGCAGAAGCGGGCGGGGGCTGGTCGTTCGTTTCCTGCGTGGTGGTGCCGGCATTCGAATTCGCGGGATTTACGCTCGCGTCCGAAGGGTGGGGGCCACTCGCCTAGAGAGAGCTGGATAGCGAACCAATCCAGCTTCTACCCACACTCAGGCTGGCTGGCCGACCTCTTCCCAACTGGGATAATCCGCGTAGCCTTGCTCTCCCCCGACATAGAAAAGGTCCTCGCGCGGCGGATTGAGCGGCAATTTCTCGATCAACCGGCGCGGCAGATCGGGGTTGGCGAGGAAGGGGCGGCCGAAGGTGATCGCGTCGGCTTCGCCACTGTCCAGTGCCGCCTGCGCGTCATCATGATGATAATCGCTGTTGAGGATGAGCGGACGCGAGAAGGCCTTGCGGATCACGGGATGGACCGGCGCCACCTCCGGAAGGCCGCGCGTGCCGCCGGGACGCGGCTCGCGCAGTTCGAGCCAAGCGACATCCTTCTCCTCGAGCAATTTGGCGGCTGCCGCGAAGAGGGTATGTGGATCGCTGTCATCGACTCCCTGCGACGCGCCGTTGGGTGAGAGACGCACACCGACCTTGTCCTTGCCGACCGTTCTCACAAGCCGGTCGACTATTTCGCCGAGCAGGCGGATGCGGTTCTCCACCGAGCCGCCATAGCGATCCGTGCGGAAGTTGGAATTGTCGCGCAGGAATTGATCGATCAGATAGCCGTTGGCGGCATGCAGCTGGATTCCGTCAAAGCCGGCCTCCATGGCATTTTCCGCGGCACGGGCATAATCGTCGAGCAGGCCCGGAATCTCGTCGAGTTCGAGCGCGCGCGCCTGAGGGTAGGGCAGGTTGCCCGAAAAGCCATGGGCATAGCCGGGCGGTGTGGTGGCGGAGGACGAGACGGGCTGGCCGCCATTGACCTCGGGGTGGCCGAGCCGGCCCATGTGCCAGAGCTGGGAGACGATTTTGCCGCCTCGCTCGTGCACCGCATTGGTTACATGCTTCCAGCCTTCTACCTGAGCATCGTTCCAGATACCGGGCGCATAGGCCCAGCCGAGGCCGATCCGGGAGATGCCGGTCGCTTCGCTGATGATCAGCCCGGCCGTGGCTCGCTGGCGGTAATAATCGGCCATGATGGGGGTCGGCACCGCGTCGCGCGTAGCCCGGCCGCGCGTCAGCGGAGCCATCAGCATGCGGTTCGAAGCGTGGATGGAACCAAGATCGATCGGATCTGTCAGGCGCGGCATGAGCTACTCCGTTGTGCGGTTGCTGGGCGGATATGGGGCATGCGGAGCTGGCTGCCATCCAACTCTGCTTGGCCGGGGCAAAGCGCAGCTTGAGCCTTTGCAGCGCCCGCGCGTTATCACCGGCAGTCTCAGGAGGTCCACGATGCCTGCCAAATCCGCAGCCCAGCAAAAGGCGGCCGGTGCCGCCTTGTCGGCTAAGCGCGGCGATACGCCCGAAAGCAAGCTTAGGGGCGCCGCGAAGAGCATGGAGAAATCCATGAGCGAGAAAGAGCTCGAAAAGATGGCGCACACCAAGCGCAAGGGCAAACCCGAGCACGCTAGCAGGAAATAAACGACACCTCAGCTGATCGGTGCGTTCTCCGGGCGGTATAGGAGCCTCGCCTATCACATGCAGAGTGGGCATGATGCGGCCTTTCCTTTTCGGAGCCGACGATGCCCAAGCTCGACCTCACCGCCATCCCGGAACGCAATCTGACAGGCTATCCGTCGCCCTTCGACGAGGCGGTGGCGGGGCGATGGCAGAGACGGCTCGGCGCCGCAGGGGGGTTGAGCGAGTTGGGGGCGAGCCTGGTGCGGCTGGAACCCGGCGCCTGGTCTTCGCAGCGGCATTGGCACGTAGGCGAGGACGAGTTCCTGGTGATGCTGTCCGGCGCGGCGGTGCTGGTGGACGATCAGGGTGAGCATGATCTGAAGCCCGGCGATTGCGTCGCTTTCCCCAAAGGCGATCCCAACGGGCACCATGTGATCAACCGCAGCGACGCTGATTGCAGCTTCGTCTGCCTCAGCGCGGGCGAGGATGTCGGCGGCGAATATTCGGACATAGACATGCGCTTCACGCCCGAGGGCTATGTTCACAAGGATGGCACACCTTACCCGACCAGACGGATCAAGTGAGGGGGAGGGAGCGAATCCGACTATCCCGAAGGCTGCTCTCCGTCATCTCCACGAGGCGCATCGTCGTGCGGCAATACGTATAGTTATTATTGCTTGTGCGCTCAGGCCGGCCCGCGCCATCGTTTGGCGGCGACCGGGGGGTTGCCGAACGTGATGGTTTATTAGCCAGTCCGCGCTTATTGCGGGGGCGGACGCGTGGGGAGAGTATCAGTTGCGCCCACCGGGATCACCGACGGAAGGCCAGACATTTTCGGGCAAGGTGATGACCACCGTCACCGTCATGGTGGCGGCGGCGCTGATCGCGGCTGGTCTGGGGCTCTACCTCGCCGCGCGCGGAAGCGACGACTTGTCGGTGGAGCGGCAAGCCCGTTCGGTCCGCCATTCGCTGGAGCTCAGCATAGATGAGATCGCCCTGCAGCAGGAAACCGTCGCCGTCTGGGACGAATCTGCCCAGAAGCTGACGAGCAGGCCGATCGATCTTGGCTGGGTGCACGACAATATCGGAAGCTGGCTTCATCGCATTTTCCAGCAGGATGAGGTGATGATCCTCGATGGCGAGGACCGGCCTTTATATGCTTCGATCGAAGGCCGGCCTGTGGCGCCTGCGCGCTATCAGCAGCTGGCGCGCGATCTGCGGGTCATGATCGCCAGAGTGCGCGGGCAGGGCAGTTTCATCAATGGCCGGCACGACCGGGATCCGGGACTGCCTCTGCCCCCTGGAAGCACGGTAAGAACCACGCCTCGGGCAACGCATGACTCGCAAATGCTCCTAATCGGAGGGCGACCGGCCGCAGCGAGTGCGATGCTGATCAAGCCATCGACGCCCGGCTTTGTCCGTGTGCGCGGTAAGTGGCCGGTGCTTGTCAGCATACGCTACCTTGACGGTAACTTCCTCAAGGAGCTCAGCGCGCGCCAATTGATCGACGCTCCCCGTTTTTCGCGCGATGCGCGACATCTGGCCGGGGAGTCCAAAGTGCAGCTGCAGACCGAGACGGAGGGGGCCATCGGTTTTCTGATTTGGCGGCCTGAACTCCCTGGGACGCGGATTTTTCGCAAGGTGCTGCCGATAAACCTTTTGGTCTGGTCGATAATGGCGCTGTTCATCGGCATTCTCGGGCGGCGGCTGCGCGGCGCGGGACACGACCTTGCCGTCGCAGAGCGCCATGCTGCGCATCTCGCTTTTCACGATCCTCTGACCGGACTTCCCAACCGAACTCATTTCCAGAAGACGATCGACGCACTGACGAATCCTGAAGGCCAATGGGCCGGTCGGTTCGGGCTGCTTCTCCTCGATCTGGATAATTTCAAGGTCACGAACGACACGATGGGGCACGACGCCGGCGATGCGCTGCTACGGACTTTTTCCGAGCGATTGCGGGCCTCGATCCGCGCGCAGGACGTGGTCGCGCGCGTCGGCGGAGACGAATTCGCGCTCGTGCTGGCGGGGATCGACAACCAGGAGGCGCTGGCGAATTTCGCGCAAGGGCTGATCGAGCGCCTGCGGCGGCCCGGCGACCACCTCGCGATCGAATGCAGTGCGAGCGTAGGTGGAAGCCTGTTCGAGCCTGGTGGGACGGCGGAGGAGCTGCTCAAACGAGCGGACTTGGCGCTATACGCGGCCAAGGATGCCGGCCGCGGCGTGTTCCGCATCTACGAAACGGGCATGAACGCGAAAATGCTCGCGCGTTCGGCACAATTGTCCGCCGCCCGACATGCGCTCGACCAGAATCAGATTCGTCCATTCTATCAGCCGAAGGTGGACCTTCGTTCCGGAGAAGTGCTCGGCTTCGAAGCATTGCTGCGCTGGAAAGGCGATGACGGCGAAACCTATGGGCCGGCTGAAATCGCCGCCGCCTTCGATGATTGCTCGCTGGCGCCGCAATTGAGCGAGACGATGATCGATCGCGTGATCGAAGACATGCATGAATGGCATGCCGCGGGGCTTCCGTTCGGACATGTTGCGATCAACGCTGCGGCGGCGGAGCTTCGGCTCTCCCGATTCTCCACGCAAGTGCTGGACAAGCTGCAGGCGGCGGAAGTCCCCTCATCATGCCTTCAGATCGAAGTGACCGAACGGGTCCTGCTGGAACATGGCGTCGAGCAAGCCGAACAGAATCTGGTGGAGCTCGCCTCAGCGGGCATCCGCCTGGCATGGGACGATTTCGGGACCGGCTATGCCTCGCTCACCCACCTCAAGCAATTTCCGGTCACGGTGGTGAAGATCGACCAGGATTTCGTGCGTAATGTCCAATGTGACCCGAAGAATAGCGCCATCGTCACCGCCATTGTTGGCTTGTGTCAGACACTGGACATCAGCGTGGTTGCGGAAGGCGTGGAAACCGAGGCGCAGCGGGAGTTTCTGTGCAGGCTGGGATGCTACGTCGGCCAAGGCTTTCTGTTCGGGGCTGCCGTACCGGCAGCAGGCGTGCCGCGCCTGCTGCAACATGGATTGGACAAGGTGGTGGCCTGATACCGTCCGATGAGCCGTTGCGGCCGCTCGTTATGAGCGGCCTACGCAAGCTGAGTATCGGCAGCCAGCGATAGGACCGAGGATTCCTCAATCGGCCTGTATGAAGGGTTTCGCCCGTTGTACGATGGCGGCAGCTTGCTCGATTGCAGCATTTTGCGATGGGGTGCCGTGATAATAAGCGAGGCGCCAACGCGCTTCCGAGGCATGCCGTCCTTCGTGGACAGCTTCTACCGGTCCAAGCAAGCCAGACAGATATTGCGCTGAGCCCGACGTGATTTCCGCGGCGCGCTCGGCGATCTCCTTTCGGATCGCGTCCACCGTCGGCAGGCGGATCGGCATTTGCCGTCTCGTCTCGGAAAAATGTAACAAGTTTAAGCTCCGCCACGCGTACGAGCTCGGCAAACGAACATGCTGCATTGCCGTTCCAAGCGTCGCGACGGTCGGGTGCCCGGCTAGGGCGAGTTGGAAAATCTCGCCGTTACATCAGGCCTTCCTGATCTGGGCGTACTGCGGAAACGCAGGTTGAACCCTCTCCGGGCGCCCCCGAGCACAAGCTGCGCAAACCCATGCTTCGCCTAGCCGAGATCCTATCTGATATGATGGACAAATGATTGTTTCGGCCTGATACAAGCCCTCAAAAAGGAGAGTGGGATGAGGCACGAAATGGGTAAGACAGGATTGTTCGGCGGGGTGAGCCCTGCCCGCATGCAGCTGATAGCAGCCGGATTCGCGTTCGCATTGGGGCTGGCGGCGCCGGCGCTGGCGCAGAATGAGAAGATGACGCCGATCCCGACCCCGGCTCAGCCGAACGCGATCGCGCTCGGGACGGGCACGCTGCCGGGATCGACCGCGGCGGAATCCTGGCACAGCCAATATGGCAGCGTGTTCGCGCGCAACGTCACGGTCGCGACACTGACTCCCTTCCTGCCGGATCCGGCCAAGGCGACCGGCGCGGCGGTGATCGTCGCACCCGGCGGTGGCTTCCGCACGCTATCGATGGAGAATGAAGGTTGGGACGTCGCGCGCGCACTCAACGCGAAGGGCGTCGCGGCATTCGTGCTCAAATATCGGCTGGTGCCGACACCGGCGGACATTCCCGGTTTCGAAAAGTCGATGCGCGACATGTTCGCGAGCGCGGGCGGGCCGGGCAAGGCGCCGACCGGTGTGGTGCCGGACCTGACGCCGCAGATCGCCGACACGCGCGCCGCCTTCGCGCTGATCCGCCGTCGTGCGGCGGAATGGCATGTCGACCCTGACCGGATCGGAATGGTCGGTTTTTCCGCCGGCGCGGGGCTGACGATGGCGGCGACGCTCAAGGGCGAGGATGCCAAGCCCGCCTTCATCGGCATCATCTATGGCTCGATGGCGCCGGTGACGGTGCCGACGGATGCGCCGCCTATGTTCGTTGCGCTCGCTTCCGACGATCCCCTGTTCGGCAGCAGCGGGTTCGGGCTGATCGAAAGCTGGAAGGCCGCCAAGCGTCCGGTCGAGTTCCACCTCTATGAACAAGGCGGGCATGGCTTCGGCATGTATCAGAAGTCGACCACCAGTACCGGCTGGTTCGACGCCTATACGCGTTGGCTCGGCATGCATGGGATGCTGAAGCGCGCGCATTGAGGTGGGGTACCTCCCGCTCCGCGCCTGATGCGGGACGGGCGAGGTTCGCTTCGCGCGTCCCAGCTACCCGCCCAGTGGGGAGCCGCGCGTAGATCACGGCTTCGTCGGTCGACCTGATTAGCGGATCAGTCCTGCTCGAATTGTGGGATGACCCAGGTTTCGCGCTGCGCGTCGTCCAGCCATTCCTTCACGAAAGGGTGCGCCTGGACGCGCCGGCAATAATCCAGCGCAAAATCCGGCACCGGCAGGCTGTAGGTGGTGAAGCGGGTCGTCACCGGCGCATACATGATGTCGGCGGCGGAAAAGGCGCCGAAGAGGAAGCCGTCGCCACTGCCCGCGTCGCCGAAGCGGGTCAGCGCCTCGCTCCAGAGGTGAACGATACGGTCGACATTGGCTTGCGCCTCGGCGCTGATCGCCTTGGCGGGATAGGTTTTACGGAAGTTGGTCGAACATTCGCGGCGGAGATCCGCGAAGCCGCCATGCATCTCGGTCGCGATCGAGCGAGCAAGCCCGCGCGCGGCGCCGTCTGCGGGCCAAAAACGGTCCTGGCCGACCTTGTCGGCAAGATGATCGATGATGGCGAGGCTTTCCCACACGGCGACGTCGCCGTCCCACAAGATGGGCACCTTGCCCGCGGAGGGGGCGAGGTCGGGTTGCACACGGCGGTGCGCCCAGGTGTCATCATAGAGCGAGACGACCTCCTCCTCGAACGGCAGGCCAGATTGCTTGAGTGCGAGCCAGCCGCGCATAGACCAGGAGGAATAAGCCTTGTTGCCCACGATGATCTTCACGTTCGCCCTCCCGGATGTAGCCTGCGCTGATCGCGCCCCAATGACGCGGTCCGCGGGGTTGGGCAACCGGTTGCCGGCGTCACTGCGACGCCGGCTTTGCGGATCGCGATGATATGATTAGGGTGAGGGCGCGCGCTCTCGCCCGGCGCCGCGCGCTACCCTCTCCTAGAGGGCGACGAGTCACAAATGGCGTGTCTCGGCGGGGGCATTCCACCAATTGTTGGCGGCGCCGTCCATATATTTCACGGGCGCCTCGGCCAGGTCCGCTTCAGCATTTTCCAGCGTCGCCAGGCTGACGGAATAGAAAGCGCCGCCGACCTCCTCGATAAAACCATGGCCGAAAGTGGGCGTACCGCATGTGCGGCAAAAGCGATGGTGGACGCTGTTGGTGTTGAACTGATAATCGCCCAGCCCATCCTCGCCGGTAAGCAGGCGAAATTGTTCGGGTCGCACGGTGGTGCCCCAGAAGCGGCGCTTGGCGCAGACCGAGCAATTGCAGCGCCCTGTTCCCTCCGACAGGTCCGCATCCACCTCGAACCGGATCGTGCCGCAATGGCAGCTTGCCTGGTAGGTTTTGAGCATCTTCGGTTCCTCCTCTGGCCTGGAAAGTGGACTTAGTGCCATACTGCTGACACCCTGCTGTCAGCAGTATGGCACTAAGGACGCAAGATGCGCCGCGCAGACCGCCTTTTTCAGATCATCCAGATTCTCCGTCGCTCATCGCGTCCCGTCACCGCCGATGCGATCGCGGGTGAACTCGAGACATCCAAACGATCGGTTTATCGCGATATCGCCGCGCTGGTTGGGCAACGTGTGCCGATCCGGGGCGAGGCGGGGGTCGGCTATGTGCTGGAGCGCGGTTTTGACCTGCCGCCGCTGATGCTGACGGCGGACGAACTGGAGGCGGCCGTGCTCGGCGCGCAATGGGTGCAAGGGCATGGCGATGCGGGCCTGGCGCGCGCGGCGCAGGATCTGATCGCCAAGATTGCGGCGGCGGTGCCGGCGCATTTGCGGCCGTTGCTGCTCGACGCCTCCAGCCGCGCCGTATCAGGCTGGTCGACGATCCCGCCCGATCGGCTCGATGCGGGGATCGCGCGTGCGTGGATCCGTTCGGGGCGAAAGATGGCGATAGCGTACCAGGATGCGGACGATCACCTGACCGAACGCGTGATCTGGCCGATCGCGATCGGCTATCTCAACAGCGCGCGACTGCTGATAGGATGGTGCGAACTCCGGCAGGACTTCCGGCATTTCCGGCTGGATCGGGTGACGGACGCGCAATTCCTGGACGAGCGCTTCCCGGAGCGGCCGGCAATATTGCGGGCGAAATGGCTCAAGACTCTGGAGCAGGCCTGCTAGTCGCGCGGTGACGACTGGCGGCGAGGGCCCAGGCGAACAGCGGGAGCGCCAGAACATAGACATATTGGGTTCGCGAGACCCCGATGTTGAACGGAAACCAGATGCCAGGAATGCCCAAGGTCGACAGATCCGCTGGAGACAGCACGGCAACGGTCAGCAGCATTGCCGCCAGCACGAGCCATTTGTGTTCGCCGTGACGAACGACGCGAATCGCTATTGCGATCAGGCATAAGGCGATAACGGCGCGGCCTGCGCCCGCCAGGAGCGGGTTGTTGGTAACGGCGGCGACGACCAGCACCAGCCAACCTGCCATTGCGGCCCACGACACCGGCCGGCTGCTGCGGCCGTCGGTCCACTGGTTCCAGGTAATTGTCCATACGAGCCTGCAGAGCGGGACCAACACTATTCCATTCTGGCGCACGAGCCAGGGCAGGCTCAATATATCGGTCCATGCGGCGACCGCGTTGCCGAGACGCAGACAGGCGGAGGCGATGAGCGCCAGCGCGATCCATCGCGCGAAGCGGGGGCGGGCCAATAGCGGGGCGGTGAAAAACGCGATGATCGCGAGAGCCACCATCCCCGCCGGTTCGACGACTTCGAATATGTAGCCGGCGATGGTGCGATTCCATTGTGCCCGATACAGAGCCTCGCCTTGCGCGCGCGGCGCGAGCACGGGAACCGTCCTGAGCCCGCCACTTTGGCCATCGCGGTCGAAGGTCGGGTCCATGTAGGCTCTGATTGCGAGCAACCCGCTTTGTCCACCGTTAGAGGCTGGCAATCGCGCGATCATAGGCCGTGCCGCGATCACTCGTGGCGAACCGGAGAGCCTGCCGACACCACCGATACGGCGGCCGTTCCAGAACATCTCGTAGCCGTCGTCGACGGCCGGCGGGCCGACTAATACGTAGTCGCCCTGCGGTGGTACGATCACTTGCCGGCGATACCAGCCATAGCCGCTGAGCCGCGGATGACCGTGCGCGCGCCATCCGGCCATGTAGCCGGGAATGCCGACATCCCCGTCGTTGATCTCGGGCCGCGAAACCAGCGTGAGGCGATCCCAGCTGCGATCATCGGTGGCGGGATTGGCCCAGGCGGGATCGTCGCCCGCGTGGAAGCGCCAGGGTCCGTCGAGAACCTGACGCGGGCCGACGGGATCGGGTCGGCCGCCGACCGCGAGCATCCCGGTCGCCCCGAGGAGGAGGGCGAGCCAGAAAAGGCAAAACCAGATCCGCAGCGACCGGATCAGCCAAAGCGGAGGCTGCCGGCCAGCCAATACAGGCGCGACGGCCGGTTCAGTTTGAGTAGCTGCCATGTTACCGGCTAAACGAATTTTGATGGTAGAGTCAAATGTGCTAGCCAGGCGGCATGATCGATCCGCTGCCACGGCCGATTGCCGCGATCCGGCTGGATGGCGGACGTCTGTGCATCGACTTCGTCAACACTATTCACGATCGCTTCGCGGTTATCCCCGAAGACTATCTGGCAACGCCCGAACGCTATGCGGAATGGGCGCGGCGCAGCGGCGCGGTGGGTGCTGACGAAGGCATCGAGCTGCCGCAATCCGACGTGGCGCGAGCGCGTCTGATGGCGGATGTCCGCGGCTTGCGAGATGCGATGTTTCGTCTGCTGATGGCATCGACGCGCAGCGCACCGCTTCCTGCGGATGCGCTTCGCACCGTGAATGGCTGGTTGCTCAGAACCCGGAAGGACCAGGTGCTCGCAAGCGACGGGCGGCTTGCGCTTCGCGCCGCGCAAGGGGACGGGTGGCTCCCGCTGAAACGCATAACCCTCGATTTAGTCGATACGCTTGAAGGGGCGCGGTCGGGCGAACTCAAGCTCGGATATTGCGCCAATCAAAACTCATGCGGCTGGATCTTCGCGGACACGAGCAAGAACCGACGTCGCCGTTGGTGCGCGATGGAGACCTGCGGCACCCTCAGCAAGATGGCCACGCTGCGACGGCGGTCGGCAGTGGGATCGCGCGCGGTTTCAGGGTGACGCGGCTGTGGCTGCGCGGGTAGAGAGCGGCCATGGATTTCGATGATTTACTGGTTCGCTTCTTCGGCACGGCCGACATCGATACGCTCGACGCCGAACGGCTGGTATCCGGCGTGGAGCTGTTGCGTGTGCAGTTCGGGCTCGAGCGCAATGGCGAGCGCCGCTTCGCGCTCTGGTGCCTGATGTACATGCTGGGCGTGGCGCCGGAAGTGGAGGACGCATTTCGAGATGACGCCGATCGCGCGGCCGCGCGCGACTTCATCGAGGAGGCAGATCGAGAAATGGAGGAAGACGGCGATTAGGCCTGCAGATCAGGCTGCCGTTTCGGGACCCTCGGTTGCGGTTTGAATGTCGAAGGCGAACCAAGCTTCGAGCTGATGATCGTACAATTGCACCAGCCGATCGCTGACCTCCGCCACATAATATCCGCTGGACGCCCGATCATATCCACGAGCGGTCTTACCCTCGGTTTCGATCGAAACGAAGCTTCGGTCCATCTCATCATAGAGTTCGGGAAGCGTGCCGCCGAAGCGGGACGAACGTTCGCCGTCCAGCGCCTGGACACGATTGTCGCGGCTCTCGGCGGCGATCCGCAGATGTCGGCCGGCCGCGTGGTCATAGATGCCCGCGACCTTCCTGCCGATGATGATCGCATGTGCGGATGCCGCAACGAGGGCGCGTATGTGGGACTGCATATCTGACCCTGGCTGTTCGAGGAGCGGGGATCAAGATTGCGCGGCGAATATCGCACCTGTTCTTCCGCTGGCGCTCTTCGATCAGGGCATGGACCAGCCAGTCACGGCGTTATGAGAGACGCTGATCAATCCGCACCGTTATGGTGTCGCCGACATGCTTGCCGATGCGCTTCAGGAGCGATGCGGTGGCGGCGAGTTTATGGGTGCCATTACCGAGCGCCATAAAGGCGCCGCGGAAAGGCGCGCCGTCCATAGAGCCCGTGACCTTCACCAGACCGCGACTCCCGAAGAAGGCGGCCGACTGCGGCCAGATGACAAAGGTCCAGCCTCCCTTGGCCGGGCTTTTTTGGATGACCGCTGCGAAGGTGACAAGCGGCGCATCGGGCGCGGGCTCTTCCTCATCCTGGTCTCGCCGACCTGCCATGCCTGCCTGCGCGCTCTTCTCTATTCTGGGAAACGATGCTCGCCGTGCCGCCTCGCACCCGAACATTGGGTATTTCGCTTCTTTTTGTCCGTCTTGCAGATTATTGACGCCCCGCATTGCAGTCGCCTGGCGTCAGGCTCGCACGGCCTCCAGCACCGCCGCGCGCAACTCGGGGATGCCGCCGCCTTTTTCACTCGAAGTGGCAATGATGTCCGGGTGGGCGGCGGGGTGTTTACGCGCTTCGGCTTCGGTGCTGGTGCGCACCGCGGCGAGTTCGCTCGCCTTGATCTTGTCCGATTTTGTCAGAACCAGCCGGTAGGAGACGGCGGCCTTGTCGAGCATCTCCATCACCTCGATGTCGACGGGCTTGATGCCGTGGCGGCTGTCGATCAGCACGAGCGCGCGCTTCAGCTTCTGGCGACCGCGCAGATAATCGTTCACCAGATGGCGCCATTTGCGGACCACGTCCTTCGGTGCCTCGGCGAAACCGTAACCGGGCATGTCGACCAATCGCATCCGCAGCGGTTCGCCGACGTCAAAGAAGTTCAATTCCTGCGTGCGGCCTGGCGTGTTCGATGTGCGCGCAAGCCCGTTGCGGTTGGCGAGCGCGTTGAGCAGCGAGGACTTGCCGACGTTCGAGCGCCCGGCGAAGGCCACCTCCGGCACATCATCGGCGGGCAGGAATTGCAGTCCTGGCGCCGATTTGAGGAAAGCGATCGGGCCGGCGAACAATTTGCGCGCGGCCTCGATCAGTTCGGCCCGTTCCTCCTCGGCACCCGCGTCATCAGGATCGGTCACGATTTGGGATCGCCCTTAAGCCCCGGCGTGCGCGCATACAGCACCTGCTGCTGCAGCAGGCTGAGCAGGTTGTTCGCGAAATAATAAAGCTGCAGCCCCGCCGCGAGCGGCGCGAAGAAAAGCATCATCATCCACGGCATGAATTGCATAACCTGCTGCTGGGTCGGATCCATCTGTTGCGGCGAGAGGCGCATCGTCGCCCACATCGTCAGGCCAAGCATGATCGCGAGCACGCCGACGTGGAGCATCGGCGGCGGGTTGAACGGCAGCAGGCCGAACAAATTGACCGGGGTAAGCGGGTCGGGTGCCGAAAGATCCCGGATCCATAACAGGAACGGCCGATGGCGCATCTCGATCGAGAGCGACAGCACCTTGTAGAGTGCAATGAAGATCGGGATCTGGATGAAGATCGGCAGGCAGCCGCCCAACGGATTGATCTTCTCGGTTTTGTAGAGATTCATCATCTCCTGCTGCAGGCGCGGCTTGTCTTCCTTGTGTCGCTCCTGCAGCGCCTTCATCTTGGGCTGGACGCGGCGCATCGCCGCCATCGAGGCGAACTGGCGTTGCGCCACCGGGAACAGCAGGGCGCGAACGATGACGGTCAGGCAGATGATCGCCACGCCGAAATTGCCGATATGCCGGAACAGCCAGTCGAGCAGATAGAAAATCGGCTGTTCGAACCAGATGAACCAGCCCCAGTCGATTGCATGGTCGAACTGCGGCACGCCCGCTTTCTTGTAGGCGTCGAGTACTGCCATTTCCTTCGCGCCGGCGAACAGGCGCTGAGAGGCGGTGGCGGTGGTGTTCGGCTGGACCAGTTGACCCGGAAGCGCGGTATCGGCCTGGTAGACCCCGCCTGCTCCGGCGCGATAGCCGGCGTCGACTGCGGCGTCCTGCGCGGGCACGAGCGCGGTCTGCCAATATTTGTCGCCGAAGCCAATCCAGCCGCCAGTGGTCTGGTAGCGCGTGCCCGAGGGCCCCGCCTTGTCGAGATCCTTGAAGCTGACCGAATAATCGGCCTTGCCATTGAACGTGCCGATCGGGCCGGTGTGCATGTTCCAGATAGACGGGTCCTTGGACACGCCGACGCGGCTGACGAGGCCGTAGGGCCGCACAGCGACCGCGCCAGGACCGGCGTTGGACACGCTCTGCTGGACCGAGAACATATAATTGGCGTCGATTGCGATCACGATCCGGAACGCTTGGCCGCGGCCGTTATTCCAGGTGAGAGTCACCGGCTTGTCGGGGGTGAGGCGGTTGCTGTCGGCGGTCCACATCGTATCGGGCCCGGGCAGTGCTACGCCTTCGCCGCTCCAGCCGAATTGGGCAAAATAGGCGTCCTGCGTGCCGCCCGGCGAGAGCAGGCGCACCGGGGGCGAATCCTTGGCGATCGTCTCGCGATGATCGAGCAGGACCAGATCGTCGATCCGGGCGCCCTTCAGATTGATCGATCCAGCCACGCGCGGGGTGGCGATCGCCACTCGGGGGGATTCGCGTAGCACGACAGCGCGATCGCGCAACTTGGCGGGCTGGTCGGCCTGCGATTCGGGGGTGGGGAGAGCGACCTGTTTGCCGTTCACGATCCTGGTCGACTGCGTCGCCACGGGTGGGAAATAGCGCGCGGCGATGAAGGTCCAGCCGATGAAGACCAATGCCGAAAGCAGCACGGCCAGGATCAGGTTGCGCTGGTGTTGCACGGAGGATTGCTACCTTCAGGGTCTTTATGGAACCGGATCGACGCCGCACCCGCCCCAGGGATGGCATCGCAAGATACGTTTCAAGGCCAGCCATGAGCCGGCGAGCGCCCCATAGCGCGACCAGGCCTCGATCGCATAGGCCGAGCAGCTGGGTGTGTAGCGGCAGGTTGCTGGAATTACACGCGACGGGCCTATTTGCCACAGGCGCGCAAGCCAGATGAGCGGACGCGCGATCATTGCCCGACCTTGGCCAGCGCCTTGCGCAGCTCCGTCCCGAGCAAGGCGTAGTCGCGCTCGAGGCCACCCGAACGGCCGATCAGCACATGATCCGCCCCCGCCATGCCCGCTTCCGGCAGGATTTCCCGGGAAAGCGCACGGAAGCGGCGTTTCATCCGATTGCGGATGATCGCATTGCCGATTTTTTTTGTAACGGTGAAGCCAACCCCAATCGCGGGATCGTTATCGTTGCGCGGGCGGACGAGCAGCACGAATCCCGGCATGGGCGCGCGCCTGCCTGCATTAGCCGCCAGGAATTCAGAACGCCGCACGAGACGGCGCAATGCGTTTTCGGAACCGCCCGAAAGCGCCGTTCCGCGCTTCCGCAAACGGTGGCTCAGGCCGAGAGTTTGGCGCGACCGCGCGCGCGACGGGCGGCGAGCACCTTGCGGCCGCCAACCGTTGCGCTGCGCGAACGGAAACCGTGACGACGCTTGCGCACGAGCCTGCTCGGCTGAAAGGTCCGCTTCATTGTCTTTGCCTCTGAATATGCAATGCAAAAGGCCGCCGAATGCGCGGCGGCCGTCAAGGCCAGCGCCTCTATGCGAGAAGGGCGCGCTAGTCAATCGCCTGCGCGGGCCTTTTGCGGCGGCGCATCGCCATGTCGGTAGCACGGCCGAGCTTCGGCCAGCGGCGCTTGAGGCGGACATAGTGCCGTTTGGCCCAGGCGCTGTTGCGGATCAGCAGTGCCGCACCGGCAGCGAACACGAACACGCCGCCCGGCCCGGGGATTACCCCCACGACGGGCGAGCACAGGATCAGCACCCATCCGAGCGTGAGCGAGGCAATAGGCCAGCGGGATCGTCGCCTCTCCATCGATCCCAGATGATCATGGTGTATTACTTGTACAAGACCCCTGGCGGAATCGGCCAGGTTCGGATGCCGCTTTTTATAGCCGACGGAAAAGAAAGGGTTAGACCGGCCGCTGCTTTCGCTTGGTGAGGAGGCGGGTAGTGAGGATGATGTCGGGGCCCACCAAAGCTGCGGCGATCAGCCACCATAAAGTGTGGGCCAACATCATATCGGTCCAGTGGAAGCCGGGGATCGCATCCGGCACGCGCGAAAATACGAAAACCAGGCAAAAGCCATAGCTGCGCATCATCCACACTTTGTGGACGACGAATTGCCGCTTGAGCGCACACAGCAGCGCCATCCAGGTGCACAGGAACCAGAAGCCGCCCTGCGCAATCTGTTCGGGGGCGGTGAATGGTTGTTCGAAATGAAAGCCGATCCACGCCGCGAGCGGTGCGGAGATGGTGACCGCCCCCACATAGGTGCGCCCCATCCAGCGATGGAGCTTCGGCCGAGCGGCGCGGAGGCGGTCGGAGAATTGGAAGGGGCCGATCAGCAGCGCGGTCGCGCCGAAGAGCCCGTGGATAAGCAGTCTGCCCTGAACCGGGGCGATATGTTTCCATTCGGGATCGGTCGGGATGACCAGGAAACGCTCATCGACCCAGATGACCAACAAAATCGCAAGTGCGATGAACAGGAAAAATCCCCACTTCCACGGATCCCGTCGCGCGGCACTGGCCATGATCTTTCCTCCCCAGGATTAGAGCAGAATGTTTCGGGTGAGGAACTAAGTCAATCGGCTCTTCAGACAGTGCGTGAGCCCGCATTATTGTTGTGTATTATCATAGTGATGCTGCCTTCCTCGAAATTTTGCCGGATCTACTGGTAGGCCCACGCATGGCTCTCCGATAGACTCGGTCGGCGCCTGCACAACAACGGTGGTCGCGGTGGCGGCCCTTGCCGTATCAATTCGGCCAAGGCTTGCATGAGCCTCCTCGTACGCTAAGAAAGGAGAACAAAAGGGGGTTCTCCATTGGTCGCGCTCGTTCCGACGGTTGCCTTTCTTGGACTAGAGGCGCGCCCCGTCGAGGTGCAGGTCCAGGTTACACCCGGCCTCCCTGCCTTCATTGTCGTGGGCCTGGCCGACAAAGCCGTGGCAGAAAGCCGCGAACGCGTGCGCGGTGCTTTGTCGGCGATCGGGCTGGCGCTTCCGCCCAAGCGAATTGTGGTGAACCTCTCGCCCGCCGACCTGCCCAAGGAGGGATCGCATTACGACCTCCCGATCGCGCTGGGGCTGCTGGGTGCGATGGGCGTGGTGGATGCCGAGACGCTGGCGTCGCATGTCGTGGTGGGTGAATTGGGCCTCGACGGGCGGATCGCGCCGACGCCGGGCGTATTGCTCGCGGCGCTGCACGCGTCGGAACGCGAGCTCGGGCTGGTCTGCCCCGCCGCGCAAGGAGCCGAAGCGGCCTGGGCGGGATCGATTGAAGTCGTGGCCGCGCCAGATCTGATGGCTTTGCTCGATCATTTCCGGGGCGTCCGGCCCTTGCCGCAGCCCCAGCCGGGCGACGCAGGGGAGGCGGCGTTCGGCCCAGATTTGTCGCAGGTGAAAGGGCAGGAGACCGCCAAACGCGCGTTGGAGATCGCCGCAGCCGGTGGGCATAATCTGGTGATGGTCGGGCCGCCGGGCGCGGGCAAATCCTTGATGGCGGCGTGCCTGCCCGGGATCCTGCCCGATCTGACGCCAGCGGAGGCGCTGGAAGTCTCGATGGTGGCAAGTGTCGCCGGTACGCTGGAAGGCGGCCGGCTGTCGCGCGTTCGCCCATTCCGCAGCCCGCACCATTCCGCATCGATGCCGGCTCTGGTCGGCGGTGGCCTCAAGATCCGGCCGGGTGAGGTCAGCCTCGCGCATCTGGGCGTGCTGTTTCTCGACGAATTGCCCGAATTCCAGCGCCCTGTGCTGGATTCGCTGCGCCAGCCGCTGGAGACAGGCAAGGTGCAGGTGGCGCGTGCCAACGGGCATGTGACTTTTCCGGCCAGGGTCCAACTGGTGGCAGCCATGAATCCGTGCAGGTGCGGATATCTCGGCGACGCTGCCAGGGCTTGCAGCCGCGCGCCGCGTTGCGCGCAGGACTATCAGGCGCGGGTTTCGGGACCGTTGCTCGATCGTATCGATCTGCATGTCGAGGTGGCGGCGGTGGCGGCTGCCGACCTGGTTCTACCGCCGCCGAGCGAAGGATCGGCGGAGGTAAGGGCGCGGGTAGAGGCTGCGCGCGCGATCCAGACCGCGCGCTATACCGCCCATGGCCTGCGCACCAATGCGGAGGCGGATGGCGAGGTGCTGGAGGCGGCAGCGGGGCCGGACGAAGCAGGCCGCGCACTGCTCGCGCAGGCCGCAGCCGCGATGGGGCTGTCGGCGCGTGGCTATACGCGCGTGCTGCGCGTGGCGCGAACGATCGCGGATCTGGCCGGCGCGGAGCGGGTCGGGCGGGTACATGTCGCTGAGGCGCTCAGCTATCGGCTCAGGCCCGCAGTGAATTAACTGTTTGTGTCCCGAAGCTGCGTCGCGTCTGCGGATTGAGGCGGGCACGCCGGTCACATACTCGCCACGGTCGCGGTCGCATGGAATGTTGAGATGGCGCCTTACCCCTTTCGCCATCCCGCTTTGCCCGGCTAAAGAGCCCGCATGACCGGTACCACCGAACCCGAAGACGATTTCGCCAACAAGCTGCCCGTGCCCGAGCCCGTCGAAGAGGCGATCCGCATATTGTTGCGCTGGGCCGGAGACGACCCGACACGCGAAGGGCTGATCGACACTCCCAAACGCGTCGCGCGCGCCTGGAAGGAATATTGCCAGGGTTATGGGGAGGATCCCGGCCATCATCTCGATCGCGTGTTCGAAGAGGTGGGCGGTTATGACGATATCGTGCTGTTGAAGGACATACCGTTCCAGTCGCATTGCGAGCATCATCTGGCGCCGATCGTGGGCAAGGCGGCGATCGCGTATCTTCCCAAAAACCGCGTGGTCGGCATCTCCAAGCTGGCGCGCGTGCTGCATGGCTTTGCGCGGCGACTGCAGGTCCAGGAACGGCTGACGGCCGAGGTCGCCGATTGCATCTGGGATCATCTCCAGCCGCAGGGCGTGGCGGTGGTGATCGAGGCGGCGCATGGCTGCATGACCGGGCGCGGCGTGCGGACGCATGGTGTGTCGATGACGACCAGCCGCATGATGGGCGTCTTCAGGGACGACGAACGCAGCCGCCGCGAAGTGCTCGCGCTGATGGGTTATTGAGCATGCGCTGGAAATTCTGGCGCAAGCCGCCTCCGCCGCCGCCGGGGCCTTTCGGTCTGACGCTCGAGGACTATGAAAAGCTGCGGCTGATCATGGAGATAGTATCTCCGGATTCGCAGCCCAATATCAATCGCCTGGGCGAGTTGGTGCGCGATATCCGCCTGCTCAGCCTGAACATAAAAAGCCTGGGCTATGATCTAGCGCGGCAGCTGGCGGCAGCGCTGCCGCCCCCAGGTCAGACTGCGGCACGCCATGTCGGGCTGAAGACGAGCCTGTCGACCCAGGCCGACATCGAAAGCGACTGGGTCGCGCATTGGTGTGGCGAGCTCAAGGTGCCGGTCGTCTTCCACCGCAAATTGTGGGAATTGTCCTATATTCTTCAGGCTTTCCACGAGAATGGGATGATCGCGCCCGGCCGGCGCGGGCTGGGTTTCGGATCCGGTTCGGAGCCGTTGTCGAGCTATCTGGCTTCGCGCGGTGTTGCATCGACCGTCACCGATCTGCCGATCGAGGCCGCGCAGGGCCGAGGATGGATCGAGACCAGCCAGCATGCGTCGGGCCTGGACAATGCCTTCCATCCCAAGCTGGTTAGCCGCGAGCAGTTTGACCAGCTCGTCGATTTCCGCCCGGTCGATATGACGGATATTCCCGACGACCTCATCGGCTACGATTTCTGCTGGTCGGTGTGCGCGCTCGAACATCTCGGAACGATCGAGAAGGGGCTGACCTTCATCGAACGTTCGCTCGATACGATCAGGCCGGGCGGTCTTTCGGTGCACACGACCGAATTCAACATCGAGAACGGGCCGACGATCGACAATTGGCCGAGCGTGCTGTTCCAGCGGCGCCATTTCACCGAACTCGCCGGACGGCTCGAGGCGCAGGGACACAAGGTCGCGGAGATCGATTTCAATCCGGGTGACAAGATTCTGGACCGTTTCATCGACCTGCCGCCCTGGGGTCATGACGTGCTCAGCGGCGAGCTCGACCCGTGGCTGCGTGAGACAGTCCACCTCAAGCTCGGCATGGGCGGCTTCATCAGCACCTGCGCGGGGATAATCGTCACCAAAGCGGGGTGATCGGGCAGAAAACGCTTCGCCCTCAATCAAATAGCCGCGCCCGCCTCGCGATGATGCCGACCATTGTCGGGCGCTCGACCCCCTGGCTCGGGGGCGCGCAGATCGGATCGTCGGCCGCGATCTTGAACTGCGCGACCTGATGTCCCCGTGAGACGAGCAGTAGCGCGATCCGCTCAATATCGCCTTGCTGGAGCAGGATACGGTCGGTCGACGGTATCGATCGGCCACCCGGAGACAGATCGTAGCTCATCACATGGACGGCGAGGCCACCCGGACGAAGGCAATGCATCGCGGCCTCTACGAAGCGCGTCGCCGCCGCGACCGAATAAAGCCGTTCATTGGCGCGTGCAGACCATAGGAAATCGAAATTGACGAGATCCTCGGGGATACGCCGCCACGAGGCGATCCGCACCGTCACATTGGCATCAAACAGCGCCTTGTCACATGGCGCGCGGCCGCTCAGATCCCGCTTGAGTATATCGGCATCGAGCGGATGGCCGGGTCGTGATGGAAAGGCCGCGACGATTTTGGTGCGCATCGCGGCGAGCACGGCCGGAACACCGCTCGGCGACGGTTCGAAACCGAGGCCGACCGCGCCTTCCTGTAGCATGCCGTAACGGCGCAGCACTTCCAGCGTATAGACCCTGCGCCAATGCTCGGGTCCCGAATTCCCTTTTGGCCGCAACCGGGCAAGCCAACCGCCCGCGACAGGCTCACGCAATTGCGGCGCCGTCGCGACCTGCGTCACCGGGCTGGCAAGTGTGGGCGGGGCGGTTGAGAGCAGGAAGGGTGCGGCGCGCACTGGCGCGTTACCGTAGGCCGTGCCCTTCGCCTCGACCAGATGTGTGGGGCGGAAATTGGGATCCGCCGGCCTGTCGAGCAAGATCGTGAGGCCATCGGCCGCCGCGTCGGTCTCGCCTTGGACGGAGCCCGCCACCGCGAAGGTGACATCGTGGAATCCTTCGAAACCGATGCTGATTTCGCTGTCTTTATGAATCAGGCGATTGAGCGCGATCCGCTCGCTATTGACCATGGAAGCGCGGCCGCCCGGCGCGGTCGGCAGCATGTGCACCCGCAGCACGAGGGTGCCGTTCTTGGCGCTGAGCCCGTCGAACCGCACGGTGAACTTGGCCCGGCCGGGCGCGGCTTCAACATAGGGAGTGTGGAAGGCATATTCCGGGTCGGAGCTGGGGCTGGTGCCGCCGAGCCCTTTGATACGACTGGCTGCTCCAAGGAAAAAGCCGAATGGATCAAGCTCAAGCTCTGCCGGAGCCTGGGCTTCGGCATCAAGCAAGGCTTCGCTTTCCGATTGGTTACTCTGCCGCGCGGTCCCCAACGGATGACTTGCCTTTTCCTTCATGCCCGGGATCGGGGAGCTATGGGCGCGGCTATAGCCCCGCGCCCAAGGGCAGGCAACCGAACCGACCCCGCGAGCAATAACGGATCAGTGCCTGGCCAGCGTCGCCCTCAGCCCGGCCCCATCGCCGAGGTTCCAGTGTTCGGGCGATTCCAGGCGCACGATTGCGTCGTCGCGCAGTGAAGGGCCGATCTTCACCGGCACCGGCGGGATCATCGCGCGATCGTGGATGGCGTAGAAGGCCTTGACATCGGGCTGGGTCGGCTCGCGCTTATTCTCTGCGACTACGATGCCGAGCCGGTTGGAGCGCAACCGCACCAGGCTTCCGACCGGATAGATGCCGACACTGCGGATGAAAGCGTCGAGCAGCCGCGGATCGAAATGGCCGTGCCATTCGAGCATGCGTGCGATCGATTCCGCCGGCGCCCAGCCCTCCTTATAGGGACGGTTGGAGGTGATCGCGTCATAGACATCGCAGACTGCGCCCATGCGCGCATACAGGCTGATCGCTTCGCCCTTCAGTCCGTGCGGATAGCCGCTGCCGTCATATTTTTCATGATGGTGGAGCACGACATCGGCGGCGATCGGAGGGGCCTGAGGGCTGGCCACGACCAGATCATAGCCGCGCTGGGGATGTTCGCGCACCACGGCAAACTCATCGTCGCTGAGCTTGCCCGGCTTGTTCAATACGGGGTCGGGCACCGCCATCTTGCCGATATCGTGGAGCAGGCCGGCGAGGCCGAGCTCGCGCACGAGATTTTCGTCGAACTCCAGCGTCCGCGCCAAATTGATCATCAGCGCACACACAGCGACCGAGTGCATGTACGTATATTCGTCCTTGCGCTTGAGTCGGGCGATGCCGATCAGCGCCGAAGGATTGCGCGCCACCGATTCCGATATCTCCTCAACCAGCGGCGCGACGCCGCCGATCTCGATCGCGTGCCCCATCCGCGCCTCGCCGAACATCTTCATGACCGCGCGCTTTGACTTGCCGACGATCGTGCGTGCCCGTTCGGTTTCGTCTGCCATGCTGGACGGCCGCATGGCGGCGCGCGGGGCCGCTACGGGACGACCTCGCGCATGCGAGCGTGCTGGCCCGGCTGGGCGGATGGCGGGTGCAGGCGCAGGTGCAGGCGCAGGCGCAGCGCTTTGCGCTGGTACCGCGCCCCGCTCGTCGTCGATTACGATGCCGGGTATGTCGCTGTCGAGCAGGCGGCGCAGATCATCTTCGCTGTCGAGCAGGAAGCGCCGACGCCAGAAGGGGTGTTGTAGCCATGATCCTTCCATCGCGTGGACGAACATGCCCAGCCTGACCTCTTCAAGCGGCACTTTCCGCAGCATGATGACTAGCCGAGCCTCCCCATCGCCCGCTGACGGTGCGACAGGCTATGTTAGGACCGATAGGTTAGCGGTTGGTTAGAGAGCCCCGATCCCGGCAACTTGCGGAGAGCCGACGGGTCAAAGCTCCGGCAGCTTTTGTTCCGCGCGGCCCCAGTCCTTGAGCGAACGAGAGCCGGCGCGTTTCAGCAATTCAGTGCCATCGGCGATGGTGAAAGGGCTCGCTTTGTCGATACCCTCCAGCTCGTCCCAGCTGATCGGGGCCGCGACGGGAGCGTTCGGCCGCGCGCGCGCCGTATAGGGAAGGACGGCGGTGGCGCCGCGCTGGTTGCGCAGCCAGTCCAGGAAGATCCGCCCGCGCCGCTCGACCTTCTTCATATTGGCTGTGAAGCGGTCCGGATAGGCCTGCGCGATCGCTTTGGAGAAGCGACTGGCAAAATCCTTTACCACGACCCAGTCGCGGCTGGCGTCGAGCGGAGCGACCACATGCACCCCCTTGCCGCCCGACAGTAACGGCCAGGTGGCAAGCCCGATTTCGCCCAGCACGTCGCGCAGCTGGATTGCCGCGCGTTTAACCTCATCGAACCCGAGGCCTTCGTCGGGATCGAGGTCGAAAACCAGCCGGTCGGGCATCTCGACATCGGCAACCTTGGAGCCCCAGCCGTGGAATTCGATCGCGCCCATCTGCACGCAGGTGAGCATGCCGCGCGCATCATCGACATAGAGATAAGGTTCCTCATGCCCGTCCTTCTCGCGGATCGGGACATGCTTGACGGCGTCGCCGAAGCTGCCGGCGTCATGCTTCTGGAAGAAGCAATGTTTGGCGCGGCCCTGGGGGCAGCGGACGAGGCTGACGGGGCGATCGGCGAGCCACGCGAGAATCGGGTCGGCCATGAGCGCATAATAATCGGCGAGCTGACCCTTGGTGATGCCGCTTTCAGGATAGATGATACGGTCCGGGTTGCTGATGTGGACCAATTCCGGGGCTTTTTCCTTGGCGCGCGCGGTTGGCGAGGAGCGGCTGGAAGGGCCTGTTTCGCTCTTCCCCGCCCCAGGAGCAGGGGGAGGACTGGCCGGAATTTCGCGCACGACGTCCTTCTCGCTCTTATCCTCGCGCAAGCCGATGAAGCTTGGGTGGCGCAGCAATCCTTCATCGGTCCATTCCGTGAAGGCGATTTCGGCGACAAGCTCGGGCTTGATCCAATGCGCACCGCGCACTGCCGCGCGGGGCGCCTTGACGGTCGGCTCCTTGCGTTCGAGCGGCGCCATCTTCTCGACCAGTTCATCGATCAGCGCCATGCCGAAGCCGGTGCCGACCTTGCCCGCGTAACGCAGCTCGCCTTTCTCGTGCAGGCCGAGCAGCAGTGCGCGGAAGCCGCGGCCCTTGTCTGACGGGGTCCAGCCGACGATCACCAATTCCTGGCGGTGGAGGCATTTGACCTTGAGCCAGCTTTGGGTGCGCTTGTCGACGCGATAGTGCGCGTCTGCGCGCTTGGAGACGACGCCTTCCAGCCCCTGCTTGCACAGGCTATCGAACAATTTCTCGCCATTGCCGAGGACATGGTCGGAGAAGCGGATTGCTTCCGGCGCGTCGATCAGCAGACCCTTCAGTCTTTCCTTTCGATCCAGATTGGGAAGCCCTGTCAGATCCTCGCCGTCCAGCGTGAGAAGATCGAACGCGAAATAAGCGAGATTGCCGCTGCCCTCCTTCAGGCTCGCCTGAAGCGCCTGGAAACTTGGCCGGCCATCCTGATCGAGCGCGACAACTTCACCATCGATCAGCGCCGAGCCTTCGAGCTGTGCGGCCGCCTTTACGATCGGCGCGAACCGGTCCGACCAGTCGAGCCCGGTGCGGGTGTAAGCCTTGGCCTTGCCGCCGCCGACCGCGATCAGCGTGCGATAGCCGTCATATTTGATCTCGTGCAGCCAGTTCGAGCCTGACGGCACGTGATCGACCAACGTGGCGAGCTGCGGCTTCAGGAAGGGCGGCATCTTTCCCGCGCCCTTCCCAGCGGGTTTGACCTTGACCGGTTTAGGTGGGGGTGCCGCGACATCGGGCTGGTCGTCCGCACCGCGGTTGCTGTTCCATTCGCTCTTGCCCCCCTTGCCGGACGCGATTTCGGTCATGGTGCGGCCGCTCGCGACGCTGGTCAGACAGCGGTCGACCAGGTCGCCGCTGCCGCCGCTATGTTGGTCGTCGATCTTGCGCAGCAGCCAATTCTCGGTCCGCTCCCCCGAGCGCGGTTTGAGACGGATCAGCAGCCATTCGCCCTTCATCCGCTCGCCGTCGAGGGTGAAGTGGAGATGCCCCTGTTCCAGCGTCTTGCGCGGATCCTTGCCCGGCGCGGGAGTCCAGGTGCCGCGATCCCACAGCATCACCGTGCCGCCGCCATATTGGCCTTTGGGGATAGTGCCTTCGAAGGTGGCGTAGGAAAGCGGATGGTCCTCGGTGCGGACCGCGAGGCGCTTGTCGTCGGGATTGGGGGAGGGGCCGCGCGTCACCGCCCAACTCTTGAGCACGCCGTCGAGTTCGAGCCGGAAGTCCCAATGAAGCCGGGTCGCATCATGCTTCTGGACCATGAAGATATTGTGGCCGGAGCTGGCAGCTACGCCCGCAGGTTCGGCCGTCTTCGTGAAATCGCGTTTCGAATTATATTTGGCGAGAAGGTCGTTCGCCTTCCTGGCGGTCCTGGCCATCAAGCGCGCTTCCGAGCGGGCGCCTTGCGTGCTTCGGGCTTGGCGTCCTTGGTTGCAGCTTTCTTGGCTGCGGTCGCGCGCGCGGGAGCTCTGGCGGCCTTGGTCTTCACCGCCTCGTCATTGGCCGCATTGGGTTTTTCCAGGCTGCGCTTGAGCGCGGCCATCAGGTCGACCACGTTCGAGCCGCGCGACTGGGCGGGCGTTTCCTCCTCGTCGGTCTCGATCGTCTTGCCCTTGCGCTTCTTCTCGATCAGCTCCTTGAGCGCGTCGACATAGCGGTCGTGATATTCGCCTGCATCGAAACTATTGCTCTTCTTTTCAATCAGGCTGGTGGCGAGATCGAGCAGATCATCGTCCGGCTTGGCCTCCCCAATGTCGCGGAAATAGGCTGAGGCCTTGTTGACCTCGTCGGCATAGCGCAACGTCTCCAACACCATGCCGCGTCCGCAGGGTTTGAGGCTGACGACATATTCGCGGCCGCGCAGCGCGAGTTGGCCCAGTCCGATCTTCTTCGATTTCCGAAGTGCATCGCGCAAGACAATGAAGGCTTCTTCCGCCAAATCGTCGGCGGGCACGACATAATAGGGCTTGTCGTAATAGATCGCATCGATCTCGCCCTGATCGACAAACTGGGTGAGTTCGAGCGTCTTTTTGCTCTCGAGCTTGACGCTCTCGATCTCCTCGTCGGTGATCAGGACATATTTGCCCTTCTCATATTGGTAGCCTTTGACGATCTCCTCGGGATCGACCGGCCCGATCCCGGGCGCGACCTTCTCATATTTGATGCGCTTGCCCGAGGGTTCGTGGATCTGATTGAACGCGACGGACGCGCCGCTCTTCGTCGCGGAATAAATCTCCACCGGGATCGAGACTAAAGCGAGCCTGATCTGACCTTGCCAATAGGCGCGCGCTGCCATCGTTCGTCCCTTCGTTGCGAGGACGATTCAAAGCCTGAGGCGGACGGCGGTTCCGGCGATCAGTCGACCCAGTCGAGCCCGATCTCGCGATAGAGGCCGCGATCCTCCTCCCAGCGCGGATTGACCTTCACGTGGAGGAAGAGGTGAACTTTCTGTCCGGTGATGCGGCTCAGCTCCTCGCGCGCCTTCTGGCCGATCTCTTTCAGTCGCGCGCCGCGATGCCCGAGGATGATCGCGCGCTGCGTGTCGCGCGCGACCAATATCTGCTGATGGATCGCCACCGACCCGTCGCGCCGCTCTTCATATTTCTCGGTCTCGATTGCGCTGTCATAGGGAAGCTCGGCGTGAAGCTGGAGGTAAAGCTGTTCACGCGTAACCTCGGCCGCCAGCATGCGTTCCGACGCATCCGAAACCTGATCCTCCGGAAAATGCCACGGGCTTTCCGGCATGCGTTTGGCCAATTCGGCCTTCAGTTGCGGTACGCCGTCGCCCGAAAGAGCGGACACGAAGAAGATGGCTTCCGGGTCGAGCATGCCCTGAAGCTCGGCGGCGAGACCGAGCATCGGCTCTTTGGTGGCTATGTCGACCTTGTTGAGCACCACGATCTTGGGTTCGGGCCGCGCCGCGATCTGATCGACCAGCGTGCGGGCGGTGCTGCCGAACTTGCCCTTGGCATCGATCACGAGCGCGATCAGATTCGCATCCTCCGTTCCACCCCAGGCGGCGGCGACCATCGCCCGATCGAGCCTGCGGCGCGGATCGAAGATGCCAGGCGTGTCGACCAGCAGCAATTGCGCCTCGCCCTCGATCGCGATTCCCATCAGCCGGGCACGCGTGGTCTGCGCCTTGGGGCTGACAATCGCGACCTTCTGGCCGACCAGCGCATTGACCAAGGTAGATTTGCCCGCATTGGGCGCGCCGACCACCGCGACCAGCCCACAGCGCTCACTCATTTCAATTGCTCCAGCAGCGCCGTGGCGGCCGCTTTTTCCGCTTCCTGTTTGGATGATCCGTCGGCGGTGGCGCTGCCGCCGCGCTTGCCGCCGACCTCGACCTTGACCGTGAAGACCGGGGCGTGGTGGGGGCCGCTTTGCCCGACCAGCGTGTAAACGGGGGGTGCGCACTGGCGCGCGGCGGCCCATTCCTGGAGCGCGGACTTCGGATGTTTGGGCGCCTCGCTGCCGCGATCCAGTCGTCCCGCCCACGCGCGACGGACGAAGGCGGCAGCGCCCTCCAGTCCGGTTTCCAGATAGAGCGCGCCGATCAGCGCCTCGACCGCGTCGCCGACGACATTGTCGCTCGTCTGCGCCCCGTCGTCGCGTGCCTGCTTGCCCAGGATCAGGTGCGCGGGCACGCCCAGATCGCGGCCGACTTCGGCGCAGGTTTCGCGACTGACCGCCACATTCAGCCGCGCCGACAACTTACCCTCCGGGTCGTCCGGGAATAGCTCATAAAGCCAGGTCGCGACCGCCAGCCCAAGTACCCGATCACCCAGGAATTCGAGCCGCTGGTAGCTCGGCCCACCCTGGCTGCCATGCGTCAGCGCGCGGCGGAACAGCGAAATATCGCGCGGCGAATGGCCGATCGCGTCGCGGATCCAGGCGGAAAGAGCGGTGTCAGGCGTCATGTTCTTCGACTGCGGCATAAGAAACGCGGATCGATATCGAGCCGGCCGGTAATCGGCTTCAGCCGAAAACGGACGGTACGTGTCCACGGTCCAGCGCTCTAGAACAATGCCGCCCCACGTCAAATCCGCGCGTCGGGCAAGGCTACCCGCGGTCCGCCGCAACCGACCGCCGCTGAGCCCATCGGGCATCCGGTCCCGCCGACCGGCGGGGCGCCGTCACTTCTTGCCGGCACCTTCGAGCAATGCGTCCAGGCCCTGCTGATCCTTTACCGCATAGGTTTGGCGATCGATGAGGTCGCCCGTATCCCAGAGGAACGGGAGAAGGCCGCCCGCCAGGCCTGTCTGCGTTACATATTTCATCCAGTGCGCGCGAGACGCCAGATGCTTGGGCAGATCGAGCGGCGTAGTCCGCCGCGGCGCGCCATATTCGCCCATCAGCACAGGTATGCCCTTGCTCGCGAACAGCTGGTTGCCGAGCGTCATATGCGCATCGACTACGTCCTCTTCGCCCCAGGTGGCGTTACGGTCCGGCTCGATCGTGGAGTGAAAATCCTTACCCCAATAATAGAACATTTTCCCCCAACTTGCGTCCTCGCTGAGGATGCAGAAATTGGGTGGGGTGTAGAAATGCGGCTCGACGATCAGTCGATCGGCGGCCGTATCGGTGGGCATGCGGTTCCACAACGTCTTGGCAAGATCCATGCTGACGTTCGGCAACTGCAGCACCAGCACGCGGTGCGAGTTCTTGCCGCCGGTCGCACGGACTGCGTCGATGAATGTCTGGTGATAGGCGTAGAGGACCTCCATGTTCGTCGCATTGTCGCAATTAGGCTCATTCGCGCTGGCGAACATCAGCCGCTGATCGAAACCGCGCATATGCGTGGCGATCTGCTCCCAAAAAGCCTTCTGCTTGGCGGCGACACTATCCTTCTTGGCGGGCGTGACATTGTTTTCGAGCCAACCGCCATCCCAATGGATATTGAGCAGCACATACATGTTGGCAGTGATGCAATATTGTACGACCTGCTTGACGCGATCTAGCCAGGACGTCTTGATCTCGGCCGTCGACGGGTCTGAATATTGATCCCACGAACATGGCAGCCGGATCGCGTCGAAACCCAATGCCTTGGCCTTGTCGATCAGACCTTGGGTGATCATGGGATTACCCCAGGCAGTTTCCCCGCCGATTGCCTCCAATGTGTTGCCGATGTTCAAGCCAAGCTTGATGTGAGCGGCGAGGTCCACGGCCGTCCCCATGCCGGTGGGGTCGGCCGGGAGCGGGTTTTTGTTGTAGCTGGGGTACAAGCCGGTCGGTGCCGGCGTCGGAGTGGGGGCTGGAGTAGGCGTTGGAGTCGGGGCAGGCGTGGGCGAGGACTCGCTTCCACCGCCTCCACACCCTGTGAGCGCCAATGCCATCGTTGAAGCAAGAAGTTGACGTCTCGCAAGCCGCACCGTTCTCTCCCCCTATCTCGCATCCGGCGTTGCTCATCCCGAAGGGAAGGAGCTCTCACCACCGATGGCCATCGGATATGTCATACAAAATGGCTCCAGCCAATAAATTTTCGCCTGTGAAATCGTTCGGCGTGGTTGAAAACCTCGTCGAGCTGAAGAAGGGCCTTTCCCGAGGCGTTCCAAAAAGGGGCCGCGGGCGCGGCGCGCGCCGAATCAAACGCCCAGCAATTCCTCAAGCTCGGCAGGTTTGAGCTCGCGCGCGAGCTGATCCATCCGGCATTGGCGGGGTGCTTTGTCGGGCCGCCAGCGCAGGAAGGTAGTGCCGTGACGGAAACGGCAACCGGTGACCTGATCATAGCGAACCTCAATCACCAGTTCGGAGCGGAGCGGCTCCCAGGCGGCGGAGCGCTCGGTGGCCCAGCGGCTCTGCCCGCCGGGGGCGTCGCCGGTGAAGCCCGGCGGCTCGATCAACGGCTCAAGCTTTGCCTTGAGTGCCTGTTTGCTCTCAGCATCGAATGAGGAGGTGAAGCCGACATGGTCGAGCTTGCCGCCCTCATTGAAAAGGCCGAGCAGCAACGACCCGACCGCTTTTTTTGTCGTGCCGGCATAGCGGAAACCTCCAACCACGCAGTCGGCGGTGCGATGCTGCTTGACCTTGGCCATCGCGCGCTCGCCCGGACGGTAAGGCAGATCGAGCCGCTTCGCGATCACGCCGTCGAGCGCGGTCCCCGCCCGTGCCAGCCAGGATTCGGCCTCGATCGCCGATCGGGTGATGGGGGAAAGCAGTAGCCGCTGATTGTGAGTTCCGGCGTGGAACGATTCGAGCGCGGCGCGGCGATCGCCGAAGGGTAAGGTGGCCAGATCGCGTCTGCCGAGCACCAGGCAATCGAACAGGATCAGCTGCGCGGGCGTAGCAGCCGCCAGCTTGCGGATGCGGCTTTCGGCCGGATGAAGCCGCATCTGCAATGCGGCGAAGGACAGGCTGTCCCCCGTGGCGATGGTGAGTTCGCCATCGAGCACGAATCGCTGCTCTGCCAATCCACGCAGCATCTCAACCACTTCCGGGAAGAACCGTCCGAGCGGCTTCCCAGATTTGGAGATCAGGGCGACGTCTTCCCCGTCGCGATAGGCAAGGCAGCGGAACCCGTCCCACTTGGGTTCAAAAGCCCATTCGGGTCCGACCGGCAGCGCATCGGTGAGCCGGGCTTCCATCGGTGCCATCGCGGTGTCGTCCGCTTCCATGAGCGGATGAACGCGCGAGCCGCCCCAAGTTCCTGTTCTGACGACTCAAGCTAAGCCTTGTCGAGTTCGGACGAATCCCCGGATAAGAAGGCGCGGAAAAAGGAGTACCGGATGTTCCTGTTCCGCGGCCGTGAATCGCATCCGCGTTCCTTTGTGAAGGCGGTCAGCTGGCGTACGCTTGGCTCGATCGACACCTTCATTCTCGGCTTCATCTTTACCGCCGACCTGAAAACCGCGGGCTCTATCGCGGGCACCGAGGTGGTGACCAAGATCCTGCTTTATTATTTCCACGAACGGCTGTGGGCGCTGGTGCCGTGGGGGCATGGGCCCCGCGAACAGCATGACGACGCCTTGACCGCGACCGTCCCCCAACCCTAAGGGGCTTCGCGCGTCTGCCGGCAAGGCAGCGCACACAGCGTGGCGGTTGTAGCTCAGTTGGTTAGAGCATCGGTTTGTGGTACCGAGGGTCGCGGGTTCAAGTCCCGTCATCCGCCCCACTTTTCAGGCTTTCGAACAAGCGCGGACAATATTATTGCGCTAGGAAGCAACTTTCTTAGCGAGATAGAATCATGCCCGCGGTCTGGGACCTCCCCGATTTTGACGCCCACGAAGGCGTCCACTTCTTTTCCGATCCCGCCTCGGGGCTGCGCGCGGTCATCGCGATTCACTCGACCCATCTAGGCCCGGCCGCCGGCGGCACGCGTTTCTGGCATTATGCCGACGCTAACGACGCGGTGACCGACGCGCTGCGGCTGTCGCGCGGCATGAGTTTCAAGAATGCGATGGCGGGCCTGCCGGTTGGTGGCGGCAAAGGCGTGATTCTCGCCGATCGTGCGGGCACCAAGACATCCGAAATGCTCGCCGCCTTCGGTCGCGCGATCGATTCGCTCGGCGGACGTTATGTCACTGCCGAGGATGTCGGCATGGGCGAGGCGGATCTGGTCGCGATCGGCCGCGAGACGCGCCACGTATCGGGCCTGCCGGTTGGTGCAGGCCATGCCGGCGGCGATCCTGGCCCATCGACCGCGCTGGGCGTGTTCCTTGGCGTCAAGGCGGCGATCAGGCGCGCGCTCGGCCGGGACAGCGCGGCGGGCGTGCATGTCGCGATTCAGGGGGTGGGCTCGGTTGGCGGTGGGCTCGCGCGGCTGCTCGCGGGTGAAGGGGCGAAGCTGACGCTGGCCGATGTGGACGACGCTCGCGCCAGGCATCTGGCGGCCGAACTGGGCGGTAGCGCCGTCGATGCCGCGCAAATCCTGTCGGTAGAGGCGGACGTGGTCAGCCCGTGCGCTCTCGGAGCGATCCTGACCGCCGACTCGATTGCGAAGCTCAACACGCCAATCGTGGCGGGTGGCGCCAACAACCAGCTTGCGACGCCCGAGGACGGCGACCGGCTGCACGCGCGCGGCATCCTCTATGCGCCGGATTATGTCATCAACGCGGGCGGCATCATTAACGTCACGCTCGAATATCTGGGCCAGGGCGACCGCGCCGAGGTCGAGGCGCGGCTGAAGCAGATTCCTGGCCGGCTCGAGACGATTTGGACGGAAAGCGCCGCCACCGGCGAGACCGAAGCCCGCGTCGCCGATCGCATGGCGATGAAGCTGATCGGGCGGAGCTGATCTACGCCTCGTATCGGCTCGTCGGGTCGCGGTCGCGTTAGTATCGGTGCGCGAGCGGGAAGGGTGGCAGCCAGGCTTCGCGGCGGACAGTCCAGAGTTCGTAGGTCGGCATCAGCTGATCGGGCGCGTCGAGCGCGCCGATACTCACCTCTATCTCGTCCCCGCTGCGCTGGAAGACCGAGGAACCGCAGCGCGGGCAGAAATGGCGGCCGGCAAAATCGCGCGTCTCGCCTTGGATGGTCACTGCGTCCTGTGGGAAAATCCCGGAGGCGTGGAACAGCGCGCCATGATGCTTGCGGCAATCGAGACAGTGGCACAAGCCGACGCGATAAGGGCGCCCGGACGCCACGATGCGGACATCGCCACACAGGCAGCCACCGGTGAATTGCTCCATATGTCCCTCCTTGGGTCCGGACCTAATTCGCCTCCGGCATCGAGCCGGCTTCGGCTGGTATCCTGCCGCGCACATGCTCGCGATAGGCGGTGTAGATGCCGCTGGCCGCGATCAGGGCTGCGCCCGCGAGCATCAGCCAGGTCGGCGGCGTCAGGAAAACGAGCCAGCCGATAGTTATGCCCCACACGATCTGCAGATAATCGAGCGGCACCACCACCGAGACCGGCGCAAAGCGCAGCGAGGCGGTCATGGAGAGCTGGGCAAAGCCGCCGAGCAGGCCGGCACCCGCCAACAGCCCGAGCGTGGGCAGATCGTGGTTATGGCCGAAAAACGGCAGCATCGCCGCGCCGGCGAGTGTGGTGAAGATCGTGAACCAGAAGACGATCGCCTCCGTCCGTTCGGTCCGGCTGATCTGGCGGATGGTGATCATCACCCCGGACTGGCCGACCGCGGCGGCGATTCCGACCAGCAGGCCGAGCCCGGTCACGCCATTGCCCGGACGCGCCACGAGCAGCACCCCGACAAAGCCGACCGCCACCGCGCACCACCTGCGGACGCCGATCTTTTCCGCGAGCAGGATGCCCGACAGGAGGGTGGCGAGGATGGGTGCGGCATAAGTCAGCGTCGTCGCCTCGCCCAGCGGCAGCAGCGCCAGCGCGCCGAAGGTCAGCAGCATGGAAATCAGCCCGACCACCGATCGCGTCAGATGCGCCAGCGGCGCGCTCGTGCGGACCGCCGACCAGCCAGGCCCGACCGCGATCCAGCCGCCGACGACCAGCAGCGCCCAGACGTTGCGGTAGAAGATCATCTCGGGCGTGGTCACGCCATGCTCGCTCGCCGCCTTCAGCAGCGCCGACATTCCGGCAAAGGCAGTCGCCGAGCTCGCGCGCAACGCGATTCCGAAAAGCCGGCGTTCTGGGGGGGAATCGCGCATGATACAGGCGCTTGGCCGCTGCGCCATTCCGGTGCAACCCGCCTTTCCACGCCGCCCCGGCTCGACTAAGGCGTAACCGAGTTCCCGCATGCACCGCTTCGCCAATCCCGCCCGCTTCGTGCGCCTCGCGCGCCCACTCACCGCCTGGCTCGTGTGGGGCGGCATCGCGCTGACCGCGATCGCGCTTGGCGGCGGGCTGCTGCTGACCCCGCCCGATTACCTGCAAGGCGATACCGTCCGCATCATTTACATCCATGTCCCCACGGCATGGCTCGCCATGGCGGGATGGGGTGGGATTGCGGCGGCGAGCTTCGCGCAATTGGTGTGGCGCCACCCGCTCGCGCACGTCGCGGCGCGCGCCTGTGCCGGGCCGGGCGCGGCCTACGCCGCAATCTGCCTGATCACCGGGTCGATCTGGGGCAGGCCGACCTGGGGAACCTGGTGGGAATGGGACGGGCGACTGACGTCGATGCTGATTCTGTTCTTCCTCTATCTGGCTTATATCGCGCTCGCGCAGGCGGCAGGGCGCGGTGAGGGCGGGCAGCGGATAGCCGCGATCTTCGGGCTGATCGGCGCGATCAACCTGCCGATCATCCATTTCTCGGTTCTGTGGTGGCGCACGCTCCATCAGGGCGAGAGTATCGGGCTGACCGGCTCGACCATAGACAGCAGCATCCTGTGGCCGCTGCCGATCGCGATGATCGGGTTCAGCCTGATCTTCATGGGCGTGGTACTGATGCGGATGCGCGCGATGCTGGCCGATGCCAAGGTCGAGGCGCGGCTCAAGCGGCTGGCGGCATGAACGCCGCGATGAACGCCTGGCCCTTCGTGATCGCCGCTTATGCGGTCGCGATCATCGGCACGGTCGGATTGGTCCTTTGGGCGGCGATTGTACTTCGTCGCGCCGAAAAACGCGCCGATGCGCTCGATCGGCAGCAAAAACCATGAAGCCGAAGACGCAGCGACTGACGCTCGGCTTGTTCGCGGTGGCGGCGATCGTTGCCGCCGCCCTGCTTGCGCTGTCGGCGCTCAAGGATCAGGCCGCTTATTATTATACGCCGAGCGATGCCGCGAAAGCGCATCTCCAGCCGGGTGCCGCCGTACGGCTTGGCGGAATGGTGGAGAAGGGGTCGCTCACGCGCCTTCCCGACGGTGTCACGATCCGTTTTGTCGTCACCGACGGCGGCGCCAGCGTTCCCGTTCGCTTCCAGGGAATCGTGCCGGCCTTGTTCCGCGAAGGGTCGGGCGTGGTTGCGGACGGGCGGTTCGACGCCACCGGCCTGTTTGTAGCCGACACGATCCTCGCAAAGCATGACGAACGCTATATGCCGCCCCAGGTCGCGGGCGCGATGCACAAGAGCAAGAGTCTGGCGAAATGATCGCCGAGGCCGGGCTCGCCGCATTGTGGCTGGGTGCAGCTTTGTGCGCGTTGCAGCTGTTCGCGGCGGCCATTGCCGTGCGTGGCGAAAGCGAACTGGCTGCGATCGTGCGCCCGGTGGCGGTCGCGCAGGCTGCGCTTACCGCGACCGCCTTTGCACTGCTGATCTGGCTGTTCGTGCGGGTCGATCTGTCGGTGCTGCTCGTCGCGCAAAACGACTATAGCCTGAAGCCTTTTCTCTACCGCTTCGCCGCGACCTGGGGGAATCACGAAGGCTCGATGCTGATGTGGGTGACGATCCTCGGCCTTGCCGGGGCGGCGGTCGCCATGTTCGAGCGCAAGCTGGAGACGCGCACCCTCCTGGCGACGCTCGGCGGCCAGGCGGTGATCGGCCTCGGCTTCTATGCCTTCCTGTTGTTCGCCTCCAACCCCTTCGCGCGGCTCGATCCGCCCCCGGCGGAAGGGCAGGGGCTCAATCCGCTGCTGCAGGATCCCGGCCTCGCCTTCCATCCGCCGACGCTTTATCTCGGCTATGTCGGGCTTTCGGTCGCCTTCTCCTTCGCGATCGGCGCGCTCGTCACGCGCGATGTCGGCCCGGCCTTCGCCAAGGCTATGCGGCCTTGGGTGCTCGGAGCCTGGATATTCCTGACGATCGGTATCACCGCCGGCAGCTATTGGGCTTATTACGAGCTCGGCTGGGGCGGCTGGTGGTTCTGGGATCCGGTCGAGAATGCGTCGCTGATGCCATGGCTCGCGGCGACCGCCTTGCTCCATTCGGCGACGGTGCTGGCGACGCGCGACGGTTTGCGGGCATGGACCTTGATGCTTGCGGTGGTGGCCTTTTCGATGAGCATGATCGGCACATTCCTGGTGCGTTCCGGCATCCTCACTAGTGTGCATGCCTTCGCGGTCGATCCGCGCCGCGGTACTTTCCTGCTGGTCTTGCTTTTCCTGTATATCGGCGGCGCTTTGGCCCTGTTCGGCGCGCGTGTCGGCACAGTGCGCGAAGGCTCGCGTTTCGATCTGGTCAGCCGCGAAGCGGGGTTGGTCGCCAACAATCTGCTCTTGTCGGTGATTCTCGGTGTCGTGTTGATCGGCACGCTCTATCCGCTGATCGCCGAGGCGCTGGGCGTGAAAATCTCGATCGGCCCGCCTTATTTCAACCTTGCTGCGGGGGTGCCGGCGCTGGTGCTCGTCACCGTGATGGCTGCCGGACCGCTGCTGCGCTGGCGACGTGACGATGGCAGGATGCTCTTACGACGGGTTGCGCCCGCTGCTACGGTGGCGCTGCTCGCCCTCATCCTGGTCACGTTGTTCGCGCCCCCGATCGGCCTGCTGCCGTTGCTCGGCCTCGCGCTCGCGGCGGGGCTCGCGCTCGCGAGCATCGCGCCGCTCTGGCGCCGCAACTTGCTGCGCACGCCCTTGTTCACATGGGGCATGGTGCTGGCGCATCTCGGCGTCGCGGTGAGCCTTGCCGGGGTGGCATGCGACAGCAGCTTCACGGTCGAGAAACTGGTCGCCGCGCGGATCGGGGAGACGGTCGCGATCGGCCCCTATCAGGTGCGCTTCGCCGGGCTCGACCCGGTTTTCGGGGAGGATTGGCAGGCGCTGCAGGCGACGCTGGAGGCGCGGCGCGGGAGCGGCGGCGCGCTCATCCTCAACCCGCAGGCGCGCACATTCTGGGCGCCGCCGACCGAAACCAGCGAGACCGCGATCCATACCGCGCTCGATGGCCAGCTTTATACCGTGCTCGGCAAGCAAGCGGGCGAGGGGCGCTGGCAGTTGCGCCTGTGGTGGAAGCCGTTCGTGACCTTGATCTGGGCGGGCGGCGCGCTGATTGCGATCGGCGGCGCGCTCGCCTTGGTCGGGCGTGTGCGCCGCCGCCATCGTCCGGCGCGGGAGGGCTGGTAGTGAAGGATCGCGCGAAATGGGCGCCGCTCGTCCTCTTCATTCTGCTCGGCGCCGCGTTGAGCTATGGCCTCGCCAAGCCCGAGGATCGCAACATAACCTCGAAGATGATCGGGGCGTCGGTGCCCTCCTTTGTCTTGCCGCCGGCGGCTTCGGGGCTGCCGGGGCTGACGAGTGCTGAGCTTGCCAGCGGCAAGCCGCATCTGGTCAATATTTTTGCCAGCTGGTGCCTGCCCTGCATCGCCGAGGCACCGCAGCTGAAGGCGATCGCCGATGCCGGCGTGCCGGTGGTCGGCATCGCGGTCCGCGACAGGCCGGAAGCGCTTGCGCGCTTTCTCGCGCGCAACGGCAATCCTTTCAAGGCGATCGGCGCCGATGATGCCAGCCAGGTTCAAATGGCGTTCGGCTCGTCCGGCGTACCGGAAAGTTTCGTCGTCGATGGCAAGGGCATGATCCGCCAGCAGACGATCGGACCGCTCAATCCGCAGGACGTGGCCGGCGTTATCGCGGCGGTAAAAGCGGCCCGATGAAACGCCTGTTGCTAGTCGTGGCTCTGGCCGCCGCACCTGTGCTCGCCGACAGCGATCTGCCGCCCGCGCCGCTTGCTTATACGCAATTGCCCGATCCGCAGCAGGAAGCCCGGGCCAAGGCGCTGATGGAGACGATCCGCTGCCTGGTCTGCCAGGGTCAGTCGATCGCGGACAGTGACGCCGAACTCGCCGGCGACATGCGCGCGATGGTGCGCCAGCGCGTCGCGGCGGGGGAGAAGCCGGCTGCGATCCGCGCATGGCTGGTGCGGCGCTATGGTGCCTGGGTGAGCTACGATCCGCCGCTCGATCGGACCACTTGGATCCTGTGGGCGGCGCCCCTGCTGTTCGTCACCATCGGGGCGATAGTGGCGGCACGCAGCTTTCGGCGGAGAGGGCGGTGACCGGTTGGCTCATCTCGATCCTGCTTGCACTGGCGGTGGCCGCGGGGCTGGCGCTTGCCGCCCGTCCTTCGCGTGGCGCGCTATACGTCATCGGCATCGCGGTGCTGTTCGGGCTGGCGGGCTATGCGTGGCAGGGCAACCCCGGGTTGCCCGGGCGTCCCACCCCGCCCAGCGCGGGCACGCCCGGCCAGGACACGTTGTTTGCGCACGAGCGCAAAGTTTGGCTCGAGACGGTCGGCTTCGATGCCCTCCAGCTCGACGCAGCCGATGCCTTCATCAGCAATGGCGATCCCGATTATGCGGTCGGGCTGCTTCGCGGTGATGTGCAGCGCGAGCCGAAAAGCATGATGCTCTGGCTCGGGCTCGGCAATGCGCTCCAGGCCCAGGCGGGAGGCATGCTGACGCCTCCTGCCCATTACGCCTTCGAACGCGCCGCCGCCGCGGTGCCGCCGGGCTATCCAGCGCCGCAATATTTCCTCGGTCTTGCTTATCTGCAGATGAAGGATGTGGATGGCGCCGAGGCCACCTGGCGCGATCTGCTCGCCAAGACGCCCCGGGATGCGCCGTGGCGCCCCAGGTTGGAGGCGCGGCTCGCTTTGGTCGAGAAATTCCGCGCCGCGCGTTAGCCCATGTTCTTGACGGACCACGAGGAAGCGCGGATCGTAGGGGCGCGCGGATTGTCGCGGCGGATAGAGCGGGGCTTCGACGATGGCGACCGGCGCGTGGGCGCAAGCTGCGACCGATGACGAGGCGGTACTGGAATCACTGGTGCGCGCGCTGGAGCGGCGTGACACCTTATCCGAGGCAGAACGTGACGCGCTCGCGCAGGCGATCGCAGAAGTCCGTATATATGCGCCGAACGACACGTTGATCCGCGCCGGCGCGACCGCCGAATACAGCACTCTGCTCGTCAGCGGGCTGCTCGGCCGGGCTTATTATATGTCGGAGGGTAAGCGGCAGATCGTAGCGATGCATCTGCCGGGTGACTTCGTCGATCTGCACAGCCTGCTGCTCAAACGCCTCGATCATGACGTGGTCGCGCTCACCGATGTTCGTGTCGCGCTCTTCCCGCACGCGATCCTGCGGCGGCTGACCGAGACCGAACCGCACCTGGCGCGGATGCTGTGGCTGCTGACGGTAATCGATGCCGCGATCCACCGGGAATGGACCGGGCGGCTCGGCCATTCGGCGGCAGTGCGGATCGCGCAGCTGCTATGCGAATTGCAGGCGCGCATGACGGTGGTGGGCATGGCGACTCCCGAGGGGTTCGCGATCGATCTCACCCAGGCCGATCTTGGCGACATGACCGGCCTCACCCCGGTCCACGTCAATCGCACCCTGAGAAAGCTACGCGAGGCCAATCTGGCGGTGGTGCGTGACGGCTATGTGTCGATTCCCGATCTCGCGCACCTGCGCGACTTTGCCGGTTTCGATCCGACCTATCTGTACATGGAAAAGCGGCCCCGCTGAGTGCCCGCTTGAGTCCGCAAGCTGAACGGCGCTCGAGCCCGCGCCGGTTGCAAACAGCTTCCTATCATATATGATTTATCCGACGACTGCACGCTGCCTCGACCGGTTCCCGGCGTGAGGAAAAACAACATTGGCGCGCGGGGTCAGGGAGAGAGAAATGCGCACCGTTGCCGCCCGGCTGGGCTTGGCCCTTATTCTGACAACCGGAATCGGAGTGGCCGGGGCCCAGTCGCTCAATCCCGGCTTCATGAGCCGTGAGGAGATCATTCATTACTCGCCCGACTGGACCGGCGAGCGCTTTCCCGATGGCCGCCCGAAGGTGCCCGACTCGGTTCTCGACCGGATGCGCAAGGTTACGCTGGAAGAGGCCTGGGCGACGCTGCGCTCGGCCGGTTTCAACCACCAATATGAGGATGGCTGGGTCACCCTTTTCCCGGACAAGGTACTGGTCGGACGCGCACTCACAGCGCAATGGGTGCCGGGTCGGCCAGACATCCAGAAGGTGATCGAGGCCGACGGCAGCCGGATGAAGCGGATCGGCGAGCAGAATGCCTGGCCGGTCGACATGCTCCAGCCGCGCGACGTCTATGTCGCGGATCATTTCGGCCTCAAGCAGGACGGCCCGTCGATCGGTGACAATGTCGGAAACGCCATCTACGCACGCACCGGCAACGGCATCGTCTATGATGGCGCGGTTCGCGATATCGAAGGACTCAAGGAACTACCGAATTTCGTCGCCTTCGTACGTTCCTACGATCCGTCGCATCATTTCGGCAGCCTTCGCACCGGCGCGCGGCTCAATTCGACGATGGTGAGCATCAATGGCCCCACCCGGATCGGCAAGGCGACCGTGATGCCGGGCGATGTCGTACTGGGTCGCGACGGCGGTGTGCTGTTCATTCCGGCGCAGCTGGCGGAACGCGTCGTCCGCGAATCCGAAGAAGTGCGGATGTCTGATATTTTCGGACACCAGCGGCTTCGCGAGAAGAAATATACTGCCGGGCAAATCGACGCGCGCTGGTCGCCGGAGATCGAGACCGACTTTATCGCCTGGCTCAAGGCCAACCGGACGAAGCTGCCGGTGCCGCCCGAGAGCGTCGATTACGTCATCGAAACACGTCCGCGCCGCCAATCCGCTCCGCCGGGCTCCTGATCGGGCGCCAGAGGGACTGCCGAGCCGAAGAAAAGGAGTGGATGATGGGAAGCAGTGGACAATCATGCACCGGTGATATGCGCGGTGGCCGCGCGCGCTTGAGCGCGATCGGCCGCGTGCCGGGCTTGCTGGCTACTTATGTTCTTATCGTCTTCGCCGCCGTACTGGCCATGCAGCCCGCCGCAGCGCAGTCCGCGCCGCAGGGACACAAGATCCTCTTCTTGGCCGGTCCCAAGGAGCATGGCGCGCCCGGCCGGCACGAATATGAAAAGGACCTGCGCGAACTGGCCTGGCAATTGGAACATGCTGACAATGTGAAAGGCGTCACGACCGAGGTGATCGTCGGCAAGCCGCCGCGGGATCTGAGCCGCTACGAGGACGCAGCCGTGATCGTGATCGACGGCAATGGCGACTGGCGCAAGCAAGAGACCGGGATGCTGTTCCAGCAGTTCGAGGATACGAACGGCCGTACCTATGATCCGGAGACCACGGCCTTTCTCCAGAAATTCGACGCGCTGATCAAGCGCAAGAATATCGGCCTGGTCGTCTATCACTATACGATGTGGGTCGATAATTGGGTTGGCCGCAATTATTTCCGGGATTGGCTCGGCGGGCTGTGGATACCCTATTCCTCGCACAATCCGGTCGACACCTGGAGCGTCCGCCCGATCGCGGGCGTCGCGCATCCCGTCCTGCGCGGTGTGAAGCCCTGGACCTATCGCGAGGAAATGTATTCGCGCTATTTCCTGGTCGACAATCCGGGACGGACCATATTGCTGGAGGCGACGCCCGCCAAGGTGACCAACGGCGCGACCGGCCCAATCTCCTGGGCCTATGATCGGCCGGACGGCGGCCGATCGTTCGTGTGGGGCGGATCGGACTTCCACGACAATATGCACCTGATCGCCGACTATCGCCGCTATCTTCTGAACGGCATCATATGGGCAGCCAAACTGGACGTCCCTGCGGGCGGGGTGAGCGCTCCGGCGCCACCGGAATTCTGATCGCCGGATCGCGGTGCGCGTGCTGCAAGGCGTGGAGCGGGTGAAGGGAATCGAACCCTCGTCGTAAGCTTGGGAAGCTTCTGCTCTGCCATTGAGCTACACCCGCGCGGGCTGTCGCCTGCCACAACCGCCCGGTCGCGGTCAATGCATACGGCTGCGTTGCATCGCGTCCCTCCGCCCGATAGCGATGCGCGATGATCGCTTTGATCGCCATGGCCGGCCTGCTCGACGCGCTCCGCCAGGCCGATGCGCGCGTCGCCGCGGTCGCCTGGCGGTTGCAGACCGCCAATGTCGCAATATGCCGGGACATCGTGCCGCTTGCCGGTCTCTCGATCGAGACGCTCGAACAATATGCGCCGGCGGAACGTGCCGAGGCGCGTTCCGGGCTCGGTTTCGGCGATCTGCCGCAGATCAGCACGGTCGTACCGGGCAGCGCGGCCGCGAGGGCGGGCGTCCAGGTCGGGGATGAACTTGTGGCCGTGGATGACGTGCCGGTACCGCCCGCGCAGGGCGGACCGTCGAGTTATGAGCGCACGGCCGGAATCGAAGCGTCACTGGCGGCGGCGCTGGCGAAACCACCCGCCAGGCTGACGCTGGCGAGGCGCGTTGTTTCGCTGACCGGCGATCCCGGTTGCGCCTCGGCCGTCCAACTTGTTCCCGGACGGCGGTTCGACGCCAGTGCGGACGGCCATTACGTTCAGATTTCCGGGCCAATGTACGAATTCACCACCAGTGACGACGAACTCGCGTTCCTTATCGCGCACGAGCTGGCGCATAATGTCGTTCCCGCGGCACGGCGCGCGAAAGACGGTGGGGCGCAGCGTCTGGCCGAATTGGCGGCGGATCGGTCCGCGATTCAGATGATGGCGCGCGCGGGCTATAATGTCACCATTGTGGTGCCATTTCTCGAGCGGCTGGGTCGGAAGCGTCGGCTGTCCTGGCTGGACGGCACGCATCCGTCCTGGAACGCGCGTGTGGCGGCCGCGACGGCAGAGGCGGCTGTGTGGCGGACGCCAGGTGCCAAACCTGCCCAATGACCACGCCCAAAGCGTGGCGGAACGCCCACACTTATCCCGCGTTAAACTCCAAACCGGTATAAAAATTGGGATTTTTGGCTTGTCGCCACGCGAAAATTGTGCGAGCGCCATCGTGATTAATCGACGACAGGAAACCGACATGACCGTTTCTAAAGTATTGCTTTCGGCGGTGATTGCCTTGACGCTGGTTCCGGCTGCGGCACAGGCCGCTGCTCCTGCGCAGGCGCTTTCGGTTTCGTCGGCCGCGCATAGCCTCTCGCTCTCCACTCCGGTCCGCGCAGGCGCGAAGACTGATAAGAGCAGCCATATCCTGGGTCTCGGTCTTCTCGCTAGCCTGCTCATCGCCGCTGGCGCCGTCGCCGCGGCTGTGGTCATAGCGGATGCTGCCAGCAGCTCGAGCGGCTGATCCAGATCTGCTCTCGCTTCGGCGAGTGTGAAGTGAAAATAGCCGTCCGCTGGGGCGGCTATTTTCATATTGGGGCCCGGCGATGCCGGCCCGGACAGCGGATGCCGGCTTCGTGCCGTGGTGCACGAAGGATCTGACGGGGAGAATCATGTTCAGGGCCGCGCAGGGGCGCTTCGCGATCAGTCTCTATCTCGTATTTCTGTGCGTGATCGCACTTGCCGGTGGATCCTCGCGTTTCGATGCGGCGAGCCAGCCCGTCGTTCGTCTGGCGGCAATCCTGCTGATTGCCGCGCTGAGCCTGGGCTCCCAACCGCAGGTTAAGGACGCTCATCGGCCGGCTTTCTGGTTCCTCGGCGCGCTCGGCCTCCTTGTCCTGCTTCAGCTTCTGCCCCTGCCGCCGGCGCTGTGGCGCGCATTGCCCGGCCGGGCACGCTATCTCGCGGCAGCGGTTGCGGCGGGCGAGCGGCAGCCGTGGCGGCCGCTCAATCTCACGCCCGATCGCGGCTGGAACACATTGTTCGCGTTGCTGCCTCCAGCTGCCACTTTGTATGCGGCTACCCGCCTCCGCATGCGAGACCAGGCCCCAGTGCTCATCGCATTGGCGGCGATCGTTATGGTGAGCGCGGTGATCGGGTTGGCGCAGGTGTCGTCAGGGGCCGATGATGCGTTGCGCTTCTACGCCGCGCCCCCCACCGGCTCGGCGGTCGGGCTCTTCGCCAACCGCAACCACCAGGCGCTTTTGATCGTGTGCGGGCTTCCGATGCTGGGCCTGCTGGCCGAGCGCGCGCTCGCCGACCGCGCCAAGGCGCGGTTGCATGGTGCGATCGCGCTGGTCAGCGGTGTCTTTCTGGTGCTGATGATTCCGACTACGGGATCGCGCGCGGGGCTCGCATTGGCTGCGGTAGCGCTGCTTTTTTCCCTCGCTTTGGCATGGCCTGCGGTCAGGCGCGCCACGGCCACCTTGTCGCCACGGCAGCGCGCGATTGCGATCGGCGGCGGGCTGGCAGCCTTGGCGCTGCTCCTATGGGCTGCGCTGACCTTCGCGCGCGCGGAATCCGTGCGGAGGCTGTTTGCGATCGACCCGGCGGATGACGCCCGCATCAAACTGTTGCGGCCGCTCTTCACGATGATCCGCGATTTCTTTCCTCTCGGCAGCGGTTTCGGATCGTTCGATCCGGTTTATCGTGGTTATGAGCCGTTCGGGAACCTGGCCGTCACCTATATGAATCAGGCACATGACGACTATCTTCAGATCGTGATGGAAGCAGGGCTGCCGGGGCTCGCCCTGTTGATCCTGTTCATCGGTTGGTGGGGTTGGACGGCGACTCGTCTGTGGCGGGCCGGCGATGGTGAGAGCAGAGCGTTGGGGCGCCTCGGCTCGGTCATCATTCTGCTGATAATGTTGGCGAGCATCGCCGATTATCCGGTCCGTACGCCGCTGATGATGGTGATCGCTGCTCAGGCTGCGGCGTGGATGCTGCTGCCGCGAAACCGCCGGAATGGGTTTGACCAGCCGGATCACGTCTTTACCGGCCGGGGACTTGCACCTATGACGAGGTCTCCGAGGGGATCGTTGAAGAATAATGCGTTTTAGCCTCGTTTTTCTCGCCTCGATTCTGCTCGGCGGATGCGGCGGCAGGGTGCCGCTGCAGAACACCGCACAATTGCGCGTCGTCAACGATACCGCCCTGCCTGCGCCGGTACGCACCGACCTGGTAGCGGAGCGACGCGACAGTTTGATCGGGCCGCTCGATACAATCGCGGTCGACGTCTTCAACGTACCCGAGCTTAGCCGCGAGGTTCAGGTCGACACGGGCGGCAGCATCTCGCTGCCGCTGATCGGGACGCTCGATGCGCGCGGCAAAACTTCGCTGGAGCTCGCCCGCGCGATCGAAGCTGCCCTGCGCGCCAATTATGTTCGCAATCCGGAGGTGACGGTCAACGTCAAGAGCTCGATCAGCCAGGTGGTGGCGGTCGACGGACAGGTCGCCGAGCCGGGTCTCTATCCTGTCACCAACCAGATGACGCTCGGCCGTGCGATCGCATCTGCCAAAGGATTGAGCGAATTCGCCAAGATGGACGATGTGGTGATCCTGCGCACCGTCAACGGGCAGCGTATGGCGGGTCTGTACAATCTGACAGCGATCCGCCGCGGTCTCTATCCGGATCCCGCTATCTATCCGAACGACATGATACTGGTCGGCGATTCACCCGCGCGACGCCTGTTCAAGGATTTCGTATCGGTGACGCCGCTGCTCGCCGCGCCGCTGATCGCGCTCATTCAGTCACACGGCCTGTGAACATGAATTCGTCCCAACCGCTCCGCCTGGCCAGCGCCGCCCCGCTCCTTGAAGAGCGGGCGGGCCCCGATGACGGGCAGATTCCTCTGTTTCGTCAATATCTGCGTATCGCCACGCGCTGGCGCCTGGTCTTCGCTGGTTGCCTGCTCGGCTGCCTCGTCGTCGCGCTGATCATCACCCTGCTGATGACGCCCAAATATACGGCTACCACCACGATCGAGATTGCGCGCGATTCCGACCGCATCGTCAACATCCAGGACGTTCAGCAGGAAACCAGCGTCGCCGATCAGGAATTCTACCAGACGCAATATGGCCTGTTGCGCGCGCGCTCGCTTGCGGACCGGGTGGCGCAACAGCTCGGGTTTGCGGACGATCCAGCTTTCTTCAAGATGTTCCGCGTCAAGCTTCCGGCGGATATCGCTCAGGTCGCCGCCAATGGCCGCTTTGCGCCGGCCGGGCACGGAGAGCGAGAGCGCCGCGCGGCCGATACTTTGCTCAAACATCTCAGCATATCGCCGACGCGTCTGTCGCGTCTGACCGACATCGAATTCACCGCGCCGGATCCGGTGCTGGCGGCGCGGGTCACCAACACCTGGTCGGCGGGATTCATCCAGATCACGCTCGAGCGGCGCTACCAGGCCACGGCTTATGCCCGCAATTTCCTCGAAAGCCGGCTCGACCAGCTTCGTCGCAAGCTTGAGGAATCGGAACGTCAGCTGGTAGCTTATGCGTCCGAGCAGCAGATCATCAATCTGCCGGCCGAAAGCGGGCAGGGCGAGAATCGTACCGTCGAGCGCTCGATCGTCGCGGATGACCTTGCCGCGCTTAACGCCCAATTGTCGCAGGCAACCGCCGATCGCGTGCAGGCTGAGGCGCGCTTCGATCAGGCGCGGAGCGCGGGTGGGAATCAGACCGAAGCGCTGGCAAACGTCGCGATCAACCAGCTGCGCGAGAAGAGGGCGGAACTCGCCGCCGAATATCAGCGGCTGATGGTCCAGTTCGAGCCGGGCTATCCCGCCGCCAAGGCGATCGCCTCCCAGATCGCGCAGCTGGACAAGAGTATCGCACGCGAGGAAGGGCGTGTTTCCTCATCGATCGCGGGCGACTATCGCTCCGCGCTCCAGCGCGAGCAGGGCCTCAAGACCCGCGTCAACGCGCTCAAGACGAGCTTGCTCGATTTGCGCCGGCGCAGCATCCAATATGCGATTTTCCAGCGCGAGGTGGATACCAACCGCCAGCTTTATGACGGCCTGCTGCAGCGCTACAAGGAGATCGGCGTCGCGGGCGGTGTCGGCGTGAACAATGTCTCGATCGTCGACGCGGCGGACGTGCCTGAACGGCCATCCTCACCGCGGCTTGGCCTCAATCTGTTGCTCGGTATTCTCGGCGGCATCGCGCTGGGCGTGTTGGTGGTGATCATCCTCGAACAGAGCGACGAATCGATCGCCGATCCGGCAGAGGTCAACCGTCTGCTTGGTGTCCCGCTTATCGGCTCGGTGCCGATGACGGTCGGTGAAACGCCGCTCGACGCGCTGCAGGATCGCAAGTCGGAACTGGTAGACGCCTATCTGGCGGTTCAGACCAACCTCGAATTCTCGACCGAGCATGGTGTACCGCGCTCGCTGTCGATCACCAGCACGCGGCCGGGCGAGGGCAAGTCGACCACCGCCTTCGCGCTCGCACTGATGCTCGCCCGCTCGCGAAAGTCGGTGGTGCTGATCGATGGCGATATGCGTTCGCCCTCGGTCCACGCGCTGGTCGGCACGACGCACGTTAATGGCCTCAGCAATTATCTTGCGGGCAACGACGATCTGGAAGGCCTGCTTGTCCAGACAGAGCAGGGGCTGACGGTGATGACCGCGGGGCCGATCCCGCCCAACGCAGCTGAGCTATTGACCGGCGATCGACTACCGCAGCTGATTGCGACCCTGCTCAAGCATTATGATCATGTCGTGATCGACACGCCGCCGGTAATGGGCTTGGCCGATGCCCCGCTGATCGGCAGCCGCGTCGAGGCGGTGGTATTCGCGGTCGAAGCCCATGGCATCCGCGCCAGCATGGCGCGCACCGCGCTGGGCCGGCTGGCCAGCGCCAATGCTCGCGTGATCGGCGGCATATTGGTCAAGTTCGAAGCCGAGCGGGCGCATTTCGGCTACGGCTATGATTACGGTTATGGCTATGGCCACGAGCACAAGTCGCGCGACAAGTGAAATTCCGCCTGCGGGCGGCCTGAAACGGATCGCATTGCTGGTAGCGCTGGCGACTGTGTCCGTGGTGATGCTGCGTGACAGTCTGGCCTTCATCGTGCGCCCGATCGATCCGGCACTCGCACTACGGATCAACCCTGCCAATTCCGAGGTCGCGGCATCGCGTGCGGAGCAGATACTGCGCGAGGATCCCGCCAACCGCGCGATCGCGGAGCGGCTCGCAAGACGCGCGCTCGAACGCTCGCCCGTATCCGCCGAGGGCGCACGCATGCTCGCGACGGCACGCGATCTTACAGGGGATGCAGCCGGCGCGCGGCGGCTGATTGCTTATTCCGAAAGCCTTTCCCGGCGGGATCTGCCGACCCAGTTATGGCTGATCGAGGATGCAGTCCGGCACAATGATGTCCTGCGTGCGCTCCATCATTACGATATCGCGCTTCGCTCGTCGGATCTTACCAAAGCCCTGCTGTTCCCGGTGTTGATCAAAGCGATCGCGCAACCGGCGGTCGCCGACGGGCTGGTCGATATACTCGCCGCGCGACCGCTCTGGGCGGATGCATTTCTGGAGACGGCCAGCCGCCAGGCGGAGGACATGGATGGGCTGGCTCGCCTGCTCACCGGGCTCGCCCGTCGTGGTCTTCCGATTCCCGCGCCCGTGGCGGCGCAGGCCGGTGCGCGCATGGTCGACGCCGGCCATTATGCCGCGGCCTGGCAGATCTATGCGATGGCCCATCCCGGCGCCGTTCCCGGAGCAGTGCGCGATCCCGATTTCCAGCAGATCGGCGATAGCGGCGGACCCTTCCTATGGACCTCGATCGGGGCGAGCGGCCTGCTTGCCGAACCCCGACGTTATGGGGTGCATGACGCACTTGCCTATACGGCCGCGACCGGATCGGGCGGCGTCGTCGCTCGCCAGCTTCTGCTCTTGCCCGCAGGCAAAGCGAAGCTGGCTGGACACAGCTACGGACAAGGCGCGGGCAGCCCGCCGGCGCAATTGCGGTTGACCTGTGCCGGCAGCGGCCGGCCGATCGGATCAGTGGCGGCCACGGGCGACGCATTCGCCGGCGATTTCGCGATTCCCGCGGACTGTCCCGCGCAATGGCTGGAGCTGTTTATCGAAGGTGGAGATAATCCGCTCGGTGCGTCGGGCGCGATCGGCGGGCTGCATGTCCTGCCGGTCCGGGACGACGTTCGATGAAGTCGACCTGCGCGGTAGGGTTTCTGATCGCGTTCATGAGCGCGCCCGCTTGGGCCGACCCTCCCAAAGATAAGCCGCTGCCAGGCGAACGGCTCGGGGCCGAGGAAAATGACCAGCGCGCTATCAAAAGAGTCGATACGCGCCTGTCGACGCGGCTGCAGACGCGCCTCTCGCGCCGCACGATAGGCAAGCCTTTGGTGGCCGCCACCTCGCAGATCATAGCCGATGCCGAAAATGGTTGCGCGAAGGATGCCAAAGCGGGCTCCTTCGATATCTGCGACCAGCCAAAGTGAGCGCCCCTCCGCGCTTATACCTCTCTCCGCCCCACATGAGCGGGCGTGAGCAGAAGCTGGTGGAAGAGGTATTCGCCTCCAACTGGATCGCCCCGATCGGGCCGATGATCGACGCGTTCGAGGCGGCGCTCGCGCAAACCACCGGTGTCGCGCACGTCGTGGCGCTTTCGAGTGGCACGGCGGCGCTGCACCTCGCGCTTCGCATGATCGGGATGGGGCCAGGCGACGAGGTATGGGGTTCGACCATGACCTTCATCGGCGGGGTCGCGCCGATCCTGTATATGGGCGCGAAGCCGGTCTTTCTCGACATCGAGTCCGACGGTTACCTGCTCGATCTCGATCTGCTCGAAGATCAATTGAGCTCGGCAAAGCCTCTGCCGCGCGTGGTGATCACCACCGACCTATACGGCCATGTCATTGACGGGCGCCGGATGCGCGGCCTGGCCGATCGCTTTGGCTTCGTCTGGATCAGCGACGCGGCCGAAGCGGTGGGCGCCTATCGCGACGGCGTCCATGCCGGCGCGGGTGCGGATTTCGCGATCCTGTCGTTCAACGGCAACAAGATCATCACCACATCCGGCGGCGGTGCGCTGGCAAGCGACGATGGCGATGCGATCGCACGCGCACGCTTCCTGTCGACCCAGGCGCGCGAGCCAGCACCGCATTACGAACATCAAACCTATGGCTACAATTATCGTCTGAGCAACGTCTGCGCCGCGATCGGTGTCGGGCAGCTCGAAGTGCTCGCCGAACGCGTCGCCGCGCGCCGCGCGATCTTCGAAGCCTATCACGCCCGGCTCGGCGGCATGAGCGGCATCCGCTTCGTCGGCGAGCCTGATGGAATGCGCGCCAATCGCTGGCTCACGACGATCGCGATCGACCCCACCGAGGCGGGTTTCGACCGTGTCGCCGCGCAGGCTGCACTTGAGCAGGAGAATATCGAGAGCCGTCCGATGTGGAAGCCGATGCATCTCCAGCCGATTTTCCGCGACGCGCGTGCAATCGGCGGCGAACATGCCGCGCGCGCGTTTGAAATCGGCCTCTGCCTGCCTTCCGGATCGGCGATGGGCGAGGCGGATGTGGATCGCGTGTGCGGCATCATAAACGCACTGGCGCGCTGAATGGCGGTCAAACGCGGCCTCGACATCCTGCTCGCTTCGACCGGGCTGATCCTGCTCAGCCCGGTTCTGCTTGGCATTGCCATAGCCACCAAAGTGGAGGGCAAGGGGCCGGTTTTCTTCCGTCAGCGCCGCCCGGGGCTGCATGGGAAGCCATTCACCCTGATCAAGTTCCGCAGCATGATCGACGCGCGCGATACTGCGGGCAACGCGCTTCCGGACGGCGCGCGCCTCACCCGGTTGGGTCGCCTGCTGCGTTCGACCAGCCTGGATGAGTTGCCCGAGCTCTGGAACGTGCTGCGCGGCGATATGAGCATCGTCGGGCCGCGCCCGCTGCTCATGCAATATCTCGACCGCTATTCGCCCGAGCAGGCGCGGCGGCATGCTGTGCGGCCCGGACTGACCGGTTATGCCCAGGTCAACGGTCGTAACGGCCTCTCATGGGACGAGAAGTTGGCGTTGGACACCTGGTATGTCGACCATCGCAGTCTTTTGCTCGATCTGCGGATCATCGCCGCGACGATATTACAAGTCGTGCGCCGGCAGGGCATCAATGCCGATGGCGAAGCCACGATGAGCGAATTCATGGGCAGAGACAGGGAAAAGCGGTGACAATGGCGTCGACCCTCTCGACGGCACCGCATGTCGAAAACGGCGGCGCATTCATGTTCCGGCGAAACTTTCTCAATGGAGCGGAGCTGTCTGAAGCGGCCGAGCTTGCCCGCACCTTCGCCGACCGGAAGCGCAATGTTCACGGCCAGGGCCGCTACGCCGGGCTGGAATGGTTTCAGGTGGATCTGGATCCCGCGCTGCCGGTCTGCGCCAAGCTGCTGGCCGAACTCGGCATTCCGGTGCCCAACCTGCTGGTCTTCTATTATCTGGAGCCGGGGGCGACGATCCATCCCCACCGCGATCTGACAGGCGCCGGGCTGAACAACCGGATCCGCTTTCATCTGCCGATCGTGACCAACCCGGATGTCGATTTCCGTGTCTCGGGTGATCGGGTGACGATGAAGCCGGGCGATTTGTGGTGCCTCGACACCTCCTACCGCCATTCGGTGCATAATGGCGGCACGGAATCGCGCGTCCACATCGTCGTCGAATGCGACATCACGCCGCAGCTGCGGCAAAGGCTGCCGCACGGTCTGGCGGCACGGCTCCACAATGTGTGGTTCGTGGGCGTGATGGGAGCGCATTTCGCCAGGGCGGTCATCGGGAATGCCTTCACCGATCCCGCTTATTTCCGCGCTCAGATGAGGATGGTCGGCCGCTTCATCGGCTGGCGTTTCCTCGGCAAGGGCGATCCGCGCTAAACCTTGGCCTGGGGCCGGCTACCGCCTCAGCAAAAAGACCGCATGTTCGGCGCGCAGGTTCGCCGCCGCGTTCGAAATGCGCTTGTTGCCGGCGAGGAACCAAGCCTGCTCGACGACGAGGCCGCGTTCGGCGACGAAGGCGCGAAAATCGTCGATCGTGAGCTGGTGGATATTCTCGGTCTCGTACCAGGAGATCGGGAGCGCGGCGGTCACCGGCATGCGGCCGCCCCAGAAGAGCGCCCAGCGCACCTTCCAGTAAGCGAAATTGGGGAAGGAGACGAAAGCCCGGTCGCCGATCCGCAGCAACTCGCCCAGCACCTTGTCCGGAGCGCGCGCGGTCTGCAGCGTCTGGCTGAGGATCGCATAATCGAATGCGCCGTCGGGATAATAAGCCAGATCCTTGTCCGCATCGCCCTGGATCACCGACAGGCCCCTCGCAACCGCAAGACTGACATTGCGCGGATCGAGCTCCAGCCCGCGTGCATCCACATTACGCCGATCGCGCAGCTCGGCCATCAGCTCGCCGTCGCCGCAACCGATATCGAGCACGCGCGCGCCTTCAGCGACATGCTCGGCGATGATTGCGAGATCCGGGCGCAGGCTCATCCTTGCCCCCTCAGGCGATCGGCATAGCCTGGCGCGAGCCATTCCATGTAAATGCCCGGGTCAATGAGCGCGTGATAGCCCAATGCGGCATACACTTTATGCGCGTCGCGGGTCGCGAGCCCGAAGCGGCGAATGCCTTCAAATTGCGGATGCTCCAGGAACCAGGCGACCAGCCGCTTGGCCAATCCCTGTCCGCGAGCGGCTTCGTCCACCCACACGTCGGAGAGCCAGGCGAAGGTTGCGTGATCCGTGATCATACGCGCGAAACCGATCTGCTCGCCGTCACGATAGGCGCCGAGGCAATGCGATCCTTCGACAGCGCGCTTCACCAGCTCATAGGCAATTCCGGGTGACCAATAGCTCGTCGCGAGCCAGCTACGGATGCGGGGCAGGTCGAGCAGCGCCTTGTCGTCCGAAAGGATGATCTCGCTCATGACTGGCCCGCCTTGAGGAAGCCGTCCACGACCGCGAACAATTCCGGCACCTCGAGCAGGAAGGCATCGTGCCCAAACGGGGACGACAATTCGACGAAGCTCGCCGCCGCGCCCGCGGCGTTGAGCGCATGCACGATCGTCCGCGATTCCGCGGTCGGATAGAGCCAGTCGGTATCGAAGCTCACCAGGCAGAAGCGCGCCTTGCTCGCGCGGAACGCATTGGCGAGCAGGCCACCATGCTCCTCGGCGAGGTCGAAGTAATCGAGCGCGCGGGTGATGTAGAGATAGCTATTGGCGTCGAACCGGTCGACGAAGCTGATCCCCTGGTGGCGCAGATAACTCTCCACCTGGAAATCCGCGTCGAAGCCGAAGCCCTTCTCGCCGCGATCCTGCAGCTTGCGGCCGAATTTCTCGTGCAGCCCGGCTTCGGACAGGTAGGTGATGTGCGCCGCCATCCGCGCAACCGCCAGGCCTGCGGAAGGCGGATCGCCCGCCTCGTAATAATCGCCGCCGCGCCAGCGCGGATCGGCCATGATCGCCTGACGGCCGACCTCGTGAAAGGCGATATTCTGCGCCGAATGGCGCGCGGCCGAGGCGATCACGATCGCCGCGCGTGTGCGCTCGGGAAAGGTCGCGGCCCATTCGAGCGCCTGCATCCCGCCCATCGATCCGCCGACCACCGCCTGCAGTGTCGGGATGTCGAGATGATCGAGCAGCATCGTCTGTACGCGCACCATGTCACGCACGGTGATCACCGGAAAGGCCATGGCAAAGGGCTTGCCGGTCGCGGGATCGATCGAGGCGGGCCCGGACGAGCCCATGCATGAGCCCAGCACGTTTATGCAGATGACGAGGTGCCGCGCCGGATCGATCGGCTTGCCCGCGCCCACCATCCGCGTCCACCAGCCCGGCTTGCCGGTGATCGGGTGCGCCGAGGCGACATGCTGGTCGCCCGTCAGCGCATGGCAGATCAGGATCGCGTTCGATTTGTCCGCATTCAGCGCGCCATAGGTCTCGTAGGCGATCTCGATCCGCGCAAGGCTTCCACCCCCGTCGAGCCGCAACGGCCCGGGAAGCGTGACTTGGCGTGCAAGGCCGAAGCGTTGATCGTCCGACATGGGAGGGGCGGGCTAGGGGGCGGGCGCACTTATTGTCAATGGCGAGGCAGGGACTGGATTGCCCCGCCGCTCCGCGGCTCGCAATGACGGAGTCCTTTTTGCGGATCGTCATTGCGAGCGTAGCGAAGCAATCCAGGCCCCGCTTCGCCCGCTCGGGCAGCAGCCATTGCCGAGCATTCCCCCGCATCCTAAAGCGCCCGCATGACCGAACTCACGCCCAAGCCCTGGATTGAGGCGATAGCGCCTTATGTCCCCGGCCGCTCGACCACGGATGATGGCCGCAAGGTCCACAAGCTGTCCTCGAACGAAAACCCGCTCGGCACCAGCCCGCAGGCGCGCGACGCTTTCCTGGCCGCCGCCGCCACGCTCGATCGCTATCCCGATGCGGCGGCGGTCGCGCTGCGTGAGGCGATCGCCGCCAAGCATGGCATCGAGGCGGATCGCATCATCCACGGCACCGGGTCGGACGACGTGCTGCACCTCGCCGCCGGCGCGTTCGCCGGGTTGGGCGATGAGGTGCTTTACGTCCGCTACGGTTTCTCGGTCTATCCGATCGCCGCGCGCCGCGTCGGCGCCGAGCCGATCGAGGCCGACGACAAGGATTATGCGACCGACGTCGATGCTCTGCTCGCGCGCGTGACACCGAAAACGCGCCTGCTGTTCATCGCCAATCCCAACAATCCGACCGGCACCTACACGCCTCGGTCGGAGCTCAAGCGCCTGCACGCGGCTTTGCCCAGGGATTGCCTGCTCGTCGTCGACCAGGCCTATAGCGAATATCTCGAGCCGGCGGATGATGACGGCGCATTCGATCTCGCGCGGACCGAACCCAACGTGCTCGTCACGCGCACTTTCTCCAAGATCCACGGCCTCGCCGCGGAACGGATCGGTTGGGCTTATGGCCCGGCGCGCGTGATCCAGGCGATGTACAAGATTCGCGCGCCGTTCAACGTCTCGACCGCCGGTCAGGAGGCCGCGATCGCCGCGCTCGGCGCGGACGACTTCGTTCAGGCGAGCCAGGCTCACAATCTCAAATGGCGTAAATGGTTCGAGGGCGAGATCGCGTCGCTCGGCAATGCCGGTTTACGCGCGGTGCCGAGCAAGGCCAATTTCATCCTCGTCCTGTTCGAGGGCAAATTGACCGCCGAGGTCGCCTATAAGGGGCTGATGGATCGCGGCTATATCGTGCGCTGGCTGCCCAATCAGGGGCTGGCGCATGGTCTGCGCATCACGATCGGCACCGAAAGCGAGATCAGGGGCGTCGCCGCGGGCTTGCGCGAGCTGGTGGAGCTCGCCGCCTGATGCTGCCTTTCTCGCGCGTCACCGTCCTCGGCCTCGGCCTGATCGGCTCGTCGATCCTGCGCGCCGTGCGGCAGCATATGCCGACCGTGCGTCTCACCGCCTATGACGCCGATCCGGCGGTGCGCGCACGGGTGACGGAGCTCGGCATTGCGGATGACGTCACCGATACGCCAGGCGCGTCTGTGATCGATGCGGATCTGGTGATGCTGTGCGTGCCGGTCGGCGCGATCGGCCCGGCGGCGGAGGCGATCGCCGCCGATCTGCCTGCCGATGCGATTGTCAGCGATGTCGGCGGCGCCAAGCTCAGCGTGCTCGAAGCGATGCGCAAGGCGCTGCCCGATGCGCTCATCATCCCCGGCCATCCAGTCGCCGGCACCGAGCATAGCGGACCGGATGCCGGCTTCGCGACCCTGTTCCACGGGCGCTGGTGCATCCTGACGCCCGAAGAGGGCGCGCCTGAGGCCGCGACCGAGCGTGTGAAGAGCTTCTGGGAGAAACTCGGCTCCAACGTCGAAATCATGACCGCGCGCCATCATGATCTGGTGCTCGCGGTGACGAGCCACGTCCCGCACCTGATCGCTTACTCGATTGTGGGGACGGCCTCCGACCTTGAGGACGTGACCCAAGGCGAGGTGATCAAATATTCGGCGGGCGGCTTCCGCGATTTCACCCGCATCGCCGCGTCGGACCCGACCATGTGGCGTGACGTCTTCCTCAACAACAAGGAAGCCGTGCTGGAGATATTGCAGCGCCTGACCGAGGACGTGACCGCGCTCCAGCGCGCGATCCGCTGGGGCGATGGCGACACCTTGTTCAACCTCTTCACCAAGACCCGCGCGATCCGCCGCTCGATCATCGAACAGGGTCAGGACGACGAGCGCCCCGATTTTGGACGCGCGCACGAATAGATCGGCTCGTCAGCGCCCCACTAGCGCGGCCGCCTTGCGCAGCAGCAGCTTGTGATATTCGCGGAGCAGGTCGACCAGATCGGGCTGGCTCGGCACGGCGTCGCGCACGACGGTGACGCCGTCGAGCACTTGGCGCAGCTCGAAGCGCGCACGACGCATGTGCCAGTCGGTGGTAACCAGCCGGATCGACTTGTAATTGTGCGCGGCGATCCAGCGGCGGGTCTCGAGCGCGTTCGAACGCGTATCCACCGCTGAACGGCCGAGATCGACCCGGGTGAGCAGGCTTGGCGCGATATGGTAGGTCCGTTCGAGATCGGCCAGTTCGACGCGCCGATCGACGCCCGAGACCAGCATTCGGCGGGCATGGCCCGCAGCAAGCACGTCGAGGCCGCGCCGGATACGGCCCGGCCCTCCAGTTAGAACGACGATGCCGTCGCTATTCTCGTCGCCTGCAGGGCGCGGCAGATCGATCGCGAACCAGGCGAAGCCGAGTGCCCACATCAGGACGAACGCACTGAACAGGCGGCGGATCATGGCGCGCGTCGCAAGGTGAGGAGCAAGGCGCCCTGCGCGGCGAGGATCGCGAGCCCGACCAGAAGGAGCGGCAGGAGTAATAGGGTGATCCAGGCGCCGACCGTCAGGTACGGTTCCACACCAGCGCCGACCGCCGACAGCCTCCGGGCGATGGTCAGAATGACGAGCAAGGCGATCGCGAGCCCCGCCGCTGCGCCGGCGCTGGCGTCGCGCGCGATCTTGCCCGTCACCAGCCGCGAGAGCTGCTGATCGGTCGCGCCGAGCGCGTGCAATATACCGAGCGTGCCCGCCTGGCGCGCCAAAGCGGTTCGTGCGGCAAGCATCGCGATCAAAGTGGTCGCGGCGGCGGCGACGAACGCAATCCCGAGAGCGACACCACGCAGCGCCTCGATCAGTCGGACAAGCGGCCCAAGCTCCGCTCCCGTATCGCTTATCTGCACGGCGGGAAGGTCGCGGAAGCGCCGGACGAGCACCGCTCGGTCGCCCTTTTTGAGCTCGATCATGGCGGGCAGGGGCAGGTCGATCGCGCTCACGCTTCCTATATAGGGAGCGATCAGCCGCTGCACCTCCTCGGGAGGCACGCGATGCGCCGGGCCGAGTACGGGCATGCGATCGAGCCGCGCCATCACCTCGTCCGCGATCGTATCGCGCCGGATCGGATCGGCATCGACCACCTGAACGAGCATCCGGCCGTCCGTCGCCTCCGCGACCTTCTGAGCCGCACCGCGCAGCGCCAGCGTGAGAGCCGCGGCGAGCAGCATCAGCAGGCAGGTGGCGGCGATCAGCAATGCGAACGTACCCGGCCGCCGCGGTTGCGGGACTAGTGGGGTGAAGACGCGCCTCATGCGCCGGTCTCGCGCGGTGGGAAACGGAGCGCCCCGGTAGGATCGTCGATCCGGCCCTTGGCGAGCCGCATGATGTTCGCACCCGGCATCTGCCCGATCAGATGAACGTCGTGGGTCGCGATCAGCACGGTCGTTCCTTGCCGGTTGAGCACCTCAAGCAGGTGAAGCAACCGCGCCGCCATGTCGGGATCGACATTGCCGGTCGGCTCGTCGGCAACGATCAGCTCGGGGTGCGTGATCACCGCGCGCGCAATTGCCACGCGCTGCTGCTCCCCGCCGGATAGCGTCGCCGGCCGCGCCGCCGCGCGCGGTGCAAGGCCGACCCATTCCAGCAATTCCGCGACGCGCGGCCCGATATCGCGCTCGGGCATGCCCGCGATGCGAAGCGGAAGCGCAACGTTGTCGAAGGCCGATAATTCGGGGATCAGCCGGAAATCCTGATAGACCACGCCGATCCGCCGTCTCAGCGCGGGCAGTGCCCTGCGCGGCAGGCTGGCGGCGTCGCCTCCAAACAGGCTGACGATCCCGCGGCTCGGCCGCTGCGCGAGCGTGATCAGGTTGATGAGCGAGGTCTTGCCCGCGCCCGACGCGCCGGTCAGGAAATGAAACGAGCCCGGCGCGAGCGTGAAGCTCAGTCCCGCGAGTATTTCCGCGCCCGTGCCATAGCGCAGGCCGACATTGTCGAACTGGACGATGCCGGCCATCGGTGTGCTCTTGCCCCCTCCCGAAACGCGCTCAGCCTTCGCATCGCACGGCTGGCGGACATGCGTAAAGCACTGGCGGCGCAGCCGCTACTTGCAGCCGTGCGGCGGCCATGATTTATCACGGGACATGCAGCTTTCCTGTCCCAATTGCAGTGCCACCTACGACGTTCCCGAATCGGCGATCGGCCCCCAGGGGCGCAAGATCCGCTGCCGCGCCTGCGAAACCAGCTGGTTCGAGCCGGGACGTGCGCCGCCAAACGTCTCCTTGTCCGACACTCCGCCGCCGATTGCGCCGATTCCCTCGGCTCCCGCATCCGCGGCCGACGAGACAAGCGAGCCGCAGGCAGCGGCGGAAGCCGCGCCGGTGCGACACAGGCGCGGTCCATGGCTGCTGCTCGCTTTGGTGGTGCTCGTCGTGATCCTCGGCGCGGTCGCGGCGACGATCATGATGGGGCCGCAGCAAATGGCGGCGCGGCTGGGCATAAGCGGGCGCCGCGTCCCGCTCGGCATCTCGATTACGCGCGAGCCCGATTGGCGCATGATCGCGGGGGGCAGCCAATTGTTCGCGGTCTCCGGGCGGATCTGGAATCCGACCAATGTCGAACAGCCGGTGCCCGATATTCGCGCCGAGTTGAAGGACGCGCAGGGCCATGTCGTCTATCACTGGACGATCACGCGGCCGGTGCCGCGCCTCGCGCCCGGGGCGTCGGTCAACTTCGATGGCGCGGCGGTGGATGTGCCTGCAGCATCTGCCAAGGTGAACGTCACCTTCGCGGGCAGCGACGCCGATTGACGATTTGGGGTTTGCGAGCGGAAAAAACCCCTGCTAGGGGCTCCGCCTCACCAGCCCCGGCCTGCCCGGGGAATATCCCTTGTGTGCGGTCGTGGCGGAACTGGTAGACGCGCAACGTTGAGGTCGTTGTGGCCGAAAGGCCGTGGAAGTTCGAGTCTTCTCGACCGCACCATTTCTCAGCCCGAAGGCTGACACAAAGGGAGCCCCAGGGCTCCCTTTTTGCTTGATCGTCATTGCGAGCCGCGCAGCGGCGCGGCAATCCAGTCCGGAGCTCTCGGCCCTGGATTGCTTCGTCGCTTACGCTCCTCGCAAAGACTGTGGAAAGTCAGCGGGTCATCGAGAAGGGCCGGTCCTTCGCGGCGCTCGCCCAGGCCCGGTTGGGCTTTACCTGCATCATGAAATGCAATTCGCCCCCGGCCATGATCTCGTCATGGCGGATATAAGCCCGCGTCAAAGCCACGCCGTTTAGCAGCACCTTGCCGACATAAGGCTTGGCCGGATCGTCCGCGCTGACGGTGAAGCGCCTGCCATTAGGCAGGTGCAGCGTCGCGCGGGTCACGAAAGGCCGGCCGATGACATATTCGAGGCTGCCGGGCGTAACCGGGTAAAAGCCAAGACTGGTGAAGACGAGCCATGCCGACATCTGGCCAAGATCGTCATTGCCGGCGAGGCCGGTCGGCGTTGGCTTATATTGGCTGTCGACGATCTGCCCGAGCCTGGCCTGGGTGCGCCATGCGGCACCTGCATGGACATAGAGATAGGCGACCGAATGGCTCGGCTCGTTGCCGTGGATATATTGGCCGATCAGGCCCGATATGTCCTCGGACGACGAATAATCGAGCTTGCTGTTGTCGTAATCGAACATCGCGTCCAACTTGGCGACGGTTTTACGGTCGCCGCCGAGCAGGCTCACCAACCCGCCTTCGTCCTGCGGCACGAACCAGCTATATTGCCAGGCATTACCCTCGGTATAATCCGATCCATATTTGATCGAGGCGGGGTCGAACGGCTCGCGATAGGCGCCGGTGGAGAGGCGCGCGCGAAGCCAGCCTGTCCTGGCATCGAAGCTGTTGCGCCAATTGCCCGCGCGTTTCTCGAAGGTGGCGGCGACGTCGGCGCGATCTAGCTTGCGCGCCATTTGCGCGATCGCCCAATCGTCATAGGCATATTCGACCGTCTTGGACGCCGCCTCGGGCTCCTTGTCGATCGGAACGTAGCCGAGCTTCATATAGTCGCCGAGTCCGCCATAAGGCGCGTAGGTCGCGCTCGCGACCATCGCGTCGAGCGCCTCCTTCGGGTCGAAGCCTCTCACCCCTTTCAGATAGGCGTCGGCGATGACCGGGGCGGCGTGGTAGCCGATCATCGTCCAGGTCTCGCGCCCCTGATATTGCCATACCGGCAGGATGCCGAACGGGCTCTGCTTGCGGCTCTCGATCAGTGAGCGGACGAAATCGGCGTTGGTCCGCTCGGGCTGGATCAGGATCAGCAAAGGGTGCTCGGCGCGGAATGTATCCCACAGCGAGAAGGTCGAGCGGAAGGTGAAGCCCCGCGCTAGGTGCACCTGATTGTCGGGGCCGCGATAGCGTTCGTCGGCATCGCTCGCGACCGATGGCGCGAGCAGGCTGTGGTACAGCGCCGTGTAGAGGCTCCTCGCCATCGGCGCTGGCGCGTCGATCTCCACGGCCCCAAGCGCCTCCTCCCATGCCGCTCTGGTGCGGGCGCGGATCGCGTCGAATCCGCCCGGCTCGCTCTCGAGGTTCGAAATCGCGCCGTCTTCGTCGACCGAGGAGATCGCCACCTTCACTTCAAGCGGGCGGGGCAGGTCGCCGAAATCCAGTCTCGCGACGATCGCGCGGCCCATTCGCTCGGCAACCTCGTCGGAGCCGCGGCCCGGCCCCTGGAAGCCCTTATAAGGCACATCCGTCTCGCCGTTGACGAAGGCATGGCCCGTCAACGGCGCATTGAACCGCATCGCGAAGCACAGGACCCGGTCGGGCGCCCAGCCGCGCGTCTGGCGGCAGCCGCTGATCGTGCCGTCCGGCCGCAGCCGGATCGAAGACCAGAGTATCTTGCCTGGATAATCGTAGAGCGACGTACGCAGGTCGAGGATGAGATGCGCGCTGACACCCTCGACATAGCTGTAACGATGCACACCGACACGCATGCCCGCGGTCAGCTCCGCAAGGACGTGCTGGTCGAGCAGGTTTACCGCATAATAGCCGGGCGAGGCCTTTTCGCTCTTGTGATCGAAGCGCGAGCGATATTTTTCGCGTTCCAGCGGCACCTGCTCGCCCGAAACCGGCATGATCAGGAAATCACCCAGATCCGAATGGCCCGCGCCTGAGAAATGGGTGTGGCTGAAGCCTTCGATGCTGCCGTCCTCGTAGCGATAGCCCGCGGCCCATTTATAGCATTGGCGGATGACGCAGCCGGTGTTGGTGTCAGGGCTGAGCTGGACCATCCCGAACGGCGCCACCGCGCCGGGGAACGTATGGCCTTCGCCGCCAGTACCGATGAACGGATCGACCGCATCATAAGCCGATGCGGCCGGGCAGGGGCGGCAAAGGAGCAGCGCGGCGGCAAGGCCGATCGAAGCAGCGGGTCGCATCGCGTGATTTGAGCAGGGAGCGGGCGGCAGCGAAAGCGAAAGTTGCTCGTCCGGCTACGGGAACGGGGCAACCCCCGCAGCGTTACGCAACCGATATCAACCCGTCGTGGAGATCGCCGTCATGCTTTGGACTATCGCCGTCATCCTTCTCATTCTCTGGCTGCTCGGCTTCGTCGTCGTCCCTATCGGCGGCGGGCTTATCCACATCCTGCTCGTGCTGGCGATCATCGTCGCCCTGATCCAGCTCTTCACCGGCCGCCGCGCGGTCTAGATGCGGACATTCCCGATCGCGGGATAGAAAATTGCGCGAGGACCCAAGGCGAAATTTCTGATCCGCAGGCCGGAAAGGTCCTCGCGCAACCTTGACCCACATATAAAGAAATCTTTATATGGGTCCGATGAACGGTCCCTCGCTTTCGCAGCTCGAAGAAGCGCGCCGCGCGCTCGACGCCCCCTTATTCGCGGATCTGGCGGGCGATGCCGGCGTCAGCTTCGAATTCTTCCCGCCCAAGACGGAGAAGATGGACGAGCAGCTCTGGCACGCGATCGAGACGCTCGCGCCGCTCGGGCCGCGCTTCGTCTCGGTGACCTATGGCGCGGGCGGTTCGACGCGCGAGCGCACCCACGCCACCGTCGCGCGCATCGCCAAGGAAACCTCGATTCCGGCGGCGGCGCATCTGACCTGCGTCGACGCAAGCAAAGCCGAGATCGAGGAGATAGCACGCGCTTATTGGGAAGCAGGCGTGCGCCATATCGTCGCTTTGCGCGGCGATCCTCCGCAGCAGGGCGAAGCCTTCACGCCGCATCCCGCGGGCTTCGCCAACGCGGCAGAGCTGGTCGCGGGCTTGAAGCGGATCGCGCCGTTCGAGATTTCGGTCGCCGCTTATCCCGAATGCCATCCCGCCTCGCCCAGCGTGCAGGCCGATCTCGACAATCTGAAGGCAAAGATCGACGCCGGCGCGGATCGTGCGATCAGCCAATTCTTCTTCTCGCCCGAAACCTTCTTCCGCTTCCGGGATCGCGCGGCGGCGGCGGGGATTTCGGCCGAGATCGTGCCCGGCATCCTGCCCGTGTCCAACGTCGCCACCACGCGGAAATTTGCCGGCATGTGCGGCGCCGCCATCCCGCCGTGGATGGACCGGCTGTTCGAAGGGCTGGACGATCACCCTGCCGCGCGCCAGCTGATTGCCGCTACGATCGCGGCCGAGCTTTGCCGCCGCCTCTATGCGGGCGGGGTGCGCCACTTCCATTTCTACACGCTCAACCGGGCGGAACTGGCATACGCCATCTGCCACCTGCTCGGGCTGCGGCCCGGCAGCCAGGTTACGGAGAAAGCGGCATGACACGCATTCCCTCCGCCGCCGCGCGCCGCTTCCGCGCCGAGGCCGCCAAACGCATCCTGCTGACCGACGGCGCGTTCGGGACGATGATCCAGTCCTACGGCTTGAACGAGGCCGACTATCGCGGTTCGTACACCGATCTGACGCATGATCAGAAGGGCAATAACGACCTGCTCGTCCTGACCCGGCCCGACATCATCCGCGAGATCACCGAGGCCTATCTGGCGGCGGGATCGGACATGGTTTCGACCAACACCTTCAACGCCAACCGCGTGAGCGAAGCCGATTATGGCGCCGAACATCTGGTGCGCGAACTCAACCTCGCCGCCGCCGGGATCGCGCGCGCCGCCGCCGACAAGTTCGAAGCCGCCGATGGCCGCCCACGCTTCGTCGCCGGCGCGATCGGGCCGACCAACAAGACCTTGTCGCTCTCGCCCGACGTCAACGATCCCGGTTATCGCGCGATCGGCTTCGACGAATTGAAGGACGTCTATCGCGAGCAGGCCGAGGCGTTGCTCGACGGCGGCTGCGATTTCATCCTGATCGAGACCATATTCGATACGCTCAACGCCAAGGCCGCGATCGTGGCGGTGCTCGAGACCCAGGACGCGCGCCAGCATGAGATCCCGATCATGCTGTCGATGACGATCACCGACATGTCGGGCCGCAACCTCTCCGGCCATTCGGTCGAGGCCTTCACCTACATGGTCCGCCATGCGCGCCCGCTCACGATCGGGCTCAATTGCGCGTTCGGGGCGGATCTGATGCGGCCCTATCTCAAGGAAATGGCGCATGTCGCCGACAGCCTGATCATGGCCTATCCCAATGCCGGCCTGCCCAACGATCTCGGCGCCTATGACGAGCAGCCGCATACCACCGGCGGACTGGTCGGCGATTGGGCACGGGACGGTCTGGTCAATGTCGTCGGCGGCTGCTGCGGCACGACCCCGCCGCACATCGCGGCGATGGCCGCCGCGGTGAAGGACGTCGGCCCGCGCGCGCAGCACGATCATGTCGCGATCACCCGGCTGGCCGGGCTCGATCCGTTCGTGATGGCAGCCTAGATCCCGTCATTCCCGCGAAGGCGGGAATCCATAAGCACGACGGTTCAGGACTATGGATTCCCGCCTGCGCGGGAATGCCGAAGAAAAGAGAGCAAGTTGACCAAATCCACCGCCCAATTCGTCAATGTCGGCGAGCGCACCAACGTCACCGGATCGGCTGCGTTCAAGAAGCTGATCATGGCCGGCGAATATGCCAAGGCGGTCGAGGTCGCGCGCCAGCAGGTCGAAAATGGCGCGCAGGTGATCGACGTCAACATGGACGAAGGCCTGCTCGATGCGGAGGTGGCGATGACCACCTTCCTCAAGCTGATCGCCGCCGAGCCCGACATCGCGCGCGTCCCCGTCATGGTCGACAGTTCCAAATGGAGCGTGATCGAGGCGGGGCTGAAATGCGTCTCGGGCAAGCCGATCGTGAATTCGATCAGCATGAAGGAGGGCGAAGACGCCTTCCTCGATCATGCGCGCAAGGTCATGGCCTATGGCGCGGCGGTCGTGGTGATGGCGTTCGACACAGTGGGCCAGGCCGACACCAAGGAACGCAAGGTCGAGATTTGCGAGCGCGCTTACCACCTGCTCACCGGCATCGGCTTCCCGCCCGAAGACATCAT
>Ga0070658_10000064_pt1 | contig 106537 bp, 110 predicted proteins | sample KBSC13metaG_FD_64664 | JGI IMG/M metagenome (GOLD analysis project Ga0070658, IMG submission 64664) | Corn rhizosphere microbial communities from Kellogg Biological Station, Michigan, USA - KBS C1-3 metaG | ecosystem: Host-associated > Plants > Roots > Rhizosphere > Soil ...
TCGACACCCTTGTGGTCGCCGTCGCCGGCCAGGTCAGTACCACCAAGCTGGTCGAAGACTGCAGAATCTGGCGCCTCAAAGTCGCCGCCTACGCTAGTGTCTGGGCGCTCCAAAACCCCTCAAAACCATTTGAGGCATTGACCACCGCCGTCCACGAAGCCCTCTGTTAGTCATAAAATCGTGGGGACGAACATGACAAGCAGACAAAATAAAAACAAATACACAGCTGGCAGCCGCGCACGCTTTTATCCTGGCTGCTTGCCATGTGCGCCCCTGGGGCACGGATGCCTGAATCAGGCAGGCGCTACTCGCGGTGCGCGGATGCGGTCGTCGACGCGGTTGGTGGACTCGTTGTAGTCCCTGAGTGCCCAGCCGATGGCCGTACAGAACGTCATGACGTGCTTGCGAGCCTCGGGGTGGGGCTGCTCGGTGATCAGCTGGATGTCCTTGGCTCCGTAGAGGACGGTGACACCGTGGATGCGGGTCATCGTGTTGAGAACCTCGGGGCGGATCTTCGGCAGCTTGCGGCTGAAGGTTACCTTCTGGTGGTAGACATCGAGGGAGAAGACCACAGGCTGCTCGGTAGCCACCACCTGACGCCAGTAGGCGCTGATGATGCGCCAGACGATCGTCCAGGGCGGGGTGAACTTCTTGGACTTGCTCATGACAAACCTCTCTTCTCAGAAGGGCCAAGGCGGCCGGTCGCGGGATGCGACGCTACGTGTGTATTGCTACACCAAATGAGAGAGCAGGCCGCGCGACACAGTGGCCCGGGCTGGTCTCTCATTTGATGTTTGTCTGCTTGTCAATGTGCATTTGGAGTCAAAGCTCTACAAAGCGAATATATTATACCACAACATATCAATATTTCAATATAGTCACACCTAGTTGCAGATCTGTTATTCAAAGCGTATGATCTAGCATTATGACCAAAACTGTAACCGTGCCGCAACAGTACCAACCAGTACATGAGTCAGTCCCTTGGGTTACAGCCTACATCAATCGCCATAACGACAGGGCTTATGCCGCAAGACGATTAAGTTGCTTGTCACCTCCTAAGCAATTAGCACTCGGAGAACGATGCCTTGACGATGCAAGGCGCCAGCTGGATTATTCCCTGGCAACTCCGTTTCTTACATTAGCTGGCGTGGCTATGGGAATGGTAGCTCGAACGCAGCCACGTGGAGCCCGGGAGCACCTTACCGTCAGCGCCGCACGGCTGCGACTCTCAGAACTACCATTACTCAGCAGGCTTATTCTTAACGGCGAGCTGCCAGACAGGGGACAGGCGAAAGCTGCTTATCGGCGCGAAGTGCAGTTAGCCACGGGCGTTATACACAATACCAAGCTCTTGAGGCATCAGGAAGCAACTGACGGTGTGTACGGTGGAGCGAAAGGCACAGTGGGTGAACTTGCCACGAAGTTGCTCGCCAATCGGTATGCTGTGATGCACGCATTAAGTCCGGACTGGTATGCTTTCAAAAGCTATAGGAGCGATGATCAGATGTCGAGCGATGGCTGCAATGTACGTAATAGCTGGGATGTAAGTGTATGGACATCGTGCGATTATGATCGGGTATTGCCCACCTACCGAGTGCAGGTTAAATGTTCCAGCCTCAGCGTAAAAACTTCCGATAAAAGCTATGCCGACGGAGTTACTGTCGTAAAATTACATCCGGATTTGAGCCTGCCGGGAGATGATTCCGAACAACTCTCGTTTCAGGTCCTCGATGATATCCAGCGCGATACCATGCTCCATGATCGTGATGCGGGCGCACGGCTCAATGTTCGCACCGAAAAACTGCTTACTATGCTTGGCTAAAAACTATTTGTGATAATTGGTGGGCGAGGAGGGACTTGAACCCTCACATCCTTGCGAATACCAGATTTTGAGTCTAGCGTGTCTACCATTCCACCACTCGCCCGCAAGTCTGAAAGTTACTCTAGCGCATACCGCTTATGAATCAGTAGGCTATCAGGGGTGTACTGTACTATACTTGAGTACATATGGCAACCGACCCCCTTCAGCCCAACGACGATGCCGCCAACGTGATCCGAGCCAAGGTCGCCCGGCTCTACGATGCCGAGCCAGATGCCGTCATTGAGGAGCGCGAAGCCGAGGCGGTACCTCGTCGGAGCAAACATCAGCAGTTCATGTACGACCTGGGTAACTCGGGCAAGGATTTGGCCACTGTGCAGACCGAGTGGCACCAATACTACCTGTCTCTCCCAGAACACGAAAAGCACCAGGTCTGGCAGGAGTTTTATTCCAGTCAGTCAGCGATTGCACAGCCGCAGCCAGCTATGGTCTCGCCTCATATTGAGTCAGAGCACAAACACCGCGTCACTCGGCCGCATCACAAAAAGACCGCGAAACCACGACGCCGCAAAGACCTACGCACTCCTGCAGCCATCCAGGCCACGATTCGCGACACTGTCACCGGCGGCGGCAAACTTACCGCCAAAGACCACCTCCATTCGCTGCTCTTCGGCCTTGGTGTAGGCGCCATAGCCGTGTTTATCGTCTTGTTCACATTCTTTAATGAATTGATCATCGCGCCGTTCATCCAGCCCAGTCGCACGGCGAGCGCGACACCACTAATCGTCACCGCTGGCAGCATGGCGCCAACCAAAACGCCCGAGGTGATTATTCCCAAAATTAATCTCGAAATTCCCGTTGATTACAGTCAGACAACCACCGACGAAAGCCAGATCGAAAATGCCTTGGAAGCCGGCGTGGTGCATTATCCCACAACCGTAAAACCGGGCGAAAATGGCAACGCCGCGTTCTTCGGTCACAGCTCGAATAACATCCTCAATCCTGGCAAATTCAAATTCGCCTTCCTGCTGCTGCACACCATGGTGCCAGGCGACACGTTTTACCTGACCTCGAACGGCAAACTCTACGTCTACAAAGTCATCAGCAAAACTGTGGTCGATCCGAGTGATGTCAGCGTCCTCGGGCCAGTTCCGGGTCAGACCGCTACTGCTACCCTCATTACTTGCGATCCTCCAGGCACTAGTTTGCGCCGTCTCATCCTGGTCGGACAACAGATCAGCCCCGCCATATCGACCAACACGACGCCAGCCGCTCAGACTAGCGGTAGCAGCACGCCGTCAGCCTCGCTACCCGGCAACGGCCCGACACTGTTCCACCGCTGGACGCAAACTGCATTCGGTAAATTAGCCGTGACGGCCGTTATCATCATCGCACTAGTCCTCACTATCCGCTGGATTCGTAAACCGGCTTACTGATCGGCCGGGCTGAGCAGGGAAGTGGACGTCAAACTGGCGCCATTGCTTGTGCTGACCAGTGTATACACGAATTTGTAGTCGGGTGCGAAAAACGGTGTAGCCAAAGCGCTGGCCGCCACAAAGTTGTGTTGGTTCTGCTGGTCGAAATCGAGAATCTGCAACGTGCTATGACTAACATAACTGAGATGATTGCCGTCCATCCAGATAGCATGCGGCTGTGGGGCATCCAGCCCAGCAGCTAAGTTGTAGTTGTAGCCATTTTTGTTCAGCAGATCATAGACGGCGATCTGATTGGCGTGCTCTACCATGACATACTGGGCATTGCTGGAGAAGCTCTCATAATCAGCAGCCGGTACACGCAGGACCTGCAGCGGTACGATGACACGTTGATTTTTTCCGGCAAGCTGGGCGATCGGGTCCCTGTAAATGTAGACCTTGCCTTCATCGGTGGCACCGGCAATTAAGTACGGCGTGCCGTCGTAAGTTGCATAGTCGACGAGGTAATGACCGCTGGCAGGTAGGCTGCGTAGCTCGGTGGTTTTGGTGCCGTCCAGGAATTTGAGCAGTACTTTGCCGGTAGGAGCATCGGAGCTCGTTACGAATACAACCTGGTTATCGCCATAGGTCTTATAGGCGAGGACATTGCTCAATAGCGGCGCCGGTGTAGGCGTTCGGAGACTTGCCGTTTGCAGGCTATGATCCGACTCATTGTAGAGATAGTATTGGTCATATTTTTTATTACTGAGCGTGATGGTGGTTGGATCTGCATTCAGTGTCTGGTTGAGGCTAACGGACTGGTCAGGGCTGTCGCGGTTGAGCAGCACGAACTCGGTCTTGCCATCTACGATATGCTTCAAAAGCACGTGCACATTATCGTCAGCCCATTCAGCTAATTGCCATTGCTCACCGGCCGCCGGTTTCGTTGCAGCGGCAGCAGGAAGGCTCAGTTGTTCCGCTGGTTTGGTCGGATTCTTGAGGTCATACAGCTGGAAATTCTGCGGATCGGCAGCCAGGTTCAGGAGCAACCAACGGCGATCGGGGCTCTGAGTCGATAATGTCGGTACAGCTCCCAGGTTGGCCAGTGGCGAAGTCTTGACTGCCTTTGGAATCAGGAACGGATAATCAAAATGGGTGACACTTCCACCGTCAACTTCTATCTTGCGCTGCCAATCAATGTAGCCGGGACGGGTTAAGCGCAGCGTATAGATATCGGCTGGTAGCGCCAACCGGGCATTGGTCTGGTCTTTTTTGACGCCATTGACATAGATAGTCGACGATTTGAGTTGGCTGGAGACAAACACAACGCCGTTTTGGATCACGGTCCCACTACGGTCAATGCCGAAGCCGTATGCCTGATAGACAAGGATGACCGTTGCAATCACTACCGCGATCGTGACACAGACGTAGCCTACCAACAACAAAATGCTGTGTTGTCGCTGTTTTTCGGGGTCGAGATAATCCATGAGCTGGTATGATTATAAGCCAGAATGTTAAATAAAGCTTAATATAAGTAGCAAATATCACCGCAGTGCCGTAGGCTGTGCTCTTGCGGTCAGACGCCAGACAGTTTAAGATAAAGTCAGTAAGAAAGCGTAAGCGTAAGTAGCCTGCGTACCAACACAGAGAATAGATCACAGAGAATACGGTGAGTAAGCCAGCCAACAGCATTCACATCAACGGTCGTCGTTATGACGCTCATACCGGTCATCCGCTCGACGGCGGTCCGGCAATTCCTGCCCGGCGCAGCGTTGATGGTGTCGTCAGTCACAAAAAATCTGCCGTCAAACTGGCAGAACCGCGCATTAAACCCGTGGCTGTGCCGCAACCCCTCTCTAAAACCAAACTGATGGATATGAAAGCGCCGAAATCGCGTACCCCGCGCGCCGCTGCCAAAGCCGCCCCGGCCCACGCACCGCAAACGGCGCACACGCTGATGCGCCACGTTGTCAAAAAGCCAGCTCCCTCCCTAAAGCGTAGCATCGTTGCCCACAGCTCAACCGATCACGCGCTGGTCATGCCAAGTATCACAGTCACCCCTAAGCACTCCATCACCAAAGTTCCGGCTGTGCGACTCCAACGAGCCAAGCAGGTCACCAAGAGCGCTCAAATACGTAAATTCCCAGCCGCCACTCCGGCTGTCAGGGTAGTCTCGACACCGGTTGTTGAACCTATCGCGCCACTGCCGATCGCCACTGAGCGACCGCTCGACATTTTCGAACAGGCGTTGCACCACGCCAATACGCATCTCCAACCACCGGTCGCACACCACAAGCATCCGAAACGACGTGCCCGATTGGCTCAGCGTCGGACCAGTGTAGCGGCAACCGCCCTTGCAATACTGCTACTCGTGGGCTTCATGGGCTTCGAGAATCGCACCAATCTCAGCCTCAAACTGGCAGCCAGCAAAGCCGGCTTCAATGCCAACCTACCCGGTTACCGACCTTCCGGCTTCAGCGTTGGAGCCCTTAATTACAGTCCAGGTAATGTGGCAATTCACTATCACAGCAACAGCGACGACCGATCTTTTGCAGTCCTCGAACAGCCGTCGGCCTGGAACAGTAGCACGCTGCGCGACAGCCTCGTCGCCAATGCCGACAGCCAGTATCAAACCGTCGCCGTAAGCGGCCGCACCGTCTATCTCTACGGCGACAATAATGCTGCCTGGGTTAATGGCGGCGTTTTGTATCAGGTCAAAACCGACGGTGCTCTGAGTAGCAACCAGGTGACTGAACTGGCCAAATCACTCTAATCTGTGCAAACAGAGGTGAATCTCGTATAATACATCGGATGAAAGCTATCCGCACCCGTTTTGCGCCCAGTCCAACCGGTTATTTGCATGTGGGCGGCATCCGGACCGCGCTGTTTGCGTGGTTGCTGGCCCGACAAAACGACGGTCAGTTTGTACTCCGCTTTGAAGACACTGACAAGAAGCGCGAGGTCGAGGGCGCTCGTCAGCACCTGATCGACAGCTTGCGGGCACTCGGCCTGGAATACGACGAAGGGCCGGACATAGGTGGCCCGTACGCCCCCTATGTGCAAAGCGAACGGCTCGACAGCTACCGCATCTGGGCCCAAAAACTGGTTGACGCCGGACGGGCTTACGCCGATCCGTATACCGCCGCAGAAGTCGACGCTTTCCGCCAGCAGGCCCGCGACGAAAAACGGGCGTTTTTGTACCGACACCACCGGCCGGAAAACCCGCCAGCCTGGGACGGCTCAACGCCATTGCGTTTCAAGTCCGATCCCAAAGCTTACCAATGGCACGATGAAGTCATGGGCGACCTCAAAACCGGCCCGGAAGTCATCGATGACTTCATCCTGATCAAATCCGACGGCTACCCGACCTACAACTTCGCCCACATCGTCGACGACGCCGAAATGAAAATTACCCACATTATCCGTGGCCAGGAGTTTTTGGCCAGCGTGCCGAATTACCTCAATCTCTATGAGGCACTCCAGATTGAACACCCGGCGATGGCTACCGTCCCGCACATCCTTGGCCCGGACGGCAACAAGAAGCTCAGTAAGCGCGACGGCGCCAAAGACGTGCTCGATTATCTGCGGGAGGGCTACCTGCCGGATGCCATGATCAATTTCATCGCCTCACTGGGCTGGAATGACGGCACGCAACAGGAGATTTTCAGCCGCGACGAATTGGTCGAGAAATTCAGCTTGGACCACGTTCAGAAGAGCGGGGCACGCTTCGACGAGCGCCGCCTCGAATGGTTGAACGGCGCCTACATCCGCGCCCTGCCTGTGGCAGAGCTCTACAAGCTGGTCACACCGTTCTGGCCGCCCGAAGCGACCGAGTACGACCAGACCTATAAGCTGTTCGCGCTGGGTCTGGTGCAGGAACGTCTGAAATACTTCGCCGAACTGCCGGAGTTAACCAGGTTCTTCTTCGTTGATCTACCCGTAAAATCAGAGCTGATCAGTAACCACAAACAGCTCAAAAAACTATCTCAGGATGAGCTGCTTGACCTGCTTCATGCCACACAGACCAGCCTGCAGGAGAGCGACTTCACCCCTGAAGATTTGGTTGAGCGCCTCAACCAGTTGCTTGAAACGACAGGCCAGAAACCGGCCGTACTATTCAGCCTGATCCGCATTGCCACCACCCAGGCACCGGCAAGTCCAGGTCTGGCCGAAACGCTGTCCGTCCTTGGACGAGAACGCAGCCTCGCGCGATTGCAGACCCAGATTGCCGCTCTCGCCGCTTAAGCTACCTGATCGTCGGACGCCGACTCCGGACGCAGTGCCAGCTCAGCCGCTCGCAACACCTCTAAAAGTTTACGGTGCTTAATACCGTCACCGTCCCGGATCACATCCGTCACCGCTTCTATCTGACATCTCGATACCAGTGCATCATCTTCACGGCTCGTAAAGTACTCCAACTGCGATGCCTGTAAACCTCCCCATATTCCGAATTCGGGTTTGATATTGAGCGCCTCTTCAATGCATTGTTCAACGACAGTGCAGGTGCTGCATATCCGCTTGGCGATCATTTCCCATTTAGGCAACGTTTCATCTATAAAAAGCTGGTTAGCGCCATCGCCGATGCATTCCGATTTGGTCCGCCAGTCCACTACTTGGCTGGCAAATGTCGCCACCACTGGCGCACTAGGGGCAGCGTCCTCAGCCGGCGTGACGGCAGTGTAGCCTGGAGTAGATTGTGCAGCAGCGCTTAAGCCAACCGACCGGTACCGGAACTGTCGCTCCGGGCGCTCGGGGCCAATAAACCCGATAGGCCTAACGAATGACAGCGGCTCCGGGATCCCTGGAGGGAGATGAACAAACGCCTCTTTACGCTTGGGCGGGCGGTCTTTCGCTGGCCGTTCGGTGACATTCAGTGCCCGTTCAGTGCGCAATCGGGCAGATCGCTTTGCATTGGATTCATGGAGGGCAGGTGGTTCGGCATTCGGGTCAGCGAACCAGTAGAAGGTCATGTTCGTCGCACCGTGGCGATTCAAATCCTTGCCAAGTTCGGTATCTGACAGCTGTTTTAAGAAGTTATGAAATGCTTTTTTGGATGCATCCCGGCTCGCGCCAGGTACGCAGTCAAGAATGTCACCGACGACCGTCGGCACGCCCTTGTTGGCGATCAGCAGCCGAAGCGCATCATGCATGCGAGGATTTACGGCTTCGAATGCTGCAAGTTCAGCAAGCGACATTGGGTATTCTTCAGGCTGCGATGCGGCAACTTCTGGGGCAGCCTGTAGCAGCCCATAGACATCCCCGGAATCCCTCAGCATTTCAGCCATAATCTTACGCCCAGTGTACGTTGTACGACGCAGATTTTCAATAGGCCTGATCGCCGTTCTATCTGGTACAATAGTGCTTATGAATAACGACGTAAAGCCGGCGAGTGGGCCGGCCGAACGTGCCGCCAAAGCCATTACGGTCAGCGACGCCGATACAGATACAAATACCACCGACTTCAAAACTCCTGAACAGGTTGCTGCTGTTGACGATGTGGCCGCTCCCGACGATACCCGTCAGACCCAGCCTTCAACCAGCGATCCGGTAGCCCCGGAAACTCGCCGTTCAATCCGGCAACGCCTCGGCTTGCAATGGCCTCCGACCAAGAAGGAATACCTGATCGGGGGCGGGGTAGTGCTGATACTGCTGCTAGCCACCAGCGCCTTTGCGCTGACGCACGCCTCAAAACCAGCCCCGGTAGCTACTACCCACAAAGCCCCAGCCAAACCAAAACCGGCTCCCAAGCCGACCACTGTCCCATCGACGTTGACCGGTTTACCAGTCGACCCGGCAGTCAATCAGCGTCCCGTTACCGCCGCGATGATCGAGAACAGTCTCGACGCCCGCCCCCAATCAGGTCTCAGCCAGGCCGGAGTGGTGTTTGAAGCTATTGCCGAGGGAGGCGTCACCCGATTCATGGCCGTTTTCCAGGACAATCTGCCGACCAACATCGGTCCGATCCGCAGCGCCCGGCCGTATTACGTCTCCTGGGCCAAGGGCTTTGATGCCGGCTACGCCCACGTCGGGGGCAGCCCTGACGGCTTGGCCGACATCCGCGCTTGGGGTGTCCGCGACCTCGACCAGTTCTACAACGCCGGCGCCTACCACCGTATTGACAGCCGCGACGCCCCGCATAACGTCTATACCGGTGTCGATACACTGATGGCACTCAGCCAGAGCAAAGGCTTCACCAGCAGCACCTACACCGGCTTTGCCCGCAAGGCCGCCGCCCCGAGCGCGACGCCGAACGCCAAAAGCCTCGATTTCACGCTGTCCGGCTACTATTACAATCCGCATTTCGATTACGATGCTGCCAGCAATACATACAAACGTTCCGAGGCTGGCGCTCCCCAGATTGACCAAAACAGTGGCGCCCAGTTATCGCCAAACGTCGTCGTCGCCATCGTGACACCTCTAGGGCAGGGCGAGCTCGACAGCAGTGGCGCCTACTACTCTGACTACACCGTCGTTGGCAGCGGACAGGCCTTCGTTTTCCAGGACGGCATCGTGACGATTGGCACCTGGAATAAGCCATCCAATGATGCCAACATCAGCTTCAGTGACAGCGCCGGCAAACCGTTGCCGCTCAACCCCGGTCAGACCTGGATTACCGCCGTCAGCAGCGCCGATAAAGTGAGTTATAACCCTTAAACTATGGATCTGTCTCAGCAATTACTCCGAACCATCCGTAAGCATCTGTTTACGGTGGTCATGGGCCAGAATGTCGTCATTTTCGCGATTGGCTGGGCGCTATATAGTTATACCGATCTGCCACATCTCCTGGTATTAGCCCTAACCCTCTTTTTGGGGTTGGCATCGAGTTACCTGATCATGCTCCTGAGTAGCAGCTACCTGGCGCAGCCGACCCAGGCACTTTGGCAGGCGATTCTGCACTTGAGTCCCGAAGTACAGGGTATTGCCGCTCCAGAGATTGATAAGCTCACGCTCGGCAAGGAGTTGGTCAGTAATCTCGTCGCCCAGGTGCATCAGCTGACCAGCCAGGCCGAATCAACAGCCCTGGAAGCACAAAAAGCCACCACCGATATCGCCAACAACTTCGTCGCCAAGAATCTGCCATTTCCATTCCTGACCCTTGATCCTAGTGAGAACATCACGTTCGTGAATCAGGCGATGTCCGATTATATGGGCATTCCGGCGACTGACCTGATCGGTAAGAACCTGTATTTCGTCATGGATATGAGCTTTCCGTCTGAGGACACATTTGACAGTTGGCTGAAAACCGTTAAAACCCACAGCGCCACCGCCACCGCCGCCTGGGAGCGCGTCAAGCTTGATGTCCGCGATAACCACCCACTGCGTCTCTTTGATCTGGCGGCATATTATAACCGTGACAATGTCGACCACATTGAAACCATGCTGGCGCTGATGGACCACACAAAAACCTACAGTCAGGACGATCAGGCGATCAGCTTCATCTCGCTCGGGGTCCACGAACTGCGCACGCCACTGACCCTCCTGCGCGGCTACATCGAAGTCTTCCAGGACGAGCTTCAGGGCAAGGTGGATGGTGACCTCTTGGACTTCATGAACAAGATGGCCGCCACCGCCCAGCAACTGATGGCCTTCGTCAACAACATCCTGAACGTTGCCCGCGTCGACGACGATCAACTCCAGCTGAAGCTCCAAGAAGAGAACTGGGGTGACATCCTGAAGAGCAGTCTGGATACGCTGTCACTACGGGCCGGCGTCCGCGGTATCACGCTCCAGTACAGCCTGGCACCCAACTTGCCAACCGTCGGTGTCGACCGGCTCAGCATCTACGAAGTCCTGAACAACCTCGTCGACAACGCCATCAAATACTCAGCCGGCAGCAAAGTCATCAAGATCGATGCCCATCTGAACCAGGAAGGTCTGGTCGAAACCACCGTCCAGGACTTCGGTGGCGGCATGCCGGCCTCTGTGCTGCCAAATCTCTTCACAAAGTTCTACCGCGACCACCGCAACCGGGCTCAGATCGGTGGCACCGGCCTCGGGCTGTATCTGTCAAAGGCCATCATCACTGCCCACGGCGGCACCATTTGGGTCCGCAGTAAGGAAAATGAAGGCTCGACCTTCGGCTTCACGCTACTGCCATACCAGCAGCTCACCCAGGAACTCAAAGCCGGCGAAAACCAGGAGATCGTCCGCTCGGCCCACGGCTGGATCAAAAACCACTCTCTCTACCGCCGCTAGCCTGATATACTACTGTTATGGAACCAAACACTACCCGCTCCGTCCTCTGTATCGAAGATGAACATTTCATTTCTGAACTATACGCCCGTGCCCTCAAAAAAGGCGGCTACGACGTCACTGTCATCGCCGACGGCCAGGAAGCCCTGACGGAGGCTCAAACCAACAAATACGATATCATCCTGCTCGACCTGATGGTGCCTAATCTGACGGGTATCGAAATCCTGCGCGTCCTGCGCGACCCGGCCCGCGTCCCCCCGATTAAAGCCAAGATCATCATCACTACCAACCTCGAACAGCGTGATGATGTCCGCGCCGACATCGAGAAGCAGGCTGACGGCTATCTCGTCAAAGCCGAGATGACACCCCACGAGCTAGTGGCCTTCATCGACACCGTCAAGTAGCGCGCCTATCATTGACAATTTTTATTGCTTATGCTATAATTATCGGGTTTCGTTGAGAAGTAACATCCGTTTCTATTTCCGAAGCACCTTTCGGTCCTGACACACTCACTCTTATGGGGGAACTATGCAGTCCACCGTTCTGTCCAAGCTCGACCTCACCGTCGACCCCGACCCGCGCGACCTGCTCGATCAGCTCTACCAGCGCCACCCCGAGACCGCCATCTTCTTGGCTCTCACCTGGGCCGACCCGGACAACCCGCGCAGCCTTGAGCACTTCAACGCCGCCTGGGAATTCTCGCAGGAGCAGACACACTTCGGTCTCTGCGACATCTGCAGGTGGCCCAAACTGCACAACCTCGTGCACCTCGAGTGCCTCAGCCCGGCGGCCCGCCAGCGTGCCATCGAGTCCGAGGAGCTCATCGCCATCTACGGCAGGGAGGAGTAGTACCAGGGCCACCAGCGCGGTGAAGAGTAGTGACATGTATGTCGAAGCTTGAGGCTATTTTGCTCTCGCTCCCACATATCCGTTCACCTCTTCACCCCGCTAGTCCCCTTGGACCCATTATTTCGATAGTGGTTCCGAGGGGATTTTTTGTGGCAAAAATCACGTTGCACGCACCGGGCAGTGGCGTATACTAATAAAGCCACTGGGAGACTCCGCATCGCGGTTTACCCTCAGGACTTTACATCCAGGTCTGCACACTCCGGTCACTGCACACCTTACACTTTTTAAGCCTCAAGCTTAACGGTCCTAGCCCTTTAGAACGGTGCCTAGAACTTCGCCTGAAGCTGCTCCAACCCTAAATCCGTTCTCTGATCTGTTACAAACATATCAGCCTCTTTCATTTACCTTAGTAGGAGCACTACATTATGACTATTTCTCGTTATGACGACATCAAAATTGAAGACGAAGTTCAGATCACGGCCGTGACTTTTCGCGAGGATCCGGACAGCCAGCGCCTGGAAAGCTACCCACGGCGCATGGTCTACGGCGGCCGCGAGTACACCTTCATGGAGCATGGCATGCGCTTTCTGATCCAGAAAGGCCAGGAGCTGATCCGACTGTTCGACGTCTCCGACGGCCAGAACCGCTTCCGCCTGCGCTGCGAAGGCGACCACTGGACACTCGTAAACATGCGAGCAGCCTAAATGACAAAACAGAAAAATCAGGAGGAATTACGATGCGCGATATTGAACCTATGGCCTACAGCGATGAAAGTTACGGTGACGGAGTCTCCGTTCACGCCGGTTTTCCAAACCCGGCGGCCGACCGGCGACGGGCGGGCGTCCAGCTTTCGCTCGATCTCAATCAGCACCTGATCAAGCGCCCTAGCAGCAGTTTCTTGTTCCGGGTAGCGGGGCACAGCTGGGCTTCAGACGGAGTGTTTGACGGCGATATTGCCGTCGTCGACCGGGCATTGTCCGCAAAGCCGACTGATCTGGTGATCATCTGGCAATCTTCGGGTTTCTCGATCAGCCGACAGCAGCAGCTGTCACTGGAGGATGAGCCGCTCGGTGTCGTAACGTCAATCATTCACCAGTACCGCAGATGAAAGCCGTCTTTGCGCTGATCGACTGCAATAACTTCTTCGTCAGCTGCGAGCGAATCTTCCGACCCGACCTGGAAGGTAAACCAGTGGTCGTGCTCAGCAGTAATGACGGCTGTGCGGTGGCGCGCTCCAATGAGGCCAAGGCGCTGGGTATTCCGATGGCCGCACCGGCTTTCAAATACCGCGAACTTTTCAATAAGCACAGCGTGGTACAGTTCAGCGCCAATTTTGAGCTCTACGGCGATATCAGCCAACGCCTGACTGAAATCCTTACCGGCGTCACGCCACGAACTGAGGTGTATTCGGTTGATGAGTCGTTTCTCGATCTGAGCGAGCTGGAAATCACCGATTATCAAGCCTGGGGCAGGCAGATCCGGGCCCGCATCTGGCGCGAGATAGGCTTGCCGGTATCTATTGGCATTGCGCCGTCGAAGACACTTGCCAAGCTAGGGGCTGACCGCGCCAAAAAAGAAGCCGCCGGCTACGGAGTACTAGATTTTATGAGCCTGGGGCCGCGCTGGGTAGAGCACGAGCTGCGCGCCTCGCCAGTCGAAGACATATGGGGTGTAGGTCGCAAACTCGCACCACGGTTAAAAGCTGAGGGCGTATTCACGGCGTACGATCTTAAACACATGCGGCCTCAGCGCGCCAAGCAACTCATGGGCATTCATGGACGACAAATGGTCGCTGAGCTCAACGGTGAGTGCTGCCATCCGTTGGAGCGGATCGGCAAGCCTCGCCAAACGGTCATGCATGGCCGCATGTTTGGTGAAGATACTTCTGATTTTGGCGTCGTCGAAGCAGCAGTGGCTAGCCTTGGCGCGCGGGCGGCGTTTCGGCTCCGGCGCGAGGGGTTACTGGCGCGGCGGGCACTGTTGATGCTCGACACTAACCGTCACAAGCCAGGCTACGTCCGGCAGGCCGCAAACCTGCGCTTCGATACGCCAACCGCCGATACTGGTTTTCTGATCAGTAGCTTGAACAGTGAATTAACCCGCATTTTTCGGGCCAAGCAGTCCTATCACCGGGCCAATGTCCTGCTATACGATCTGGTTGACAGTAGTAGTTTACAGACTGATCTGCTCGGTTTTACCGATCCCAAGCGCCATGATGCTGAACGGGCCCGCATGCTGGCAGTCGACCACCTCAACTACCGCTTCGGCAAAAACACCTTGCGTTATGCCGCCGAAGACCTCAGTAAACGCTGGGAGCCCAAGCATCAGCTCCGTAGCCCGCGCTACACTACCCAGTGGTCAGAATTGCCGGTAGCCCGTATCATAGAGCGATGAAGTATAGCGAGCTGCTGGAGCGACACCCGATTATCTCCGACCAGATCGGCAAGCCGGATATGGGCGAGGTGCTGAAAGCCTGTGAACAGGTGCTGCAGGCCGGCGTGGCGGGCGACGTCGTTGAGCTGGGATGCTACATCGGAACGACAACGCTGTTTTTGCGCCGGTTGCTTGATGCGTATCATGCAGATAAACAGCTCTACGCCTACGACTCCTTCGCGGGGCTGCCGGAAAAAGTTGCCCAGGACGCCAGCGGAGCAGGAGAGCAATTCAAGGGCGGCGAGCTGAGTGTCAGCAAAAAGCAGTTTCTCCATGAGTTCCAGAAAGCCCATTTGCAGCCGCCAGTTACGGTCAAAGGCTGGTTCAAAGAGCTGCGGCCGGAGCAGTTGCCGGAACAGATCAGTTTCGCCTTTCTCGACGGGGATTTTTATGAGTCGATCATCGATTCACTGCGCCTGGTGTGGCCGAAACTAAGCGATGGTGCGCTGATCGCCATTGATGATTATGGCCGCGACGCCTTGCCAGGGGTGGAGCGGGCGGTGCGTGATTTCTTCCAGGATAAGCCAATTGACTTGCGCTATGCCCACAATATCGCCATAATCCGCCGCGTATGAAGCTACACATCATTACCGTCGGCGCACCGAAGCTGCCCTACGCCAGACTAGGCTGGGATGAATATCTGACCCGGTTGCAGCGCTTCCATCAGGTCCGGGTGACGCATATCCCCGACAAACACAATGACGCCGAGCACCTCCTCGCCGCCAGTCAGGGGAGTTACCGGATGGGCCTGGTCATCAAAGGCCAGGAATTCGATAGTCCGGCCCTGGCGGCGTTTCTGGAGAAAAGGGCCATCGAAGGGCGGGAGGTCAGTCTGCTGATTGGTGGCCCGGATGGTTTGCCGCAAGCAGTGCAGGCGGCGCTCGATTATAGCTGGAGCTTTGGACAGCTGACTTATCCGCACGATCTGGCAATGGTCATGCTGGCCGAGAGCCTGTACCGGGCCGCCTCGATCACGGCCGGCTTACCGTATCATCATTAGGCGGCGCTAGGCGGCCGGTTGCTTGGCCTTAATGGACTTCGCTTTGGTAGCTTTCAGTTTGCCGGGCGCACGCGGCTTCAGACGTTTGGCAACCCTGGCCGCTTCTGATGGCTCGTCACTCATAACAGGGATCGAGCGTGCGGCCCGAGAGGCAACTGGTGCAACCGGCAAGGGTGCCGGCGTCAGTGGCGTAATAGCGATAGCATCAATTTTAGCTTGATCAATGTCAGGTGCGTCAGCAGTCGGTGCAGTAGGACCAGTGACTGGCTCGGCAGGCGGGGTGATGGTGTGCCAGGCCGGCTTATTAACGGGAGTTTGAACCTCGGGCTGAGCGGGACTCGGTACGGTGGGAGCTGCCAGCTCTGGCGTTGCAACCGGCTGGACCTTAGGCTCAGTCGGCTTGTGGTGAAGCAGGCTATCAAACAGCGCTTGATGGTCTTGCGGTGCAGGCGATCCGGCAGTCGCAGGCTTTGGTGCGGCGTCCTTAGCCCGCCAGCGCATCAGCTTGACGATGAATGTTGAGCCAAACAGCAGCCCGTCAAGCGCCAGCAGCGTCAGTACCACGACAGCCAAGCCGATAGACGTCAGCATCCAGTGGTTGAGCGGCTGTTTAGCCAGGTCGAGCTTGATGGGCGGCAGCGGCTTAGTGGTTTTGGTGACGGTGATTGGTCGGCGGACAGTAGACCCGGCATAGGTGATAACGACCTGCTTGCTGCCGAGGCTGGAATGGACTACGGCTTGGCCGTTCGTATCCGTGGTTACCGTTTGGTCATCGAGCGTCACAACGGCATTTGGCTGGGGCTGGCCATCCTCGCCGCGGACGATGATGGTGACCGCCACACCGGGCAATTCCAGTGTCTGGTCGGTGCCCGTTTGGACATTACCGGCAGCATCTGCACTTTTGACACGGTAGTGAAGCAGCGTTTTAGGCAGTAGGAACGAGCTAGAGAGGGTCACTTCGTGGGTCATGGCAGTTCCAGGCTGAGATGCCGACAGGCCGTAATTAGTATCCAGGCCATAGTCCACAACCGAATCGGCTGGCTCATTGGTTGCCCAGCTCAACACAGCACTGTATGGGGTCATCGATTTGACGCGCACCGCAGCGATCGTCGGCGCCGTAGTATCCTTCGGCGGCTCCGGGACAGCAACCGCTGTGGGTGCGGCCGGACCGGCGCTCGGCGCGACGTAATCACTAAATGTAATATTGACACTACCGGGGCTGAAACCAACAGCATTGCCGTTGTTAACGAGGGCTGAGTTGCCGCCGACAGCGATGGTGCCGCTGCCACTACTGGTCAGGGCTTTGAATGTCAGCGTAGCCACCAAGCCACTTCCACTGACAGCGCCAGTCGTACCGCGGTCGAGCGTGACGCTGCCGTCACCACCGCCACCGGAGGCTGAAATCTCAAAGGCACTGCCACTGTAATTGACGCCGATGTACTGCAACTTACTGGCAGGATAGGACAGATCAGCTTCGACGGCATTGATCGGATTGCCACCACCGTTCATGTAGACTGCAACGATCAGCGAACCACCGCTGGCGACGGTGGCCTTGTTGGCCACCAGCGTGATCGATGGGCCGGCAGCATAGGCGGGTATTGCCGACAGCGCTGCAGCCAGGCTGATCAACAGACTGAGTGCAACGGCGGAAAGTTTTTGTTTGAGATGTTTCATTATTGGTAATTACTGTTATCACTGCCGAAGCGTGATAACAAAGTGCTTAAGTCAAATATATCAATTTTGCCGTTGTTATTAAAGTCGCCACTGCCGGCACCACCACTTTTATTGAAATGTGACAGCAGAATACTCAAGTCATAAATGTTGACCTTGTGGTCGCCATTCAGGTCGCCAGTAATGGGCGGTGGTGGGTTGACAACATTGACCGTGACCGACTGCGACGCATAATTACCACTGGCATCATAGGCTTTCGCGCTCAGGATACGTGCACCGTTGTGGACGGCGTAACTGTTCCAGTTGAAGCTGAACGGTGCATTGCGAATGGTGGCGATCAGCGCACCGTCAGCGTAGAACTCAACCCGGTCGAGATCGAGATCGTCACTGGCGGTGGCACTGATAGGAAAGGTCAGTTGTACCGACTGACCGTTGCCCGGGGCTGTCAGGCTGACACTGGGTGCGACCGTATCGGGTAGGGTCGCCACCGGCACGTCCGCCGATGCCGTGGAGCTATTACTCGACTCATCGGTGGCAGTTACGGTGTAGTGATAGGTTGTGTTGTAGTGCAGGTTTGTATCCGTAAAGCTAGTGCCTGACTGGGTGGTGACCAGGACACCATTACGGAACAGGCTGTAGGTCAGGGCGCTGGGAGCACTGGCGTCATCAGTGGTAGTGTTCCAGGTCAGATCGATACTAGTGGTTGTCTGAGCAGCCGAAGCCAGGCCGGTAGGCGCTGCCGGTGCGATGACGTCGGCGATGGTGCCGGTATTGAGCGCTGTTGATTGGGACGAGTTGTTGCCAGAGCCATCATGTGACCTGATTTTATAGCTATAACTGGTGTTGACGTGTAATCCGGTATCCGTAAATGAGGTGCCTACGGTGGAGGTAATCAAAACGCCGTTGCGGTACAAATCATAGCCCGTCACGCCAACATTGTCGGTTGCCGCGTCCCATTGCAGGCTGATGGTAGTATCAGTCGCACTCGTCGTCTGCAAGTTGGCTGGAATAGTCGGCGCGGTGGTGTCATATGCCGTCGTGGCATGCAGCACGGCGGAAGCCGCTGAGACATTATTGGCGGCGTCATAGGCTTTGACGGTGTAGTCGTACTGCGTCACAGGGCTGAGCCCGCTGTCATTGAAGCTGGTGGAGGTGGTGGTACCGATCAGCGAGCCGTCGCGGTAAATCTTGTAACCGGTCACCGCCACATCGTCAGTTGAGGCCGTCCAGCTGATAGTCAGCGACGTATCCTGGACAGTGGTCGTGTGAACACCGGCTGGAATAGTCGGCGCGGTGGTGTCATTCGAGCTGGTTGTCAGATAGGGAGCCGACTGGGCAGACTGATTACTGGAGGCGTCGTAAGCGGCAATGGTGTACGTGTAGCTGCTGCTGACACTGAGGCCGGTATCGGTATAGGTCGTGCCGCCTTGGGTGGCGATCAGCGAGCCGTCGCGGTAAATCTTGTACCCGGCAACACCGATATCATCGGTCGAAGCATCCCAGTTCAACGTTATCGATGATACGGTGCTACTGACTTTGTGGAGGTTATCAGGCACGGTTGGCGCGGTGGTATCGGGAGCGGTGCCTGCGAACAGGGTGTTCGACAGGTTTGAGCCGTTATTGGCTGCGTCGCGAGCGGCGATGTTATAGGTATAGCCAGTGTAGACGGCCAGGCCAGTGTCGGTATACGTAGTGCCAGGCTGACTGCGCACCAGGGTGCCGTTCCGGTAAACATCGTAGGTCGTGACCGCAACATTATCTGTCGAGGGGTTCCAGGCAATCGTAATAGAGCCCGTGGTTTGTCCGGTCTGGTGCAGGTTGCCCGGCACACTTGGCGCCGTGGTATCGGCCAAGGTACTGGCGACATAGTCGGAAGAATTTGCCGAGGTATTCGGCACGGCGTCATAGGCGCTTACGGCGTAGGTATAGCCCGTATTCGGGGTCAGCCCGGTGTCACTGTAGCTGGCGGTCGTGCTATCACCGACCAGGCTGCCATTACGATAAACGTGATAGCCCACCACCGCCGTATCATCAGTCGAGGCCGTCCAGGACAAGTCAATTTCCGTAGCCGACCGTCCGGCCAATGCAATACCAGCCGGTACGCTCGGCGGGGTAATATCAGGGTTGGCACCGACCAGCACAGCCCAGAAATTCTGGGCGGCCGCTAGCACTACCAGACCGACCACCAGCTCACTGATATGCACCACTGTCGGCATATGCCGAATCAGTCGCGTAGCCCGATGAGTGCGCCCTGCTTTGCCTTGTGTCATCTGTGTTTGATCTTTGCTCACGGGACCGGCGAAGAAATGCCCGGTCATACCTCTTATGTTCTAGAGATAATTTTACCACAAGCTCGATGATACAAGTCTATTTTTAGGGAGCTTGATCAACTATTGGCGCTAAACCGAGAAACTCTACTGAGCCAGACGACGCAGGACGACGTAGCGGTAGGCCAGGGCGCCCAAGGTACTGAGGCCTGCGAACATGCCGATCATGCCGCCAGCACCGGTGTTCGGCAAGGTCTTGGCCGGCGGCGTGGTCACGGCGGCAGCCGGCGTAACCGGTGCCGGCTTACACGTCTCATTGACGGTTGCGGTTGCATTGCCATTCGGCAGGCCGGTAGCAGTCACGACGGCGTGGTTATCGATGGTGTGCGCCTGACACTTGGCGCCAGCGCCTTCGGTGCCTACAATCGCCTCAAAGGTGACGTTGTCAGTCTCACCGTTCGGGTCTTCGCCGACATTGAGACTGCCGTTAAACAGTTGCTGGGCGTAGGAGTCATCAATAGGGAAGCTATCGGCTGTGAACGTGCCCGGGACGTAGGTGATGCCGGCCGGCAAGACATCGCTGAGCACCATGTTCTGAACAGGGGCATCGCCGGTGCTGGCAACGGTGATACGGTAGATGACGTGGGTGCCTTCGGGAACGGTAACATTAGTACTGAACTGGGTAGTGCCCTTGACGGCAACTTCTTTGGTGACGGTAAAACCAGGGTGTTTTGGTGTCGGCGCTGCCGGCGGTGGTGTCGCCAGCACAGGGTTGCCGCAGTTCGCGATGATAGCGAACTGGAAGACGCCGTTTTTCATAACCACGTAGGCGGGCAGGGCAGCCTGGGTAAATGACAGGCTTGGCTTGCGCACGTAGAAAGTCTCGCCATTACGGGTGACGACGGTGCTACCCTGGATGTTCTGACGACCGGCCGTAGTGGCGCCGCTGGCAACCGGCACGGTGCGGCCGTTGATGTAGACATTGCCGCCGCGGGTGATAGCTCCGGCGACTGCAGTCGTATTGAGGGCATTCACGTCGGTAGCATCAATTCCAAAGTAGCTGTAAATGGCCTGGATACTGGCGGCCGAGTTGCGGCCGTCACCAGAGGCATATTTACTGATCAGCTGCTCAGTCGAGTCAGCGCCACAATAGACGACAGCGTTAGCATCGCAGTCATTCGAGGCCGAAACGCTCAGGGCGCTGGCCGGCGTCGTAAGCAATGAGCCCAGGCTGACGGCAGCCACGGCAGCGCTGGCAATAACCAGTCCGGTTCGTTTGATAAGGTTGGTGAAGATGCGGTTCATACTGTCCTCCTAGACACGCGGGCCGTAGCCCTTACTGTCGCTCCGTATTAGTCTCTCCACACTGATGGTCGCCTGTCTGTGAATCTTCGTCTATCGAAATTTTCGCAGTAGCCGCGCGCCATTCATGCTTACTTGACACTGTATCATAATATACCACTTATGTCAATATCATGCTCATGCTTAGTACGCTATACTGAATCCATGCACCGCCCAAGCCGCCGCATGCGAATCTTCAACGACCGTTACCCACTAGTCGGCCCGGCATTCTACGCCGTCAGCCTGCAGCTCTTCCTAACGCAATGGTTCGTCGCCAGCCGCTGGCCGACGCAGTACAGCTATGCCGCCAACGTCATCAGCGACCTCGGCAACACCGCCTGCGGCCAGTTCGGCGACCGCTACGTCTGCTCGCCCTGGTACGGCTGGATGAATGCCTCCTTTATCGTACTGGGCGCGACCATGATTGCCGGCTCAACCCTGATCTACCAGGAATTCCGCCGCTCGCGGGCCAGTCTGATTGGCTTCAGCATGATGGCCGCCGCCGGTTTCGGCACCATCCTCGTCGGCCTGGCCGCCGAGAACACCTATCCGCCAATCCACGCCACCGGCGCCTTCCTCGTATTTGTCTTCGGTAACCTGGCCATGATCATCCTCGGCAGCAGCCTTCAGATCTCCAGGGCTTTCCGCGCCTACTCTATCGCCTCCGGCGTCATCGCCCTGATCGCACTCTATTTGTTCATGACCCGGCACTACCTCGGGCTAGGGCAGGGCGGCATGGAACGCCTGGTCGCCCACCCGCAAACCGTCTGGCTAACGCTGTTTGGGCTCTACATGACCCGCAGCCACCTCCGCAAACGCTCCAAAAAATAAACTTGCAATCCAGCTCACATAGTCAGAAGATACCTGCATGAAAATAGATCCAATCCGCTACGAACAGCTCAATGCAATGGCCACCCAACTCCTGGAAGGACCACGAGATGAGATTTTAATCCCCTCTATTGAAGACCAGGAACGATTAGGGCATCTCACGGTGCAACGGGGTAGCTACAGCTTAGTGGCCCCACACCGCACCATTCAGATTCTGGCTTACGCTCCGGGCCCCGAAACCATTGGACAGGAAACAGCGACGATCCTGCGGTTTAAGCGCGACAATCTGACTTTTGTAAAGCAAGCTCTCGGTAGAAGTTTAGTTTCTGAGATGACCGCCTTACTGATCCCCAAACAACGCGAAGCGCTGATCGATGCCACACTTACCGGTGCGGAAATGGCGATGCAGGCAGTCCTGAATGCCAGAGACACCATAGTCCTAAAAGACTAACGCAATCTATCCCCGGTCAGCCGGAGCAAGGTAGCGATTGACTACGAGCCAGGTATCTATATCAGCATGCATGTTCTCAGGCACCTTACTAAACCATCCACTCTCGGAAGCTTCTCCATTAATTTGAAGCTGGCCTTGGTATTCATCCACTCGCAAGACAAGTCCGACGGGGCAATCAAGTCCATTTTTATAATGGCTCGGGTATTCGATGACACCCACATGAGATGCTTTGACAATGGTAGCTCCGAGCTCGCGAGCAAAGATTCGTTTACCAGCCTCAAGCACTGGCTCACCATACCGCACCGTACCACCAGGCAAGTGCCACTGGCCAAGGCAAGGTTCAATAGCACGCTTTGACAAGAATATCTGCTTCTCTGGATTTTGTAGCAAGAGCTCAACCGTAAGGCGCGGCACCTTCGAATAAATGAGATTGAACTCTTCCTCGCTCAACGGGTGGTCTGACATACGTTAAGTATACAAAAAAGACTGCCGAAGCAGTCTGGTATCAATTTGGTGACCTCACGGAGAATCGAACTCCGGTTGCTGGGATGAGAACCCAGTGTCCTAACCGCTAGACGATGAGGCCGTCTGAACTCGGGCCATATTAGCATATTTGCAGCCCAGCGTCCAGCCTCCAAAGAAGTGAAAGGTATTGATAATATTGACTGAGTGTGTTATAATATACGATTGTCGTAATAAGACGACACGTGCTCACGAGCACATTTACAATCTGGGGGAAAGTTGTCTAAGCACTCTAGTTGGGACGCCGCACGGTACAAGTGCCTCGGAACACTCGCTGGTTGCACCGCCTTCACAACGTTCATACTGATGATCACAAGCCCTGAAGGGTTCATGGCTCACCACATGATGGCAACCTGGGCGTTTACGTTCATCGTCGCTTTTATCGCCATCGTGTGCTTCGCAGAAGCTCACTGCATTAAGACCGGCTACAACATGCGCGGACTCGAAGAGCCCGTCACCACACCCGACCCAGCCAAGCGCCAAAAGCGCCCAACCGTGCTTCGGATCGAACGGCAGTAGGCCACCCCAACCCAGCACAACTCTTCAGGGTACAACAAGAAGCTCCTGATATCTGGAGGTCCTGAAGAGTTAACTTACAAGCCGCTTGTCGGTGTTTTCCAGTCTCACGACTGATGCAACACACGATAAGCGGCTTTTTCCCTTATCAGGAACCATAAGGAGTTTGCGTTTTGGGCGGTGACACCGGATAATAGGGGTAACGTATGCGCAGTTTTAGCAAATTAGTCGGGGTGGGTCACTAATGTTTGGCCTGGGCAAAAAATCTGTAGAGGGCGGTCCAGCGCCGGCCGCCAAGCTGCCGGCGGCGCTAAAGAACGAGACGACGCGCTTCAAGGTCATCATCGACAACATCGAGGATGGCGTGATTATGATCGACAGCGAGCGGGTGATCCAACTGATCAATCCAGGCGGGGCGACGATGTGCGGCTGGCCAGCTGACGAGGCCACCGGGATTGACGTCAGCAACGTTATGAAGTTGGTCGACAGCAAGGGTGAACCAATTGAGAACAGCAACGATCCATTCCGTCGAGTGTTCGAGATTAAACAGTCGATCCGCGACAATAATTCGTTCATGATAAATAAGGAAAAGAAGCAACTGTCGATCAGCCTGACAGTGTCGCCACTGATGGATGATAAGGGCGAGGTAACGGCGGCGGTGGCGATCTTCAGCGATGTCAGTGCCGAACGGGCGGCTGAACAGCAGCGGGCCGATTTCATCAGTACCGCCAGCCACGAGATGCGCACACCGGTTGCAGCCATTGAGGGCTACCTAGCACTGGCGCTCAACGACAAGGTCTCAACCATCGATACCCGGGCCCGAGGTTATATTGAGAAAGCCCACTCTAGCACCCAGCATCTCGGGCAACTATTCCAGGATCTCCTGACCAGCGCCAAGGCCGAAGACGGCCGCCTGACAAGCCACCCAACCGTTGTTGAACTGGGCAGTTTCATGGAGTCACTGACCAATGATCTGCGCTTCGTGGCTGAAAAAAAAGGCCTGTTCGTCGAGTTTCTGGCCGGCTCCAGCTCCAGCACCGTCATCAACGCCACCTCCACGGCTGCAGGCGGCGAGCGCACTATCCGGCCGCTGTACTACATCTATGTGGATGCCGATCGGCTGCGCGAAGTCCTGACCAATCTGTTCGACAATGCCGTCAAATACACCCCGGATGGCAAAATCTCGCTTGGCATCACCGGTGACGATCAAGTCGCCCAGTGTTTCGTGCGCGATACCGGGCCTGGCATTCCGGCTGCCGACCTGCCGCATTTGTTCCAGAAGTTTTACCGCGTCGACAATTCGGCAACCCGGACCATCGGTGGCACCGGGCTCGGCTTGTTCATCTGTAAAAAGATCGTCGAGCTGTACAATGGCCGTATCTGGTGCGAAAGTGAACTGGGCCAGGGGAGCACCTTTTATATCAATCTGCCGCGTTTGACCGCCCAGCAAGCTACACAGCTGCAGGCCACAGCCGCTACTGCTGCCCAAATTGCACCGATTGAGAGCCTCTCGACGACTCCGTAGCATATATGACGCCACATGATACAATGAACGTAAAATAATCATAAGCACATAAATAGGACTTAGAAGTATGGCAAAAGTATTGCTGGTCGAAGATGACAACAACCTGCGGGAGATTTATGAAGCCCGCATGCAAGCGGAAGGATATGACGTGGTAACCGCGAGTGATGGCGAGCAGGCCCTGGTCGTCGCCAAAGCCGAAAAGCCTGACCTGGTTGTATCCGATGTCATGATGCCCAAAATCAGCGGTTTCGAGATGCTCGATATTCTGCGCAACACCGATGGCATGCAGGCCGTCAAAGTTATCATGTTGACCGCTCTCGGTCAGACCGACGACCAGGCCCGGGCTGACCGCCTGGGCGCTGACCGTTACCTGGTCAAATCACAGGTTACGCTCGAGGACATTGTCAATGTCGCCCACCAGCTGCTCGGTGACGCGCCGGCCGCACCAGACCCTACTCCAGTTGCTGCCACCCCCGCACCAGAGCCCGTGGTCGCACCGGCTGGACCAGTCGCAGTCGCGCCAGCCCCAGAACCAACAGTAGCTCCAGAACTCGTAGCTACGCCGGCCCCAGCTCCGACACCAACTACCAGTTTTGCCGCCGTTGAAGTCGCTCCAACACCGACCCCACCGGCCGACCCCCTAGCTGTCAGCGCCGCTATGGCCGACGACAAGCTGATGGCTGACGCCATGAATAACCTGACCACCAACACCGCGACGGAAATCGGCGTAGACGGTAGCGCAACTGTCGTCGCTCCCACCGAACCCGAAGCTGAGGCCGCTCCTGTGGCACCGACTGCAGGCGGCACGAAGGTCATCGCCCCACTCGACGCCAGCGAAGCCAAGCCCGACATTAATGAATTACTTGCCAAAGAGGAGGCCAAAACTATGGAGCCATCGAATATCATCACCCCATCAAGCGACCCAACACCCGACGCGCCATCATCCGCCCAGGAAGAAGCTGCAGTGGAAGCCCAGATTGCCGACTTCGTATCGGGCGCTACCTCTGACCCAACACCAGCAGCCACCGCCGCCACCCAGGCTGCAGAGCAGGTTGCCGCTACTGCAGCCGCAATCGATGCAGCAGTCGTTCCAGCCCCGGCAGCCGAGCCAGTTGTAGCAACACCGGCACCCGCGGCACCCGTCGATGCCCCAGCGCCGGCCCCAGCCGCTGCACCCGAAGCTGTAACGCCAGCTGTCGCACCAGCTGCTCCAGCCGAGACACCGGCCGCCGCGGCTCCTGAAGCAGCGCCAGCAGCTGCGCCAGCACCAGCATCTACCTCTGATGGCAAAGTTGACCCCAACAGTATTGCCCTTTAGACTGTAGCGCATGCGCATCAATAAATACCTTGCCGCCGCGACGGACCTGAGCCGCCGTGGTGCCGATACTGCCGTGTTTGAGGGCAGGGTAACGATTAATGGTCGCGCCGCTGATAGTGGCTCGCAGGTTGGAGAACAGGACCTAGTAACACTCGATGGCAAGCCCGTGTTCGTTGACCGGGCTTTAACGACCATCATGCTCAACAAGCCGCGCGGCTACGTCGTGTCGCGCCATGGGCAGGGCGCCAAAACGATTTATGATCTGTTACCGGCCGAGTTCCGACAGCTCAACCCAGTCGGCCGGCTCGACAAGGATTCTTCCGGCCTGTTACTGCTGACCAATGACGGCACGCTGGCCAATGAGCTGACCCACCCACGCTACGCCAAAGTCAAAATCTATGAAGTCCGACTGAATGCACCGCTGGCGCCACTCCACCAGCAGATGATCAATGACCGTGGCCTCAGCCTGGAGGACGGCCTCAGCAAACTGCAGCTCGAAAAGCTCGATGAGCAGGGCTACGCCTGGCGCGTCACCATGCATGAGGGCCGCAACCGCCAGATCCGCCGCACCTTTGCCGCCCTCGATTACACCGTCCGGCGCTTGCACCGCACACATTTCGGGCCGTACGCTCTGCACGATCTCAGCCAGGGCAAGATCAAGATTATTTGAGAATAATTATACACCTATTGTCAATACTACTGACCTCTGTTATAATGGGTGTAAATGGCAAAGAAACTCCCTATTGTCGCGATCGTCGGCCGGGCCAATGTTGGCAAATCGAGCCTGTTTAATGCTATCCTCGAGCGTCGTGAGGCCATTGTCGCCCGCGAACCGGGGACGACTCGTGACAGCATTATGGCCAAAGCCAGCGTCTTTCACGACGATCAGTTCGATGAGGAAGGCGAGGCCGTCCGCCAGGATTTCTGGCTAGTGGATACCGCCGGTATCAAGGATGCCGAGGACGACTTCGAATTCACTATCCAAGAGCAGATCACCCAGGCCGCCGACAGTGCCGATGTCATTTGGGTCGTCGTCGAGGCCACCGTCGGCATCACTGAAGAAGACCGCCGTGTCGCCAAAATGGCCCTCAAATCCCGCAAGCCTGTCTTCCTGGTCGTCAACAAACTCGATAAAGTCCGTAAGGGCACCGACCTGGCAGTCTTTGAACGCCTCGGCATCAAACAGCAAGTCCGCACTTCAGCAATGCAAAACATCGGCATCGAAGAGCTCGTCCAGAAACTGCTGGCCGTCATCCCCCAGGCAAGTGAAGAGCCGGATGGCGACCGCCTGAAAGTTGCTCTTATTGGCCGTCCAAATGTCGGTAAGTCACAGCTCTTCAATACCCTGGCCAAAAAACAGCAGGCCATTGTCGCCGACCGCGCCGGCACGACCCGTGACGTCAACCGCACCGTCGTCCGCTACCAAGAGCGCGAAATCGAAATCATGGACACCGCCGGTATCCGCCGCTCGGGCAAGATCGAGGTCGGCATCGAGCGCTTCAGCGTCATCCGGGCAATTGCCGCCATCGAAGAAGCCGATGTTTGTCTGCTACTGATGGACGTCAATGAACTCAATGTGCAGCTTGACCAAAAAATTGCCGGCATGATCAAGGATGCTGGCAAAGGCCTCGTCCTGGTCGTCAGCAAATGGGACGTCGCCGAAGGCAAGGACGCCTTTACCCGCGACGCGCTAGCCCCACAAATTGCCCACAATTATGCATTCGTGCCGTGGGCACCACTAATCTTCACATCTTCGGTCAGCGGCCAAAACGTCACCAAGCTCTTCGATCTGGCTATGGAAATCGACGCCGCGCGCAAAACCCGCATCACAACCCGCGAGCTCAACATCTGGCTCCGAGAAATGGTCGACGCCCACCCGCCAGCCGGCCTCAAAAACCGCGCACCGAAGCTCAACTACATGGTCCAGGAAGACAACGACGCGCCAGCCTTCAAGATCTTCGGCAGCCACACCAAATTCCTGCACTGGAGCTACCGCCGCTACCTCGAGACCAACCTGCGTAAGCGTTTCGGCTTCACCGGCACCGCTGTCCAGCTGTGGTTCATCGAAAAGCACATCACTCACAAGCACGGCGTCAGCCCGACCAAAGACGCCAAACCGAACCGCGAACAGCGCTTCAAGCCCCGCCTTGGTGCCAAAGAATCCAAGACAACCCGCATCCACAAAAAGGCCGCCAGTAGCTGGAAAGAAGCTAAGAAGTAGACCTCTGTTATACTGGTGGGCATGGGATTATTCCAGAACCGCCCACAAACCTCAGACCCCGTCAATTACGTCACTATTGGCATGAACAAGACCGTGCTGCTCGTGGGGCTCGGCAACATCGGCAACGAGTATGATGGCACGCGCCACAACATCGGCTTCGACTGCCTCGACGCCTTCGTAAAGGCCAACTCACTGGATGACTGGATCCTCAAAAAAGACCTCAAATGCCAGATGTCTACCGGCCGACTCGGTGAAACCCGCGTCATTGCCATCAAACCAACAACTTTTATGAACCTGTCTGGAGAAGCGGTGCAGGCCGTGGCCAATTTTTATAAGATCCCCATGGACAGCATCGTCGTCGTCCACGACGAGCTCGACATCGACTTCGGCCAGATCCGCCTGCGTATCGGCGGCAGCGCAGCCGGACACAACGGCATCAAATCCGTCACCCAGATGCTCGGCACCGAGGACTACGGCCGTGTTCGTATCGGCATCGGCCCCAAGAAGCCCGCCCGCATCGCCTCCGAAAAATTCGTCCTGCAGGCTTTCTCTGAAGACGAGAGGGAACAGCAGGGTAACCTGACCCGCGAAGTCAACGCCATCCTATCTGAATACGTCTACGGCGGCTCGCTGCCGAACGAAACCCGTTCGTTCCTGATCTAGAAAAGGGTTGGGATTGGGCGTTTCTGCGCTACGATCATAGCCCGCGACTGTAGCATATCCTGGTTATTGTACTGGTATGAGGTCTTCATTTCTTCAGTGTACTCGAGTACATCCCACTCGCTTGGATTGTACGCCGCCAGGAGTTCGCCAGGCTGCAAACACCGCATATGACTCAAGGCATTCACAACGCCATGATCGATCATATAGCCGCTTACTACGTGGTAGCCGCCGGGCTTAACCAAATCAGCGCTTTCAGCCAGTACTTTTCTGGATTGAGTCTTTGAAATCTGGTGCAGCATTTCGGTGTTGAGCACAGCATCGAATGGTTTGCGGAACATGAGCGCCCGGGCATCACCCTGAATGTAATAGTTGCGAGTGCTTACACCTGTCTCATCAGCAAAACGCTTGGCGTCTTTGATTTCATCGGTCAGTTCGAGCCCTATAACTGTGTGACCAAGTTGAGCAAGATACCGCGCGTGCCTGCCCGTAGCACACCCGATATCTAATATATCCAACTTTACCGCCTTACTTAGAATCAAACGGTCAGCAAAACCTTGAATAAAAGGATGAGGTGGCAGGTCAACTAGTGGGGGCTGATTCGGGTTTGGGTGCGTCATTATACTTAATTATAAATCCTTGAACAAAAATAGGCCGATGAGAGGGGGTGGGCACCGCTCATCGGCCTATTTTAGTGGGGAAGGCTGCGAGCAGCTTCCCCTTGGAACCCTTCAACCCACCCCGGCGAAGCATCATCGTCTGACGTTAAGTGACGTGTGCCGGACGACTAGTCCGAAGACTAGGTGCCCACCATTTAGGCTCGCGTTGATCGGGGACCTCTACTCGTGCGGCGAACCACCCGCGAGAGGGATCTGTTAAAGGGGTTAGTATGCATTCGAGCGCCGGCTGTCTAGCAGCTAGCTAAGAGAAAAGTGGAGGGTAACAACTTATGGCTCAAGCACGCTCGAAGGCAATCTAACAAATTGTTAGAATTTGGGTATAAAAGGTGCAAGAATCCTTATAAGGGATTCACAATTTGCTATTTTAGCAAAACAATGTCTTTATGTCAATACTAAAAAATGTTTTCAGTATATGCGCAATACGCTTTTGCTTACCAGGCCACATCATTACACCTTAAACTTCTTAAATAAAGCTTAAAATTTTTGCTCCGCCGTGCGCTTATGTCGTACAGTCGTCGACATGACCGTCCACGCCATTACCCCCGCCGATCCAGACTATCCATTGTCACTTAAGAAAATGAAACGTCCTCCAGGATTGCTCTATTACCTAGGAGCATCACCTAAGACTCTAGCTGAGCGTCCTTGTATAGCTATTATTGGCACGCGTCGGGTATCCCCCTATGGTCAGCAAGTCGCACAGCAGTTCGCGCATAAATTAGCTGAGCAGGGAGTTGTCGTAGTGAGTGGCTTAGCTTATGGCATTGATGCTATTGCTCATGCAGCTGCATTGGATGCGGATGGATTAACGATTGCAGTCTTACCTTCACCAGTTACCCAGCCATATCCGGCTGATAATAGTAAGCTCGCTGAGCGCATCCTCGAGGGTGGGGGATCATTGGTGAGTGAATACGAGAGCGGTCCTACATACCCGTCCCGCTTCATTGCGCGCAATCGCATCGTATCTGGTCTGGCCGATGCAATATTAATAGTTGAAGGCGCGGAAGGAAGCGGCACGATTCATACCGCCGTTTCGGCGCGAAAACAACAACGGCCCGTTTTGTGCATCCCTGGTCCAATTACAAGCCCTGTGAGTTTCATTCCTAACCAGCTCATTGCAACTGGACAAGCCAAGGCCGTTACTACAGTGGATGATGTCATGAAAGTACTTGGCGCTCGTAGTACGACAAAACCAAAGCGCGTTTACCGAGCAAAGGATCCGACTGAACAAAAAGTACTGGATTTGATAAAACATGGGAATGCATCGATTGATAACCTGATTGAACAGGGCGGTTTTACTATCGCTCACTTGAACCAAGTTTTGAGCAGATTAGAGCAAGCAGGTCAAATACAGTATGTCCATGGGCTGGGGTGGGCCATAGTACATGCATGAAGCTTACGCATCACTCAAACATTTAGGCTTTAGCCCCCTGATGATCGACTGCTACGTCCATTTATTAGAAGGGGAATGCAGCACACGTATTGAGCTTCAAATCGCATGCAAATGTTCTCAACGCGGCGTTACGTATGCCGTTTCGAAACTTGAACAGCTAGGATTTATTTATGGGTATGGCTTTCCAAAAGTATATATTGCCGAGCCATTGTGGCGAGCCTTGGCGTCATATCATGCAAAACAACGTGTACTCTTAGCTGATTTACTCAGATACCAGGAGGAAAAATCACAGCTAATAACTACATAATTTTACGGTTTACTGACTCGGCAAAATATTTTGCCAAGTCTCCCAACCCTCAATTACAAGCCCGCTGTCGATCATTGACACCGCGAACCCGAGAGATCGTGACTCCAAAGTGTTACACTAGCAGTATGAAGCTTATGATTTTCTTGGGCGTGACGGTCGGTGGGGGTATCGGCAGCATAGCAGGGGCTGCCATGGACCACGGCAATGAGTTCGGTGGGTTGGCAATTCTGCTAGGGACGGTAGGGTCGCTGGCGGGGATCTGGGTCGGCTACAAAGCCGGGCAGTATTTTGAGTAAGTCTTATATATAAGGTTGCAATTGGGCGGCAAATGCGGTTAGATGTACGTCGACTATGCCCAAAAACCTCGTAATCGTTGAGAGTCCGGCCAAGGCCAAGACCATCGAGAAATTCCTCGGTGGTGACTATGTGGTGAAGTCGAGTTTCGGCCATATCCGCGACCTGCCGAAGAAAGGCCTCAACATCGACCTCGAGAAGAATTTTGAGCCGCACTATGAGATCAGCGCCGACAAAAAGAAGGTCGTCAGTGAGCTCAAAAAGCTTGCGAAAGACCACGAAGTCTGGCTGGCGTCCGATGAAGACCGAGAAGGGGAGGCGATTGCCTGGCATTTGACGCAGGCCCTAAAGCTCGACCCTAAGAAAACTAAGCGCATTGTCTTCCACGAAATCACTAAGAGCGCCATCGAAGAGGCCATCAAGACGCCGCGGACCGTGAACCTTGAGCTGGTTGACGCCCAGCAGGCCCGCCGCGTGCTCGACCGCCTGGTTGGCTACGAGCTCAGCCCGGTGCTCTGGAAAAAGGTACGCACCGGCCTGAGCGCCGGCCGCGTCCAATCGGTAGCCGTGCGCTTGATCGTTGAGCGTGAGCGCGACATCCGGAACTTCGCCGCCGGCAGCAGTTACAAGGTTACAGCAGTCTTTACCGTAAATGGCCACGAGCTGCCAGCCGAACTGAACCACAAATTCGATAGCCCAGATGAGGCCCGCGCCTGGCTGGAAGCTGTCAAGGACGCCAGTTACCAGGTCAGCGACATCGCCACCAAACCGAGCACCCGCAGCCCTGGCGCGCCGTTCACCACGTCTACGCTGCAGCAGGAAGCCAGCCGCCGCCTCGGCTTCAGCGTCCGCCAGACTATGACGCTGGCCCAGCGCCTCTATGAATCCGGAAACATCACCTACATGCGTACCGACAGCACCACACTGTCCGGCTTCGCCATCGCTGCCAGTAAGGACTACATCGCCAGCACCTTCGGCGAAAAGTATCACCAGGTCCGCCAGTTCAAGACCAAGAGCAGCAGCGCCCAAGAAGCCCACGAAGCCATCCGCCCAACTGTCTTTGCCAAGCTCAGCGCCGGCGCCGACGAATCACAAAAGAAGCTCTACAAGCTTATATGGCAGCGTACCATCGCCTCACAAATGGCCGAAGCCAAATTGGAGCGCACCGAAGTAACTATCGATGTCAGCGGCCAGAAGGAAGCGTTTGTCGCCAAAGGCGAAGTCTTACTGTTTGACGGCTTTATGAAAGTCTACGGCGGCGGCAAGGACGACACCATCCTGCCAGCCGTCAGTGTCGGTGACAGCCTGGAACGCCAGACCATTACCGCGACCGAGACATTCAGCCGCGCCCCCGCCCGCTATACCGAAGCCGCACTTGTCAAAAAGCTTGAGGAACTGGGGATCGGCCGCCCAAGCACCTACGCGCCGACTATTTCAACTATCCAGACCCGCGGCTATGTTGAGAAGACCGACCTGGAGGCTTCTGAGCGCGATGTGACCGTGATTAGCCTCGTTGGCCAGGATGTGTCTCAGGAGACGACCAAGACGCCCTACGGCGCCGACAGAAACAAGCTCGTCCCAACTCCCATTGCTGAAGTCGTCACGGATTTCCTAGTCAACCATTTCCCAACTGTCATCGATTTCGACTTTACCGCCACTGTCGAGGCCAGCTTCGACCTGGTGGCCGATGGCAAGCAGCAGTGGGAAAAGATGATCGCGGACTTTTATAAGCAATTCCATCCCTTGGTCGAATCATCAGCTGATATCTCGCGCCAAGAAGTCAGCCAGGCCAGGGAAGTCGGCAAAGATCCCAAAACCGGTGATACTATCTACGCCCGCTTCGGCCGATACGGCCCGATGCTCCAGAAGGGCGAAACCGATAACGAAGAAGTAAAACCGATCTTCGCTCCGATGCCAGCCGGCTCAACCATAGACACCGTCACTCTCGATCAGGCCTTGGAAATGTTCAAGCTACCACGCCTGGTAGGGCAGACGCCCGAAGGTGAAGACATCAAAGCCAACATCGGTCGCTTCGGCCCTTACGTCCAGGTCGGCAAGACGTTTGTCTCCATCAAGCCCCTCGACCCCCGTGAAATCACTCTCGAAGAAGCCCTCGAGAAATACGCCGAAAAGCTGGCCAAAGACGCCGCCAAGAACATTGCCGAGTTCCCATCTGGTATCAAGGTTCTCAACGGCCCTTATGGGCCCTACGTCACTGACGGCAAGAAAAATGCTCGCATCGCTAAAACCGTCGATCCGACCACTATCACCGAAGAGCAGGCCACCGAACTCCTTAAAAATGCCCCGGCCAAGGGCAAGGGGCGCCGCTTTACACGGACGCGCAAGCCTGCTGCCAAGAAAAAATAGAGCAGTTTATCCACAATTTTGCGAGAGAGCAAAGCTATTGGGTAGCAATATTTTTACAACATAGACTGCGTTGTGTCGTCACAATTGTGGTAGAATAAGTCTTAGATCGAAAGCTTGTCTGAATCTGTTGACTTTTAAAAATTTACGTTTTATAATACTACTAATAAATAGTATTAGGAAAGAGTATATAGACCCCTATGGCCGAAGTTGTGACCACTGATTCCACCCTCCAGACCACTGAGACCGTTGTGACAGAAGTGCTGGCCACGATTGACCGTGAACGCGAGCGCGAGATTATCGCGCGCCGTTTCGGTCTGTTCGACCGCAAAGAAACACTTGAGCAGATTGGCGAAATGCTCGGCATTACCCGTGAGCGCGTCCGTCAGCTCGAAAAATCCGTTATTACTCGCCTCAAGAGTACGGCAGAGCAGGGGAACCTGCCACATATCACTGAGTTTCAGAGCCGTACCGTCGCACTGCTCGAACCGGCCGGTAACGTTGCCCGCGTCTCTGTACTAAGCGCTCAACTGACCGATAATCCAAGCCGCGAGGAGCAGGCAAGGGTAGCCTTCCTGGCCCAACTGTGCCCTGAATTGGTCGTTGTATCTGAGGACGACAACTTCTATAACGCCGTCGGCCTGAAGAGCGCCCGCGACGAAAAGAGCCTGAAAACTGCCGTCACCAAGCTGGTTGCCACAATCAAAGAACTCGGCGAACCCAAAGCTATCGAAGACATCACTGCCGCCAGCGACATGACCGATGACACCGAAACCGCCGCCCTGGCTAGTGTCAGCAAGCTGCTGGCGACCCTTAACGGCCGCTGGGGCCTCGTCAAATGGCCAATGGTCAACCCCAAGAACATCCGCGACAAGATCTACGTCATCCTCAAGGAAAACGGCAAGCACATGCACTTCAACGAGATTGCCGAAGCCATCAAGGCCAGCGACTTCAAGCGCAAAGACGTCACCACCCAGGCCATTCATAACGAACTGATCAAAGACAAGCGCTTCGTGCTAATTGGCCGTGGCATCTACGCACTTAAAGAGTGGGGATACGAAAAGGGAACTGTCGCCGACATCATCACCGAAGTCTTGAAAGAGGCAGGTGAGCCCCTGCACCGCGACGAGATCGTCAAGCGGGTCCTGGCCAGCCGTTTCGTCAAAGAAACCACTATCCTCCTGAACCTCCAGGGCAAGCCGCAGTTCAAGCGCGTCGCCAAAGCCACCTACGAACTCGCTGAATAGCCCCATGTCGAGCAACCGTAATATCCGCTACGGCCTTAACCTAAATCGCGGTTTGCATTTTTGGGGTAGGCTAAGTCCCGAAAATGTCCAAACTCTGGGCGGATTCGTCTTTGCTGCCATAACTGATCCTAAGCAAGCAGAGAAGTTAGGTGATCAGCTAACAGATCTGGAAGGTCACATCATAGGCGTGCGCCCCGATGGCGGTTACCGCAAACTTACCAAAGCACCTGCACTTGGCTCCCTTTTACTTCAAGGAATTGATATTATCCATGGAAATCTGTACCAGTTTAATGGTCGGCAGGAGATTGGCGAAGATAATTTCACGGTCGAGGGTACTGGCTACCTTTCGCTGCCTCAAACCGACTTATTTAAGAAGTATCAGGCTTTGATATCTGAGAATAGCTACCGCAGCAAGGATGAGGAATACTGTGGATTTGAGCTACAGCGTGACGGTCGCATTACGTTCAATATCAGCCTGGATATACCTATTGTAGCCAGTTAGTATGGGAAGCGCCGCGCCCAAGAAGCTTCATATTCCTGTTAGTCACGAGACGATTCAAGCGATCGATGCCGTGCCATTTGAATTCAAAAGGCGCGCCTACAATGATCGACGGGCTGGATTTGCGGTACACGCGCTCTATTTACGCTTAGCACTGCAAGACGCCGGCATTACGGATGGTCGGTCGTCATTTTTCGTTAATAACAACCCCTACACGCCACAGTACAACATTATAAGCAACGAGCCAACTACTAAGCTCTCAGTCACCGTTGCACGGACTTTATATGATCGTGCGCTGGTATATACGGTAAAGCCAACAATTCCTGAGTTTATTGGCCAGGCGGTCTGTATGGAGCTCGACATGATCGCTCAGAACTTCGGTCAACAGATTACCGTAAGTAACGGGGAAGCCTCTCTACTGCTCGAAAACATGGCGCCGATCGTACATCCGAACAAATAGAACGTTTTACGAACAAAGTATGTAGCATGTTTCGGGAGCGACGTAACGAGCCGTGCTAAGCAAAAGCATTATCAGCGGGATTCGATAGGTTAGTAGCTGTACTATTTAAAAAAATTGTATGGATGACGAGTAGGCTAGGATTTTTGAAAAGTAATAAGCGCGAAGTAGGGTCATAAAGAGCCATACATTAGATGTCGCACAATATATCTTTTACGACACGCATATAGGGTTAATAGTTGATTACAGGTACCACTGCTGCAGGGGAGTTTTTGGCGGGAATGGTATCGTTTATGCTTTATATAACTTAAAACGCTTAGAACGCTTCTATGTGCGTCATTCTATCTGTTCATAGGCTCTGGGCTAATGCCCTATAGGACCCTCAAATGCCTATAGCGTCCCGTTGTGATTTTATGCACTATGAGACTTTTCCACAGAATGTCGTGAAAACATTTGCTTTTTCACGCATTTTGTCGCAAAATTTGACATCCCCTGCTATTCAACGTTTTTATATGTTTTTTTGACTTTTGACCTGCTTTGTATGTTTATATAGTTTTTTTTAAATACACAGTATTTCGGATATGTGAACAAATAACGAACTAGAGTGGGGCAACGGAGGAGTGCCCCGAACATCTGCTTGGATTCTGTTCGTAGGTTCCCGGCATCGCCTATTGATAGTATGCCCGGCCGTCAACGCGCACATCGATATACTTGGCGGGCGTAACGCCCTCCCCTGTCAGATGCGCCTGCACCGCCAGGAAGCTGCCGATCTGGAGCTTTGCCCCGCTAGCGTGCAGATTGAACTTCACGAAGTACGGCTTGCCGGCGATGGCGACATCCAGCTCATTGGCGGCTGGGGGTAAGGTCATCTCACCCACGGCTACGTTCTTGGCCTTCAGACCGGCAACGACAGCCTGGATGAAGGCAATATCAGTGGTCGTCAGTACTTGTTTGTTCTGCTGCAGGACGAAGCCGCTCTTATCAGTTACTGACGGCAGCCCGAGCGCGACAGCTTCAGCATTTGTCGGGATCAGCACTTTGCCATCGGTGTCGAGGACATATGAGCCGCTGGCATTGTGCAGAATCAGGGCCGGCTGACTATAGCTGACGTAGACAATTGGGCGATGCGAGATCAACGGCAGTGTAACTGTGGCGCTGGACAGTTCCGGATAGGTAGCCAGTAGTTGCTGACTGATTTTACCGGTGTTAATAGTCAGTTTGTTGCTGTTGAAAACCGAACTCCTGATAAGCGCGGCCGCCGAAGATTGATAGGCGGACTGGTTGTGGAAGAGGCTGCTGCTGGCGTGCGGCCCGATTTGCTGGATTTTGACCTGACTGGTGACCCTGAGCGCGTTGCCGATACAGAGGCCTATGGCAATCAGCAGGATGCCAAGGCCAAAGCGTTGGACCCAAAAGTTACCAACAGTGGTGGCGGCGGGCTTCAGGACTTCCTGGCGGAATTTGCGGCCAGTGTTGGCTGAGGTTTCGGAGCGTTGTGCGTAATAGTTGAAGCCAGTGCTGAGGCGTCGGGCTTCGTCGGAGTCCGCCCGCAGGCGCTGGCGCAAACTTTTGTCAGCTGGCTTTTTGGTGCGGCTGAACACCTCTACTGCCCTGCTTGCTCGATTAAGATGTCGGCCAAACGCTCAGCGGCGTCAGTCCGTGCAAAACTATGCAGGCGATCACCCATGGCGGCCCGCTTTTTGGGGTCGTCTAATAGATCAGCCACTAGTTTACCCAGCCTGCCCTCTTGGTCGGCTTGAGCTTCGCTCAGCTCTAGGATGGCACCCTCGCGGGCCAGCGTTTCGGCATTTTTGACGTTCCAGATCAGTTGCGGCGATGGCACGATGATACAGGCTTTGTTTTGGGCGGCAAATTCGGCCAAATTGGTGGCTCCACCCCTGGCAATCACCACATCGGCGGCGGCGCTGTAGGCGTGCAGCTCGCTGGTGAAGCCGATAACCTGGACACGGTCACGGAACTGGGGCCGCAATACCTGATCATAGGAGTCGCTCAGGCTATCTTCGAGCGCCCGGCCGGCAACATGGACGATGATCAGCTCAGGATAGCGTTTCAACAGTGTCGCAGCTGTCGCCAGAACGACCATATTCAGGTTGTGGGCACCATTGCCACCACCGGTCACCAGCAGCACCTGAGCTTTTTCGGGCAGCTTGAGCTCAGCGCGGAAACTGCGTTTGGCTGCAGCATCCACCGGTCGGTACTGCTGGCTGATCGGCACACCGACGGTCAACGTTTTGGCACGAGGATAGGGGTAGACTTCTTCGGGCAGCGCCACGGCGTGCAGGCTGGCCCAGCGGGCGATCAGCCGGTTAGCCAGGCTGGGCGTACTGTCGGAATCATGGGTAATATACGGCACGTGATTGAGCTTGCCAGCCAGGGCTACCGGCACGCTGACGAAGCCGCCGCGGGTGAAGATAACTTCCGGCCGGATGCGCCGGATCAGCAGCCAGGACTGTACCAGGCCCATGGCGATAAAGCCAAGGTCGCGGATGTTCAGCAGCAATGTTTTGATATCCAGTATCTGTCGCCAGCCCAGACCGTGGTAGCGGCGGTATTTGCCAGCCCGGACGGTAAACACAGCGTCGATATTGGAGTCCTGAGCCGGAATATCGGCCAGCTTATCACCTTTTTGACCGATGTAAATGACCATGATCTTGGGGTCTTTAGCTTTGAGTGCGGCAGCCACTGCCAGTACCGGCATGATGTGCCCGCCTGAGCCACCACCGGTGACGACGACTTTCATGATTCTGCCCTTCGGTAGGCAGTCAAGGGCCGGCCTTCGCGCTGGGTCGGAGCCTCACCGCCACGAGGCACGGTATATGATGTAAAGCGCGAGACCTGGAAAACCAATCCGACAGCGGCAGCCACAAATACCACTGATGTACCACCGTAACTGATAAAAGGCAGCGTGATGCCCTTCAGCGGTAGTAGGCCGATCATAGCGCCGATATTGATCAACGATTGCACGCTTAACCAGCTTAGGACGCCGATGACCAGGAGTCGACTGAAGTTGTCAGTCGTACGCTCGGCAATGCTTCTGAGGCGCGCAAAAAACCCTACAAACACACCCAGCAGCAAAGTACAGCCTATGAAGCCGAATTTCTCGGCGAAAATCGCGAAAATTGAGTCATTGGCCGCTTCCGGTAGATAGCCGTACGCTTGGGCGCCCGCACCAAGTCCCTGCCCGGCAATGCCACCACTGCCAACACTGATCAGCGCCTGGCAAGCCTGGTAGCCAGCGTCCTGACAGTCTGATTCGGGATGGAAGTACGTTGCCAGACGTTCACGCCGGTAGCCCGACGGCAAAATCACTAAAATAACACCGATGGCCAGAATACCCGCCAGATACATCAATCGCTTCATCGGTAATCCCGCGATAAAGGCCATTGTAGCGCCCATGGCAATCATCACACCCATCGAACCGAGGTCAGATTGGGCGTGGATCTTCTGGGGTCCGGCAATGATCAGGCCGGTCACCGCTAGCGCGATCAAAAGTGGCTTGAAAGTCTTCTCTTGATCACGCAATTGTCCGCTAGCAATCCGTTCCGCCAGGAAACCAGCCAGCGCAATCAGCACTGCGAATTTTACTAGCTCAACTGATTGGAAAGATAATCCACTCCCAAGGCGCACCCAGCGGTGGGCCGGATAGGCCGGATTCACCGGCATGGCCAGTGCCAGCAGCGTGGCTAGTCCTGACATGATCAGCAGTGGCTTGTAGGCTTGGCGCCACCATTTCAGCGGCACCTGAGCCGTAACGATAAAGGCGATGATACTGAGGGCGATAGCTAATAGCTGCTTTGACACATAGTAGGTATTGCTGACGTGATTGGCGACAGCCAGTGCCGGACTGATTGCATATACTACGATCAGCCCGATAGCCAACAAGACAGCGCTAAAGATCAGTAGCCAGTAATCGGGTTTGTGCTGACGGCCGAGCGTCAATTCACCACTGTGAACCCGGTTGCGGTCCCTGCCACCCCGAGTTGATCGCAGCCCCGTCAGCGAGCCGGCCATGAGCTACTGGCCTCGTCCGATAAGAAACACAATGATACCAAGCACGCCGGCAACCTGACCGAGAATCCAAAACCGCATAGTAACCTTGGTCTCCGGCCAGCCGATGGCTTCGAAGTGGTGGTGGATCGGTGAAGATAGGAATACTTTTTTGCCGTGGCGCAATTTGCGCGAGGTGCGGTTGATAATGACTGAACCCGTTTCCATAACGTAGACCGCGCCGATCACCGGTAGCACGTAAATCGTATCGGTTTGCATGGCGATGATGCCCAGCGCCGTACCGAGCGCAAACGAACCGACATCACCCATGAAGAAGCGCGCCGGATAGATGTTGAACCACGTGTAGCTCAGTAAGGCCCCAACGATAGTCAGACACAAGCCGGCCAACGCATATCGGCTTTCGATGACAGAAATCAGGGCATAAGCCATGAATGACGAAGTCAGGAGGCCGCCGGCCAGCCCATCCAAGCCATCGGTGATGTTGACGGCGTTGGCAGTGGCCACCACGACCAGCCAGAACAGCAGAATCATGAGGAGACCGATGTGAACCTGGTGGACCCACGGCAAATAGAATGAGTGGACGCCAAGTTTGTAGTAGAACCACCAGCCACCGGCTAGCAGCACGAGGCTGTAGAGACCGAACTTCAAGCGGGCACCCATCCCAGCCACTTTAGAGGTGCCACGGATATTCATAAAGTCGTCAATGAACCCGATAGTACCGGCCGCCAGCAGCCCCGCCAGCGGCAGCCAGGTCTGACCACGACTAAGATTGCCCGTCAGGGTCACCAGGACCGTAGCACCCACAAATATCAGGCCGGCCATATTCGGGACGTTGCGTTTATGTTTGGCGGCATGCAATTGCTGGTAGATGGTCGCAGCAACGCCACCCATGGCTTCACTGCGCTGTTTCTTCCACCATTCGTGCTTGTAAGCATAGTGCGTGAATACCGGGGTCAGCATCATGGCCACCAAAAAACCCAGGAAACCGAGCAGGAACATGTGCACTAAGGTGTTGGTGTGAACCGCAATGTAGAGTGTTTTCGTCATTTTCTTTCGGTGATAACTTCCCTACAGTATACCACTTCTCGGGTCTAAACTAGTGTTTTGGCGTCACAAATGAGCTGTCGATCAGCATGTGCGCCAGACTGACGAACACCGGCTGTGCGGCGGCAGTACCGGCATAGTAATCAACCTTTGGCTTCTGCATGTACACGCAGATCACGTACTGTGGCTTTTCGCCCCCGACGAAACCGAGGTAGGTACCGTTGAATTCAGTCGCGGAATAGATGCCATTGACGGCCAACTGGGCCGTTCCTGTCTTGCCACCAACCGTATAGCGGTTTTGGTCAAATGCCGGTTGCGGGTTGTGATGCTGAATTGAGTACTGCAGCATCGGAATCAGCGCTTCGCCGGTGGATGGTTTGAAGTCATTGGTGCGGAGTGCTTTCGGAGCTACCATAGTGGTTTTGCCGTTGGCATCGGTGTAGCTGTCGACCAGACGTGGCTGATAGTATGTCCCGCCATTGAGCACTGCCGACAAAGCTCCTGCCATCTGGATAGGTGTGGTTTGTATAGCCTGACCGAAGGATGTTTCGGCATAGGTCAAGTTAATGGCCGATCCAGTGTCCTTGGGCCCCGTCACGACGCCAGGGGATTCATACCCCTGCTCTACCCCAGTTTCCTTGCCAAACATGAAGTGGTTCGTCAGGTAGTCGTACCAGGTGTTGCGGGCCTTGGTGTTGATTTCGCCGCCGCCCATTTGCATCAACTCCCAGGTCGCACCGGTGTTGAGTGACAGATTCAGGAGGTCATACAGCGATTTAGTGCCCGCCCCACCATCTTCTTCAATATTTTTGATGGTAAAGCCGTCCACCACCCACTTGGCCGGATCATAATAGGTTACCCCTGGCGAAAACGCGCCCATATCAAGACCCGCGGCCGTGGTCAGGGATTTCATAATCGAGCCCGGCTCAATCGGATCGCTGACCGCCCCATTCTGAAAGACGCTGCCATCACTGACATCATAGTATTTCGACGGATCATAGGTCGGAAAATTGGCCATTGCCTTGATGGCGCCGGTGTTGACATCCATGATCAGCGCACTGGCGTGCTGGGTTTTAGTCTTCTGGGCGGCGGCCTTGAGGATATTCTCCAGCTGCTGCTGCATTGACAAGTCCAGCGTCAGATTGATGTCCGTGCCGTTGGTGGCTGGCGTCTCGGTGTTGTCGCGGCTAGCCGCCAGCGGCACACCCGATATGTCAGTGATTGCCTTGAGCTCACCTGGCGTTCCGGCCAGCTGCTTATTGAGCGCCTGTTCCACGCCATACTCGCCCTTGCCGGAGTCACTGACGAAGCCCAGTTCCTGGGCCGCGAGGGCTCCCTGAGGATAGGTGCGATAGTTTTGGGCCTGGGCTCCTACCCCGGGATATTTCAGGGCCAGGATTTTGGCTTGCTGTTCTGCCGTAATCTTTTTGGCCAAGATTACATATCGCAGCTTTTTCATCTTTAGCAAATCACTGTAGGTCTGCGCTTTGCCGCCGATTATGCCGGCAATTTTGACGGCCACCGTATCGGGATTTTTGATAAAGGTCGGGTCGGCATACAGCGTGTACAGTTGGATATTCAGTACAATTGGCACCGCTTGCCCGCCCTCCTGGGCCGAGATTATGCCACGCGACGCCGGTATCTCGTACTGCTTCAGCTGGTCGCTCAGTGCCGCATGCTTGTAGTGGTCGTAGCGGATCACCTGCACATAGAACAGCCGCACCACGAAGATAGCGATAATCAGCAACAGGAATCCGTACCAGATACGGACGCGCTGCACAGAGGTCAGAGGCGCGTGTGCGGTGTTTGTGTTGGGCAAAGCCATTAGCGGTATTATACCACCGTTATAGGCTAGTTTGCGACGGTGTCAGACGGGGTGGTAGCAACCAGAGCTTTGGCCTGGGCGCTGTTCTGTACGCGATCCAAAGACTGCAGACGGGCAGCGGCGACTTTAAGGTTTTCGTTTTCCAGCTTCAACGCTGATTTATGGTCTTTTAGGTCGTTGATCTGATAGCCGTACGCGTTGGCCTTGGTGACCTGCGTTAGGTACAATAGGCCGAGCAAACAGGCCAGGACAATCAGGATAATCGTATTGCTGACCGGCCCGAAGGCGCGGGTCTGGGTACGGAAACTGACGGTGTTTTGGCTGCGACCATTGAAGCGGGCACGGCTGGCCCGGACTGGGCTGCGACCGTTCATAGCGAGACTACTTGAATATGTCATAGTGTGGAGTTTTTAGGTTTTTGTTTTTGGTGGTCCGGCCCCGGGTATAACACCGGGGCCGGCCTCTAGGGCGACTAGACTACCTTAACGGTAACTTTGTACGCACGGGAGGTGCTTTTAACGCGGATTGGCATTTTTTGCATTCCCTTTCATTTTTATTTTTACAGCGGCGCGTAGTTTTGCGCTTCGCGCACGCGGGTTAATGGTCAGTTCTGTAGGTGAAGCGGTTACTGGTCGCTTCGTAAGCAGTCGTAGGTCGGCGTCGTAACGGTCGCCTGCAGCTTCTGCCAGCAGTCGTTTGACCAAACGGTCTTCCAGGCTGTGGAAACTAATGACAGCGATGCGGCCTCCTGGGTTCAACAGGTCCAACCAGAGCGGTAATGCGGCGGTCAGAAGGCCGAGTTCATCGTTAACGGCAATGCGGAGTGCTTGAAAAGTGCGGGTTGCAGGATGGGTACGACTATGCCCCGGCCAGGCCTTTTTCACCAGCTCGGCTAGCTGCTCAGTGGTCGCGAGTGGTCGGTGAGCAACAATCAGCTGGGCGATATGGGCGGCTTTGGGTTCTTCGCCGTAGGTCTTCAGTAGTTCGGCAATGTCAGATTCGCGGTAGGTGTTGACGATGTCAGCAGCAGTTAATGACTGGCGCTGATCCATACGCATGTCGAGTGGTCCGTTACTTGTGATAGCAAAACCACGACTTACTTGGTTAAGGTGCGGTGACGATACGCCCAAATCAGCCAAAATCAGGTCAAACTTCCTGTGAGTTTTTGTGAGGCTTCGCGTTGCGCTGAGAAAATCCTCATGACGCAGCTCTATCTGTGTAGCGTCTTCAGTGGCGCCTTCCCCGTTAAATCGACTGTGCAATTCGCGGATGGCGTTCTCGTCCCGATCGACGAGCACACTATCAGAATAGTTTTGAGTTATATCCAGGACTTCCGCGGCATGGCCACCGTATCCGGCTGTCAGATCGAGATAGGAATCTCCGACTTCTGGTGCCAGATACTGCAGGACTTCCGTCAGCAGAACCGGGATATGCAGTGTTTGGTTGTTATTTTGGTGTTTGTTTTGGTGCATCTTGATCTTGAAATGTGCCCTGCTTCGGACACTGTTTGTTTTGGTTTTTGTTTTTCAAGGTCACCTAATCAGCAATCAACTGTTTGTTTTTTTGTAGTTTTTGTTTTTGTGGTGTCTCAGCTGTTAGTAGAAGTAATCCTACATGAGCCAAGACGAAAAAGTTTGAGAGACTTATGTGTGAGGTGGAGTTTTGGGAGGTGTTTTAGAAGGTGCAAGATTTTTTAGTCTGGTTTTCTCTATTTTCCAGATGTTGATTGCCGAATAGTTGATCTCGAATGATCGATATTCGTTTTTTGCCGAATTGTTAAGGTGCCTTCTTTTACTTGGCCATCAAGCGCCAGTATTGACCGACGCCGACCGCAACAACGTCCTTGGTGATGCCCGCGTAGTCGAGTAAGTGCTGTTCCAGCGTTACCCGTCCCTGCTTGCCATCAGGCAGCTGTTCGATCTTCCCCATCCGGAACTGTACATTCAGATCAGCGATTCGCTCATCGAGGATGTCACCGGCCAGGCGAGGTTCAACCAGGTTTTCCCAGACATCTTTTGGATAGAGATGGAGGTATGTACCGAAGCCGCGTGTCACGACTGCTCCGCTTGCGAACTTGTCACGAAGTTCCGGCGGTATGGTTAACCGTCGCTTGTCGTCAAGCTTGCGTTCGAAGTAGTCCACCGTGGCCATTGGTTGGTTTACCTTATGGTTTTTGTAAATTGCTAGTGGTTTTTGTTTTTTGTTGTCGGGAGCTTGTTTTGGCTACCCGTCTTACCCACTGCAAGTAGTCTACTACCCACAATCACCCCCCACAATACACAAAACAAGAAAAAAGTGGTGTTTCTGACACCACTTTTCCCCACATGCTTATGCTTATTAACTACTTCTCTTTGATAACAGGTACGAGCACGGCCTGATGCGCAAGCAATTGATGGTTAGCACCAAGACCCTGCTGGTGGACATAGCCTTCTACATCCGAGAGGCCTTGTGCATCATTCTCGAGCTGCGGATCAACACGTAGTACTTCATCACGCGCGCCTTCTCCCGGCTTCACAACCTCTTGCTGTTGTTGCATGTTGCGCAATTGTTCATTTGTGTACTTGTGGTGACTGCTGGGTTCAAACGCGTTTACAACATCATTGCCATACTTAATACCGCCATAAAGCAATGTAACTGCCGCCAACGCGGTAATGCTGAGTCGATCAGTACGACTGAGCGGTGTACGCTTTTCGGGCTGCAAATGTACGGGTGATTGACGAAGAGTACGGCCCTCATGGCCATACTTCTCGTAGTTCTCTTTCGCTGCGTGGGCTGGAAATGTCATAATTTTTATATTACCATATTAGTCTATAAAGGTCAAGGTTAATACTTACCTGTCCGGCCTGGAGTACGCTGAGCAACGCTGTAACTCACGTAGTGAGGTGCCGTATCTTCCTTTTCGCGACGAATTGGTTCTTCCTTCTTTAGGTTGCCCAGCTCACCGGCAAAGGCGAACGCGGGCTGATTTGGAACCACTACCTTGCTGTTGGGGTGTTCCGGCAGTTCAAAGATGCCGGCTGTAGCCGCAACAGCCATCAAGGCCATACCCAGATTCTGGGCGGTGCTTTGGATGGTTTCGGTAGTGGTTTTCATAATTTTGTTTTTGTGTGAATGTTTGTTTTATTTCATTCAAAGTCTATAGTAGCAAAACATATGCGTTTTGTCAAGCTTATGTTTATTTATAAATCAATCGTCATTGGCTTACCCGTTTCGGGCTTTAGGAAGGTAATTCCCTGCTCTTCAAGGACTTCGGCGTAGCGATCGTAGGTACTAGTGCGGGCTTCGTCGCGCCAATGCCAGTCATGAATTGGGATAACATATTGTGGCTTTAGCTCAAGGGCGAGATTTAACGCACGCACGCTGCTACCCCAGGGTGCTGTTATAGGCAGCGCCAGGATGGCTTTGGTTTCGGTAAAGCTGTGTGAGTCGCCCGGATCGCTCAGCGTGTCCAAATAATGCACGCCTACCTCCTCCGGCTGAGGAAATAATGGCTCGACACTTTCGTGGGGAGCATCAAAGAATGTAATGGCGGCTGAAGGCTGGTCAGTAGCAGTGATACCTTCGCGACCGAGGGCGGCGACAACTTCGCTGGGGGCAGTTATGGCGACGCCTGGGAATTTCTGGACTAGCTGTTTGATGAAGTCGGGCACGAAATGGTCGCCGTGAATATGAGTGATGATGATGTCGTCGAGCTGTTCGATCTGGTCGACGGGAATACTGTCGATGCTCATAGCTCCCGGGTCAAATAAGGCGACGCGGTCAGGGGTTTCGACGAGTAGGCATGAGTGGACATATTTGGTGATTTGCATGAGTATCTCCTTTTGTTAACGGTATTCGGGATTGGTGAAATCGAAGCGGGCGCCGGCATCCCACTCACTGCGCTGATTGCCGTAGGCCGGAATGCCGCCGCTATCTTTGAGCAGCTTGGCGAGATGCATCAGGTTCCAGGTCATGAAGGTGGTATTGCGGTTCGTGAAGTCGTTATCGAGGCCTTCTTTGGTACCGTCATCACGCTCATCGCCGTAGCTCGGGCCGGGACCGACTTCGCCAATCCAGCCGGCGTCGGCCTGAGGCGGGATGACGCAGCCGAGGTGCTGCAGACTGTAGAGCGTGTTCATGGTGCAGTGTTTGACTCCGTCTTCGTTGCCGGTGATCAGCGAGCCTCCGACCTTGCCATAGTAAGCGTACTGGCCTTTGTCGTTCAGCAGTGAGCTGCAGGCATATAACCGCTCGATGATTTTCTTGGTCATCGAGCTATTGTCGCCGAGCCAGATCGGGCCGGCAATCACCAGGATGTCAGCGGCTTTGACTTTTTCGTAAATGGCTGGCCATTCGTCTTTGTCCCAGCCCTGCTCGGTCATATCAGGATAGATGCCGGTGGCGATATCAGAATGGTCGATGGTACGGATAACTTCGGTGCTGACACCCTGTTTCTCCATGATATCGGTACTGATTTTGATGAGCAGGTCGGTGTGACTAGGCTCAGGGGAGCGGGTCAATGTACCGTTGAAAAATAATGCTTTGAGGCCGCTGAAGTCGTATTCGGTCGCCATGCTATCCTCCGCTTAGTGGCCGCAGTATACACGGTTACATGCGATTTTGGCAGTGAAAATTACTTCTTTTTTCGGTCGTGGTAGGTCAACTGTTTGCGGCGCTGGTCGAGTCGGCTGATTTTGGATTCGAATGGCTTGAGCAGGCTGGAATACTGCCAGTTGGGGGTCAGGATGGCACCGAGCTTGCCCGACTGCTCGAGGTGCTCGACGAGGCCGAAGAAGTCGCCATCGCCGGAGACGATGATGGCTTCGTCGTAGTTGGCGAATTCTTTCATGGCGTAAAGCACGAGGTCGGCGTCGATGTTGCCTTTGATAGCCGGCTTCTCTTTTTCTTCGCCTTCGACCTTGGCTTTGGTGTCGAGGTTGACGCCGGCTTCGTCCTCGTGGACGGTGGTGACGTCGAGGGTTGGCTTGAGGACGATCAGGTAGCCGAGCTCATGCATGTACTCGTACAGCTGTTCATTTTCGGCCATGTAGCCGATGAACATATAAGCGCTGGTGACGTTATACTCCGTCTCCAGGAACTTGCGGAATTTGCGCCAGTCGAGCTTCCAGCCCATGCGTTGGGTACCGAGATTGAGGTTCTGGCTGTCGATGAAGGCGTAGCGGTTCGGTTGCGCCGGTTTTTTGGCTGGTCTAGGCATACTGCCTCAATAATAGCATTGTTTGCCACCAGCCTAACTTGTACTATGGGCTTATACCATCTAACCGAAAGAACATCATGGACTATACCCAAGTCAAACAGATCGAATTCCGCCGCAAATTTTTCAAGATGTTCGGGGCCAGCATCACCGCGGTTGCCGCCGATAGCCAGCAGCCACTGCTCAATATTCAGCTTAAGTCGTTCAGCTGGAAGCAGGACATCCGCGTCTTCGGCGGTGCTGGCATGCAGCAGGAACTCATGCAGATCAAAGCCCAGAAAGCCATCGCCTTCAGCGGGCGCACGTTCGACATCATCGATAGCCAGAACAGCCAGGTCATTTTCCAGACCAAGCGCAATGCGCTGAAATCGGCGTTTGTGCGCGACCACTGGGACCTCCAGGACACCGCCGGCAATAAAATCGGTGTCATCCAGGAAACCAGTTCAGCCCTGGCGATTGCCCGTCGCTGGCTGGAAGTCCTGCCTTTTGGAGGCATCATCGCGCTGATCTTCTCGTTCATTGCCCAAACCTATGACATCCGTCTGGTGCAGGCCGGCGAGGAAAAGCTGGCTGCCCGGATCGTTCACCGTAAGAATCCCTTTATCGTCAAAATGCTGCTCGACACGTCTGTTGCAGCCGTCAATTTTGACACCCGTTTGGCTGTTGCGGCCACTGCCTTGCTGGCCATCGACGACGCCGCTAAGAACGACTAGCTGTTATCGCGCCAATCGGTAGATGCCAGGGCGACGTATTTGCCGTATCTGTTGGACTATGACCAGCACGGCTGGCAGATAGAGCGCCAGCGCAAGCCCGATTGGCCGGCGGAGCCAGGTGACCAACCGGCCGAGGCCGGGGGCAACTGCCCTGGCCCGGCCGATGACCGCTTGTGGTGTTATTGCCTGGTCGATGGCCTGGCGAGCATCACCGCGAGTGTACAATTGACCGCCTCGAATGGCCACCAAGCGATGACTGATCGGCAACGCCTGATCGCGCGGGCTGCGATAGGTAATGATATCACCGACTCGCAAGCTGCCGGCTACGGCTGGAGAGACGATAAGCACGTCTCCCGGCCGAAACGTGGGTACCATGCTGGCGGTCTGGACGCTCAGCAGGCGCCCGCCGGCGCGTTCGAATTGTAGGCCGACGACGATAGCACCGACTATCGTAGCGATTAGGCCGATATTGAGGATTCCTCTGGCAACCCTGACAGTAGCACTGGTCGACCATGACATCTGCGAGTGACCCCATCTAGCTGACCGCCACGGCATTGATGTTGAAGACCAGTTCGCTGAGTGTAGCACTCGAGCCAGTGACAGCATCGGCATCGAGGGACACCTGTAGCATCCAGCCGCTGTTGCTGCCGGCATTAAGGTGGTTAAGTCCAGGCACGCCGATCGCCAAACCACCGGTCGCATCGGCGGTTACCAGATCCTGGAGCGTGACATTCTGGGTTGCTCCCCCGCCTAGCGGCTGAATCAGGATATGCACTTTGCTGGCATCAACATTATCCTGATTTGTAAAACCAGCTTTGACGCTAAGCTTCAAACTGAGGGCGGCATTACCGGTGTTGCGGACATAGACCGGATAAGCTGTGGCCGGTTGCGGCGACCCGCCGGGAATCAGGCCAGAAAATATGAAGCCGGGCTGACTGCGGGCGAAGTTAGTATTATCCTTACTAACCTGCAGATCGGCCACGGCAGTGACGATAGTACTGCCGTTGAGGCTGGCGACCTGGCTCTGCAGTGCCGCATAGGTCACGCCGACGACCAGTGCTAACACGGCGGCAATAATGCCAACGGCCTGCGCGACCGGGCGGTTTGATTTTTTTATACGCATATCCCAAACTCCTTCACTTTGTTGGTGCCGGGCATCATGCCAGCGTCCGTTCTCGAACGTCAACAAAATCAGCGTTTTTATTTACAACATCAGCAGTTTATGATTTAGCATAGGCTCTTTGACCGCTGTTAATCTAAGCATAGACAAAATGGCACACAGTTAAGGTATTTTTAAGATCTGCAAATTATAGTTTGGCAGGTAGAGACGTTTTGAGAGCTGTTTTAGGCCGCTTGTTTGGCGGCATGCGAAGCAATGATGGCGAGAATATCATCGCCATAAGTAGCGATTTTTTGCTGGCCCCAGCCGGGCACGCCGAGCATCGCCTGCTTGCTGTCGGGTTTGGCGGCGGCGATGGCTTCCAGTGCCGTATTGTGAGCAATGATAAACGGTGCGACACGGTCCTCGCGCGCCCGGATCAGCCGCCATTGTTTGAGACTGTCGAACAGCATCGGATCGGCAACAGCTTTAGAGGTGGCTGGAGTCGGTGTCGGTTCGGGGCCGATGTCTTCAGTAACGCCGGCCAGGTCGACCGAGGCCTGACGGAGCATCCGGTCGAGCTCAAATATCTCAGGGTGCATCTGGAGCGCGGCGTTATTGAAGCCCTGCAGGTACAGGCCGTCGAGACTGCGGACACGTGACAGCGCCACATAGCCCATGCCCGGCGTAAACGCCCGCGACAGGTCGATTTCAGCGGCGTCGAGGCTCATGCCCTGACTCTTGTGGATCGTAATTGCCCAGGCCAGGCGCAAGGGCAGTTGCGAGATTTCGGCGCGCACCCGGCCATCTTCTGTCAGGCTCCAGGTATGCGGCACGACATCCACTACCCGGCCATTGGTCAGACGAACCTGTGGCACTTTGTTCTCGAAGGCGACCACCATGCCACGTGTACCATTAACGAAGCCCTCGCCGAAATTATTGGCGACAAACATTACTTCGGCGCCCACTTTCAGCACTAGTTTCGGCGGCGCCAACAGTCCTTTGGCGAGTTGCTCAACTTTGGCGGCGGCGCCTTTGGTAAACCATTCATAGACGTACTCGGCGTCCTCAATGGCTTTAAGGTGGCGGTCATTAATCAATTCGACGTCGACGTTGTGTGAGAACAAACGAGTGACGGCCCGGACGTTTTGCGGAGCTGAGCCTAATCTGTCCTGGAGTAATTCATGGTGCATGGTGTCAAAAGACCCGTCGCGCATCGCCTGCAACAAATCCAATAAGCCGTCGTCCGTTTCCTGGCGGTGCTGCTCGGTGATGTAACAGATCTGTAAGCCTAGTTCGTTCCAGGCCGGCGACAAATGCGCAAAATCAAACGTAGAAACCCCTCGCGACACCGGCGGTAGCTGAAACAAATCCCCTACTAGTATCACCTGCATGCCGCCGAACGGTTTCTCATTAGCGCGTAGCACTTTGGCGAGCTGATTGATCATGTCGAGCCGCACGCCGTGCAACATCGAGATCTCGTCAATTACCAGCGTGTCGATGGAATTGTAGCGTTTGACGAGTTTGTCGGAGCCTCCGAGACGTTTCAGATCATCTGCGCTGAGTGAATCGAGAATCCCAAGACCTGACCACGAATGAATCGTTACCCCATTCAGATGACTGGCAGCAATACCGGTACTGGCCGTCACGGCTACGCGCTTGCCTGCCCGTTGGGCACGACGAATAAACTGGTTGAGTACGTAGGTCTTACCGGCACCTGGCGCACCCGTCAAAAAGACATTGGCACCACTCATCATGACCGCAAGGGCTTGTTTCTGTCTCATACGTACTCCAGTGTAGCACTGCCCTGCGCGCCGGCGCAGTGATTTAAGCAAAAGTTAATTTATAGTACTTCTTTCAAGAGCTTTGACTCTTCGTCATCGTCGAGTTTGAGCAGCTTTTTCTTGGTGATTTCATAGCGTTGGCCGGTGAGCGCCGATTCGTAGTAATCGTCATTCAGGAGGTTCACGAACTTACTCATGTCCTTGTCGTCCATGATGATGATCTGGCCCTGATCGTCCTCCATGAGATCAATGCCAAGCTCGCCGGCGTGGTTCATCAGGTCTTCCTGCTTCATGATCGACGGCTCAATTTTCTGCAGTTTTTTGACCAGAGCCTGCTTGCCCATTACGAGTGAGTTCATGTCCAGACCTTCATCAAAACTGAGTTTGAAATTCTCTTCGATCTCGGCGACTTTTTGTTTGGCGATAGCGGCTTCTTTGGCATCATAACCGAACAGTTGCTTGAGCCGGGTTTGGTTGAAGACGAACAAATCCTGGTCGAGCAGTAGTAGTTGGGGTTCGACCGGAATACGGATGGCAGCGTCGGCATCAAAGGCTTTGAACGTACCACCGCGCAGCATCCAGCCGGTTTTGCCGCGCATTATGTTGCTCTGCGGCAGGACTTTGAAGACGTAAAACGGCTTGGCCATCTGCTCGTGGCTAACGCGGGCCATGATGCCTTTGATGCGCTTGAAGTCGTGCTCTTCTTCGACGAAAACTTCGATTTCATGCTCCTGGGTTTTCAGCCAGTTCAGTACCTCGACGGCCTTAGAGACATTGCTCAGCTGGGTGCGCTGCAAGACCTTTTGCTCGGCCTCGGCTTCCTCGAATGTCCGGACAATGAGCCCTTCGGCAGCGCCCTCGAGCACGTAGTCCAGCATCTGGTCTATAAATATTGGCTCGAGCTGTTTGTTGAGCTCGCCGCTCAGACTCGTGCGGTACAGCACATAATTTTTGTTGATTAGGAACAGCTCAACTTTGAGCTCATCCTTGAACTGGACGAGGTTGTTAGCCCAGGCAAAGACATCGCTTTCCTGGTAGGTCGATGCGGGCGCTTGCGCGGTAGTTTCTGTTTGTGTTTCGATTGTGTTTGATTCTTCCATAGAACGCTATTGTACTAGACGCGCTGTCCAAAGTCTGCTGTAAAATTAGCCGGCCTAAGCTGGCAGCCGGGTGCCCTTGCGTGCTTCATTAGCCCAATGGTCAGCCATCTCATTACCCGGATCATCGTTGTGACCCCGCACCCAGGTCAATGTGGCCTGAGACTTGCGGTATAGCGGACAGACCTCACGGACAATGTCGAGGTTTTTGATCTCGCCACCCTTTTTGGTCCAGCCTTTGGCTTCCCAGTTCAGTGACCATTTGGTGATGACATTGATCCAGAATTCGCTGTCCGTAAATATCTCGCACGGCTCGCCTGCTGCGTCACTGAGCGCTGCCATAATTGCAAACCCTTCCATGCGAATATTAGTTGTTTCGGCGCCGCTTGGCTCACCACCGAGAATCGCCGGCTCCATAGTTTCGCCGTTTACGCGGATGACTGCGAAGCCGCCCTGCCCTGGATTTGGTTCACATGAACCGTCCGTGTAATACGTAATCATCCGGCCATTGTAGCACTTATTACAAACGCAATTATTGCACAATATTTCCTCTGTTTTTCGACCCACAATATGTAGCGCAGCAACCCAGAGCCTTGACACTATTTGCTACCCGGGTTATGCTTAGATTTGTGTTTTTTGTCACAACTCATGACAATTAACACTTACCGACCCCTGTTATCTCGCAATTGAAACAAAAGTAGCAATATTTTTACAAGTTAATCAAACATCACCAGGGGACGTTTTAGGAGGGTAAACCAATTATGAAAAAAGCTCTGTTAAGTGTTGCCGCGATTTTGGCAACTACAACCATTGGGAGCAGCCTGCCTGTGGCAGCTGCCAGCAGCAAAGCAGCCAGCAAGCCGGTTGCAATCATCAAAACGGCTGCCGCAGTCACACCTGCACCTGCGCCCGTCATTGTCCAGGTTCAGGACGGCGACTACCTGGACAAGATCGCTACCGACCACAACACGACCTACCTGCGTTTGTACTACGCCAACACCGACATTTCAGATCCAGATCTGATTTATCCTGGTGAGAATATTCGGATTCCTGGCGAGGATGAGCAGCTGGCTGCCCGCGATTTGCCAGCTAGCGCACCGGTAGTTGCCCAAGCTGCCGTCGCCGCAGATCCAACTGCCGGCACCCAGCCGACCAGCAGCAGTGCCAGCACTTACTTCGCGCCAGTAACAAACTTCGCCGCCGGCGATGGCAGCATCTGGGACCGCATCGCTGCCTGTGAATCGGGTGGCAACTGGGCGATCAATACTGGCAATGGTTTCTACGGCGGCTTACAGTTTACGCTCAGTAGCTGGGCCGCTGTCGGTGGCACCGGCAATCCGGCCGACGCCAGCCGTGACGAACAAATCTACCGTGGCACGCTCCTGCAGCAACGCCAGGGTTGGGGCGCATGGCCCGTCTGTTCCGTCAAAGCCGGCGCCTACTAGGTCCGTCGACAAATGCAAAAATCCCGGCTCATATCGAGTCGGGATTTTTGCATTTCGGATATGCTTGTAATAGCGAGCCATCCGTAGTTTGATAAGTTAATGCTTCGCGAACCTCAGCCTTTACCGGATATCGTGCCCGTTATCACGTTTGATAACGAAATTGGCAAGGGCGCTGATTACATAGACTTCAATTATCCCGCGTTCGATTCCCTTGCTCGCGCATATGGCATGACAGACGACGATATCAGCAACTTTCATTTTCACTTTAAAGCAAAGCAGAACTTTTGGGAGCTTATTGCACCAACACAGTCATTAGGGCAGTATCGTCCGTTTTTCGGGAGGCCAGATGCCATCGCGCTTTATGATACTGGTGGGGATGTTCCCTGCCATCTGCCTGATCCTAGTACGCCTGATGTAGCTGTAAATTTTGATCGGTCAGTGCTGAGCCCAGAAGAACGACTTGACATCGTCGTGCGGCATGAAATCGGACACTGGGTTGACCATCGCGCAAAAGGTCCTGGCTATAAAGCGTATCTCAAGCTGCGCGCAAAACAACTTGGTGCCCTGGCAATAGGCTTAGGATTACCAATGCTAACTGAAGTTGGAACAGACCATGTAAGCTACGGGGTTATAGCATCTGCCCTTGGCAGCATTGCACTTCTAGCGAAGAGCCATCATCAAGAAAAAAGCGATCCTGTCCAAGAACATGAAAAACCTATCGAGAAGCCTGCATACGAATTTGAGCGTGACACGCGAGACTATACGTTAATTTCGCTTAATCTAAAGTCAGGACTCAGACATCGTTTGAGTGGGATTGAAGCCCTGTTCACGTTACTCGCCTCTCCGAATCGACTAGCGTAAATTGAGTCGTTCTATCTAAATAGTATGACTGTCAGTGTTGATACCAACGTGGTAATCGTCGTGCCCCACGCCAGATCAACCAACGTTATCACCCGCGGCCAATCCTTAAGCGTCGAATCGTTCGTAAGGTCATAGGTCGCATACATTGCAAAGCCCAGCAGCGCCGCATGGCCAATCGTCCAGCCTGTTGTGTAACGCAGACCCGGATTAATGATAAATACAACTAACGCGACAATGTACACTGCATAAAAAACTGCTGCCGAGACGAGGTTCGGCTTTTTGGCCAACAAATGCCCGAGCTGCTTCTTATAAAACTTCCCTGCGACTGCAGTCAGCCAGACGGCATCAATCGCGACGAATATACCTGCTGCAGTCAGAAAATGTTTCAAAAATTCCATAGGCTCATCATACCATCACTTCGTCGAGGCTTTTTACAACTGAAAAGTTGGCAGCATCCGGAAGCGTATCAATATGTGCGATACCCTGTCCGATACGATCTGCAATGACTGCATGAACGCCGAGGTTATGAGCCAATTCAGCATCGACGAACTGATCCCCAATCACGAGGGTTCCAGAAACGCTGAACTCAACTCCATCGAGGACACGTGCATCCGGCTTGCGGAATGCAACTTCATCAGCACAAACGATTGTGCCAATCATTCCCTTCAGTTGTGTGTTCTCGACGATGTGCCTGGGACTGGCGTTGCCACGATCGGCGTGCGCCCGATTCGTCACTAAAATTTGCCGCAAGCCTGCACTATGTGCCCGCTTTGCAAGCCCTAACGCGTCAGCAAATAGATGGTCGTCCGGATGCTCATAGTATTTCTCTTGGACTTTTAGGAAATCAACCACCAGCGCACCCATGGGTTCATGGTCGGACAAGCCTAAGCTGTGCTTAATCGAATCTTCGAGGGAACCGTGAAAGTTATGAAACATGGCTGATTTATCCGGGACCGCGAGCTTATTGCGACGGGCAGTCTCCTCAAGCACTTCACAAAATATTTCAAATGAATTTATCAGCGTTCCATCAAGATCCCAGATAATGGTCTCGAAGTTTCCAGCTTCCAGATTGTTTACCGCCATATTGGCCTCTAAAAACTTAAGCTTTCTGTGAGTAGGTCGATAGCGACGCGGGTTTGCTCAGTTGTGTCTCGGTTGCGGACAGTGACAGTGCCGGCGGTGTCGCCCTCCAGGGTCTCGAAGTCGATGACGACGCAGTACGGCGTACCAATTTCGTCTTGGCGGCGGTAGCGCTTACCGACGTTGCCATTGTCGTCCCAGGCCACGGCGCCGAATTCTTTTTTGAGCATTGAGTAGACTTCTTTTGCCTTCTCGACTAGTTCTGGTTTGTTCTTCAGCAATGGTGAAACTGCAACTTTAACTGGTGCCAGATGGGCTGGCAGCTTGAGAACGACGCGGTCGTTGACTTCGTCATGCCAATAAGCGGCAGTCAGCACAGCCATTAGCGCGCGCTCGACGCCGAATGATGGTTCGATGACGTGTGGCACGAACGTTTCTCCACCATCTTTTGGTCGGTATTCCATACTCTTACCAGATGCATTCTGGATATTCGTCAGGTCGAAGTCAGTCCGGTATGCCAGGCCCATCAGCTCCTCGCGGCCGATTGGAAAGTCAAACTCGAAGTCGATGGTGCGCTTACTGTAGTGCGCGCGATCCGACTCAGGAACTTCTAGCTCATGGACAGATGATTCTGGCAAACCAAGTGCGGCGAACCAGGCTTTGCAGGCTTCAACCCACTTCTCAAACTCAGCTTCCCACTGGTCGGGATGGACGAAATATTCAATTTCCATTTGTTCAAATTCGCGGGAACGAAAAACAAAATCACGCGGACTAATTTCGTTGCGGAAGGCTTTCCCCTGCTGCGCCAGACCAAACGGCATGTCAGGATAAAAGCTGTCGACAACATTCTTGAAATTCGTGAAAATGCCCTGCGCAGTTTCGGGCCGCAGGTAGGAAACAGATGACTCATCGGTAACGGGTCCGACATTGGTCTTGAACATCATGTTGAATTGCTTGGCTTCGCCAAAGGTACCGGTTTGACCACAAGTCGGACACTTGTTCGGGTCATCGAGTTTGTCAGCACGGAAGCGACCATGGCAGTTCGAACATTCCACTAATGGGTCGGTAAAGGTATCGACGTGACCACTGGCCTGCCAGACTTTCTGGTTCATCAAAATGGCGGCGTCGACGCCGAGCATATCGTCGCGGTCGTCGACGAACATTTTCCACCACAACTGCATGATATTGCGCTTGAGCGCGACACCTAGTGGGCCATAATCCCAGGTACCGGACAAACCGCCGTACACGTCCGAGCCAGGGTAAATAAAGCCGCGGCGCTTGGCGAGGCTAACGATGTCTTCAAGTTTGGGTTGCTGGGTATCGCTCATACCTGCTGATTATACCCGAGATTGCCCCTGTTACCTAGCGACAGTCTGACTGGGAGTGCGCTCGGGCTCATCACCGAAATCGCTGGGCTCGTGACGGGCCGCCAGCTTGCGCTCAACGCGCCTCATGCCAGCATTGGAGAGTGCAACTGTGATTAACGAAGCGAACACACCAAGTGTTACATCCATTGCGCGTTCATTGTGTAACCCATTTATTCTCTGCTCATCGTCATGATTGGCGGCCGGTAATTCCCGCGCAAGAAACTCTGACTTGGTGGGCATTTTGAGGTTAAACTGCATGTGACCTTCGACTGGTGTCGTCGCAGTAATCGTACCGTCGGCCAGATAGTCACGGCATGGCGTAAACTCAGCGTCAGTTAGGCTTTGGTGACCAAGCAATTCCGCGCAGGCCTGAACTCGTTCCGGCTGCGTCATCGGAATATGCTGCACATCAGCGTGGTACAAAGCATCCTGAACGCCATAAATTGTCCCGAGGCCAACAAGGGTATTAAGTGCGATACGTGGTGCTGTATTGAGGTTCATAGGATCTCCTGGTTATATAACCATCCTATGCCTGTTTGTATGGATTGCAAGTTATATGTGCAGGTACGTTTGGCGCATAGTGAATAACAGCGGTGCGATGTCGGGAAGTAGCTCGGCGATGCCCTGCACCTGGCGCAGCGTGCCCAGGTCGGTGACGTTGAACAGCAAGCGCAGGACTTTAATATGGGCGGCCGTGAAGCTGGCCGTCGGGTGCTCGGCGAAAGCCATGCTGTCGAAGTCGAAGGAGTAGAGCTTGTCGGTTTGCAGTTCGGTGTCGGTGGTGTCAGTGACCAGGTTCGGCGAGCTACCGGACAGGCGCAGCAGCTGGGCCAGGAACCAGAGGTTGATGATGTCGGTGTTCATGTCGGAGTCGAGGCCGGCGAAGGCCTGCTGCATAAGGCTGAAGTAGTCGTCCTCGGGGTTGTCCTCGGTAACTTTGTTGAGGACGCGGATCAGTTCATAGCCGAGCTGCACGCGGGTGATGTCACGGACGATGTTGCCGTAGTGTTTTTCGAGACGGGCCGAGATGAGTGTGCCAAGGTCGGATTTGCCCTGCATGTAGGTGATCTGCGAGACGCTGAAGAGTTCGATGCCTCCAGCCAATTTGGATTTGGGGCGGCGGACGCCACGGGCCATCAGCCGTAGTTTGCCGGTGTCGGGCGTAAGGAGCGTAATGATGCGGTCGGCCTCGCCGTATTCGGTGCGGCTCAGGACGATGGCGCGGGCGACAAGTTGTTTCATGCCGGCTGGAGGACTCCGTCGACGGTTGCCAGCAGCTCTTTGAGCGTGGTGTGCGGTTTGTAGAGGTATCGGCTGATGCCGGCCTGTTGCTTGAACAGCTCCCAGTTATCGGCAAACTCAGCCGGTGAGACCACTGAGTGAATGATGACGGGGATGTGCTGCCACTCTGGGTAGGAGCGAAACTCGTAGAGGAATTCGATACCAGAGTGCTGGATCAGCTGCAGCTCGACGATGACGGCGTCAGGCGTTTTCTGGTCGGCGGCCAGGATGGCCGCCTGGGCACTGGCGCACGGCACCAGGCTGTGCCCTGCCCGCACACAGGCTTCGCGGTAGGTTTCCGCCAGCACGCGGTCTGGTTCGATCATGATGAGGTGTGCCATGGCTAGATAAGTTGCAGTTGATTATTCGGTTGCAGCACCGCGCCAAGGCCGAACAGCCGATGATGGCGCGAAACTTTGAGCTCTAGGTTCATGGCTTGCAGCAGGCTGTCAGCGACGAACACCCCTGCTCCGCTGTTCTGCGTCAGGTTGAGCAGTGGCTGACGACTTGCACCGTGCAGCCGTCGCCCGTGCTTCAGGACATCGCCCGTCAGGCGCTCGGTGTCGGTGTAGAGTCCGGCGACAACGCCATAGCGGCAACGATGGGTGGCTAGTTGCAACGTTAGCTGCGGGCTTTCCTGTGCCGGCAAGGCTTCGATCAGTGATAATCCGAGGCTGACGAGGGCTGCCTGCAGGCCCTGACGGTGGGCCATGACCGTGCCATATCGGCCGGCAACATTCAGCTCGAGATTAATGCCATAGCCTTTGGCATATTCGCTGAGCTGGGTGCCGACGTCATACAAAACCGACGAGACTGACACCGGTTCGAGTGCCAGTGGCGTCAGCTCCGCTTCGAGATTCAGCCGGACGGCCAGCACATAGTTGTCGAGGAGTTGGAGGGCACTGTCGGCCGTGGCTTGCACCCGGTCAGTGTGCCCCAGTTCGGCCAGTCGGGCAATCTGTAACAGCGGCAGTTTGATCTGTTCAGCGACCGAAACCAGCAATTGCTGCGACAAAATCACCGAATCCTCCGCGCGCACCATCGCCAGTTGCTACCCCTCACTTAGTACCCTCAGTATAGCAGGCAAAGCGGCTACAGATAGTGCTCGTGGTTATTTACGGAGCGAAGGTGAAGTTCGGCAGGACAGCATTTTCAAAATCGCCAGTGAAGGTCGAACCCTGTGTCCAGATTTTGAGAGTCTGGTTGCGCAGTGGCAGGATAACCATTTCACCGTTCTGGCCATTATCAAAAGTGCCGACAGCCTTGACTCCGACCGCTTTGGGGACTTTGGGTAAGGCATAGGCAGCCACTGTGATCTTACCGTCTTGCTGTAACGTACTAAGGTTCGTCAGCGACTGGCTATATGCCTGGTTCAGCACTTGCACTCGCAGCGCAAACACCGAACCCTGCGCACTAATCGATGGAACGCTACCAGGTGCGAAGAAACCATCGACAAGTGCGCTTCCACTCCCGGTGTCATCGACGTAGGCGCTCCAGGTCTTAGGATAAGTTACGGCGATGCTGCCGAAAGCCTCAGGGCCTTTGTAGGTGCGGTACGGGCTCTTTTCTTTTTCGGCGAATTCGACATCTTTGGCACTGTCAGCTTTTTGAACGGCAACCTGGGTAGCGGCGTCGATCTTTTGGTCGACATTGTTTTTGTAGTCCTGTCGGCTCGCAAACGCCCAGCCGCCGAAGCCAAGCGCACCGAGGAGTAGGACAATTGTCATGCCGAGCAAGACAGCCGTCATTGATGCTCCATCCTGGTTGTGCTTAATCATACAAAAATGGTACCGCAGCCAGCCCAAACAAGCAACCGACTAATACTGATAGAGGAATACGCCCCGTTGCTCGGCGCGCGGCTTTTTGCCGGGAACGGTGAACGCAAAGCTCACCAATTTGACAGGTTTATGCGAATATTGATCAATTTTTGTATCCAGCTTTGACATATATTTCGGTAATAAAAAGGTAAAGATTATGTCGGCGTCTGGCCAGTCAGCCCGCCAGAAATTCCCACAGACAATCCGCACCTGACCTCTGTAACGGCGTGTCCGCAACCAGCATACGACGGCCAGTAATGGATTGAGTTCGTAGCCAACAACATTGATTCCCTGCTTCGCAGCTGCGACCAAAATCTTGCCATCCCCGCAGCCCAGCTCGAGCAGTGTTTGGCCGGCTTTCAGATCAGCTAGTGCGAGCGCAGCGGAGACCTGCGGCGTGAGCGTCGGCAGATACGGGGCGCCGACCAGTAATACACCGCAAAAGCAGATCAGCACCAATCCGACGAATGCCAGCGCCCAAATCATTATGCTTCAAACGAGGCTTTCAACTCGCGGACCGTGTTCTCGGCCGTCTGCAAATAGTCTTCGAGCTGCTTGATGATCTCAAGGCCCCGGGCGTATTGCTTCAGCGCGGCGTCGACGTCGGTCGTCTCACGCTGTAGCGCCGACAAGATCTCGTCCAGCTCGGTTTGTAGTGCCTGATAATCAATCGTCTTCTTCGTCATATTACTCCTTGATTTCCGCGCCGACGGCGCCATCTGCTAATTGTATCGTGACCGTAGCCCCCGGCTGCAATTGCTTCATACTGCGAACAACTACATCTCCACTGCGGACTAATGCATAACCGCGCTTCAGGATTGCTTCAGGACTCAGTGCCGTCAGTAACTGTCGCTTGGCTTGAAGAGCTTGAATTGCGTCTCCAACCAGACCAGCTATCGATAGATCGAGCTGCTCATGTTGCAGTTTGATACTACTGGCAGTCGTCATGATTTGCTGTTCGCCGAGGCGCCACAGTTGCTCGGTTTTGACAATCAGTGCCGCCATGGCATTTGCCCGGTCCGGCACCAGCAGCTCGGCGGCATTGCTGGGCGTACTGCCCCGCTGGTCGGCGGCCAGCTCGGCCAATGAGACGTCAACCTCATGACCGATAGCCACCAGCGTTGGGATGCGGCTGGCTGCTACCGCCCGCGTCACGTGCTCGGTACTGAACGCTGCGAGGTCTTCCGGACTGCCACCGCCGCGGATCAGCACCAACACTTCCGGCGGTTCAGCCATTTCATTGAACTGCTTGATCGCCGTAACGATTTGGCCGGGCGCCGGTTCGCCCTGCACTTGGACATCGATGACGCTGATCTCCAGTCCCTGCCACCGGGCACTGATGATTTTGATGAAGTCCGCATAAGCGGCTGACTGCCGGGATGTCACCAGTCCGATGTGCCGCGGCGGATACGGCAAAGCCCGTTTGCGGGCTGGGTCGAAAAGACCTTCGGCCGTCAACTTGGCCTGCAGCAGTTCGGCGGCTTTTTTGATCGAACCCTCGCCGGCCGGCTGGATGTTCATGACATTGAAACTGAAGCCATAGAGGTTATGGAGCTTGGGCAGACCACGGACTTTCAGCAGCATGCCATCCTCCAGCGGCCCGGGCAATTGATATACCGTACCGAAACATTTGACGCTGGAGTTGTCGTCCTTAAGGTCGAAGTACACCCAGCGATTCTTACTCACGCGTAAGTTGGCTAACTCGCCGACGATCACCGCCGACGGAAAACTGTACTCCATCGCCTGGTTGAGTAAGGCGACAAAATCACTGACACTGAACTCTACCTCAGGTGGCATCTTTGGGTACCGGCTCCCCGCCAGCCGCAATTGCTTTGTGGTAGAAATAATAGCCTGGAGGTATCTGGATCAGCGTGTTTATGACGCGGTACATGACCGTTACCGGGAGGCTGACACCGGCCGGGATGCCGGTTGAAGCCAGCACTGCTGTCATCAGCGCTTCATAAATCCCTACACCGCCCGGCAACACCGACACCAGGCCGGCAAAGTTTGCGATCGCGTAAGCCAGAATGATGGCCCCGAAGTTCACCAGCTTGCCAAATGCCAGATAGACAGCATACACCGCCAACACCTCTGTTAGATTAGCCAAAAATGCCCACCAAAACGGCGCCCGCAGCTCGCGCCAACTGCCTTTTAATGTCTGGTAATTGTCGTGGAAATCATCAAAGGTCTCCCGCGCCCGCGAGATGTTGATGGTTTCGGGATGCTTTGGCCGCACCAGCTGGATCAGCCGGTTCAACACTTTCGTTGCACCCGTAAAGAAACTGTTGATGCGCGCCTTGCTGCCGACGATGTAGGCAAACCCGAGCGTGCCAACCAGCAACAACGTCGACAACGAGCTGGCCACCAAAATCACGAGGTTATTGACGCGACCAAAGGCCGCCAGGCATAGCATCCCAAATAGGATCAGCACCTCAAATGACAAGAATGTCAGCGCCAGTTTCATGACCTGGATCAGCGTCGCGCGAGCCCCAGTTATCTCCTGCCCTTTTCGCAACCGTAAGCCGAAATAAGAGATGCCAGTGACACCACCACTCGGGAACACATGGTTCACGAAATTCAATTCGACCGATGTTTTCAGTAGGAATTTATAGCTCAGTTCATTACCGACGCGCCGGAACAATCCCTGGTATAGCTTGGCCTGAGCATGGTAGTTCAGCAACTCGATCGGAATGAGTAACAATAGCAATGAGGCGTGGACTTTGGCAAGGTTACGCAGCGTGTCGGCAAGCTGGTGGCGCGTCGCATAGACCAGTAGTGCCAACGCCAGCAGTGTCACCCAGTTGATGATCAGCTTCCAGTTGCGTCGTTTTGCCGTATCAGTCATCTCCCTATTATAGCGCGTACAGATGCTATAGTTATAAGATGCAATCACTTCTGACGCTCGGCCGTCAACCCGCCCTCGGCCTGGCCGAACTCGAATCTCTGTATGGCGCCGATAAAATCAGGCGTGTCGGCGCCCAGGCCGTCGTCGTCGATGTCGACCCTTGCCTGCTGGCCTTTGATCGGCTCGGTGGCAGCATTCGCTTCGCCAAAGTCCTAACTACGCTCGACACCACCAACTGGCGCCAGATCGAAAAATTCCTGCTCGAGGTCGGCCCCGGCCACGCCGCAACCATGCCCGAAGGCAAAATGACCCTCGGCCTCAGTATCCAGGGCCTGCAAATCAACCGCGGCCAGCTCGAAGCCACCGGCCTCAGCCTCAAAAAAGCCATCCGCAAATCCGGCCGCTCCGTCCGCCTGGTCCCCAACAAAGACCCCGAGCTCAGCACGCCCCAGGTTATCCACAACAACCTGACCGGCCCCAACGGTTGGGAGCTGCTCTTCGTCCGCGACGGCGACAAAACCATCGTCGCCCAGACCGTCAAGATCCAGGACATCGCCTCCTACACCCGCCGCGACCGCGAACGCCCGAAGCGCGACGCCAAAGTGGGCATGCTGCCACCTAAATTGGCCCAGATCATCATTAATCTGGCGAGCGGCCAGGTCGCCGAGCAAAATCTGCTGAACATCTGTGAAATCCCGGCTGGCCGGCCGATTCCACGCAATATCCTAAGCCAAACCGTACTTGACCCCTTTTGCGGCACCGGCGTCGTGCTGCAGGAAGCCCACCTGATGGGCTACGACGTCTATGGCACCGACCTTGAGCCCCGCATGATCGAATACACCAAAGCCAACCTCGACTGGCTCGAGGAGTGCGATGGCTGCCGCGGCCAGGACGTCACCCTCAGTGACCAGGAAGTCGCCGAAGTTGGCGACGCTACCAACCACACCTGGCGCCCCCCGATCGATTTCGTGGCCTGCGAAACCTACCTCGGTAGACCCTTCACGGCCATGCCCGATAGCACCGTTCTGAAGCAAACCGTTAGCGACACCAACCTGATCATCAAGAAATTCCTGAGAAACATCCACGGCCAGCTCCAGCCCGGCACCCGCCTGTGCATCGCCGTCCCGGCTTGGCAAATCAAGCCCAACTCGTTTATGCATCTACCTCTTATTGACCAGATTGAGGATTTGGGCTATAATCGTACGAGATTTGAGCACGTTCGGGACTCTGAACTGATCTATTACCGGTCAGAACAAGTGGTCGCCCGCCAGCTCGTAATATTAACCAGGAAGTAGGACAACCATATGTCACACGTGAAAGCAGGCGGTACCGCCAAAAATACCCGCGACTCACCCGGCCAGCGCCTCGGCGTCAAAGTCTTCGGTGGCCAAAAAGTTAAGACCGGTCAGGTCATCGTTCGCCAGGTCGGCATGACCAAGCGCGGCGGTGTCGGCACCAAAGTCAGCCGCAACTTCACCATCCACGCAGCCCGCGACGGCGAAGTCAAATACACCACTCGCAATGTCCGCCTCTTCAGCGGCCGCAGCGTCCCTCGCACCGAAGTGACAGTCGTCTAGTTGCGTCTCCGACACGACACTGAGTACACTTAATGCGTACTACAAATCACCGCCACCAGCTGTGATTTTTTCTAGCTCAGCTTCCATGGCCCGCATTTCGCGAACTGACCCGATGGTTTCAACCATCATCACCATCACCTCATGCATATCTACACAGAGCATATGCGGATTCGGATTCCGGCCAACAAAAAGGTTAGCTTTTTCGAGCTGCCCATGCTCGTCCAAGTGGACATCGATATGGTTTTGCTCATGCAATTCACTGCTTAAAAACCGCTGGCCCGGAGCATCATAACACCGTATGCGCGCCGTAGGCGGCTGGAGATAACCGCTGATATTGGATTTTGATGTGGCCATAATATCCAATGCAGCCACCTCCCGGTGCGCCTGCTTCGCCAACAGCCGCGGCGCCTGGAATGGTATTGAGCCCAGATCAGGCACGACCCGGGCAATAGCGCGCATCCTTTCTGGCGCAACCTGGGTGGCCAGCAACATGCGCCAGATATGCGTACCGGATTCCAAGAATAATGCAGGATCAGTATAAGCTTCAACCGGTCTGGCCGCCTGCCCCGACCCAAATACCAAATCTGCCGCTTCACGCATAATTGCAAATACCAGCCGGTTTGGGCCCTCCGCCATTTCCCTGGCCACCTCAAAATTTCGCAACTGCCGCCGCTCCGCCCGAGCCTCTGTAGCCATGGCCCGCGGAATCAGCCGCCGTCCCAAAGCCTCACCTACCCGTCTCAGGCGCCCCTGTTCGTTACGTGGAGATAGCTCAGCCATACACCCATTATACGACCGGGTCAAAGCGGCATGCTATGAAAGAAGCATCAGTAAATTAGACGGACTGTTTTGATTTGGTGTACGCATCAGCTGCTTCACGGAAGTACTTATTAGAGTTACCCAGGCCATTCATTTTACGGTACGACGGGTAGGAGTCTCGGATAAAGTCAACTTCCTTTCCCTCATCCAAGAATTTAATTACGAACTCTCCGATACCGCGCGCGAACTCTTCGTCACCGCGGCGCTCTAGGTTTTCACGAACAATCCCGTCCAGGATCGACGTATCACCTTCAGTCTTAATGCACCGGGTGTTAACGAAATTCTGAGCCATATCAGGATTCTTTTCGTACGGCAACGGTTTGGCAATCATCAGCAGCAGGCTGTTGCGCAGGCCAATCTTGTTGGCAATAGTACTTACGAATGCTGAGCCGGCATCTTCCTGAGTGATAGCCGTTTCGAGCTCCGTCAAAACATCAACGCCAGTTGCTTTGCCGAGATCACCGATCAAGAACTTAACATCTTGGTAACCGTTCATATCACCCGAAACGAATTCAGCTTTGCGCTCTTCAGGTATGAGGCCAATCTGGCTGTGCTGGCCTGTGAAGATGCGCCGCTGAGTATGACCATACTCGTGACGAATCGTTGCCAGTTCGCCCTCGAGATTACGACGCTTGTACTGATCTTCAGGCATTTTCTTTTCATTCAAAATGTAATTGATAAGCACATCGGCCTGCGTGGCGCGGATGACCAGTTCCTGCGAACCGTCTTCATTCTCATGCACAAATGCGATTGGTGCAGCGCCGTAGATTTCCCCAAACTTGTCATTATAAGCAACCTCGTTGTCCTCGTACTCTTTGGCGTACGCCTTATTGGAGTCAAGCAACTTTGAACCAACATCACTCTTCTGCCTATAGGCATCACGCTCTTCTTGGGTCGCGGTTTGCATGTCATAGAGATCGGGCCACTCAACCCGATCCAATGTGCCGCTCTCAATAAAATCGTACATCGCACCAAATTTGAGAACACGGACATTGAAAGGCTTTTCATTATCTGGGTTGATACCCAGTAGCTTACGCTGCTTTTCCAGAAAACTTCCTTCGCCGTGAGCCGCCAATGCTTCGGTAATTTTAGCCGCTCGGTCCTCATCGCTGATCGATTCAAAGAAAGCCCTCTGAGCCTTCTCGTTCGGATTCCCTTCGCTGACCTCGGTGTATCGACGCGCCTGCGTGGGATCGGTGTCTTTAAGATCGCGCACGACTGACGACTTATCGCCAGCCAGAATCAGGACGCTCTCGGCTATCATACTTCGCTCTGCAGATAGCTTTTCATCGAAACCACCGGCCGCCTTTGCCCGTGCTTCATTCTCGATCCATGACTCAGCAGCAGCAGTCAGCAGTACAGTGTTCATCGGACGGTCAAAAAAGCCGGCGTCGAGACCAGCCTCGGATGCCATTTCAACTGATTTGCTCAGAACGGAGGCTTCCCGCGTTGCCAATTGGCCCTCATCATAGTGCTCGCCACCTGTTGATAATGCAGATTTGAGGTCAAACCCGTGTTCGTCGTGGGCGCGTTCAATACCACTAGCCACCAGCTGAGCATAGTGGTTCTGCGCTTCCTGAATTTCAGCTTGCGGCAATTGGTTGAGTTGCGAGATTGTTTCTGACATGTTTGTTACAATTTCCTATGCGTGAGTATAGCATAAGCTTTGTTAAATGTCAATCTTGTGGACTAGAGATCGCGTGTGGCGATGCGACCGTAGCGTTGATGCAAGCGTTTCTGCTCTGTTTCGGAACGGTCACGGGCGGCGTTTATTTCGGCGGCTATCGACTTTGCATCAGCTAACTTGGCATTGTGGCCATCAAGTGCGCTTTGGGCGTCTTCGGGGAGCTTGTTGCGGGCAATGTGATTAGTGCTCGTAAACGGCGAGTCGCTGTCGATTAATGGCCGCGTCGTCTTAGAAAACAGCACAATACCCTGCTCTAACGCTGGGTATTCAGAGCCAGGATAGTACAAATCATAACTGATACGAGGATCGGTCAGGCTTTCCAGATGCAGCTGCCCGGTTGTCTGAAGTTTTGCCTGGGCACTGAGGAGCAGTTCAGCATTATCCAGGTCATTACCGGCGTCGGCCAGATCGACAAGCGTGGCTAGATTAGTACCGTCGAGCATACTGTCAATCGTCAATGAGTCCTGGAGCGCCAGACTGTCGAGGTATTCGTTGCTATTGTTTATTTCGGACATTACAAATAAACATTAGCACAATGTTGCTAATTTTGCAAGATGAGGGCTCTAGTTGGCGAGGTGGTGGCGGATGCGCTCGACGACGTCGGCGATTACGACCTGGGATTTGACGAGGTAGTCGTCGACACCGAGGGATTCGGCGCGTTCTTTGTCAGATTCCTGGCTGAGGGCGGTTAGCATGATGATCTTGAGATTGGCAGTTTCAGGGGTGTTGCGCAGGATGTCGAGGACATCGAAGCCGCTGACTTTGGGCATCATGACGTCGAGGAGGACTAGGTCAGGCTTGAACGTCAGGGCTGTAGCCAGCGCGTCCTCCCCGTTGGCGACGCGGCGAACGTCGAAGTTTTCGGCTTGGAGGCGTGTTACATAGACACTGGCGAGGGCGTCATCGTCTTCAACCAATAGGATGCGCTTGGCGTGGGTGGGCGTTGAGGTCAATTCCATACTGGTAATGGTAACCTATTACGCTTCAGAGCTCAAGGCTTTGATGAAACCGTCGAACATTGGGTGGGCGCGGGTTGGGCGGCCCTTGAACTCCGGGTGGAACTGGCTGGCCAGGAAATACGGGTGGTCGATGCCTTCGATAACTTCTACGAGGCCGGTGTCGGGATTGGTGCCGACGGCGCGGATGCCCCATGATTCATACTGGTCGACATACTTCGGGTTGCACTCGAAACGGTGGCGGTGGCGCTCGACGATCTGTTCGCTTCCGTAAACGCGAGCGGCCAGGCTGCCGGGGGTCAGGTCGCAGGTGTAGTCACCGAGGCGCATGGTGCCGCCGGTGCTGATCTGGCCTTCTTGGCCGGCCATCGTCAGGATGACAGGATCGGGTGTGTCAGGGTTTACTTCGGTAGTATTAGCTTCCGACAAACCGCTGGTGCGGGCGGCTGCGATGACGGCCATGTGCAGGCCGTAACAGAGACCGAGATATGGTAATTTGCTCTGTAGCGCAAATTGCGCGGCGGCTATTTTGCCATCGACACCGCGGGAGCCGAAGCCACCGGGAACAACGACGCCGTCATACTGGCTGAGTTTGGCTTCGACATCGCCTTCGAGCTGGGTGGCATCGACCCAGTCGAGGTCGAGGTTGACGCCATTCCACCAGGCAGCAGCCTTCAAGGCTTCAAAAACGCTGAGATAGGTGTCGGCGTTGTCGAGATATTTGGCGATAAAACCAACTTTGACGGTGCGTTCGAAACTGGTAGTAGCCTTGCTGACCATTTCGCGCCAGTCGGCCAGGTCGGGCTTGGCAACATCGAGGCCGAGGCGCTGGGTGATAACATCGGCGATGCCGCTGTCCTCAAGCGTCAGTGGTACATCGTAGATGCTGCGGGCGTTCGGGAGCAATGCGATGGCTTCTTCGGGGACGCCACAAAACAGGCTGAGCTTCTTTTTGACTGATTCAACCGGCGGTTCCTCTGAGCGGGCCATCAGGATGTCAGGAGCAATGCCCAGACCGCGGATTTCACGGACCGAGTTCTGAGCCGGCTTGGTCTTGGTTTCTTTGGACGCACCGAGATATGGCAGATATACCAGGTGGACATACAGGCAGTTCTCGCGGCCGACGCGCATACTGAATTCACGGATGGCTTCAATGAAACTAAGGCTCTCATAGTCACCGACGGTGCCACCAATTTCAACGATATGGACGTCGTGGCCCTTGCCCGCTTCTTCGATATAGTCCTGGATGGCGCTGGTAACCTGCGGGATGATCTGGACACTGGCGCCTTCGTACTTGCCATTGCGCTCGTCCTGGATGACCTTCAGCAGTACGCGGCCACTCATCAGGCTGCTGACCTGGGTCAGTTCCTGGTCAATGAAACGCTCGTAGTGACCGAGGTCGAGGTCGGTCTCGGCGCCGTCCTTGGTGACGAAGCATTCGCCGTGCTCGCGAGGGTTCAGCAAACCGGCGTCGACGTTGAGGTATGGGTCACATTTCTGAAGGTTAACGGACAGCCCGCGGGCTTTGAGGAGGTTGGCGAGAGAGGCGGCCGTGATGCCCTTGCCGAGTCCGGAAAGCACACCACCTGTTACAAACACATATTTAGTCTGCCGTTCACTTGGCACGCCTAACACCTCTCTGTTTATTCTCCTAATGCTACCCTAAACCTGCCCTTCTTGGCAAGCTATTTGTGGCTGTGCTGCGCTATTTGTTCAAGTAAGCTTGTGCGGCTTGGAGCTGGGTGTCGTTGCCGGCTTTAGCGTCGTCGTCGGAGATTTTGGCAGTCTGGTCAGGGGTGATGCCCTTGTGGTTGATGTTCTCGCCGTCCGGGCGGTACCAGCTGGCGATAGTGACTTTGAGTTGACTACCGTCGTCGAAGTTGATGAGCGTCTGGACGACCCCTTTTCCGAAGCTCTTTTCACCAATGACGTAGGCGGCTTTGTTGTCATGAAGGGCGCCGGTGGTGATTTCGGAGGCACTAGCGGTGCCACCGTTGACCAAGATGACCGTCGGGATGCCGGTTAGCTCGTTACCGCCCTCAGCATGGTAGGTTTTGGTGCCTTCAGTTCCCCGTTCCTGTAGGATGGTCTTGCCCTGCGGTACCCAGAGACTGGACAGGTTGACTGCCGCGTCGAGATAGCCGCCACCGTTGTTACGCAGGTCTAGAATGATGCCCTTGACACCCTGCTGTTTGAACTTGTCGGCCGCCTGCTTGGCTAGGGCGCTGGTGTTTTCAGAGAAGCTGGTGACCTGCATGTAGCCGATGTTACCGTCCAGCGTTTTGGTGACCACAGTCGGCACAACGATGGTATCGCGGGTGATTGTGAAGTCCTTGAGGTCGGCGTTGTCGCGCAGGACCTGGACGGTGACCTTGGTGCCCTTCGGACCGCGGATTTTCTTAACGACATCATTGATTGACATGCCAGTGGTGCTAGTGCCATTAACTTCGGTGATAATGTCCTTGGCTTTGATGCCGGCGGTTTCGGCCGGCGAGCCAACGATCGGGTATTCGACAATGACATTTTTGTCGCTGTCCTGGTCGAGCTGGGCGCCGATGCCGGTCAGTGATTGATTGAGGTCACTGTTGAAATCTTTGGCCTCTTTGGCTGTGAAGAAGACGGTGTATGGATCTTTAGTGGCTTCGGCCAGACCGTGCTTCAAACCATCTTCGAGCTGGGTTTCGGTCAGCTTGCCATTGTAGTTGGCGATCAATGATTTATAGACACTGTCGACTGTCGAATAATTGAGGTGTGCTGGTAAGTTTGCCGATTGAGTTCCCCTGGCGTGTAGACTAATACGGCCATTACCAAACCCATAGCCAACGCTGAAAATCAACGCAATAACCATTAGTTTTAGGCCACGGCTAGCCCAGGTGTTTCTGGTGGCGCGGTGCATGATGGCACGCACGTGCTTGATCTGTTTGTTACCCGACATTACTACTAGTATAGCAGTTTAACCCCGTGAGTAGGAGAGAATTTCATCCATCAGCGGCAGCGGCTCCCCCATCCAGCAGCGCTGCATCTGACCGTCGTTCTGGGTCACCATAATTGCTGGATACTGCGTGATATCGTAGAGACTGGCGAGCATACTGCCCTCCCGGCTATCGACATTGAGCGCGTCAATCTGCTGCTCCGGATAACGGCGCTGGAAGTCACGCATGTAGTCCTCGGTGATGCGGCCATGTTCTGAATTCGGGCGGTAGATGATGAGTACTTTCATGCCATAAGCGTAACGCCTCTCTTGGTCCGTGGTCAACTTATTCTTTCCTGTAACGATACTCCACTAAACAGAAAACCGCCCCGGGAGGGGCGGCAGTCTGAGTTGCTTACCGGCGACTAGGCTGGACGAGTGGCCTATGAACAGCCCGTGGTTGAGCCACAGCTCGAGCAAACGTAGCACGAACCGGCGCGCTGGGTCTGGTTACCGCAGTTGTAACACAGTGGTGCGGTTGAGTCTTTGACGGTGGCTTTGGCGTCGGCGCTGGCCAGGGCTGGCGCTTCGTTGACGGCAGGCGCGCTGTCAGGCGTGGCAGCGGTAGCGGCAACGACCGGGTGGTCGTGAGCTGGTTCGCTGACGGCTGGAGCGGCAGCGGCTGGGATTTCGTCGAGCAGCGTGGTCTGGGCTTCGAGCTCAGGCATGTCGTCGAAGGAAGCCAGGCCGAGTTCCAGACGGTCGTCGAAGCTCAGGTAGTCCAGAGCCAGGCGGCGCATGATGTAGTCAGTGATCGAGCTGGCGGTGCGGATGTCGGCGTCATCGGTGATGCCCGATGGTGCGAATGAGGTGCCACGCAGTGTCTTGACGTAGCTCTTCAGTGGCACGCCGTACTGCAGGCCGTGGCTGACGGAGATGGCGAATGAATCCATCAGGCCGCTCAGGGTGCTTCCCTGCTTGCTGACATTGATGAACAGCTCGCCTGGAGTACCGTCTTCGTACTCACCGACGGTGAAGAAACCTTTGAGGTCGGCGACGCCGAAGCGGTAGGTCTTACTGTTGCGGACACGTGGCAGCTTGCGCCGTACTGCGCCCTTGACGACGATGCGGTCTTCGGTGGCTGGTGCGGCTGCAACAGGTTCCTGCTTGTCGGAGCCTTCTTTCTTGGCCATGCTCAGTGGCTGGGCGACCTTACAGTTGTCGCGGTAGATGGCGACAGCCTTGAGGCCCATTTCCCATGAGTCGATGTGGATCTGCTCGATGTCTTCGACGGTGGCTTCTTCCGGCATGTTCACAGTCTTGCTGATGGCGCCGGACAGGAATGGCTGCACAGCGGCCATCATGCGGACGTGCCCGGTGTAGTGGATCGGGTTGTCGCCCATTGAACAAGCGAAGACCGGCAGGTGCTGCTTCTTGAGCGCCGGTGCGCCGACAATGGTCTTTTCGGTGTCGATGTAGCTGACGATCTTGTCGATTTCAGCCTTGCTGTAACCGAGGTTTTTGAGGGCGCGCGGCACGGTCTGGTTGACGATGTGCATAGTGCCTCCACCAACTAGCTTCTTGACCTTGACGAGGCCGAGGTCTGGCTCGATACCAGTGGTGTCACAGTCCATCATCAGACCGATAGTGCCGGTTGGCGCCAGGACTGATGCTTGGGAGTTGCGGACGCCGTAAAGTTCACCGAGTTCGACGGCTTCGTCCCAGGCGCTGGCGGCGGCGCTCAGCAGTTCTTCCGGTACCAATGAGGCATCGATCTTGGAGACTTCAGCACGGTGCATGCGCAGGACGTTCAACATGCCTTCACGGTCTTTATTGAAGCCGGCGAACGGACCGACGCGGTTGGCGATCTTGGCGCTAGTGGCGTAGCTCTGGCCAGTCAGTAAAGCGGTGATGGCAGCGGCAATAGCGCGGCCTTCGTCGCTGTCGTATGGAAGCCCAAGCGCCATTAGCAGAGCGCCGAGGTTGGCGTAGCCGATACCGAGTTCGCGGTAGGCTTTGGCGGTCTTGCCGATACCTTCGGTTGGGTATTCGCTGTAGCCGACCAGGATTTCCTGGGCGGTGAAGATCAGCTCTACGGTGTGGATGAAAGCTTTGATGTCGAAGGTGTCGTCCTCGCGCAGGTACTTCAGCAGGTTCAGGCTGGCCAGGTTACAGGCTGAGTTGTCGAGGTGCATGTATTCAGAACATGGGTTGGAGCCGTTGATGCGGCCGGCGTTCGGTGTGGTGTGCCACTTGTTGATGACGGTGTCGAACTGCATACCAGGGTCCGCACACTCCCAGGCGGCTTCGGCGAACTTGCGGAACAGGTCGCGGGCCCGGACGGTCTTGACGGTCTTACCGGTAGTAACGGCTTTGAGGTCCCAATCCTTGTCCTCTTTGACGGCCTTCATGAAGTCGTCAGTGACACGGACGGAAATGTTGGCGTTCTGGTACTGGATGCTGAAGCTGTCTTTGCCGTCGAGGCTCATGTCCCAGCCAAGGGACTGCAGGTCGCGGGCTTTGCGCTCTTCAATCTTCTTGGAGTCGATGAATTCTTCGATGTCCGGGTGGTCGACATTGAGGATGACCATCTTGGCGGCGCGGCGGGTCTTACCACCGGACTTAATGGCACCGGCGCTGGCGTCAGCACCGCGCATGAAGCTCAGTGGGCCAGATGCGGTACCGGCGCTCTTGCCGAGCTGCTCGACGCTGGAACGGATTGGAGAGATGTTGATACCAGAGCCAGAACCGCCCTTGAAAATCATGCCTTCTTCGACGTACCAGTTGAGGATGGCCGGCATAGTGTCTTCGATGCCGAGGATAAAACAAGCGCTAGCCTGCTGGGAACGCTCTGGGACGCCGATGTTGAACCAGACTGGCGAGTTGAAAGCGGCGCGCTGGGTAGCCAGGACGTATTTCAGCTCTTCACGGAAGTCTTCAGCTTCGTTGTCGCTGCCGAAGTAGCCTTCCTGCAGACCCTGACGGACAACGGTGTCGACGACGCGGTCAATCAGGTGCTTGAGCGATGATTCGCGCTCGTCGCTGCCCGGGGTACCACTGAAGTACTTCTGAGCCACGATGTTGACGGCGTTCAGCGACCAGCCCTCTGGGAACTCAATGCCGCGCTGCTCGAAGACGTTTTTGCCAGTCATCGGATTGGTAATAATCGAATCGCGCTTCGTCCACTTCAGTTGGTCGTACGCTTTCGTGTTCTTGGGGGTGAAAAGTCGTTCCACGCCAAGGCTGGTAGTCTGTCCCATAATATTTTCCCTCTCTTACAGTTTGTTGTTAGTTTGCCGGAATCTTTTGTGCTTCTTTGGTTGCAGTTTCGATATCTTCGCTTACGATGTGCTTGCCCTGCTTGACTTGCGAAAGCGTCCGCTCAAAGCTGGCGATGTCGGTAAAGCGGCGGTAGACACTGGCGAATCGCACGTAGGCGACCTCGTTGAGCCGGGCCAACTGGTCCATGACCAGTTCGCCGATCTTGGTGGAAGGCACTTCCTGCTCACCGCAGGCGTATAAATCCTGTTCAATCGCATTGAGCACGCTATCCAGTTGCAAGCTGGTAACCGGAGTCTTCTCACAAGCCCGGTACAGGCCGCCCATCAACTTCGTCCGGTTAAACAGTTCGCGGGTACCGTCGTTTTTAATGACGATCAGTTGCGGGCGTTCCAGCCGTTCATAGGTCGTAAAGCGATTGCCACAGTGCACGCACATGCGACGCCGCCGAATTGCCTGACCCTCTGCCACATCGCGCGACTCGATCACTTTGATGTCGTCGCTCTGACATTGGTTGCATTTCATGCAGCCTCTCTTTCTTCTTAATTTTATGTTTGAAGGTGCTAACGCTGTATGCTCGATACCCACATATAGTGCTTAGGTGTATTACTATAGCCCTAGCTGTAGCGCTTTGCAATCCATTTTCAAGTCTTTTATGGTGTATTATTTAGTACGTACCACCCCTGTTATTTTCCGTCTTTACACCTCTCAGTTATTGTCGTCACCTTAACGTCAACATATTCCTCTATGGCAGCTCGGCTAAAGCGGGTCGTAGCGCCCGGGCTTCGCCTCGACCATAGGCCGCGCTACCCTATGTATGCATATTGCAGCTTTCAGCCAGTTGACGATTTAAGTCGTCAACTCCGTGGACGCAACTTTTTAGTTGTATCCAACTAAAAAGTTGGCACGTGGGAAAGTCTTTATATTAGATGCAAATCTGCATGCGTTTCAAAATAGGCGATGTAAATCGCCTATTTTGAATGCGAAAAAATCAAGCATACAAAGGTAGCTCGGCCTATGGCCGGGGTCTAGCCCGGATGCCGCCAACTAGCCTTAGCGGAGCAACCATACAGGAAGAAGAAAGCAAAGGTCTAGTGGAAGTGGTAAAACTCGAGGTTTGAGGTAATCTTGAGATCCATTTCGGAGTATTTGCCGGTGACCTGGATGTTGTATTGGCCAACGTGCACCCAGCCTTCACCTTCCGAGGAGGTACCGAGGACGACACCTACGTGGCCGACACCGCCGATAGGCATGTAGACGACGTCGCCAACGAGCGAGGCGCTGGAGGGGCCGTCACTGCCATAGATAATGTCCGCTGCACCGCTGTCGGCGATGACGCCATGCCATTGGTTGGCGTTTCCACGGGCGGCACCGCGGTAGCTACCAAAGGTTGGGACGTAGTGACCGCCCACTGCTGATTCGTACCAGGCAGCAAACGAAACGCATTCGCGGTTGTATTCGCCCCAGCTATCGAAGAAACTATCCTGCGCAGCGCTACACAGTGAGGCATCATAGCCACCACCGCAGAATTGCTGACCGGTAAGGTTACGATAGGTAATGGCGCCCCCGGTTGAGCTGGTCGTACCGCCGCTGAAAGCACGGGCATAGGCAGCGCGCTGCTGAGCCTGGAGGCTGCTTATGGCCGACGCGTTAGCACGCAATTGGGCAACGTACTGGCCCTGCTGGGCTTCATTATATGACAACAGTTCGGCCTGCTGGGCTTTGGCTGATGCTAGCTGCGCTTGCTGATCCTGCTGATTTTTGATCAACTCATCGAGCTGGATCTTCTCCTGTTGCAATTTGGCCTGGATGGCATTGATTTCGGAAATTTTGGCGTTCAGCTGGTCCTGTACGGCGGTGCGATATTCTTGCTTGTCAATGTACTCAGACAGGTTGCTACTGCCGGCCAGTTCTTCAATGGTCGTGACGGTGCCGTCAACATACATCGCCTGCACGTCAGCGCCGAGTTGTGATTTCTTCTGGATGATCAACGCCTGGTTGGTAGCAATATCCTGGGTAACCTGGGCCTGGTGAGCGGTGTTGGCATCGAGTTCGGCCTGCAGCACCGAGATCTGCGAGTTCAGTTGGGCGATGGCGGCCTGAAAGGTTGTAGCCTGATCCTGCAAACCACCGAGGGTGGCTTGAGCTTGAGCGCTTTGGGCGCGGATGGCGTTGATCTGGTCGTCATAAGCATCGGCGTAGACCACTGCCCCGCTGCCGGCCATGCCGAGCGCCATGGCAATCAGGACCAGAGAACGCAGTCGCGTGGTGGACAGTTTGATTTTTGAGTGGAGTTTTTGTGTGAGCATGGTTTTTGTTTGATTAATGCTTACCTTTATTATACCACTGCGAGTCAAATAGACTAACCCTCCCTCTGTGAGATTTGATTTATTTGGTTCTAAACTTGAGATATCGCCGCGTGGCAATGGCAGACGATGCGGTACCGATGATTATACCAATCGCAACCTGCATTGCAAGCAGCTCCAGGAAATGCTGGTCAAAGTAACTGTTGGCGTAGCCGATATCGAACAGCCCGAGGCTGGTTGCCTGCAATGAGCTACTGGCAGCAACGAATGCGGAGTTAATGATGAACACTGATGCTAGAGCGGCCAGAATGCCATATATCACGCTTTCGACGATGAACGGGCCACGGATATAGCTGGTGCTGGCACCAAGCAAACGCATAATCTGTATCTCATCGCGGCGGTTGAAGATAGCCATCTGGATGGTGTTGAAAATGATGAGCGCACAGATAATGGCAAAGACAATGACCGATATGATGCCAATTTCGCGCAGGACGTTGGTGGCATGGGTAATCTTATCGATGACAGCCTTGCGACTGCCGCTGTAGCTTGGTGAACCTTTGATCTGCAGCGCCTGATTATTAGGTGTTGTCAGGAAATTCTTGATGTCATTGATCTTGTTGAGATCGTATGGCTTGATATGGATAGTTGCCGGGATAGGGTTATTGGTGGCGCTGATGGCGGCAAGTAGCTGGGCGTTGCCGGCGTTCTGGCGCTCGTAGGCTTTGAGAGCAGCTGCCTTGTTCAGGTACTGAACGGATTTGACTTCGGGCAGCTTTTTGACAGCATCAGCCAGCTTTTGGCCTTGGACGTCGGTGGTCTGGTCGGTTAGAAATACCGAAACGTCGATCTTGTCGGTGATCTGGGCGATGGTGTTCGTAAAACTGGCGTTGGCGATGACCGAAAACAGCACGATGGTCAGCGTCACGATCATCACCGCGATAGCGGCGACGCCAAGCGTGACATTACGCATAAAGTTGACGACACCGGTATGGATAATACGACCAAGGGTAATCAGCTTACGTTTCAACGGTCTAGACCTCATATTCGGCGTTGGCTTTATCGCTGGCGATCTTGCCGTGCTGCAGCGTCACGACGCGGCGCTTGAGTTTGTTGACGATTTCCTGATTGTGGGTGGTCAGCAGGACTGTGGTGCCGTAACGGTTAATCTTCTCGAGGACTTTGATGACATCCCAGGCGTGCTTGGGGTCGAGGTTACCGGTCGGCTCATCGGCGATCAGGATACGCGGCTGGCGGACGATGGCTCGTGCAATGGCGACGCGCTGGCGCTCGCCACCAGATAGCTCGCGAGGCATACGGTCCTCTTTGCCCTTTAAGTTGACGATGTCGAGAACTTTGGGAACGGTGTGCTTGATCTCTTTGTTGCTGACGCCGACGATTTCAAGTGCAAAGGCCACGTTCTCGAAGACGGTTTTATTGGGCAGCAGTTTAAAGTCCTGGAATACGACGCCGATCTTGCGGCGCAGCAACGGAATGTCCTTGTCTTTCAGCTTGTCGTAGTCGATACCACCGATGATAATCTTGCCACTAGTTGGGCGTTCTTCGCGGGTCAGCAGCTTCAGCAGCGTGGTCTTGCCGGCACCACTCTGCCCTACTACAATAACGAACTCTTTGGGCTCAACATGCAGGCTGATACGGTCAAGCGACGGCGCAATTCCACTGTTGCCCTTACCGTACGATTTCGAGACCCGGTCGAGAAGAATCATTACAGCTATTCTATCATCAAATGCTTGTGCTTACTAGCTGCCGAGGGTGTGCTCGAGGTAGGCATTGATCAGCGGTTCGAGGTCACCATCCAGGACGGCGTCGGGGTCGCTGGTTTCGTAGCGGCTGCGTAAATCCTTCACCTGTTTGTATGGGTGCAAGACGTAGCTGCGGATCTGGTTGCCCCACTCGGCCGACTGGTTCGGGCCTTTCAGTTCGCTGAGGTGTTCCTGGTGTTGCTCGAGCTGCAGCTGGGCCAGCCGGGAGCGCAGAATCGTCATGGCGGTCTCTTTATTCTGCAGCTGTGAGCGTTCGTTTTGGATGGCCACGACGATGTTGGTTGGCAAGTGCGTAATGCGCACAGCCGAATCTGTCGTGTTGACCGACTGGCCGCCCTTGCCACCGCTGCGGTAGACATCGATCCGCAGGTCTTTTTCATCAATTTCCAAGTCGGTGTCCTGGTCGAGTTTGGGCATGATCTCGACCTTAGCGAAGCTGGTCTGGCGGAGGTTGTCGCTGTTAAATGGACTGAGGCGCACTAGACGGTGCACGCCGTGCTCACCTTGCAGCTTACCGTAGGCATAGTTGCCTTCGATCTCGAGCGTGACGCTTTTGATACCTGCCTCTTCACCCGGCGACTCCTCAATAATACTGACGTTGAAATCGGCTTTTTCGGCGTAGCGCTGGTACATTCGCAGCAACATCTGGGCCCAATCCTGGGCATCGGTGCCGCCTGCCCCGGCGTGAATGCTGAGGATGGCGTCGTGGTCATCGTACGGTCCATTGAATTTCAGGTCTTCCTTCAGGATGCCGAAGCTAGCTTGGATTCCAGCCAGTTGATCTTTGATTTCAGCTTCCAGTGAAGCGTCGTCCATTTGCGTCAGCTCTTTGGCTTCGGCCGCGTCTTTTTGTAACTTGCGCCACGGTTCGACCCGCGTTTCCAGCTTGGCAATCTGTTTCATGACGTCTTGGGCCCGCGTGCTGTCGTTCCAGAAATCTGGTTGCTGGCTGGTGCTACGCAGCTGCTCGAGCTGCTCGCTGAGCTCGGTAATTTTGAGGCGCGCGGCGGCCTCGTCAATCTCAATTTTGAGGTCTGCAGCGGAAGATTTCAGTTGGCTGTCCATCTTATAAGTATAGCGTGTTCTCTGTTATCGCGCTTTTAATTCCTAAATTAATGCAAACTCATACATTACATTTGCGGACTTTGCCGCGATGCAACTAAAAAGTTGCATCCACAGAGTTGGCAATTTAAATTGCCAACTCGTTGATGCATAGACGCGGGCATGATGTCTTAGCGGAGCCCATTAAACAGCATTGTGATTTTTTAGGAGGCGATGGGCGGCCACAGCGGCGCCAACTGCTCACGCAGCTGCTCGGCGAACGACTCGCCGCAGTTGCCGAGGACGCCGATGCCCCACAGGTCTTCGTCGAACATGGCATTGGCGACGTCGACGATTTGTTCTCGAGTGACGGCTTTGATGCGCTCCGGGATACGGTAATAATCTTCGACAATGCCGTCGAAGAAATAGCGGCCGGAGTAGCCGGAAGCAGTGCCGCCGACGGTTTGAGCGGACCGCTGGAAACGGCCGAGGGCATACTGCTGCGTGGCGGCGATTTCTTCTTCAGAAATGTCGCCCTTCAATACTTTGCGGACTTCATTGACGATAATTTTTAGCAATGCCTGGGCGTTTTTGTCAGAAACCTGGGCGCCGAACCACCAGTTGCTTGCGTCACGGGTGTAGCTGAGACCGGAGTTCATGCCGTACACCAGACCGCGTTCGCGGGCAGTACCGAGGATTTTGGAGTACAGGGTTTCAGTGAGCATGGTGTTGACGATGTTCAAGGCGTCGGTTTCGGGGTCGGTCATACGGCGCTTCATGAAAGTATCAATGTAAAAATATAGGTTCTCGACGGTATCATTGGGCACGTACACCGGGCGCGTCAGACGCTTGGGCAGTTCGGATGGCAGCTCGAAACGCTCTCCCTCACCTGGCAGGTCAATTTCATTGAACAGTTGGACGATTGCCTTGCGACGAGCAACGTTGAGGTTACCGGCGATGACGAAACGCATGTTCGGTGCGAAGTGCGTTCGCTTGTAGTGCTCGCGGACGTCGTCGACGCTGACGTTTTGCATTAGCTCCAGGCGTTCGCTATCAGTTTTGGCGATCAGGCCAAGGTTCTTGCGCATTTCAAGGCTGAGGCGGCGGAAATGGTTGTTGCTTCGGGCGGTCATTTCTTCCTGGACGTTACCGAACTCTGCAGTAAACTCTTCGTCCAGGAACAGCGGCTTCGTGATGGCGATCAACAGCAGGCCCAGGACGCGGTCCCACTCAAATTCGGCGCATTCGGCCTCGTAAGTGATGTCGTAGACACCAGTCATGGCATTGCTGTAGGCGCCGTTTTTCTCAAGCTCGGCCTGGAAGTCACGGGCGCGCGGGTGGAGGTCATTGGCACCAAGCAGCACGTGCTCCATGAGGTGCGGCACTTCCCACTTAGCTTCCTCGACCAGGTATTCCCCGGCCCGGAAATTGATGTCATAGGTCATAACTGAAGCGTCGGGAACGTGGATTAACAAGCCTTTGGCGCCATTATCGAGATTGACTTCAGTGACACTATGCTTCAATGCTAATTACCTACTTCTTCCTGCGCTTGGCGACGGTTTTGCGCTTGCGCTCAGTTTTACGAGCAGTTTTGATGAACGTCGGTTGCTTCTTCTTAGCGACAGGCTTTTTGCCGAAATCTCCCTCATCGAATTCAGATGACTGATTGTTGATCTGGTTGGCATTCTCGACGCTGGCGCGGGCAGCGCGGGTCAGTTCGGTTTCGGTAGCTTTGTCGAGGTCTTCCTGGGAGATTGGCTGAGCGTGGAAGAGGTGCATCAGCACGTCATGACGCAGGCTCTGCTGCATGTCCTCGAACAGGATCTGGCCGCGGCGGCGGTACTCGACGAGTGGATCCTGCTGGCCGACGCTCATCCAGTGGATGCCTTCGCGCAAGTGGTCCATGTTCTCCAGGTGCTGCATCCAGAGGTTGTCGAGCACCTGTAGGTAAATGTCACGCTCGACTTTGCGCATGATGTCAGGAGTGAAGGTCAACTCGCGGGCAGCGTATAGCTCTTTGGCTTCGGTCAGGAAAACTTTTTCGAACTTGGTAGCGTCGGCGTCAAACAGCCGGTCCAGCGTCGCTTCGTCGAATGGGAAGATCTCGCGGATGGCGTCCTCGAATTGATCGCTGGTAGCTAGCGGCGAGGTAGCCAGGCCGTGGACTTGCTCGTCGATAAAGATCTTAATGCGCTTGCTAATGTCACTGCTGCGCAGAATTTCGCGGCGCATGGCGTAGGTTGCTTTACGGTGACGGTTCATGACGTCGTCGTACTGCACGACGCTCTTACGCTGATCGAAGTGGTAGCCTTCGACTTTCTTCTGGGCGCCCTCGAGCGAGCGGCTGATTAGGCGGTTCTCGATTGGTGTATCATCGTCGACGCTGAGGCGCTCCATAATGCCAGATATGCGGTCTCCACCGAAGATGCGCATCAGGTCGTCTTCAGTCGAGACGAAGAACTGGGTAACACCTGGGTCGCCCTGACGGCCGGCACGACCACGCAGCTGGTTGTCGATACGACGTGATTCGTGTCGCTCCGAACCGAGCACGAACAGACCGCCCAACTCCTTGGTTTCGTCGGTTAGCGTAATGTCGGTACCACGACCGGCAATGTTGGTCGCCAGTGTCACGGCGCCGCGCTCACCAGCCTTGGCGACGATGGCGGCTTCGCGTTCGTTGTTCTTGGCGTTCAGGACCTGGTGCGGCACGCCGGCTTTGGTCAGCATGGCACCCAGGGCTTCGTTCTTCTCGATTGATACAGTACCGATCAGGACTGGTTGGCCTTTGGTGTGCAAAGCTTTGACTTCGCGGACGATAGCCTTGAACTTGGCTTTTTCGGTGCGGTAGATCTTGTCGGTGCGGTCGATACGCGCCAGCGGCCGGTTAGACGGCACGTCCACCACGTCGAGCTTGTAAATCTGGTGGAATTCTTCGGCTTCGGTCATAGCGGTACCGGTCATACCACCGAGCTTTTCGTAAAGGCGGAAGAGGTTCTGGAATGAAATCGTGGCCAGCGTCATGCTTTCCTGCTGGACCTCGACACCCTCCTTGGCTTCGATGGCCTGGTGCAGACCCTCGTTGTAGCGGCGGCCGGCCAGCAGACGACCGGTGAATTCGTCGACGATGACGACTTCCCCATCTTTGGTGACAACGTAATCCTTGTCGCGATGGAACAATGCCTGGGCGCGCAGTGACTGCTGCAAGTGGTAAATGGTGCGGATGTTTTCTGAACCGTAGAGGTTATCGATGCCGAGGATTTTCTCGACTTTTTCGACGCCCTTGTCAGTTAGGATGACGGTTTTGCGCTTCTCGTCGGTCTCGTAGTGGGTCTCATTTTTCAGCTGGCGGACGACCTTGGCGAACTGGGCGTAGGCCGTACCGGATGTGACGGAAGGAGCGCTAATGATAAGCGGTGTCCTTGCTTCATCGATAAGAATGGAGTCAACCTCGTCGACGATGGCGTAATGCAAATCGCGCTGGCGCAGCTGGTCCTCTTCCCGGACCATGTTGTCGCGCAGGTAGTCGAAGCCGAACTCATTGTTGGTGCCGTAAGTAATGTCGGCGGCATAAGCTTCCTGGCGGGTACAAGGCTTCAAATGACGGAAACGTGGGTCTTCGTGATCCTCATTGGTGAATTTGGCGTCGTAAACATAGCTGTGGTCACCAAGAATAACACCGGTGCTCATGCCGAGGAAATCGTAGACTTGGCCCATCCAGCCGGCGTCACGCTGCGCCAGATAGTCGTTGACCGTGACGACATGGACACCCTTTTCGGTCAGGGCGTTCGTATAAACTGGGGCCGTGGACATTAGGGTCTTGCCTTCACCGGTCTTCATTTCGGCGACGTTGCCTTCGTGCAACACCATACCACCGATCAGCTGGACGTCGAAGTGGCGCTGCCCAATGACACGCTTGGCCGATTCACGGACGACTGCAAAGGCATCTGGCAGAATGGCATCGAGCGATTCTTTTTTGAGCCGCTTCTTCAGCACATCCGTCTGCGCCTGCAATTCCTTGTCAGTCATCTTTTCGTATTTTTGGCTGAGCCCATTGATAACTGATACGCGTTTGCGCAATCGTTTCACGGTCTTGGCCTGAGGGTCACCCAAAATTTTCTTCAGCACAGTGTTCATAACGTGTCGTCACTCCCGGTTAAGAATAGCTTCAAAAGCAATGCAAACTATTATAGACATAATTCCACCGAAAAGCGACGCCTGAAACGTCCAAATAACAGTACTAATTACTACACAGCGTCAGATTGCTCGAGCTGCAACGGACTATTACGGGTAAATCGGGCACGCAGGCGGCGGTGCAACTTGCCGTTCTCGTGCTGCTCTTTGTGCTTCTTGATCTGTTGCTTGAGCTTGGTCTCGACGATGTCAACACTGGCGTACATGTTGAGTGCAGCTTCGCGGACGTTGATGGTGCCATGCGGGAGATGTAACGTGACTTCGCAGACGAAGTTGTTGTTGTCCTTGGATTTAACTTCTTTGAGGATAACTTCACCGTGGGCGCTGTCGCGGTCGTGGCGGGAGAGATATTTGTCGATGCCGCCGATTTTGCGGGTGACGTATTTTTTGAGGGCGATGTCGACTTTGGTGTGGACGGCCTGGATTTCAAATTTCTGGAGCATGCGATACCTCCTGCTTGTTTTCGTTTGCTCTTTTATTATACGCCGCTTGCCTAGACACAAGCTGTGAGTTTTGTCATTCGTTCAGAGACGATCGCGGCCCGCGAGGTATGGCCGCAACACTTCAGGTACCATTAACGAGCCATCTTCGTTCTGGTAGTGCTCCAGTACGACGACCAGTGAACGAGCCAATGATACGGCGGTGCCGTTCAACGTGTGGATCATCTCGATGCGGCCATCGGCCCGGCGGACCCGGATGTTCAGGTTACGGGCCTGGAAGTCAGTACAATTGGAGCAGCTGGTCAACTCGCGGTAGTTTCCGTCAGCTTTGGACCAGTATTCGATGTCGTATTTCTTAGCGGCCGGCGCGCCGAGGTCGCCGGCAGCGATATTGATGACGTGGTATGGAATGCCGATTGACTGCCAGAGTTCTTCTTCGATGGCCAGGATGCGCTCGTGCATTTCAGCCGACTGCTCGGGCGTGGTGAAGGCGTACATCTCGAGCTTATTGAACTGGTGGACGCGGAACAGGCCGCGGGTGTGCTTGCCGGCGGCGCCGGCTTCTTTGCGGTAGCATGGGCTGAGGCCGGCATATAACAACGGCAGTTTCGCCTCATCAATGATCTCGTCGGCGTGGTATCCAGTTAGCGGCATTTCGGCGGTGGCGATCAGTGACAAATCTTCGCCCTCGATGTAATACTCATCGGACTGGGCGTCGGAACGCGGCGCAAAGCCTGTGCCGGTTGCCGTTCGGCCATTGACCATGTGCGGCACGGTCATGAAGGTAAAGCCCTTGTCGACGATGAAGTTGAGCGCGTACTGGGTAATGGCGTTTTCCAGCAACGCCAGATCACCCTTCAGGTAATAAAACTTCTGGCCGGCAACTTTCGCCCCACGCTCGAAGTCGACCCAATCGCGCTCCAGCGCATATTCCAGGTGGTCCTTGGCGCCCGTTGGTTGCTCCCCGACGACCTTAATCTCAACACTGTCTTCTTCCCCGCCCAGGGGTACGTCATCAGATGTCATGTTCGGGATACCATTCAAGCGCACTTTGTAGTCAGTCTCAATCCGCTCCAGGTCGAGTTCCAGCTGCCCTAGCTCTTCCTTGAGCTGCTTGCCGGCGGCAATCTGCTCGTCACTCGGGTGCTGTGACTTCATCTCAGCTGCCAGCGAGTTGCGGCGGGCACGCAGCTCATCGATCTGAGTAATACGGGTGCGGCGCTCGCCGTCAAGCTCGAGCAACGCCCGGACGTCAACGTCACGGTAGCCCTTCTCCTCAGATTTGCGTTGCACAAGCTCGGGATTGTCGCGGATGAACTGGATATCTAGCATGAGACCAGTATAGCCTATGTTTTGCTCCGGATTGTAGTACTGTAATGATATGAATCCTTCAATGCCAAATACGCCGGATGCTATCGCTGAATTCAGGCGTGAGGTCTGGACATACACGGCGCTCGTGGTCGTCAGTTCGCTGTGCGGCAGCTTCATCGCCTCGGCATTCCTGGAGCACCACACCGTGCACAACCTCAGTGGCCGTCAGGAAGCAGTCATCATTATGATCTCAGTCGCCTACCTGCTCGCCCTGTTTTCGCTCATCCGGATCGTGGTGCGCCGCTGCAATCGCCTGGAAGTCGGCCCTGGCAAATACGTCGGCCTGATTCTAGCCAGCATTTTCATCCTCTTCCCATTGTCCCTGATTTGGGTATCGTTCTGGAGTATCCGAACGCTGACAGCCCCTACTTCTTCAAATGACTGAGGGTGAGCTCGGTGCGGGCGCGGGCGTAAGAGCAAAATGAGCATGGGCCGCCCATGATGTCGTCGCCGATCGGTGGCATGTCGTCGTTGTCCATGCAGGCTTTCATTTTGACCAGCGTCGGTTCGACCCAGGCGTCGGAGCCGGTATATGGAATAACTTTGGTGCGGAATTCGACGCGGTCATTGAAGCCGTCGAGATCCATTCGGCCGTTAGCATAGACGAAGTAGCCAGTGTCGCTGACGTCGAGGCCATTCTGCCGCAGCAGCCACTGATAGACTTCCAGCTGGCGCTTGTAACTGATCTGCCAGTCACTGTCGATACTGACTTCCCTGTCTTTGGAGGTCGCTTTATAGTCCACCACAATCACTTGCCCGTTCGGCGCTACCCACAGGTCATCAACGCCACCGAAAACATGCAGATTTGTCGGTTCGTGAATAGCAATCACCCCTGTAAAGGTATCGCGCCAGGCGTCGAGTTGTTCATGCTCGAACGGTATGGCTTCGACGTTGAACTCGACCATTAAAGGATGTGGTTTGCCCTGTTTGCGGTAGCTGTCGAACTCTTTTTTGAATAGTTCATCGATAGTCTTATTGATGTTGAAAGGCGGGCTGCTCGGGCGCGTAATTTTTTTGCGCACGTCGAGCCAGAAGCAGCGTGGGCACTGCATGAATAGCTCGATTTTGGAGCGCGACACCTTGAACGGCGCCACCTGCCCCGGCTGGTACGGTAATGAACGCTCCCGCCAATAGTTGTTCGCCATCTTCTTATTGTAGCAGTTCGAGGACAGCCAGGGTTTCGATGTGGGGGGTGCGTGGGAAGAAGTTGAAGATCTGGAAGTCGGTGATCTTGTACATTTCTTGTAACCTGGCGAGGTCGCGGGCGTGGGTGGCCGGGTTGCAGCTGAGGTAGATGACTTTGGGCGGCAGGACTTCCAGGACTTTTTCGGTGACTTTGTCGTGCAGACCGGCGCGCGGGGGGTCGAAGACTACTGGCTTATCGGCAGTGATGTACTCCAGTGCTTTTTCGGTGCTGGCTTCGATGACGGCGCTGCTGAGCTGGCTGAGGCTGGCGTTTTCGGCGGCCATATGGGCGGTTGCCGGATCGAGCTCGACGAGGTCAACCGAGCTGCTGGCGACACTCAGGCCAATGGTGCCCACACCAGCGTACATATCTGTTATCGACGGCTCGGTAACATGGTTTTTAATGGCTTGCAGGGCCTGCTCAAACAACGGCGGATTGACCTGGAAGAAGGAGTCGACATCGTAGTAGAATGTCTGGCCAAGCAGCTCGTCAGTTAGTAAGGTGCTGCCAAGTTCGTAGATCAATTTGGTCGGCACCGACGCTGGTGAGCGCGGGTTAGAGTGGTAGACGCGCAGGCCTTTCAGCTCAGACGGTAATTCCAGCTTGGCAAACTTTTCGAGTTTGGTATACAGCGCGGCGACGGCTTCGCCCTTCTGGTTGACGCGGACGATGATGGTCTTCAAGTCGCCAGCGCGGGCGTTCAGTTTGGTGAGCTGTTCGACAACGGCATTCGCTGCGGCGTCGAGCTCTGGCACTGCCAGCTTTGATCCAGTAACGATTTGCTTGCCATGGCTACCGCGCTGGTGCAGTGCCAGATGCAGCCCGGCCTCATCGCCCCAGAACGTGTACTCCATTTTGTTACGGTAGTGCCATTGGCGCTCGTCGTGAAAGACAGCCGGGATTTCCGGAACCATAACCTTTTCATGTTGGAAAAGTTCTGTTACTATATCTTTTTTGTATTCATTTTCAGACTGCCAGTTGACTATTTGCCAAGGTGATGTCGCAAGGTAATTTTCCTCTTCCGGCTCAATCCGCGCCTTCGACGGCTTCACGATTTCTTCAGCGATACCCTCGGCATAGGATTTCTTGTCTTTAATAATCCGCACCCGCACCGTTTCCCCCGGCAGTGCATTCCAGACGAACACCTTGCGGCCATCCGGCAGTTCACCAAGTCCCTGCCCCCCATAGACGATTTTACTGATTTTCACCTCTGTTAATTCCATCAAAGCTCCTCTGTAATTCTGATAATGTCTTCCGGCGTTTCGACCACGGCCGTTGGCTTCAGCGCCCGCAAATCGTGCGGCTTAGCAAAGCCCCACAACACTGCGATCGAACGCATCCCTATCGCCTGCGCTGCCTCGATATCGCGCTGCTCATCCCCGATATACACCGCATCAGTGATATCCAGATTGTTCGCCCGCATCAGTTTTCGCAGCGCCGGCGCTTTACCAAACACGCCTACCCCGCCGTAAATCTCCAGGAAATATTCGTGCAGCTCGTAGCGGTGCAAAAAGGCGTGCAGGTTGGCCAGATTGTTGCTGCTGACCATGAACAGCTCGTGGCCCTCGGCGTGCAGTTTGCGTACTACCTCGGCCATGCCCTCGAACGGCTCGACTTTCTCGATGATGTGCACCATTGCCCGCCGGCCACGCCAAAACAACATGGGCAAACGCCACACTGAGTGACCCAATTCGCGCGCCATCGCCGCCATCGACAAATGCCGCAGCGCCGTGCGCTCCGTGCCCTCGAGGAAAGGCAGTCCCAGCTGCTCGGTCAGATAATCAAGCACAAAGTCATAGCTGTCAGCGATCGTACCGTCAAAATCAAAGATAATTGTCACCTGTCCAGTATAATAGAAAGTATGGAAATCGCTGTACTCGGTGGAGGATGTTACTGGTGTCTTGAGGCGTTTTATCAGCGCATCCGCGGTGTCGAATCGGTCGTTTCGGGCTACAGCGGCGGCGATATAGATCACCCGACAGCCGATCGGGTGTATGAGGGCGACACCCACCACGCCGAAGTCGTCCAGATCACCTTTGATCCCTCGGTCATTACTTACAAAGAAATCCTCGAGATATTCTTCGTCATGCACGACCCCACCACGCTGAACCGCCAAGGCAATGACGTCGGCGACCTGTACCGCTCTGTCATTTTCTATACTTCCGCCGACCAAAAAGCCATCGCCGAGGATATGATGCAGAACTTCGCAGCTCCACTCTACCCCGACCCGATCGTCACCGAACTGCAACCGCTGAAAGCTTTCTGGCCGGCCGACGAGTACATGCAGAACTACTACAATAACAACCCGGGAGCTGGCTACTGCATGGTCGTGATCGATCCAAAAATCCAGAAACTGCGGCAGAAATTCGCTGCCAAGCTACTCTAATTATTCGGTAACTGTGACATCGCGCCAGAAAGCGACGTAGTTGGCGTAGTCTTTCTTGACGATGTCGAGTGAGCTCGGCTTGGGTTCGGGGTAGCTCCAGGCGACATCGGTGCTGGTCTTTTCGCCGTCGGTGACGTTGAAGTATTGGCAGACGCCTTTCCAGGGGCAAGTGTACGGCGTGTCGCTTTTCTGTAGCAGCTCCTGACGAACGCTGGCTGGCGGGAAATACCAGTTTTGTTCGATGTAGATCAGGTCGTCTTTGTCGGCTTCGGCGATAACTTGGTCGTTCCAGATTGCTTTCATGTTGTAGTCCTCCGTTATGGTATTAGTTTACTCTTTGGCGGCAATTTGGTCATGATCCAGCCCGTAATAATGGGCTATTTCGTGCCATAGGGTGTGCTTGATATCTTCTTTGAGGGTAGCTTCATTGAGCGCCCGGGCGCACAGCGGCAGCTTAAACAAGGTAATGCGATCCGGGAATAATGGCGTCATGCCCTGCCGACGTGGCAAGGGCGTGCCTTCGTACAGTCCTAGTAGTGTCTGATCGTGGCGTAGCGCCAGCTTTTCACGCTGCTCGGGCGTGGGTATATCTTCGTACAGGATGGCGATGTTTTTGATACTGGCGGCGTGCTCACCGGGTAATTCAGTCAGCGCCTGGTCAATCAGCTCTTGGAATCGGTCATCAGTAATATCAAGCATAGCCATTACTATACACTATATAGTAATGGCTATCTAGGTTTCCGAACCAAACGCTTCGTCGAATTTTGCGGCCAGATCGGCTAGCTCAGGGTCGGTTTCCATTTCATATAGCCCGCTCTGGGCGTCCAGAAATGTTTGTTCGATAGAGCCGGTATACAGCATGTGTGCGACCCCTGCTCCTATCACTGAGAACGTATACAGGTCATTGTCGCGTGCGTTTTCCAGGCCAAGTCTCATATCAGCCATCAGGTCAGTAAAACTTGGCGCCTCTTCACTAATCCTTTGTAGCCCGTCAATTGCCCGGTTGCGCGCATCGGCATCAACGATACGGTGTACGACGTCGCGATGAAACGGAACCTCGTCGACGTGGCCAATCTCAGCGAATACGCCCGCATAAAATAGAAACCCGCGATTGATCTGTTGCATGCTGGGCCGGTCGGAATGGCCCATTGTATTCGCGGTTTCCCAGGCAATCTGATTGAGGATGAGGCGTTTATCGATACCGAGTGTTCGCAGGCCTGACATAGAGAGAAAATTACGTACCAGGGCCGGATCACGGACCGGCTCACCACCACACATCGACGTCACGAAGGCTTTGTCTTCTACTGTTAGCTGTTTGTAGGGGAACGTCTCACCTGGAAGCACCATAATACGGCAATTGTAATACTGCTACGCCTGTAAACGCAAGCGCTGGATCAGCCAGTCGCGCGGCAGGATGCTCAGGAACCAGCCGGCGCGCGGTCCCTGGGTTTTGCCGATGATCACGGCGTACAAGGTCTGGAACAGATCCTTGGGTGAAGTTTCGTCGTCACGGAGCTCGTAGATGGCGTTGTGGAACCAGGCGCCGTCGGCGTCAGCCGGGGCGGTGGCGATCTTGTCGGCCAGCGCTGCCATAAAGGCTGTTTGCTTTTCAGTAAATTCGGAGGCGTCCACGTCGGTGCGGAGCGCGAATTTGACATCTTCGGGAGCGCGTTTCGCAAGCCAGGCGTCAATGAATTTCAGCTCGGCACGGATGATATCCGCGTCCTCGGTGGCAACAGCGGCATACTCGGTGCGCCCAATGATCTGCAGGGTCAAATCGACGTCTTTCAGGGCTGCCTGATAGCTGGCGACCAGCAGCGAGAATGGCACGCGGCTGACAGTTTTTTGTTCGATGCCGCGGGTGCAGATGTACAGCAGCTGTTCTTCTGACTCATTGCGGTCTTCACGAGCGGCAAAGGCGGCAAACTCGTCCATCAGCTGGACGACGCCGGTAACGGGGTCAAAATACAGGCGTTTCAGTGGTGCCGAACGCAGGATGAAGTAGCGGACGACTTCGGGCGGCATGATAGTCGAGCCCTCTTCGGCGTCAAGGCCGGTGCCTTTACTGGCGCTCATCTTTTTAGTGTCACCAACCATGTTGATGAAATCATAGGCGACGGCGTACGGCGCTTCGCCTTCGTAAACGTCTTTCATAATCTGCACGCCAGTGTCGTAGGAGCTGCCTTTGGTCATGTGATCACGGCCGGATGGTTCACAGTTCACACCCAGAAGCCACCAGCGACCGGGCCAGTCGAGACGCCAGTCGAGCTTCACTTCACCTTTGTCGTAGTGGGCTTCCTGCTCGACACCGTCTTTATCGATGTAGCGGATGGTTTTGGCGTCTTTGTCGAGGCTGACGAACTGACGGTTTTTGAGCCGTCCCTGCTCCAGAATCTGAATCGGTGTCCAGTGTTCATCGAGTTGCCGCCCAGAAATGGTTTCCAGGGCATGGCGGGCTTCCAGAATGTGTTCCAGGCTACGTTCGATGGCCGGTACCATGAAGCCGCTGCGGTATTTGGTGTGCGAACGGATAAACTCGACTTCGATACCGAGCGAAGCCGTAGCCCGCTCGAGTTGTGACAGGAAATAATCAGCGTACGATTGCCCTTCGGTGCCGTCTGGTGATGGCACGTCGCAGAGCGGCATGCCGAGGTATTGAGAAAAGTCTTCAGGGATATCAACCGGTACCTTACGGAAAGCATCGAGATCGTCGGCGAAGTAAATATGGCGCGCCTCACGGCCGCGGCGGCGGAGTTCGAGCATGATGGCATCGGCGGTCGCAAATTCGCGCATATGGCCGATGTGATGGGTGCCACTCGGCGAACCACCGGACTCAATCAGAATCTCGCCCTCAGGGTGGCGGGCGATCAGATCATCGGCAATTTGGTTTAACCATTGCATAACTCCGCCCAGTATAGCGGAAAGACGATGCTTTATCCACCCCTGTTATCTAGGAGATGGCGGCGATTTTGTACTTGGCGGTTTCAGCCGGAGTCTTGATCTCGACTTCGTCACCGACTTTTTTGCCGATCAGGGCCTGGCCGATTGGTGATTCATCGGAGATTTTGCCGTTCAGGGGGTCGGCTTCAACGGTGCCAACAACCTGAAACTCTTTGGATTTACTACCACTCTTCAGCGTTACGGTCGAACCGAGCTGGACTTTGCCTTTGGCGCCACCGGCCGGTTTCTGGATAATCTCAACGTTTTGCAGGATGCCGTCGATTTCGGCGATGCGGGCGTCGTTGCGCTCCTGGTCGGCGCGAGCTGACTGGTATTCGGCGTTCTCAGACAGGTCACCGAGTTCGCGGGCCGTGCGGATGGCATCAGCTATGTCGATGCGGCGCGCGATGGCGGCTTCTTTCTCAGCTTTTAGTTCGTCCACCCCGGCTTGTGTTAGTCTGAATAGTTTTCTCATGTATCTCCCTCAGTGATAGTCTCATTGTCAGGCCTCAGGGGTGCTACCTCGAGAGCCGATGGATGAAGTTGCGCCTATTATAGCAACGACTAGACCGAAATTCCTAGCTTTTTTCGTAAATCATCGCCGGTGAGCTGTTCGGCCTCTGTTGCGGTGCGGGCTTTATACTCGTAAAATCCACCTCCAACCGTCTTAGGGCTAATTACCACGCGGTGTGGCAGTCCGATCAGATCAGCATCGGCGAACTTCTCGCCCGGGCGGGCGTCGCGGTCGTCATAGAGCACTTCGATTCCCTGTCCCATCAGTTCGTCGTAGAGTTTGTTAGCCTCGGCAACCACAGCAGCGTCATCGCCGAGGCGTGCCAAGTAGACCTGTGCCGGTGCAATCGCAGCTGGCCAGACCAGCCCGCGGGCGTCAGCAAAGTGCTCGGCGATCATACCGACCAGCCGTGACACGCCGATGCCGTAACAACCCATAATGATCGATTGTTGCTGACCATTCTCGTCCGTGAAATACATATTGAGGGCGTCGGAGTACTTACTTTCGAGCGGGAAGATATTGCCAACTTCAACCCCTTTTTCCTGGCGTAGTTCATCGCGCTTGATGCCCAGTTTTTCGAGGTTTTCATCTGTTAAAATCTCTTCGTTGAGCGCGACCCGCTTGCCATCATGGATGTAAATGGTGTCCTCACCGATCGGGCTGACTGTCTGGTACTCATCGCTGAATTTAGTCGTAAAATATCCGCCGTCGGCGTAAGTGCGGTAGGTGACATCACCGAGGCCAAGGCGCTCGTACACCCGCATGTAAGCTTCAGCGACCTTCTCGTATAGTTCGTCGTGCTCTGCTTGAGTCCGCGCAAAGGAATACATGTCCTTCATAGTGAATTCACGGCCACGTAGCAGGCCTGACTTAGCGCGCAGCTCGTTGCGGAACTTGGGACCGATCTGGTAGACCATCACTGGCAGATCCTTATACGAGTTCACGAAGTCTTTCAGGGCATCGACGATCGGCTCTTCGTGGGTTAGACCGACACCGAGCTCAGTGCCGTTTTTGAGCTTGGTCTTGAACCAGTTGTCGATGACTGCGTCATCCCAGCGGTTGGTTTCTTCCCAGATTTCACGTGGCTGCAGTGTAGTCATCTGCAGTTCCTGACCGCCAACGGCGTTCATTTCCTCGCGGACGATCTGCGCGATGTTGTCGAGCACGCGCTTGCCGAGCGGCAGATAGGCGTAGACACCGGCCATTTCCTTGTGGATGAAGCCGGCCTGGATCAGTAGCTGGGCGTTGCGTGCCGTTTCGTCGGCTGGCAGCGTCTTGGAAGTACGGGTAAATAACTGGGATGATTTCATGCTCTTAAGTGTAGCGTATCTTAGGCGGTGTGGAAAACGTAGAGTGCCAGGAAGGCGATCAGATTGTTGCTGGCGTGCAGCGTGATGCCTGGCCAGAGGTTGTGCGTTTTCTGGCGCAGACCGACCAGGAACAGACTAAGAATGAACGTTTGCAACGCCCCCACATACAGCAGCCCGTCCGAGCCACCCTCGAGCAAATGCCCTGCTCCGAACAAGAGTGATGTCACGACTGCGGCCACCGGAATTGCAAATGGCGTCCTGAGCGTCTTGTAGATGAAGCCACGAAAGACAATCTCCTCGAGTAGCGGCGCCAGGATAACCAGGCTGACAAACGTCACGATCATCTCGGTCTGACCGGCGACATCATCGAAGCCGATCTCCTGCTTCTGAGACACGTTGAAACTGGGTACGAAATGGCTGACGATCGCGACCACCATACCAAACACAATGTAGTAGGCTGGCACCATGCCCAACCCCAATAGCGGCTCGTACCACTTCGGTTTTTTGAGCCCCAGGAAGCCAAAATCAAGTTTGTACAGCTTCAGGAACCAGCGCGTTATAAGTAGCGTGAAAACCGTCGACAACAGGATGACAGCGAACTGCAACAGAATACTGTTGGCGTCGAACCAGGTGTTGGTTTGTTTTTCGCTCCACCCAGTGAAGAGAGGAATCAGTGAAAGCATAATGCCCGCCAGAAACTGCGAGCCATAAAAAATACCGATAATGAACAGCATGCCGAGCCACGGATTCCACGGCACCGGCTGCGGTTTGGGCTGGACTACCGGGCTAGAAGAAGCGTCTGACATCGACAATGGTAATCAAAATAATCAGCGACATTAGGATGACGAAGCCGGCCAAGCTGACCTGCTCTTCACGCTCGGGACTGAGCGGATGCTTCAGCGCCCTCGCCACCAACGTGATCCACAGCCGGCCACCGTCAAGCGCCGGAATTGGCAGAATGTTCATGATTGCCAGTGTCAGCGAAATGTAGGCGATGATCATCAGCATGAATTTGTAGCCCAGCACGCTGCTTGTTTTAAGTAACAAGAAGATGCCTACCGGCCCAGATACCTGGCTTGCTGCTTTTGTCTGCGCATGCTCGCGAGCGGCATGATTGCCCGTTGCTGTGCCTGCGAAAATGCCGCCAAGCCCATTCAGCGCATGACCGAGTCCTTGGAATGTCAGTGATGTCAGCTGAGCGCTCACACCAACCGCCACAATCGGCGCCGACCACGTAGCTCGGGTTACAGTCAGATCAGCTGGTTCGCTCAATCCAAGCGCGCCTTTAGGATTTTTAGTTTTCAAGCTTTTAGCGATCTCAGCCGGAGATACCAGCGTCAATCGCACATCCTGAATATGGCCTGCACGCTCGTATGTCAAAACTACTGTTTTGCCAGCAAAGTTCCTCGTAATTCCAGGTAAGCTGTTCGCATCCGTCACCGTCACCGGGCTGAAGCCGGGCTGACGGATCGAAAGCACTGCATCTCCCGTTTTGAGCCCGGCTTTAGCTGCTGGCGATCCGTCGATCACTTGTGTAACGAGTACTTTTTGGCTCACCAACTGGGTATCGCCCTTAACACTAAATTGATTGGGTATGAGCTTCGGCATACCAATGAGAGCGACTATCGTGAACAACACCAGTGCTGTGATCAGGTTCATAACAACACCGGCGGCCATGATCTTGGTTTTTCGGCTCAAACTTGCCGCGCCATAACTCCCGGGTTCCGTATCAGTATCGTGCTCGCCCTTGAGCTTTACAAAACCACCGAGCGGGATCAGGTTGATGGTGAAATTCCAGCCACCCTTAGTCTTGCGCTTATAGAGTCGTGGAGGGAAAAAGATGCCGAATTCTTCGACCTCGACACCACCGCGCCGAGCCATGATGAAGTGCCCGTACTCGTGCACGACCACCAAACTAATAAACAGCACCAGGCCAACGATCAACAATAGAATAGACATTACCATCTAGTGTACCAGAATTGCTGAAAGCAAGCTGATAATGACCCTACAGGGTCATTATTTCTGTTTCTTTGGCCTTGGCCGAGATATCAGCCGCCGAACGAGCAGTATTTATAGCGTCATCAATCTGCTTCTCGAAGCGTTTGGCGTCATCTTCACCAATCTCTTTGTCCTTCTTGGCTTTACCAATGGCATCCATGGCATCATGACGGACGCCGCGCAGTCGCACCATGCAATCTTCGAGCTTGGTACCGACCTGCTTGGCCAGATCGCGCCGGCGTTCCTCGGTCAGTGCCGGGATTGGCACACGCACGACGCGGCCGTCATCAGATGGGTTGAGACCGAGCTGCTGGTTGTTGCGGATGGCAGCACTGATCGCCTGGATGTTCGACGGATCGAACGGCGACACCTGCAGCAGCTGGGCTTCAGGCACAGTGATCGTAGCGGTCTGGTTCAGCGGCATCATCGTGCCGTAAGCCTCAACCATCACGCCATCGAGCATGGCGGCATTGGCGCGGCCGGTGCGCAGGCTTTTCAGGTCATTCTGGAAGTGCTCTACAGCCTGATTAAACTTAGTTTGGGCGTCTGAAATAACTTGTGATGGATTCATAGTTCTATTCTAGCCTGTTACTGGGAATTAAAACAGCCATCGGCCTGCTGGTTGTTGATGCAGTCCATGATCGGTGCCCGGACGTCTTCGCGCAGGAAATCTTTTTCGAGTTCATGGGCGACGACACTGCGGCCCAGCCCTTCCCGCTGTAGCTGCGAGTAGTACGCATACTTGGATACGCACTCCGCAGCATATTGCCGCGGGTCGAAGGGCATGATGTCACGGATCGGACAGGTCTCACATAGAGCGGCTTGGTTGCCGGTAGCGGTAGATTCGGACATAGCAAATCCTCCTAGTGACTTAGGCGTCGACTTCGCCGAGGGCGAGGCGCGCAAAGCGGCGGACGACCACGTTTTCGTTCATCAGCGCAGCTTGGGATTTGACGTATTCTGCGACGGTGACGTCAGGGTTTTTGACGTATGGCTGGTCCATCAGGCAACGCTCAGCGAAGTACTTCTGGAGCTGGCCGTCAACGATCTTGTCGAGCATGTCGGCGGGCTTGCCTTCGTTCTTGGCTTTCTCGACGAATTCGGCCTTGGCCTTGTCGCGGTCTTCGGCTGGGATGTCATCAGCACTAACGTACAACGGGCTGGTGGCGGCAATGTGCATGGCGACGTCTTTGACGAGGGCGCCGAAGATTTCACCGCGGGCGACGAAGTCGGTTTCGCAGTTCACTTCGACCAATACAGCGATGCGGCCGTCGTGGTTATAGCTGCCGATCAGGCCTTCACGGGCTTCTTTCTCACCACGCTTTTCAGCTTTAGTCAGGCCCTTCTTGCGCATTTCTTCGAGGGCTTTGTCGAAGTCACCGTTAGCTTCTTCGAGGGCTTTTTTGGCGTCAGTCAGGCCAACACCAGTTAGTTCTTTGAGGCGCTTAATAGTATCAATATCTACTGCCATAGAGAGATCTCCTGTTTACGTATGTTTTAGGGACAAAAAGAACTAGTTGAGGACGATAGCTTCGCCAGTGGCGGTCTCGTCTTTGTCAGGTGCAGGGGCGTTCTTGGCTGCCTTGGCCTTGCCGGCGTCAATTGCCTTCTGGACGTAGTCAGCCATCAGCTGAATGGTTTTGATGGCGTCGTCGTTGGATGGGATCGGGTAGGTTACCAGGCTTGGGTTGGCATTAGTGTCGACTAGGGCGACAATTGGCGCACCGAGCTTGGTGGCTTCACGGACGGCATTGGCGTCGTGAACGATGTCGAAGACGAAGACAGCGCCGGGGCGGCCGTTCATTTCCTTGATACCACCGTAGAGGAGGTTCATGGCTTCGATTTCTTCCTGGAAACGCTGGACTTCCAGCTTGTTGTATTTGTTGGCCAGTTCACCGGTTGCCATGCGGGCTTCCAGGTCTTTGACATGCTTGATACGACCGCTAATAGTGTTCCAGTTGGTCAGCATGCCGCCGAGCCAACGGTTGGTTACAAATGGCATATTGGTGTCAGCCGCCAGTTTCTCAACGATTTCCTGACTCTGGCGCTTGGTGCCAACCAGCAGGATCTGCTTGTTCTTGGCTGCGGTGTCTTCCAGGAAGCTAAGCGCGCGCTCCAGACCCTCAACCGTTTTGGTCAGGTCAATGATGTGGGTGCCGCCACGCTTGCTGTGGATGTAAGGCGCCATTTTAGGGTGCCAGCGTTCAGTCTTGTGACCAAAGTGGGCGCCTGCTTCTAATAGTTGTTTGATGTCGACGTCAGTCGCCATAATGTGAGTCCTTTCTCTTCGACCGGGAGCCTGTTTGATCGGTTTTGAGCTGCTGCCCAATGCGTCATTCAGGAGGATTGATTCCCCGACCTGCTTACTAATTAACCCGCTAATTGTAACAGATACGGCTCTCTGTTACAAGTAACGAGCGGTTGACCGATGACTAACAGAGGTGTATACTAGTCCGGATTGAGTTCACATGCTGACTGCGGCGTCGCTCACCGCTAACCAGCCAACTAAATTGAGCACGAGGAACCCTTATGAAGAAAGATCTGCACCCTTCGAACTACCGTTTGGTCGTTTTCGAAGACCTAAATAACGGCCAGCGTATCCTGACCCGTTCAACTGTCGCAACCGAAGAAACAACTAAGTGGGAAGACGGCAATGACTACCCGCTCGTCAAAGTTCACATCACCAGCTTCTCCCACCCCTACTACACCGGTGAAGAGCGCGTTCTCGACCTCGAAGGCCGTGTCGACAAGTTCAAGGCCCGCGCCGCTGCCGGTGCTGCCGCCAAGGACAAGCGTGCCGCTGCTGCCAAGAAGCAGTCTGCTCGTGCTGCTGCCAAGGCTGCTAAGTCTGACGATTCCGAAGAATAGTAGTCGCCTTTTTGCGTCTGTGTGAGCCGCCCCTCCCGGGGCGGTTTTCTGTTTAATCAGGCTCCGCTAATATATTGTGCCCACTTCCGGGCTCACCTCGGCCATCGGCCGAGATACCCTTGTATGCTTGGTTTTTGCGCATGCAAAAATAGGCGATTTAAATCGCCTATTTTGAAACTAGTGAAACCCTACCTATACCATTTGAGAACTTTCTCACTATCCAACTAAAAAGTTGCATATATAGAATTGACGATTTAAATCGTCAATTCCTAAATGCCTAGAAGACGAGGTGGGGGTATGTCGGCCGATGGCCGGGGCCGCGCCTTAAAGCAAACGGAGGCTTAGCAGAGCTGCCATAAACAGCATTGGGATTAATGCTTAGAACTGACTGGGGCCAGCCGGCGGTTGCTGCTGCGGATACTGCGACTGCTGGTACGGGTCGGCGGTGGGCAGCGGTTGCGGATAAGCTTGTGGTTGCGGAGCTGGCTGCTGATATTGGGGCTGTGGCGGAGCGGTGTATGGTTGGGCCGGTGCGGGCGCCTGCGCTGGTTGGTAGCCGGTGGGCGCGGGTGCGTTTACAGCTGTCGGAGCGGCAGCCTGGGAGGCGGCCAGGATCTGGGCGGCGGACTGCTGGATTTCGGCGCGGAGCTTGTCGAATTCCTCTTGGACGATGTCCTTGTAGTTCGGAAAGTTGGTTTCGAGCCATTTGAAAGCGCCGGCGTCGTCTTTGGCTTCGAAGTATTGTTCGAATTCGTCGAGCTGCTGGTTGGTCATCTGGTCGGCCAGGCGCATACCGACGCGCATTTCGAGGGTTTCGTAAATGTGCTTCAGTAAGCTGTTCTTTTCGGCGTCTGGCAGCGCTGCCAGGCCGAGGTCTACGAGGAGGTTGTTATCTATCTTCAGCATACTCGTATTGTACCATTAGAGGCTGCGTGAGACCGCCTCACGGGAGAAGAAGTCGATGTGGTCGCCTTCCATCAGGTCGATGCGCTTGGTTGTCGTGAAGCTGAGACCGCACATTTCACCTTCGAAAACTTCTTTGGTGTCGGCCGGGCCGCGCTTCAGGTTGGTGACTTCAACTTCGCCGAGGACTTCCTTGTCGCGGCTGACGCGGGCCAGAGCCGGGACGGTCAGTTTGCCCTTGGTGACTTCACCGCCGGCAATAACCTGGGTCTTGGTGGTGTTGAAAATGCCCTTTACGACCAGGCGGCCGAGCTCGGTTTCGACAATTTCTGGCTTCAGGAGCTTGGTCAGTTCGAGCTTAGCGTCGTCGATCAGTTCGTAGATAACTTTGTAGAGGCGGACATGGACTTTATCACGGCTGGCCTGCTGCCGACCGCTTGATGGCAAGTCGACGTTGAAGCCGTAGACGACGGCGTTCGAGGTGTGTGCCAGGTACAGGTCGTTTTCGGAGATGGCACCGACCCCTGAACCGACGATGCGGACGGCTACTTCTGCGGTATCAAGCGCTTTGAGGCTGTCGACAACAGAGGTCAGAGAGCCCTGGACATCAGCCTTGATGATCACATTGAATTCAGATACTTCATTGTTGCGGTTGATCATACGGATCAGTTCTGAGGAGCCGATCTCCATGTGCCCACCTGAGGAAGACTTTTCAGTTGCCACTGCTTCGGTGATGGCGCGGGCTTCTTTTTCATTTTTGACGACGCGGAATTCATCACCGAATTCCGGGAGCGTCTTGAAACCAGTAATAGCAACCGGCATTGAAGGTGTTCCCTGCTTGATGGCTTTGCCGTCGGTGGTTTCGAGGTTGCGGACTTTGGCATAACTGCTGCCGGCGACGATAAACTGGCCAGGCTTCAGGGTACCGGTTTCGATCAGGGCGTGGGCCACGGCACCACGTCCCTGCTCAACGTGCGCTTCGATAATCAGGCCGCGGGCTGGACCATCGGTGTCAGCTTTGAGTTCCTCAACGTCGGTGACCAGTAGGATCATGTCCAACAGCGCTGGGATGCCTTCCTTGGTCTTGGCGGATACGGGCACGACGATGGTGTCACCACCCCACTCTTCAGTCAGCAGGTCGTGTTCGCTAAGCTGTTGTTTCAAGCGGTTGATGTCTGCACCCTCTTTATCCATTTTGTTGGCGGCGACGACGATTTTGACGCCGGCCTTGCGGGCAAAGCGAATCGCTTCGATGGTCTGTGGCTTAATGCCATCATCAGCGGCAACGACGATGATAACGATGTCAGTCAGCACTGCACCGTGCTCGCGAATCGCAGCAAAGGCTTCGTGGCCTGGCGTGTCCAAAAATGTAATCACGCGGCCATTGTGATCTACCTGGTAGGCCGAAATGTGCTGGGTGATACCGCCTGCTTCGCCCTTAGCGACTTCGGCGCCACGGATCGCGTCCAATAGCGAGGTTTTGCCGTGATCGACATGCCCCATGACAGCCACGACCGGTGGTCGCTCGGTGGCATTCGCCGAGTTGGTCGGCTTTTCGCGGACGACGGCGGCCGGCTCGGCAGCAGTTTTTTTGACCAGTTTGACGCCCAGGTCGAGTTCTTCAACGATGATTGTCGCCGTATCGAAATCGATGCGCTCGTTGATGGTGGCGAATACACCGTTTTTCATAAGTTCGCCGATCAGGCGGGAGGCAGGTATAAGCAGTCGCTCGGCCAGGGTGCCGACCGTGATCATATCTTCTATTTCAATAGTCGATTCAGTTGCTTGCACTGGTTGATCTGTCATAAGCGACTGCTTATCCTTTCTTTATTTCTTGGCGTCTTTGAGACTGAGGGCGATCTTGCGGTTCTCGGTGTCAATATCGAGGACCTTGAACTGCTTCTTTTCGTTGAGCTGGAACAGCTGTTCCGGATCAACCGTCTCGTCGTCAGACATTTCGCTGACGTGGACTAGAGCTTCGACGCTTGGGCTCAGCTGCACGAATGCGCCAAATGGCGTAATGCGCGTAACTTTACCTTCGACAACATCACCCTTTTTGAAATTCTTGACCTCGGAAAGCCATGGGTCTTCCGACATCTGCTTCAGGCTGAGGCTCAGACGATCGCGGTCGATAGCGATGATCTTGGCTTTGACAGTTTCGCCTACCTTGACGTAGTTACGTGGGTTGTCGACGCGTTCCCAGCTGATTTCGCTGATGTGGATCAGGCCTTCGATTCCGTCAACATTGACGAATGCACCGAAGTCGATAACGCCGGTTACGACGCCTTCCACTTCATCACCAACCTTCAGCTCGCTGAAGCGGGCCTGCATGTCATCCTTGACGGCTTCCTTCTCGGAGAAGATCAGCTTGTTGTCGCGGCGACTGACGTCCAGTACGCGGACGCGCAGTGGCTGATTCGTCAGCGCGTTCAGCTTCTGCAAGATCTCGTCCTTGTCAGCGCCTGAAACGCGTGGGTAGTGGCCGGCAGCCAGCTGTGAGACCGGCAAGAATCCGCGGATACCTTCCAGTTCGACCAAGAGACCACCGCGGTTTGCGTCATACGCAACCACTTCGACGATTTCGTTAGCCTCGAACATGCGTTGCAGTTCGTCCCAACCACGGTCCTTGACGGCCCGTTTCATACTGAGTAGGGCGTGGCCCTCCTCCATTTCCGGATCGATCACGCTGACGGTAACGGTCTGACCAACTTCGAGAGCCTGGCCATGGCCAATCTCGCGACGCAGGACAACGCCGACACCTTTCGCGCCCAGATCAATCCAGACTTCATTCTTTTTGATCGAGGTAACAGTACCTTCGACCACTTCGCCAGCTTGGAGCATGGCGATGTCGCTACCTGCTAGCAACTCGTCCATAGTAAGTGTTTTAGACATATCCCTATGCCTCCTTGTAGTGTATTTCTCGCACACTCTCTCGCCGGTCGGAGCTTAATACGTGAGGTATCGAGTTCGGATCTTAAAGTTTGTATGAAAGATTGTCTCTTATTATATCTGATCTGTATCTGTTAGTAAAGCATCCGAAACTACCATGCGATTCGCGCCTAAAACTGCTACAATTGCGGTATGTATTTGGGAATTGATATCGGCGGCACAAAAACTCTGATTGCCGCGTTCGACGAAAACGGTCAGCTGACTGAAGAAGTGAAATTCCCTTCACCTCCGCAGTATGAAGACTTTTTGGAAGCTGTTCGCACTAATGTCGCCAGTTTCAAAACCCATGAGTTCAAAATGGGTGCCATCGGCATGCCTGGAAGCCAGGACCGCGAACGCGGCATCAGCCTGTGGTCCGGCGGCAACCTGCAATGGGGGCAGCGCCCTGTCGCCAAGGATTTGAGCGAGGTCGTGGGTTGCAAACTGCTGATCGAAAATGACGCCAATCTGGCCGGGCTGGGCGAAGCGATTTTGGTAAAAGATAAGTATCACCGGGCACTGTACGTTACTGTCAGCACCGGCATCGGCGGTGTTATCGTCAATGGCGGCTACATCGAGCAACCGACCATCAACGCCGAAATCGGTCATATGATTTATAAGCAACCGGACGGTAGCTACCTGACCTGGGAGCAATTGGCTTCAGGTAAAGCGATCGTCGAAAAATTTGGACAGCGAGCCGATGAAATCGAAGATCCTGAAATCTGGAAAGCTGCAACCGAGCCGCTCGCGGCCGGCATCATTAACTGTTGCATGGCATTGACGCCTGATGTTGTTATTCTCGGTGGAGGCGCCGGCGCGCAGCTTCACCGCTATCAGCAGTATCTCGATGCCTGGATCGAGAGCCTGCATCCCCAATCGATTCCGATGCCACCCATTATTGAAGCCCGGCGCCCCGAAGAGGCTGTGGTGTATGGCGCATATGACCTGGTCAGGCAGCATGCAGGCGCTGCGTAAGAAACTGGCAACTGCGTTCCCGGAAGTTACGTATTCGGTTGGAACGCAGTTCTGCTGGTCGCCCGAAACCCGCGAAGTGTTTTATGACCCCAAAGCACCTGAGCCTAAGGGCAGCTGGTCGCTGTTACATGAGACCGGGCACGCCCTGCTCGACCATCGTACCTGGCAGGCCGATTATGAGCTACTACAAATGGAAATTGCCGCCTGGGAACGAGCCCGCGCTCTAGCAGATGAGTTCGATGTAGCGCTCGATGAGGACCACATCCAGGACTGTCTCGACACCTACCGCGACTGGCTCTACCAGCGCTCGTTGTGTCCGACCTGCAGCACCCAATGTATGCAAACAGCCGACCTTCGCCATTACCGGTGTCATAATTGTCACACGGTGTGGCGAGTGTCGGCTGATCGCTTTACTCGAACCTATCGAAAACTTAAACAGTTTTCTTAGTAGTGCCACGGCGGCTAATGCGGCCACCCTTGGCACCGGCTGCACGAGCCAGTTCGCGGTTGGCGAAGAAACCACCGGTCTTGCCGAGCTTACCGCCCTTGGCGCCGATAGTAGCGTAGAAGTTATCGCCGTACTTAGCTTTGTTGGTTGCTGCTGCGGCTTTGCCGCCTGCTTTGGTACCTGCCATGGTGTGAGGCTCCTATGGTGTTAGTTACTTAGTCTCTCTCGAAATAAAAAAGAGGGTTCGCCGCTCATTGCTGAGCAGTAAACCCTCGTAATTTCTTTCGAAATCTCTATTATATTATCACGCTATTGCTTCTATGTCAATAAGCTTGTGCCTTAATACTGCGGATCCCTTTTTGCTGATTAATCGGGCTCCGCTAAGGCTAGATGTCTTTTTTCGCGCTTCGCCCCGGCCATCGGCTGCGCAACCATTACTATCGTTTCGTTGGTGTTTCAGGATTTAGCGTTTTTTAACGCTAAATCCTCTTATCTGAAAACTTAATAGGGCATATCTGTCACATTGAAGTATTCAGCGAAAATAGGAATAGGCGATTTAAATTGCCTATTCCTGAAATGCCCAGAAAGTAATACGGGGTATAGCGGCCGATGGCCCACACCCAGCCCGGATGCGGGCGTGATGGCTTAGCGGAGCTGCCATAAACAGAAAAGAAATCACCGAAGGCTCAATCTGTTATACTTATCACCGATGGATAATAAAGAGTCACAATTACGGGCCGAACTTGTCGAGCTGGACCAGCAACTGCAGGATCCGGCGATTTATAGTGACCCGAAATACCCGAAACTCGCCAAGCGCCGCTCCGATGTCGCAGCTCTGGTTGAGCTGTTCGACAAAAAAGCCAAGATCCTCCACGATATTGCCGAAGCTGAAGCAATGCTAGAGGAATATGCCAATAACTCCGACTTCACCGAAATGGCTGAGGGCGAATTGAGCTACCTGCGACCTGACCTGGAGAAAACTGAAGCTGATTTGATTGCAGCTCTGACACCACAGGATCCAAATAATGAGCGCGACGTGATCATTGAGATCCGGGCCGCCGCCGGCGGTGACGAGTCTTCCCTGTTCGCCGGCGAACTGTACCGCATGTACTCGCGCTGGGCAGAAGCCCACAATTTCAAGATCGAACTACTCAGCGAAGCGCCAAACGAAGTCGGCGGCTTCAAGGAAATCAGCTTCATGGTCCACGGCGTCGACGCCTACAAATACCTGAAGTTCGAAGCCGGCGTGCACCGCGTCCAGCGCGTGCCCGTCACTGAATCCCAAGGCCGCATCCACACTTCGACGACCACCGTCGCTGTCCTGCCCGAAGCCGAAGAATCAGACATCGAGATCCGCGACCAGGACTTGCGCATCGACGTCTACCGCTCCGGCGGCCACGGCGGCCAGTCCGTGAATACTACCGACTCGGCCGTGCGTATCACCCACATCCCGTCCGGCCTGGTCGTCACCAACCAGGACGAAAAGTCGCAGATCAAGAACAAGCTCAAAGCCATGAGCGTCCTGCGTTCGCGCCTGCTGCAGGCCAAGATCGACGAAGAAATGGCAGCTCAGTCCGCCGCTCGCCAAAAACTGATCGGCTCCGGCGACCGCTCCGAAAAAATTCGCACCTACAACTTCCCGCAGGACCGCATCACCGACCACCGCATCGGCTACTCGCGCAGTAACATCCCTGGCGCCCTGGCCGGCGACATCGACGACTTGATCGAAGCGCTGCTGAACGCCGAACACGAACTGCTAAGCGCCGAATAATATGACGGTTGGCTATTGGCTGAAGACGGCGACGCAGTATTTGCAGAGCAAGTCTATTACGACTGCGCGGCTGGATTGCCTGGTGCTGCTGGAGGACGTGGCGCGCATCGATCGGGCTAAGGCTTTGAGCGAGCCGCAGGCCGAGCTGAGCGACGCAGCCGTGAATCATCTCCAAAAGTTACTCAACCGAAGGGCCACGCACGAAC